>Ga0105154_1000007_pt1 | contig 89549 bp, 97 predicted proteins | sample SSWtaG_FD_89672 | JGI IMG/M metagenome (GOLD analysis project Ga0105154, IMG submission 89672) | Hot spring microbial communities from Sandy's Spring West, USA to study Microbial Dark Matter (Phase II) - SSWsed_matched | ecosystem: Environmental > Aquatic > Thermal springs > Hot (42-90C) >... | reverse complement strand
TAGGTTCGAGACACCTCCGGTACCCAACCCCCACCGATGGGTATTTTGGTACCACGTAACGCTCCTCAAGATAACTTAGCTTCGGTTTAGCAGTTCCTAGATGACCTCAACGCTAACCTTACAGCAGGTCAAACCCCCGGAGGGAAGTCTAGTGCACCAGCACAGCATCGGCTATCAGAGGGTCTTCGAGGAAGGCGAGGATATCCGCCTCGTCCTCGGGTGCTTCGTCGAAGTAGAGGGCTACCGATAGTATTAGGTCCTCCAGTTCCTCAACCGTTGGCAGGGACTTGACCACGACCTTAACCCCGTTTATGGATAGGAACGGGGTCTTCGTGTTGATGGTTACCGGGACCACGTAGACCTCTACGCCGTACTTTCTGAATATCCTCTGCGCAGCTTCCCACGTAAGCCTAACCAGCTCCTCGCACACCTCATCGCTGTTAGTACCTACGACTACGTTAACGGTCAGAGAGCTCCCGGAGAACCCCTTAGTAGGGGGAACCCTTATAAGGGTGACCCCTCAATAGGGCTTCCTGCGGTTTAGCTCCTTAAACCGCTTGAGGCTAATCCTATTCTAGCTGGAGCTTATTACCGCACCTAGGGCACTCCCCTGGTTTCGGCGCCCTATAGCCGCAGGCTCTACATACGTAGACGTACCTCCTAGCCCTAACTCTGCTTGGGTACTTAACCCCCTGGACGGCTATACCTATGGATACAGCTACGTTCTGAACTAAGGTGTCGTCTGTGTAGAGTATTGAGCTACCGCACTTCTCCTTAACGTAGTAGGCTAGGGCTAGGACCTCTATATCTGCCTTTGAGAGCTCGTAGAGCACCCCCAGCTTCCTAGCTACCTCGGTAACCCTCCTCCTGAAGCTCTCCGGAGCTCGGGTGACTACAAGCTTTCCGGAGGCTAGGGCCATCTCGACCCCCCTCCTACTCCTCTCGTCAAGTACTTCCTCAGTAACCTGCTCGACTGTGTAGACAGCTGGATAGCTTAAGCTCACGCCTGCAAACAGCCCAGCAGCATCGGCAACTACGTTACTCCTGCTACAGTCTACAGACACCTCTCGAGCACCCTGGAGAAGAAGTCCTCGTGGAAAAACCTTATCACCCTGGCAGGCTTAGGTGCTCTGAGCACCTCTACAGAGTCTCCCGGCTCCCTAAGGGCCACCATCACCCCATCTACGTAGAGCTCCACCTCGTGTGAGTCCCTGGAGACCTCTACGAGGACCGTAGAGGTCTCCGGGAGAACCAGAGGTCTCGAGCAGAGGGATATAGGGGCTAGTGGAGTCACCAGTATAACCCTCATTAGGGGGTCTACGAGGGGGCCTCCGGCAGCTAAGCTATACGCAGCCGAGCCTACGGGAGTTGCAACTATAACGCCATCACCTACAACGCTGAGTACTCTCTCCGCCTGTCCCTCCTGGTACCTTAGAACCCTAAGCCTACAGACCTTACCTCTAGCCTTCGAGGAGGTGACTACAGACACTTCGTTAAGGGCGTACGGGATCTTCTCAACCCCCCTACACCTAGCCTCCAACCTCATGTACTCGTGAACCACGTACCTTCCCTCAATAAGCCTATCTAAAGCTATAGCATAGTCGTACGGAGGGACATCAGCTAGGAACCCCCTCTTCCCGTACCTAATGGTCACTATGGGGGTGTCCGAATCCCCCAGCAGGTGCAGGGTTCTCAGAATGGTCCCATCACCACCTACTACGATAACAACGTCCACAGAGTCCCTACCGAGGTTAAAGACCGGGCTCCACTCAACGTACTTAAGGGCTCTCGAATCCAAGTACGCCTTGAGCCCCCTACCTTCGGCGTACTCCAGTATCCTTACGGCCAGGGCTAGGGCTTCTCGGCTATCTAACTTCGGAACTACCCCGATACTCTGCGTTCTCGTACCCCTACGTTTTCCCCAACTAGAGCTATTATAGTTAAGCCCTAGACCCGCGACCAGGTTCTGACCTTATGATGAAGCTCTCGGGGACGGCTACCCCTAGCTTTAGGAGCTTACCGGCGCAGATAGGGCAGAATCTATCTAGCTTTCTATCCACCTCTAGTAGGCTGTTACTAAAGCTCATAACGCAGAGAGGGTTCCTACAGTGACCTAAGCCGAAAACGTGGCCGAGCTCGTGTATAGACTCCTTAGCAACCCTCCTTAGGTACCCCTCCCTATCGGTCCAGAGCCTAAGCCTCCTAAGGAATACTGCGGCGGACCTTAGCTCAGGTATGGCTAGCCCGAACACGAAGTTAAGACCGGGGACGTAGGCGTCAGCGTCAGCCAGTAGGAGTGTTACGGAGCTCCCACTCCTCCTTAGTGTTGATACGTACCTGACGGCAGCATCCGCGATGAGCTGGTTACGTACTGGGTCGAAAAGCTGCTCGGGGATTTCCACAGCCCCTTCGAGGAGTACCTCAGAGCTAAATAGCTCGGCAAGCCTCTCTCGGAGGAGATCCAGTACACCGGGCTCAACGTAGCCATAGGTATGTAGCTGAATTGCGCTGATCCTAGTTACAGGCACTTCATCTACCCCAAACCTAACCGTTTGTCCCTAGATGCTCATCCTCCTCAGCAGCTTATATTCGTTGCACCTAGGGACTTCCACCTTGCCCACACCTCACGCGGTATCAGCGTGGGGTCATGGGTGGCTGTCGAGCTCAACAGCACGGGGCCCCCATCTACGGCTACCCCACCTAGGCTTGGAGCGTAGCCCCCATTGCCTAGGCGGATTTCAGGTGAGTAGGATCAAGAGTTTGTAGACCTAAAGGGACTTAGAAACAGCCCATACTGGAAGAGATCTTTAAGTAAGCTTATTTAACTTGCTATCACAGTATCTGCGGTAGGTTGACTATGGAGCTGGAGAGTCTCGTATCTACTGTGCTGACCATCCTAATACCCCTCTACCTCACATCGTTCATGCTGTACGTAGTTAGGGTTCTTAAGGGCCCTACGCTTCCCGATAGGGTTCTTGCTGTAGACTCCCTAGGCTACGACCTAGCAGCCTTCATGGTGGTCCTCTCGATATTCCTCAAGGCTCCGGTAATGGTTGTATCCGGTCTGGCCCTAGCTCTATGGGTTTACGCTCTAGACATATACGTAGCTAAGTACCTAGAGGCCCGCGAGATGGGTGGCTGAGGTGTTCTCCCTACTTCTAGTGGTCGTGGGCTTAGCCCTAATAGCGGTTGGAGTGTTCTTCGACTTTGTCGGTGCCTTAGGTCTTCTAAGGCTACCTAACTTCTACACACGGCTACACGCTGCTACGGCAGGAGCTATAGGGGGTGCTGTGGTACCCATGCTAGGAGCCTCCCTACTCGCGCTGGGAGCTGAGTACCTAGGACCGCAGAGGTTCTTCTTAGCCGGAGCCGCGTTTGCGGGTAGCATTCTGCTAATGATCTTAGCCCAAGCCGGGTCTCACGCTCTTGCTAGGGCTACCTACATATCCCGAGAGGCCCCCCTCGCACCTATAGAGTACAACGCCCTAGAGGAGAAAGTTCGGGGTGGCTCGTAGTGGAGCCGGTAGCTATCCTACTAGCTACGGCGGCAGCCCTCATCTCTGTTGTAGCTACGTACCTAGCTGTAGAGGCTAAGGACTTCCTGGTTGCAGTAGTGCTATCAGCTGTCCAGAGCACAGCTTACGCACTGATATACTACGTACTCATGGCTCCAGACATAGTCCTAGTTTACGTACCGGTATCGGTAGGGCTCCTCCCAGCTGTTTCAGTACTCCTGATAAAGAAGACCGAGAGGTATGAGCGATGAGAGTTCGGGAGATAGTGATAGCCTCCTCGATAGCCCTGATGGTACTCCTACTAGCCTACGTAATAGACCTAGGAGGTTTAGGACCGCTAGCTCCGCATACTGTGAGGAGCATAGCTAGGGCCTACCTGGAGTACGTCTACAACCCCTGGAACGCTACCGTAAGCTCCATGGCCCTAGAGGCGGTGACAGCGATAGTCTGGGACTACAGAGGGCTTGATACGTACTTCGAGACCTCTGTACTCTTCGTAGCGATAATAGGTGTAGCAACTCTCTACAGAGGCTACCGCGAGCTAAAAGGGCTCGGAGGAACGGGGCTCTCCGAGATCGTTAAGACGTCGACTAGGGTACTGGTACCCCTGATACTAGTAGCTGGGGCTTCGATAGCTATCCATGGCCACCTAACCCCTGGTGGAGGCTTCCAGGGGGGATCCTTCATGGCCGTCCTAATGATTCTGCTAGCGGTAGTATTCTCGCTTGATTACGCCTTCGAGAAGGGCTTAACTAGCCGCAGGCTACTGGCAATCAGATCAGCTGGCTTAGTAGGTATCCTGGTAACCTCAATAGCGCTACTAGTAGCTGGAGCCCTAGCTGGGGTAGGTGCCTACATCTTCCAGAATATGGCTAGGGAGGGCTCGGACTTCTCGATGCCTACATGGCTCCTCGACAGACCTCTGGGGGGGACTCTCTTCTTCTTCAACATCTTCGAGTCTCTAGCTGTAGTCTCCGGGCTGACCCTAACGTTCATAGTGCTAGCCCTCAGGAAGGAGGAGGTCGACCAAGCCTTAGCTGCTGGTGAGTGGTATGAGTGACTACTTCTCCACGATGTTTACTGTCGTAGTGCTATCCCTAGTAGCTAACATAGGTATAGCCCTCTACGGGATATTCGCTAAGCCGTCGCTAATCAAGAAGTTCATAGCCTTAACGATATTCTCTGACAGTATAAACAGCTTCGCTATAGCTATAGGCTTTAGGAGGGTAGCTGGCTCATACCCTAGCGTAGCAGTCCTAGCCGACGTCCCGGGAAGCCCAGAGGAGCTTCAGAGGTTCTCCGCAACGTCAGTAGACCCCCTACCCCAGGCCCTAGTGCTTACAGCAATAGTCATAGGCCTCGCGGTATATATGTTCCTAGCAGGCCTCATAATGCTTTACTACAAGCACTACGGGACTACACGCGTAGACGTCGCTAGGGGTGGCCCACGTGGGTAGGCTAGTTAACTACCTAGCGGTCTTCACCCTGACCTACTTGTTCTACGTAGTCTTCACTGGCGCAACTACGCTCTTCAGCCTAGCCCTAGGGGCTCTGGCCTCAGTAGCTATAACGGCTCTCACAACACCTCTGCTCATCTCCAGGGAGCTTAGGCTAGCTGACGTAAGTAGGATTGCTTACCTACTAGCTTACTACATATACTACATGGCCGTAGCTGAAGTGAGGGCTCACATAGACATAGCTAGGACCGTACTAAGTAGGAGGATCAGTATATCGCCAGCTATAGTAGAGGTACCCTACTACGTGCAGACGAGCTTCGGCATGACCCTAGTAGCCGGCTCCATAACCAACACCCCGGGCACGGTCGTAGTGCAGGTAGATACCGTGAGGAAGATACTATACGTTCACTGGCTTAAAGCACTAACCCACAGACCCGAGGAGGCTAGGAAGCACATCTCAGCAAGGTTCGAGGACTTCGCAGCTAAGATCTTCGGGTGATAGGGTTGCTTACAGCAGCACTGCTACCACTCCTCCTAATGGGCTTCGCCTTCGCTCTCCCAGCTATCTCCCTAGTGGTAGAGGACCGGAGGTTCTTCAGGGTCTATGCGGTTATAGCAACCATACTAGCTCTCGCAATGGCTTTAGACGTGGCTGTCGGTGTCTACAGGAGGGGGGTTGCCTACTACTGGTTCGGAGGCTTTAGACCCCCTCTAGGTATAGCCTATACGGTAGATAAGCTCGGGGCTGTCCTAGGCCTACTCTCGGCCTTCCTCCTCAGCACGTCCGCTCTCTACAGTACCTGGATGATTAGGTCTAAGTGGGAGTACCTGTACTACACGTCCCTACTAGCCCTAGGCGCGGGCTCTATAGGGTGCCTCTACACAGGGGACGTGTTCAACTTCTTCGTTATGCTGGAGGTACTCTCCATATCGGCCTACGTACTCGTGGCCTTCTACCGCGATAACCCGAGGGCTGTCGAAGCCTCCATACGGTACGCTATAGTCGGCATAGTAGCTACATCGCTCTACCTCCTCTCCGCCTTCGTGGTGTACGGCTCCTTCGGTACCCTGAACATGGCTGATGTAGCCCTTAAAGCTAGGTCCCCTTCAGCTCTCGTACAGTACAGCGGCGGGGTTTTCGGTGACGTAGTTCTCTCCTCAGCGCTGGCGCTGGCTCTATCGATGTGGACCTTCACCTTCAAGGCGGCTGTATTCCCGAACCACTTCTGGCTCCCGGATGCGAACCCAGAGGCACCTACACCTATTTCAGCCCTCTTCGTAGCTGTTATAGACCTCATAGGGGCCTACGGGGCAATCAGGTTCCTCTACACGATTTTCGGTGCGGGAAGCGTAGTAGAGCCGCTAAGGTCGGACATCATGCTGGTACTACACGTACTCGGAGCCCTCTCGGCACTTGTAGGGGCTCTGCTCCTAGTGGTGCAGACTGACGTAAAGAAGTTCATAGCCTACAGTACGATAAGCCACATGGGCCTAGCCTTCATGGCCTTTACCCTCGGTACCGAGCGCGGCATCACAGCAGCTGTAGTCCAGCTAGTATCGAACTCTCTTAGTGAGGCCCTACTCTTCTACTCCGCGGGGATAGCTATAGTAGCCTCGGGAAGAGCTGTGGAAGGGCTTGGAGCTCTAAGGAGGTACAGGCTCGCCTCAGTAGCGTTCGTAGTAGGGCTACTAAACCTCTTCGGAGTTGTCCCACTTTTCATAGGGTTCTGGAGTAAGGTGCTGACGTTCATAGCTATGGTCGAGGTCGGGTACTTCGCGAGCGTGTTGGTACTCATAGTATCAACAGGGATCTCCGGTATAGGCTACGTAAGGCTCATAAGGTACTTAGCTAGGTCTAGAGAGGTCGTAGGGAAGGACGAGAGGTTGAGGGACTTGAAGGTACCCTACATAGTTATATCAGTAGTACTTCTAGCTCTAGTACTCCTAGGGGCTCTCTTCATATACCTACCGGAGTTTAGGTCCCTCCTAGAGGCAGTGGGTACCGAGGTCCTAGACTACAGCAAGTACGTTGAGGCCGTTCTAGGCGGCGCGCTTAAGTAGTAAAAGTACATACAAGCTCCGTCTACGGAGGTTTAAATACGCTAAAGCAAAAACTACAGTTGGGAAAGGATGAAGTTCGCATTCCTCTGTAAGCAGAGGACCGGGAGTTCTGGAGCGAGGGTAGCTGTAGTCGGTGCTGGCCCAGCTGGGTTAGCAGCTACCGGATACCTAGTGTGTAGAGGGCATGAGGTGGACGTATACGACAAGCTCCCCCTGCCGGGCGGCATGATGTCCTTTGCTATACCTAAGTACAGGATACCCCTAGACGCGATTATGGAGGGTGTTGAAGACCTACAGAACAACTTTGGGGTGAAGTTCCACCTATCGACCAAGGTGATGTGTGGTGAGAGGCACGACGAGGGTGACGAGCTGGCTAAAGCTAGTATAGACCTTACAAAGCTTATGGAGAGCTACAACGCTGTCCTAATAGCTACCGGGACGTGGCGGTCCAGGAGACTAGGGGTACCGGGAGACGACGCTGAGAACGTCGTGTCGGCTCTGGAATTCCTACTTAGGCTAAACCTAAGTAGGCTAGGCTTCCTAGAGAGTAGGCTAGGGAGCTTTAGGAGGGTTGTCGTTATAGGTGGGGGGCTGAGCGCTATAGACGCAGCTGAGGAGAGCCTACTAAGCGGGGCTCAGGAGGTCTACCTAGTCTACAGGAGGACCATTAAGGAAGCGCCGGCTGGTGAGTACGAGGTTGGTAGGCTCGTTAGGCTGGGGGTAAAGTGGATCGAGCTAGCGGCCCCGAAGGCTATAGTAGTGGAGAACGGTAAGGCCAGGGCTGTGGAGTTCCAGCGGATGAAACTGGGAGAGCCCGACGAGACCGGTAGGCCGAGGCCCGTCCCCATACCCGGTAGCGAGTTTACTCTAGATGCCGACCTAGTTATAGCTGCTATAGGCGAAGTACCGACACCCCCGCTAACACCTAACTGCGGGGACCTAGCTAAGTACGTAGGGAAGGACGGCAGGATCCTCGTTGACAGGAACTACAGAATACCGGGGACAAACGTCTTCGCAGCAGGGGACGTAGTTACCGGACCCTCTAAGATAGGTCAGGCAACTAAGCAGGGATTGGAGGCAGCTAGGGAGGTGGATAGGCTTTTGTCGGCTAAGCTAATAGTTGTTGCAAGGTGACCTGAGATGAGTGGGGTGGGAGTTCTACTAAGGGCTATAGACTACTCGAAGTGCATGGGCTGTGAGACCTGCGAGGTTGTCTGCGGGTTCATACACGAGCTAGGGCCATTCATAAAGCTCTACGAGATAGGGGGAGGTGTTAAGAGACCCATATCCTGCTTCCACTGCAGTAGAGCTCCTTGTATAGAGGCCTGCCCTACCGGTGCTATGAGACGCGATAGCCGGGGAGCTGTCTACGTAGAGTTCTCTAGGTGCATAGGGTGCATGGCGTGCCTTTACGCGTGCCCCTTCGGTATCCCGGACTACAGCCCAACTACTAAGACCTCTACCAAGTGCGACCTCTGCAGAGACCTAAGGAGAGAGGGGCTCGTACCAGCGTGCGTCGCTATGTGCCCAACTAGGGCTATCATTGTAGGTGAGCCGAGGGCTATAGGGGACGAGATGAAGAGGAGGGCCCTCCTGAGGGTGGTCCACCTAGGTGAGGGCTAGTGGAGGACCTACTTAGATACTCCATCATCTCCACCTCGACTCTACTAATCTTAGTGGGTAATGTCGGGCCCCTCCGCACTGGGGTGCTCGGAGCCTCCATTAGAGCTACTGGGTTTTTAGCTCTCCTATTTCTTCTACCCTACTGGTACTTAGATCTCATCCCATCGATCCTGTTAACGGTGTCAGCCGTTGTTGGTTCTCTCGTAACTCTCTACACCTCAGGCTACTCGACTAGGAAGTACGGTTCCGGGACACTCCAGGTACTAGTGGACTTCTTCACCCTATCCGTAGCCTTGGTCTTTGCCTCGAAGTACCTCTTAGAGTTCATAGCGTTCTGGCTCGTGGCTGAGGTACTGGGGTTCTTCGTTGTTGTTTACGATGCTATGCTAGGTACTAACCCTAAGGCTTGGTCAGCCGGGCTTAGGTACCTAGTGGTATCGATGGTTCCAGCGGACCTCTCCCTCCTGCTGCTACTAGCCCTAGTAGGGTTGGGGGACTCCCTGAGCGTACCGCTCACAGAGCTAAGCCCAGACCTAACTACACCATCTCTAACAGTCCTAGCTATGGTAGGGTTCTTCGCTAAGGCAGCTGTAGCACCTCTCCACTTTTGGCTACCCGACGCGCACTCCATGGCTCCGTCACCAGGGTCGGCAGTGCTCTCAGGCATTATGGTGAAGATGGGAGTATACGGAGTTGCTAGGCTAGCTCTAATGCCGTCTATAAATAGGGAGGCCGCGGCCATCGTATGCCTAGTCTTCGGTTCGCTGACCTCTATATACGGTGGGCTCCAGGCCATAGTCCAGTCAGATATAAAGCGGATCCTAGCCTACAGCACTATATCGCATACCAGTACGATGACCCTACTACTAGGGCTCTACATACTATCCGGGAGTAGCCAATTCCTAACAGCTACACTAATCTACGCCGTTGCTCATGCAGTGTACAAGGCATCCCTGTTCATGGACTCCGGAGTAGTCGAGGTGTTAACCCATACGAGGTCCATAGAGAGGCTCGGCTACGTATCTAGGTTCGCTCCAGGGGAGACCCTATCGGCTATGATATCCATACTATCCCTAATTGGGGTTCCACCAACCCTTGGCTTCCTAACTAAGCTCGCGGTCTTCACGTCCCTAGCTAGCCACATACCCCAGTCGTGGGTCTACCTAGCTATTACAGTGTTAGTAGCTTTCGAGGTAGTGCTATCGGTAGGCTACAGCGTTAGATACCTACTAGCACACGTAGGTAACCCATCCTACAGGTACGAGGAGGTCGACCCAGCTGCTCTTAAGCTAACACCCTACGTACTAGTCCTCTCCGCGATGTCTATAGGGCTTTCCTACTACGTACTATTCGCTATCGGAGCTGTACCAGCGCTCGGGCTACCTGTGCAGGTAGCTTACCTACTCCTAGTACTCACAGCTCTCTTCGGGGTTGCTAGCTGGGTAACCTACTCGATGCTAAGGCGCGGTAGGAAGGATGAGGTCTGGCTAGGGGGTGCTAGACCTTGAGTCACGTAAGGTCAGGCATCGTACGTAGGATCGAGGAGTACGTTAGGAAGCTCATGCTCGTAGATAGCTCGGTGATGTTTGACCGGATCGCTGAGCTAAGCGGACCTACCTCAGAACCTAGGGAGTCGAAACTCAGTAGGCTCCTCAAGAGGGTTCTCCACTCCATAGTGAACGCCCCCCAATACTTCTCGATAGTGGAGTTCGATCTGAGGAGAGCTACGTCCCGGGTTACGAAGCTTCTCGAGGCCTTTAGGGACTCCCTAGAGACTTCAGTAGCTCTCTCATCGCTCTTAGCAGGCATCCTAACTACAGCCACCCTCCTGGTAATGGTGGTGGTTAGAGGTGCTCCATAGCTTGCTAGCCCTAGTAGCTTTCCTAGCCGGGGTTACCCTAGCACCGGTTTACGACGGCCTGGAGCGCAAGCTGAGAGCAGCTGTGCATACCCGCATAGGTCCACCGATACTTCAGACTTGGTACGACCTGGTGAAGCTCTTCTCCAAGGAGCTAGTAATCCCCGAGGGCGGCTCGTGGTGCGCCCTGTCGGCAGTCCTAGAGCTTACAGCTTTGATAGCTTCCGTAGCCTTACTCAATTACGTCCCCCTGGCAGTTACCTCAGGGACGGTAGGAGCTGAGGTGGTTGCTTTCATAGCTCTCCTCTCAGTAGCTACAGCTCTTACCATCGTGAGGGCAGTAGCACAGAATAATGTCTACTCAGTTGTGGGAGGGTTCAGGGAGTTTACCTTAGCTCTCTCCTCAGAGCCTTTCCTAGTCTTCTCCTACCTAGCCCTAGTAGCCGGTGGGGAGAGGCCCGTCTTTAAGCTCTCGTCTCTACTCATCCTAGCTATCAGCTCGTACGTACTGAGCAGCAGGATTCCCTACGACATTGCCGAAGCAGAGCCGGAGCTCTCTGCTGGGGTTAACATAGAGCTAGCTGGGCCCCTGCTGGGGGTGGCAACGATGTCTACTCTCCTCAGGAGGTTCCTAGCTGCTGAGCTTACAGCGCTAGCACTAGTACTTGTAGTGGGGTTCGAGAGCTACCAAGCCCTGGTACTAGCACTGGCTCTGACCCCGGTAGTCTGGGTAGCGCACGCGCTGGTAAGCATACTCCTCGGTAGGACTAGGGTTGACATGGGTCCTAAAGCCCTGCTCCTGACCTTGCTTCCTCTGAGCGTGGTTACGGTAGTTATCTACGGGTTGGGACTGTGACCGAGCCTGTAGGTAAGTTAATCGAGGAACTGAAGAACTTGGGGGGTAAGGTAGAGGAGGTCAGGGGTAGGGAGATCTATCTAGTAGCAAGTAGGGATAGTCTAAGGAGCTTAGCTAAAGCTCTATATAGTGCTGGGGCCTATCTAAAGACCTGTGCAGGTGTAGACGAGAGACCTATTCAGGGGGTCCTATCGGTCTACTACATATTTGGGCTAGATGAGCTAGGGGTTGACGTAATCCTCAGAGTACCGGTAACAGAGGAGGACGCTAGGGTTCCGACTATAGTACCCGAGGTACCAGCCGCAGACTGGTGCGAGCTCGAGGCTAGGGACATGATCGGGGTGGAGATCACGGGAAGGCCCGTTAGAAGGCTAGTCCTACCGGAGGACTGGCCCGAGGGGGTCTACCCGCTTAGGAAGGACTTCGATTACTCCACTAGACCCCTAAGGGGGTTCAGGTCCGAGCTACCTGAGGAGGTTGGGGTACCGCTAGGCCCCTACCACCCAGCTCTCCACGAGCCCGAGTACTTCGAGCTGTACGTAGACGGTGAGAAGGTTGTTGACGTAGTCTACAGGGGCTTCCACGTTCATAGGGGTATAGAGAAGCTAGCAGAGTCCCCTAGGTTTACCTACAAGCAGGTCCCCTTCCTAGCTGAGAGGATATGCGGTATATGCGGCTTTGTGCACTCCAGCTGCTACGTTATGGCTGTAGAGAAAGCTGCTGGGATAGAGGTACCGGAGAGGGCAGAGTTCATAAGGTCGATAGTCCTCGAGGTTGAAAGGCTCCACAGCCACCTGCTATGGCTAGGCGTAGCAGCCCACCTACTAGGCTACGACGCCGGGTTCATGCACGCCTGGAGGATTAGGGAGCATACCATGGTTCTAGCAGAGTACCTAACCGGCTCTAGGAAGACCTACGGGATAAACATCATAGGGGGTGTTAGAAAGGACTTAAACGTGGATAAGCTGGATAAGACTCTGAAGACATTAGCGACGGTGCGTGAGGAGTTCGTAAAGCTAGCTGAGGTCATGCTATCGGTTCCCCAGATTAGGTCTAGGGCGTCTGGTACGGGGGTCCTATCGAGGTTTGAAGCTAGAGCTTTAAGCGTTGTAGGTCCTGTTGCTAGAGCTTCAGGGCTCTACAGGGATGTTAGGAAGGACTACCCGTACTTCGCCTACAGGGAGGTCTCCTTTAAGGTCCCCCTGTACACTGAAGGAGATAACCTAGCTAGACTCTTAGTTAGGGTCGAGGAGGTGCTAGAGAGCATTGAGATAATCAAACAGTTAATAGATAAGCTACCTGGAGGACCCATAGCTGTGGAGTCGTGGGACATACCACCCTACAGAAGAGCTGTAGCAGCAATCGAAGCACCCAGAGGGGAAGACGTACACTTCATAATAACCGGGGTCGGTAAACCCTATAGATGGAGAGTTAGAGCACCTACGTACCAGAACATACCAGCGCTAAGGGCTATGCTGAGGGGGGCCCCACTAGCAGACGCACCTCTAACGATAGCAAGTATAGACCCCTGCTTCTCGTGTACGGATAGGGTAGTTGTTTACGACCTGAAAACCGGTAGTAGGAGGACCTTAAGGATCTCTGGAGGTGTGCCCCCATGTCCCTTGTGAAGATACTTGAGATAGCTCTTAAAACTGGGAGAGTAACCCGTAGGTACCCAGCGGAGGAACCTCTAGTAACGCCGGAGTTTAGGGGCTCCATAGAGGTAGATCCATCGAAGTGCTGGGGGTGTGGTGCTTGCGTTAAGGTCTGCCCTCCGAATGCTTTAACCCTAACACCCTCAGGTAAGAGCCTCGTCTTAGAGTACTTCGTCGGTAGGTGTATATTCTGCGGTATGTGCGCTGAAGTGTGTCCAGCTAAAGCTATTACGGTTACTAAGAAGTTCGAGCTGGCCTCCGCGAACCTCAGGGACCTAAGGTCTAGGGTAGTCCACGAAGTCCTACGCTGTAGCGTATGTGGGACACCTATAGCGGCTGAAGCTGAGGTAAGAGCTGTAGTGAAGGCGTCGCCCGTATCCGAGGAGTACGCTGTCCTATGCCCAAGGTGTAGGAAGGAGAGATTCGCCAAGTCGATAGGTCTAAGGGTGGGTGCTCCCGGTGGTGGACCTAGCTAGAGCCCTCAGAGCTATTAAGAGGAGTATCTGGGTATACCACCTAAACAGTGGGTCGTGTAATGCGTGCGATATAGAGGTTCTCGACGCACTAACCCCATACTTCGACGTGGAGAGGTTCGGGGTAAAGCTCGTAGGGTCTCCGCGACACGCTGACGTGATATTATTCACAGGACCGGTAACTAGGGAGTCCCTCCCTAAGGTTGTAAGAGCCCTTAGGGCCATGCCGAGGCCTCGGCTACTCCTAGTTCTAGGCTCCTGCGGTGTTGGAGGGGGGATATGGTGGGACACATACGCAACTACCGGTGGTTTCAGTAAGCTTGAGGAGATCCTCAGGGAGCAAGGCGTGGAGGTGGACAGAGTCGTCTACGTACCCGGCTGCCCCGTGAGACCGGAGGCGATAATCTACGGCATACTGGTCCTGCTAGGGCTAGCTGAGCAGAAGGTTAGAGAGGTGGAGGTACACGCACCGGGAGGTTAAGGTCTATACGTGCTTTGTGGAGAGCTTGGAGCTATCAACGTACAGGCACGTAGTAGCGCCGATCTCGAGGTGTGAGTACAGGGGTACTATCAGCCTAGACAAGCTACCTCCCAAACTGCGTGACGAGCTCCTAGGGAGGAGTGAGGTACTCCTAACCGAGCTCGACGAAGACTTGGCCAGGGTACTGGGAGTCGATAACCTCAGCGATTACCAGTACCTTAGGCTCGTGCTCTCCGGTTAGGCTACGGGCTCAACGTAGGATGAGAAGGGACGCTACCAGGTGCCCAGCGACAGACGCTAAGATCACGTACTCGTAGCCTAGCTGTGAGGCAAGCACACCACCTACAATTGATCCAATCACGCTCCCCAATTCGCTGAACACCCCGTAGAGGAACGTATTAAGACCTCCTGAGGAGTTTACGTAGTTAGCGTAGTTAGCCGAGTTAAATAGGTTGAGGAGGGTTGCTGTGATCACCAGGTAGAGTAGAGCTACCTCAGCCTTACCTACGGTGAGGATCAGGGGGGTAACCATCCCTCGGACTAGAGCTGCAGCGGGGGCTATAGATCCGGCTACGGGGCCTCTGGATACAGCTAGTATGGTGAGGGAGGAGGCTAGGGATGAAAGCCCGTAAACGAGTACGGTAGCTACGTAGCCTAGGTGGTTAGATATTATGAGCGGTAGGACTACAGCTAGAGCATCCGAGGAGGCTACGACTAGGAGTACTCCGAGAAGCGGTCGGTAGCTAGGTAGCTCTTTACTTTCGCTCCAGAGCGTGCGCAGTGCCTCGGAGGGTTCTAGACCCCCACCGAAGACTTCGGGAAGTATCGCCGATAGCTTGGCGTACCGGTAGAGGGAGTCGAGCCTCTTTGCTATTCTGAAGAGAGTTCTCTCTACGGGCAGTACTAGAGGTGGGAGGGACCAGGTGAATAGAGCTGAAGAGACGAGGGCTAGGATTATGAAGGACTCAGCAGTAAGGTATCTATAGGATAGTAGCACTAGGAGAACCCCCCTAATAGCCAGCGACGCGGAGTTCACTAGGTTACTGTAGAAACCCCAGCGAGAGCTCTCAACGTACTCTAGTAGTGTAACGCTAGCTGATACCCTACCTAAGGCTAAAGCCGTTGCGTGGAGAAGACAGTAAGCTACAGCTACGTGGAGTAGATTCGTGGTGAGAGCTGGAGTTAGTAGGGAGAGTGTTAATAGAGTAGCTGAAACCGCAGCGCCCAGCCTAGTGGCCCCTCTCTCGACTACCCTGCCTAGGGTTAGGCTAGTAGCTATGAAGGTAGCGCTCCACAGACCGTTGACGAGGCCTAAAACTACTGGGCTAGGCCTTAGTTGTAGAGCTATGTGTAAGTAGAGGTAGAGGTCGGTAGCGGATAGCAGAGCTAGGTAGACGGTAGCCGGAGCTAGCCACACGTAAGCCCCTTAAGCCACCTAAGGAGGGGTACTCAGCTTTAAGCCTAACACCCAATAAAGCTTAGTGTAGAGTATGAGTTGCGGGCTACGGCCTAGGAGTGTGCTTAGCCTACTCTGCTACGTGGTTCTAACGTCCATTACCGTAGTTCTAGCTCTAGCACTACTACTGGACTCTACAGAGCTGTGGGTAGCTTTAACGACCTTAGGTGAGGAGGTCGCGTACATAGGGCTAGCCCTAGCTGTAGTGTACCTAGCGGACCCCCTAGTAGGGCTACTGACCTTAGGGATGGTACTGCTTTCCGGGTCGGTCAACATAGCCTTAAAGTACTCCCTAAACATCCCCAGACCTCCTCCAGAGTACTGGCGTATCCCTGCAGAGGGACCGGGGTTCCCGAGTGGTCATACCCAGGTATCTACAAGCTTCTGGAGCGGGTTAGCTGCCGTAACTCTCCATAGGTGTGCAGTGCTGCTAGCTCTAGCAATCCCCGCAGCTGTGGCTACCTCGAGGGTGGCTCTAGGGGTCCACAGCGTTGGTGACGTACTGGGGGGCTACGTGATAGGGGTAGCTCTATCTGTAGCCTCAGCCTACCTCGGTAGACGTCTGGGTAGGGCTTCCCTACCTGCGGTGTACGCCTTAGCGGTGGTTACGTCGTCCACCAGTGTATACCTAGGCTACGACCCCAGAACCTCTTCCTCAATCCTAGGTCTCTCCCTCGGGCTCCTCCTACTCACCCCGAGGGCTGAGCACTTCTTACGTACGGTACGCTCAATGGAGTTAACTAGGAGGTTCGCGGCCCTAGCTACCTCCGCAGCTATATCGCTATCCGTACTCTACTTAAGCAGGTTTGCGGAACCCTTAGCCAGGGCATTAGCTTACCTGCTCCTAGCTCTAGCCATCAGTGTGGTGCCAGGCGTACTCAGGAGGGTGGGATAGAGCTGGGTACTAGACCTCCCTAGGTAGCTTAACAGCCTCCCTCAGTAGCTCTAGGAAGCTCCGCCTAGGTTCCTTCGGGGTGGTGAACTCTATGACGAGCTCCCCTACGCTAGGCACTGCGTGCTTTACGGACTCGGCTATGTAGGACCTTATCTCCTCAAGCTCACTTAGCTTCGTCGACGGATCCACCTCTAGCTGTAGTAGTACGAGGTACCTACCCGGCTCTAGGACTAAGGACTTCACGCTGTTTACGTCCAGTACCCTGGGGTCGGAGAGAGCTACCTTAACCACCCTACCTACGACGTCCCTGGGAGCTGAGATCCCCATAAGCGTTACTACGTACCTGTAGCCTAGGCTAGCTGAGGAGACAGCTATTACTGTAGCTACAGCAAGGGCTCCGTAACCGTCGACAACGGGGTTTCCTGAGGATATAGCAACTATAGTCGCTAAATCCCCGAGCGTGTCCGCCAGGTTCTCAGCTACTGCCGCTACGAGTGCTGGGTGCTTACCAGCTCTCCTACTCTCCCTAATAGCATCTGCTAGAACCATAGTGTTGAGGACTAGGGATAGGTACATCAAGTGCTTAGAGGTTTCGGTAACCTCGACTACAGGGTTGGCCAGCCTGTTAACACCCTCGCTAACAGCTCCTAGGAAGAGGTAGGCCACGGCTATAACTACAGCTGCGAAACCAGTTACGTACACAGCCCTACCGTAGCCGAAGGGATACCTCAGAGAGGGTCTGAGTCTCTGTATAGCCACGCCTAGAGCTATGAGCCCTGAGACGGTGAGGTCGGCCAGGGAGTGGAGGAGCGAGGCGTTTATAGAAGCTGACACGGAGTTGGCGCTCGCAAAGTACTTCAGCAGAACTAGCACGACGTTAACTACTAGCCCGAAGTATACGGGCCTCAACTTAAGTTTTCAACCCCCCACCGTACTGAGAGGGGTTACGGATGGGTGGCTTCAGCTGCGTAGCTGAGCCGTTGCCTAAGCATAGGCCTCCGGAGTGCCTGCGTACTCTTCGAGCCACCTCCGGTTCTATACCTCCTAAACTAACCCCCTGAAGCTGGTCTGCGGTAGGCTATTAAGCTTTAAACCCGAGGATGGAGGACGTTCTCGAAGGCGTAGCTTTTAACTCACTGCGGAGAGCTTCGCTAAGGGGGCTACATACGGCTAAGGTCTTTCACAGGCTAGTATCTTTGGAGGAAGCTTACGAGATCCTTAGTGAGTACGTTAAGCTAAAGCCTGTGGAGGTAGAGGAGGTAGACCTCGTAAACGCCTCCGGGAGGGTTCTCGCCGAGGACGTGGTAGCTCTGTACGACTATCCCCCCTTCGATAGGTCTGAGGTAGACGGCTATGCCGTTCTTTCGAGTGATACAGCTGAGGCAGATGAGGAGAGACCGATAGCTCTTAAGGTTGTAGGTTCGGTAGGTATCGGTGAGGTACCTAAGTTCTCGATAGGTAGTGGGGAGTGTGCTGAGGTATCTACAGGGTCCATGGTACCTAGGGGAGCTGACGCAGTCGTACCGGTCGAGTACACCAAGCGCGTAGGGGGCGTAGTCTATATCTACAGGCCCGTGGCTCCCGGGGATAACGTAGCCCAAGCTGGTTCGGATGTACTCGCCGGTGACGTACTCCTAACCAAGGGTACCGTGCTCGGCCCAGTCGAGCTAGCTCTACTAGCTTCCTCTGGTATAGCTAGGGTGAAGGTCTACAGGAGAGTTAGGGTGGGTGTGGTATCGGTCGGGGACGAGCTGGTAGAGCCTGGTAAGGGGCTTGAGCTAGGCAGAGTATTCGACGTTAACTCCTACTACCTCTACTCGTCCATAAGGGAGCTCGGCGCGGAACCGGTACTCTACGGTATCGTGGGGGACGATGAGGTAAGCCTGGAGAGGGTCTTGAGGAAGGCTTTAGAGGAGTGCGACATCGTTATAACTAGCGGTGGGACCTCCGCGGGTATTGGCGATGTAACTTACAGGGTAGTTGAGAGGCTCAGTGGTGGGACTCTCCTCTTTCACGGACTTAGGGTTAGGCCTGGTAAGCCTACCTTTGCAGCGATCGCTGGGGGTAAGCTCGTCGTAGGGCTCCCAGGCTTCCCCCTCTCGCAAATGATGATATTCAATGTACTCGTAAAGCCTATCCTAGCTAAGCTCTCGGGATACGGGGAACCCCGCGCTACAGTAAGAGCTACCCTAGCAGAGAGGGTCCTAGGTTACCCAGGGCTCACGAGGCTCGTTCCGGTAGTACTTAGGGGGGGCTCCGGGAGCTACGTAGCTTACCCACTCAGCTATAGGTCTGGCTCTACAAGCGTCCTCCAGATAGCCGACGGGTTCGTGATGGTTAAGGACTCCACGCCCTTCCTAGAGGAGGGCGCAGAGGTCGAGGTCCACAGGCTCCACTCTAAGAGGCTAGCTGACCTAGTGGCCATGGGTAGCCACGACTACCTCCTCAGCGAGGTCCTTAGGGAGCTTAGCAGGAGCTTCACGGTCAAGTACGTACCTGTGGGGTCCCTAGCTGGGCTGGAAGCTGTAGCTAAGGGTCTAGCGGACGTAGGTGGGGTGCACTTACTCGACGTAGAGAGCGGCGAGTACAACGTACCGGTGCTGAGGAGGCTAGGGTACGAAGGCAGGGTAGCCCTCATCATAGGGTACATCCGCGAGGTCGGGCTAGTTGTCGCCAGGGGGAACCCCAAGGGTATTAGTAGCATAAGGGACCTACTTAGAGAGGACGTAGTCTTCGTTAACAGGACCCGCTACAGCGGTATCAGGGTACTCGTAGATGCCTACCTAGAGAAGCTAGCTCGAGAGCTGGGAATGAGTTTCGAGGAGCTTACTAGTAGGATAAGGGGGTACTATACGGAGGCTAGAACCCACAGCGGTGTAGCCCTAAGCATACTAAGTGGTAGGGCAGACGTAGGGGTAGCCTTAAGGTACGTAGCCGTAAAGTACGGGCTAGACTTCATACCGCTAGCCTACGAGAGGTTCGATATAGCAGTCAACGTTCAGTCCCTAAGGAGGAGGGAGGTGGAGCTACTAGTAAAGTACCTACGCTCAGACAACTTTAAGGAGCTCATCGAGAGGTACCCGGGCTACCGAGTTGACAAGAGAACGGGAGAGCTGGTAGTACTTTAGGAAGGCCTTCAAGACATTGAGGATTTTAGGCTCGGTGAAAGCGGTAACTGCGTACTCGATTTCTTGCTACTTGCTACTAATTGCCTAACAAGTTTGACGTAGTGTGGTAATAAGGATAAAAATTTATTAAGCCAGGCTCTACCCTGAACTTGAGGGGTATTGGTGTGAGGACCCCTAGAAGTATTGTAGTAGCTATAGCCTTACTGATTCTAATATTGGTTATCTCGGCAATCGCGTGGTCCCTTAGGATACAGCTGTACACCACAAGAGCCCCGTTCTCCGCGTTCCTAATACTAATCGTACTCCTAGTAGCTGGCTACGTGTTCATGGAGCAGGCTAAGCTAGGTAAGAGCTTCCCCGTTAGGAAGATACCTGCCTTCGACGCTATCGAGGAAGCTATAGCTAGGTCTGTTGAGATGGGTAGACCTGTACACATGACCTTCGGCTTCGGCACCATATCCTCATCCATGGCCCCCCCCAGTACGTAGCTGGCCTCGGGGTTCTAGCCCACGTAGCTAGGCTATGCGGTAAGTATGGGGCTAAGCTCATAGCTACGCTGGGGGTTCCCGAAGCTATAGCTACTACGGAGGAGATAGTTAGGGAGGGTTATTATTCTGCTGGGCGTCCCGAGCTCTTTGACCCAGCTTACAACGTCAGGTACCTAACCGACCAGCAGTTCGCCTACGCCTCAGCTGTCCAGGCGACCATCGTCAGGGAGAACGTGGGTGTCAATATAGTTGTTGGTCCGTTCTACGCAGAGTCCTTGATATTCATGGAGGCCGGGTATATGGTCGGTGCGTTCCAGATAGCTGGAACGGCTAGGGAGACCCAGATACCGTTCTTCGTACTAGTAGCTGACTACTCATTCATAGGTGAGGAGATATTCGCCGCTGGGGCACTAGCCTCAGGAGATAAGGAGACACTAGCCTCTGTAAGGGGGCAGGACCTAGGTAAGCTCATCAGTATAGCCTTAGTGGTACTAGGGATCATAATGCTACTTGGAGGGTTTAAGCTAGTCGATAGCCTAAACTGGGTCTGGAAGTTTGGGTGATAGCATGAGCTTAGTGGTCAGGAAGTACATCCCCCAGATAATCGTCTCCGCAATAATAGTTGCTACCGTAGCCTTCTACTACCTCTACGTGAGTAAGGAAGTAGCAGACGCGTTCGGTAAAGCCGATAAGGCCCTAAGCGACTGGGCCGTAATAATTACTAGCTTCGCCCTTATTATTGGAGGCATAGACATACTGAGGTTCCACATCTTAAGGATAAAGAAGGAAGGCTTGGTACAGGCACCCTTCAGCGCTGTTACTATAGCCTTGCTAATCATCATGGTGGTCTTTGGCGTAGTAGGCTGGTACTATAGCTACACAGCTCCCGAGCTCGGGATTACTATAACTACCCAACCCCAGTTCCAGTGGCTCTACACGAACATATACGCACCAGTCGATGCAGCCATGTACTCTATCCTTATCCTAGTGTTCTACATAGCATCGGCATCCTATAGAGCTTTCAGGGTCAGGAACCCGATGGCTCTGCTACTGTTAGCCACAGCAGTGATCGTAATGCTTGGGAACACAACCATAGGTGGGCTTATATGGCCCGGCTTCCTCTCGCTGAGAGATTGGATTATGACGGTTCCTAACACAGCAGCCTTCAGGCCAATAACGATCGGTGCCGGCCTGGGGACCATAATACTAGGGCTAAGGCTGTTGACCTGGAGGGAAATAAGCTGGATGGGGAGGCGTGAGTAACATGAGCGGCCGGCTCTCCTTAGGGAAGATCCTAGAGTCTAGGGAGCTGCTCTACACCCTACTTTTGCTATCGGTAATACTACCGATACTACACCCCATAGGGATCCCCATAGAGATATCAACACGTACGCGAGACGTCTATAACTACATAGAGTATAACCTGAAGCCGGGTTGCCGCGTCTTCGTAGAGGTGTACTACGAGGTTGCAGCAAGAGGCGAGCTGGAGCCTAACCTAATAGCACTCACTAAGCACCTCTTCGACAAGGGCTGCAAGATCGTCTACAGCTCTCTCAGCGCTTTCGGAGTAGTGGCATTCTCACTATTTAGGGCCGGCGCAGCCGATCTCTTCGCTAACAAGGAGTATGGTAGGGACTATGTATACCTCGGGTATATAGCTGGAGGAGAGGCCGCGTCAGCGTCTCTAGCGAAGAGCATTAAGGGTACTGTAAGCGTGGACAACTACGGTAACAGGCTTGAGGACCTCTCACTAATGAGGGAGGTCGATAAGGCTACAGACTTTGACTTAGTAATAATAGTCTCGTCAGGTACCGACGTATTCGCCTACTACGTAAGGCAGTGGCACACCCTACGGAGTCCCACTGCTGTTCGTAGCTCTAAGCGTTATAGTACCGTCGATAGAACCCTTCGTAGGTGCTAAGCAGGCTATAGGGATGCTTGTAGGGCAGAGAGCTGGAGCTGAGTACGAGGTCCTCGTAGGTCGGCTGGGGCTAGGAATAGCCTTGATGGATGCTCAGAGTACGTCGCACATGCTGATACTAGCGTTCATAGTCATAGGCAACGTGGTCTACTGGGTTAAGAGGCTTTCATCTAAGAGGGGTGGGCCGAGATGATCAACTGGGAGGTCTTTGGGGCTTGGCTTAGCGCGGCCTTGGTCGTGTGGATCTACAGCTTCGCTTACAGGGATAACGTTCTGTACAAGCTAGCCGAGCATATGTTCCTAGGCGCTGCAGCAGGCTACTCAATAGCTCTAGCGTTGGATAGCCTGAACAGGGTCTTAATACGTCCAGCTGTCACGACCCCCCAGACGTTCTGGGCAACCTCTTGGCACTACATTATACCGACGGTGCTCGGCTTACTAATGTTTGCTAAGTACTCGAGGAAGTACTACTGGCTAGCTAGGTACGCGGTAGCCGTGAACATAGCTGTAGGAACAGGGTTAGCCCTAAGGACCGTCCCCATAGCCAACATAGTAAGGCAGGTCACAGCCACGATACTACCCCTGTGGGGTTCCGATCCGGTTAAAACTCTAAACAACCGGATAATGGTGCTAGTAACTCTCGGAGGGTTAACGTACTTCATGTTCACGATATTCCCGAGGAAAGTCGAGGGGGTACCGCCGACGCCTACCTACTGGATCTACAGAGCTCTGTACTACATAGGGGTCTACGGGATGATGGTAGGCTTCGGAGCTCTCTTCGCTAATACCATAATGACCAGGGTAGGGTTCCTGATATCCATATACCTAATATACCTACAGCCGCAAGCGTGGGCTTCGATAGTAGCCGCAGTACTCGCAGCTATAGCTATAATCCTAGGTCCAGTATTCCTGAACTCCTAAAGCTTAATTATAAAATTTACAACGCTACGTTTTACTATAACTTCATCCTTATGTTTAATGTACAGAGATGGCCTACAAATATAACAGAGTTTAGAAAAGCCATAGCATATGCCATTCCATGGAATGATATAGTCCCAGTGGCATTCCAAGGCTTTGGAAAACTTGGCAGTGGCTTGATTCCCTTCGGCTTTCCAGGACATGTAGAGGGCTTGTATTATGAATACAACCTCACTAAAGCAAAGGAGCTTTTAGAAAGCATTGGAATAGCTAGTGCTAGGCTAGAGCTCGTAATAACATCTGGTTATGAAGAAGAAGAGAGATTTGCCCAACTCCTTAAAGCTTCCCTTCAACAAATAGGTATAGCAGTAGACATCATCGCACTGCCATGGGAGCAGGTAAAGGAAAGGGGAATGGCTGTGTGGAGCAATCCTGAAGAAGCTCCTCACATGATCATAAATGACTGGTGGCCTACATACGCAACCCCCTACGACTTTCTCTACATACTTCATAGCAGCAACACGGTATGGAATTGGAGTGGTTATACAAATCCTGAGTACGATGAGATTATCGATGAGGCGTTTACTATTGAGGGTGAGGATTATGAAGAAGCATTAGATCTTTATACAAAGGCTCAGAAAATGATATTTGAGGACGCTATAGCACTAAACCTCTGTGATCCCATTCATCCATTCGTATATGATGGTGATAAGATTAGGTTTAGGGAGGATGCATTTAATCCTATGTATAGCTTCGTGATATTCTTCCAGCATGTTGAAGTGCTAACATAGACAGGAAGTAGAAATGTTACTTGCATACGTTTAAAAAGGGTGGTACTCAGTGTCCTCATCATTTTTGACATAATTGCTTTGTCTTATATATTAATATACATCATGCCTGGCAATCCTGCGTATACATGGGTTGGAAAGCCAAAGGGACCTAAAGCAGCTGAAGCAATACAAATTGCTACAAGAGAGCTAGGTCTTGATAAACCTTTTTATGTTCAGCTATATGAAGTTATAACAAGATTTTTCAGCCTTAACTGGGGAGTTTCGTTAAGGTTTAAGCAACCTGTTGCTACAATTGCTATTAGAAGCCTTGCAGCAACTCTTGAGGTTCTCGTAATAGCATATGTAATTGCTATACCATTAGGCATCCTGGTAGGCACAGTTGCAGCTCTCTACAGAGGCTCTCTATGGGATAAAACAATATACACTCTCACCTCAATCCTCATAGCCCCTCCAAGATTTTGGTTAGCAGCTCTTACACTTATAATATTACAGGCTCTCAATGTAAATGTATTTGGAAGAATAGGAGTTGAGTACCAGCCTACAATAGCTATTATCACAGGCTCTTACCTTATAGATAGTTTGATTATTGGAAGAGTTGATGCATTTCTCGATGCCTTAACAAGGGCTCTGCTTCCTGCTTTACTAGCCTTACTATATCCATTTGCACTAGTAGTTAGAATTGTTAGGCTTTTACTATCAGAAAAGCTGTACGAAGAATACTTTAGACAAGCCCTTTCATATGGTATAAGGGGTTGGTATGTAGTTAAGCGCTATGCATTACGCAGTGTAATTCCCGTTTTAACGCAGATAATGGGTGTTACCATAGCTTACAGCTTAGTAGATGTTGCAACAATTGAAAATGTGTTTGGGAGAGAGGGTGTTGGAGTCACATTAGCGAAGGCTATACCTTACAATGACTATCCACTAATAATAGGACTACTGACAGTAGTTTCAATAGCTTTCATCATATCCTTTACAGTTACTGACATAGTTCACAAACTAATTGATCCAAGAGTGAGAATATGATTAAGCAGCTTTCTCTCGCTTTTGCAAAGCTCTTGAAGAGAAGCCTTAAGTTTAGGTTGGGATTTGCAATAACTCTTACTGTGGTTTTTATGAGTATTATAGGGCTTATCACACCTCCTTATGCAGATGAGGGCTGGGGTCTTGTAACTCCAGAGGCGTTGTCTAGACAAGGGCTTTCACCATGCCTTCCATTCTCATGCCCTTCACTTTCGCATTTATTTGGTACAGATGAGATGGGCAGGGACTTGCTTAGCAGAATACTAGTTGGTTCCCACATAGCTTTACTTCAAGTTGCTTCAGTACTACTACTAAGCCTCTTTTTAGGCATCTTCTTAGGTATTTTAGCAGGATATAGTAATCGTATTGTAGAAAAGCTCTTGTCTTACCTAACGGAGCTATTCATGGTAATACCATCATTTGTAGTTGCAGCAGCCTTTGTTGTAATATTTGGTAGAGGTATGCTAGCAGTTATCATGGCTTTGGTGTTAACCTGGTGGCCTTGGTATGCTAAAACAGCATATACAATTGTTAGAGGACTTAGAGAACTTGACTTTATTGTAATTTGCGAAGTTATGGGTGCTTCTAGAGCCTATATAATTTTCAAACACATACTGCCAAACACCCTTCCACTAGTATTAGTACAAGCAATTGGAGATGCAGGTTCTATAACCATAGAGATAGCCTCAATAAACTTCCTTATAGGTACAGCCTCTGCACAATCAATAGACTTGCCTGAGTGGGGCATGATCATGGGCTATGGACTTAGATACATCAGAACCTATTGGTGGATAACCATATACCCAGGAATATTCTTGCTCATCTTGGCACTAGGCCTTGTACTTATGGGAGACGGCCTTAGCGAGTATATGAGCCCTGTCTTAAGGAGGAGGTGGAAGTCATGGATATAGATAGTGAGTGTATTGTAAAAACAAAGGAGCTGTCAATAGGCTATGAAACAGATGAAGGTATCCTATGGGCTGTAAAGGAGGTTTCTTTTGAAGTTCCAAAACATCTGTTTTTGTATTGTTGGAGAGAGTGGTTCTGGAAAGACGACTCTAGGTAATGCAATTTCAGGTCTTCTCCCACCATATGTGCTTACACAAGGATGTCTTGTTGTAGATAACATAGTGGTCATAAATAATGACAAGAATAACCTTAAAGCTGCTAGAGGTATTGTTGTTACAATTCCTCAAAACCCCTCTTCAGCATTAAATCCATACTTAAAGGTAAGAGCACTATTTGAGGATGTACTAAAGAGTAAAGTTAAATCCATGTCTAGAGCTGAAATTAGAGAGGCTATAGTAAAGTACCTCTCTATAATGCAACTAGATGAGGAGGTTCTTGATCTATACCCCTATCAACTTTCAGGAGGCATGGCTCAGAGAGTTGCCATAGCACTGGCATTAATTGCAAGGCCCAAGATTATTGTAGCTGATGAGCCTACAAGTAACCTTGATGCATATCTAAGGAGCTCTATTGGAAGTTTACTAAAGGGACTTACTAAATTTGGAATTGCAGTTATTGTAATAACACATGACATTGTATTTGCATCGCATGTCTGCGATCACATTGTTGTAATGTATGGGGGTAGAGTTGTTGAAGTAGGTAAGGCTGAGGAGGTTTTATCGCGACCTCTACACCCATATACAACACTGTTAATAGAGGCAGCTACATTGAAGAAAGTGACTACAAATATTATGAGATTAAATGCTGTAGAAAGTGATGACAAGGCTGGTTGTGTTTACAAGCATAAGTGTCCCTATAGAGTGGCTGCATGTCAAGGAGTGCCTCCACTGAAATATATATCAAGAACGCATGGTGTTGCATGTTGGAGAGCCATAACTTAGTTGATATAAGGAACTTGTGGGTTTCTTATAAGAAGCCTAAATGGGGTGGGCTTAGAAGCTCGGAAACCTATGTCTTAAAGGATATAACGTTCCAGGTTGGCTATGGTGAAGTCTACGGTATTGTAGGAGCAAGTGGTTCTGGAAAGACAGCTCTTTTAAAAAGCATTCTAGGACTTGTAAAACCAAAAAAAAAGAAAGGTGTTCATAGGGGGAAAGGATATTTATAGTAGTGATGAAGCTTACAAAGAAGTAGTGTCGAAAATAGGGTATGTGTCTCAAGACCCTTATTCATCAATGGATCCACGCATGAAGATAGGAGATATTGTAGGAGAGCCTCTTAGGATACGTAAAGTTCCTCCAGCAACTATTGCTAAGTATGTTGAAAAGGTGCTTGAGTTAGCGCATCTCAGTCTTTCAATCATAGACAAGTATCCATATCAGCTTAGCGGTGGAATGCTACAGAGAGTTGCAATTGCACGTGCTCTCATTTTGAAACCCCAGCTAATTCTACTTGACGAACCTACCTCTTTTCTCGATGTAGTTACACAAGCAGAGATTTTAGCCATTCTAAAGGAGCTTAAGGATCTCACAGGGTGTAGCTACATTATAGTCTCTCGTGATCTAAGCGTTGTAGCTTACTTAGCAACAAAAATAGCAGTACTACTTAAGGGATACATAGTTGAAGAAGGGCCCGTAGATCGCGTACTCTATAGACCTCTACACCACTATACTCAACTACTTATAGAGAGCTCAAAATACATTAAGTCTACTGAGCCAGAGTTCTCTGATGTGGGATGTCCCTTACATAAATCATGTCCTTGGGCAAGCAATGTATGTAAGCAAGGAATGTCAGAAGTCTCTATAGTTAATGGCATTAAGGTGCGTTGTTGGAAATATTTACAGGAGGTGCAAAGCTAAAGGCATCACCTTATTAAGCTATTCTAAGCATTATATTTCTGTGCGTGAAGCTCATGTCATCTACGCATGGACTTTCACCACCTAGGAAGTGGCTAAGTAGTGAGAGGATTGCACTAAGGGTTCTAGAGGAGTTGGGGTTTAAGATTATAGAGACTAGAAAGAAAATTTTGATAAATGGTGTTGAAGTTGGGGAGATAGATACTATTGTTGAGGATGAGAATGGAGTTAGATGGGGTGTCGAAATAAAGGCTGGAAGAATTGATGTGACTGGGATTAGACAGGCATATGTAAACTCAATTATAGCTGAGGTTAAACCAATGGTTGTGTGTAAGGGTTTTGCTGATGACGCTGCTAAAGAGCTTGCAGAAAAACTAGGTGTTAAGGTTGTGGAACTTTCTGATGTATTTCTAGTCGACAGCGAGGAGCTTGAGGTTGTGATTAGAGAGGTTATGGAAAGCACACTTGCAGATTACCTTGAAGCATTCTTTGCAACTCCTTTAAATATTAAGCAAGAGTGGCTTGAAGTCCTTAACGCTATAGCATCTTCACATAGTATTGAAGAGGCTTGTGAAAAACTAGGTGTAGATGTGAATACCTTAACAAAGAAGCTAAGTGAATTGAGAAGCGCGGGCATACTTCCTCAATGGGCAAGAAAGTACACATCAATTAGAAGAGTAGCTCAAGTAATGCTTCAACGATACACAACGTTACATGTAATTGTCGAGGCTCAAAAAGTTTTAGAGCTTTTAAAGCAGCTAAGGGATCAGCTAAACCACTTGCTAACTACATTATCGAGTTTAAAGAAAAGTTTTGAGGCTCTTAGAGAAGAATGAACATGGAATGCACTCATACATAACCTTTTTTAACTAAGAGTTCTGCTATTAGAACTCCTGTACCTGCAGCACCCCTTATAGTATTATGTCCTAGAGCAATGTATTTTACACCATTTAGTGTCTTATCTTCCCTAACCCTTCCAACTACAACGCTCATCCCATTACCCTCTAATCTATCAAGCCTAGGCTGGGGTCTATCAACTTCTCTTCTAATCACAACAGGCTTTTCAGGTGCTGTTGGAAGCCCCATACCCTTTATCCTATTACCTCTAAATTCCTCCATAGCCTTGATGACTTCATCTACAGCAGCTCTTGCTTTGAGTTCAACAAAAATAGCCTCAGTATGCCCTTCTAAAACCATTACCCTGTGACAGCTTGCTGTAATGGATATTGAGTTGTTAAACTCAATTCTGTTTCCATTATAGAAGCCAAGTATCTTCCTTGACTCGTTCTCTACCTTTTCTTCCTCTCCCTCTATGTACGGTATCAGGTTATCAAGTATAAGCATTGATGGAACTCCCGTGAGTCCCGCCCCTGACAATGCCTGCATAGTTGCTATAACGACCTTGCCAATGCCAAACTCATCTGCTAAGGGTTTCAGGGTCAGTGTCGCTATTGCTGTAGTGCAGTTGGGTACCTTTAAAATAGCTCCATCCCAGCCCCTATTTCTCCTCTGTACCTCTATAACATCGACATGATCTGCATTAACTTCAGGGTTAAGTAAAGGTATGTCTGGCTCAAGCCTCATAGGACTTGCATTAGAAATCACAGTAACACCTACTTTTGCTAGTTGAGGCTCTAGCTCTTTAGCAATGTCTGGTGGTAGTGCTATGAATACTATATCTACTTTCTCCTTAATTATCAAATCTACATTAATTGGGTAAAGCGTTAGCTCGAAGGCTTGTTTAGGTAAAGGTTTTTCTAAGACCCATGTTACGGCCTCTGCATAAGTCTTTCCAGCACCTCTTTCAGAAGCCATTACAAGCACGAGCTCAAACCACGGGTGGTTTGCTAAGAGTTGAATAAACCTTTGACCAACTACGCCTGTAGCGCCCAGTACTGCAACTCGCTTCTTCATTTTAGTCGACCTCTTCAAAAATCTTTTTATGGAGTAACTTTAAAGTGCTCACTTCACTTCCCCTCCTCACGTACATTATTATTGAAGGTCTGTAGTAGTATGTTTGAAGCCCCATAATCTCAATACCTTGGTCGTAAAGTATGTCAATAACCTTTTTAATAAAGCCTATGTCGCTTACCCCCTCACCTATAATCGCTATATATGGCATTTCATAAAGCGCTCTATGCATCATTACCTTTGGGCCTCTAAGCTCATTTGGAATTGTCTGAACTATTTTTGTACCAAAGAGTTTCCATGAACCTATGTGCACTACAGAGCTATAGAACTTTTCTAAAGGCTCAAATGCCTTTGGATTTATCCTCTTAGCACCATGTAGTGCCGCTTCCATTGCCTCTCTATAGCTCATTACCTTTATAATCCTTGCAGTAGGAATTACCGAGGGGTCTGCTGTCATAATTCCATCGACTTCAGTTACCAGGTAAACATCGTTAAGTCTGAGAAGCGCGGCTATTGTTGTAGCTGTATAATCTGAGCCGCCTCTACCAAGAGTTGTAACCCTACCATCTTCTGTAACACCTACAAATCCCTCTATTACGGGTACTGCTGCTGTGCTTACAATTGAATTAACTAATTTCTCTAGGTGATTTGCTGTCATTATGTAATCTATTGTTGCATCTCCATGAATATCATCTGTTATTATAAGCTCGCGGGCATTGAGCTCCAGCGCTCTTACACCTGTAACTTCAAGTGCTTCTACCATTAAGATCTTGCTTATTCTCTCCCCAAAGGAGAGTATGAGATCATGTAGTACAGGGTCATAGCCTCCTATAACTGAACTAGATATTCTCTTAAGCAATTCAAGTTCTTCCAAAACCCTTTTGTAAACTTTTTGTGATCCTAGCTCTGCCGCTATTTCTATATACAAATCAAAAACCTTGTCAAGTTTTTCACTAACTCCTCTTGCCACTTCGAGCAAGGTATCTGTAACACCTTTTACAGCACTTACCACTACTATTGGTAGTCGTCCTTCATCAACAAACTTCTTTATGTTCTTAGCAGCCTCTAAGTAAGACTTGCCATCTTTTAATAGAGAGCCTCCTATCTTAATTACACATAGGCTTTCCCTTTCACTCATGTAAACCACCTCAAAGCCACTTCTAATACATCGTCAAGTACCGTATGTGCGGTTTCCATCCTCCCTCCGCCTCTTCCAATAAAGAAGAGCTCTGTAGCATCGCTCTTAATCTTCACACCATTTAGTGTACCATTTATTTGTGCAAATATGTTTTCCCTAGGTATTCTTTCAATTTTTACTGAAGCCACCATCTTTTGAGCATCTAAAGATGCAATGTACTTTATGACCTGACCCTGCTTGACTGCATCCAAGACATCCTTTAATGTTATTTTAGCTATGCTCTCCCTATAGACGCTGTTTATGTTTATGGGCTTTTCTATTACATATGATATTATTGTAAGCTTAGCTGCAGCATCGAAACCTTCTATGTCTAGTGTGGGGTCTGCTTCAGCAATGCCAAGCGCCTGTGCTTTTTTCAATGCCTGTTCAAAGTCTAGCAAGTTTTCATACATTTCTGTTAAGATGTAGTTTGTAGTAGCATTTAATATCCCCTCTACCTTCTCTATATCGTGGCTCTTCATACTTGCCAACACTTCTAAGAAGGGTGTTCCACCCATAACCGTTGCCCTAAACTTAACAGCTAGCTTCCTAGCCTTAGCCTCTGCCATAATCTCTTCGTAGTGAAGTACAAGTGGCGCTTTATTTGCAGTAACAACGTGTGCCCCTCTCTTTAGCGCAAGCATTATATTTGTGAAACCAGGTTCTCCAGTTACATAGTTTGCTGGTGTAAGCTCTACATGAATATTTGGAACAGCTTTGCTATACACCTCCTCTATATCCACACCCTGCTTTGCAAAGGATCCAAACATGTATACGCCAGACTTCGGAACTTCGCAAAGTTTCAGCAGTTCATAGTCATCAAGTCCACTAGGCTTTATTACCATGCCCTTAGAGTCCGTAACTGCAACAACATTTATGTTTACACCATACTTTTTAGCTAGCAGTTTCCTTTTTAGAGCTAATACTCTTGCAAAAGCTCTTCCAACGTTTCCAAAGCCTATTATAGCTATGCTTATGTTTTTCATTCAACCACCTCTACTATCTCAGCCCCCTTTAGAGAGACGTAAGAAACAAAAGTATGTGCTTCTACCCCCTTCTCATTGAGAAACCTTTTAACTTTTTCTCCTATTTTCGCAACTACGGCAATGTCTTCATGCACTATGAAAACTGAGGGGCCTGCTCCACTTATGTTAAAACCATAGGCACCTTCGCTTAAAGCTAGCTTCTTCATCTCACTATAAAATGGAATCATAGTGGCTCTAAAAGGCTCTACGACATAGTCTATTGAAATTGCTTCGCCAAATATCGGCTGGAAGGTATCTATCAGGATCATCATCGACTGAGCCCTCCTAGGTGCCCTCGAGAGGAGCCCACCGGTACCGATTATGTAGTTTACTCTCTTCATATCTATGTAGGTCTCCTCGGCTTTAACCTCTTCGAATATATCTGAGATAGTCCTCTCCCTCTTAACACCCTTAAGCTCCCTGGCGAGGTACTTATGGTGGTTGAAGGCCATGCGGATGCTCTCCCTAGCTACAGCGTGCTCTACTATGAGGTCCTCCAGAGTCATCGGTATTGTTGTAGGCCTTATCATCTTGTTGTAGATTATACCCATAACCTCGTCCTCCGTTAGCTCGAGGGGGATCCACCTCATAATGTTCTCTAATCCAGCCTCCTTAAGTACGTTCCCGATACTGTAGCTCATCCCAGGTTAGCGCTCACAGTTCTCAGGAACCTCCCATCGAAGACGGAGTACACGTTTGTTGTAGCACCCCCCATTCCGACCCCTATGACGTTAGCCCCCTTCATTTCGGCGAAGGTTCTGATCATAAGCCCCTCAGCTGCGGGTGTCGGTATTATCTCCGTGGAGACCAGCTTCCTTAGCTTCTCGTAACCGGGTGCGTGGGCCATGACGTGCTCCATGAACAGCTCGAGAATAGCGTTCTTAGCGGGCTCTACCCTTTCAACCTCTATCTGAGGTCTGATGTTGTCTACTATCCTAATGTCGAAGAAATCGGGGTTAAGTATTCTCTTTTCATCCTCTCTCGCGTCCTTGTTACCTGCGTATACTACCGGTAGCCTGAAGGTAACCCCGAACCTAGGCCTAGGCTTAGCTACGGCTATTACCTCAGCCATCTCGATTACGTGGGTCTTGTCGCCACCATCGGTCCCCCCAGCTAGTAGGACTATGTCTGGCCGTAGAAACCTCAGGGTGTTTATTTTCTCGTGTACCTCACGTCCGTCGTCTATAGCTAGTACATCCATAACTATCGCTCCAGCTCCTAGAGCAGCCCTCTGGGCACTCTCTGCTGTAATACTCTTAACCACTCCAGCTACTAGCATCTGCAGCCCTCCACCAGCACTACTCGTAGATACGTAGACGTCTATACCTGTCTTACCCCCTAGGTACGGCATAATGAACCTAAGCTCCTCCGAGCTATAGTCAATTATCCTGTGCCCCGTAAGCTCCTCGACCTCTCTAACAGCGTTCCTAATACCCTTAGTTACGTCTTCAACCGGCTTCTCGACAGTTGTAGGGGCCTCACCGCTAGCTAGGAACCTCCACTCCCCGTTAACTTTACCGAAGAATCTAGCCTTAGTCGTAGTACTACCTACGTCTGTTGCTAGGATGTACCTGGGTTCCCTAGTGAGTTGCACCGCAACCGCACCGATCGGCTTATCTAGGTGTTAGCATAAATAAGTGCTGTCGGAAGTTGAGAACCGCAGGTCATCCTTCTGGACGAGGCTTTCCTGAGCCTATTCATTACGGCTAATCCAATACCCCTCTCCTCGAAGCTCTCAGCTACACCTAGGGAGGCTTCGGTGAGCCTGTCGAGCTCCCTTAGGGATGCGTATAGGTTCTTAGCTACCTCGTATAGGTTTCTCCTAGAGCCGAGGACTATCACCTCAACACCTGGGATCCTACCGAGCTCCTCGGCGGTCTCGGATGAGGCTATCAGGGCTACGCCGACGCCTGCTAACTGCGTAACCAGCTCCTTAAGGTAGTCTAGGTACTCCCTATCGCTACAAGGGCCTCTCTCGACTAGTACCAGCTTCTTCTCCGGTGCGTAGTGCCTGTACTTAAGGCCAGGCGATGGAGGTGCTCCGGAGTAGAGCTCTAGGCCGCGGGCGTAATCAGGTACCTCGACAGGCCTCCCGAATAGTCTCTCAAGCTCCTCCGGGCCTATGGGGCCGGGCCTCAGGACCCTAGGGGGGTTCCTCAGTACGTCTACTACGGTGGACTCCACACCGAAGAACGTCTCCCCAGAGTCGAGCACCAGGTCTACCCTCCCACCTAGGTCCTCTAGCACGTGCTCAGCTGTCGTAGGTGAGGGCCTACCGGATAGGTTTGCTGATGGAGCTGCTACGGGCCTCCCGAAGGACTCTATAAGCTTTAGAGCTACGGGGTGCGCTGGAGCTCTAATGGCTACTGTATCTAGTCCTCCGCTAACTACGCTAGGTAGCTTACCGCTCCTCCTAAGTACTACAGTTAGAGGACCGGGCCACGCGACCTCCAAGACCCGCAGTACCTCCTCAGGTACCTCGGCAGCTACCTCATCGAGCATGTGGGTGCCTGAAACGTGGACTATTAAGGGATTGTCAAGAGGCCTCATCTTAACCTCGAAGACCCTGAGGACCGCCCCCACGTTGAAGGCGTCTGCGCCGAGTCCATAGACAGTCTCAGTTGGGAAAGCTACGAGACCACCACCTCTAAGTACTCTTACAGCCTCCTCTATAGCCTCCACGTCGGGGCTTAGGGGGTCTACCCTCAGTACCCTAGTCTTAGCCATAGCCGTGGAGGTTATACCAGCCGAACTTAAATCCGCGCCGAGCAGTCATCTAACCGCTCGACTCAGAGTTCTGGGGGTGCCAGCGCGGTGCTCTACGTCGTGGGGGTGGACGTCGGGGCGACCTACACGAGGGTGGGGCTCTTCTCGCCCGAGGGTAGGCTGGTGGAGAAGGTCAGGTTCGAAACTCCCAAGACCGGTGGGGAGCTAGCCATAGCCTCGGCTATAGCTAGCGCCATCGAGGGGCTCCTCTCTAGGTGGGGCGGGTCCCTTAAGTCCATAGGCGTCGGGACCATAGGCCCCCTGGACATTACCTCGGGTGACGTCGTTGGGGCTCCCAACGCCCCCATAGGGAGGTTCAAGATTCGGGAGCCCCTCGAGAGTCTCTTCGGGGTGGATGTCTACGTAGTTAACGACTGCGTAGCAGCTGCCTGGGCTGAGTACCTAGTCGGTGCCGGCAGGGGCTTTAGGAACGTAGTCTACATAACGATAAGCACGGGGATAGGAGGCGGGGCCGTAGTCGACGGGCACCTCCTACTGGGTAAGGACGGTAACGCCCACGAGGTAGGGCACATAGTCCTAGACCTCAGCGGTAGGTTTAGGTGCGGTTGCGGCGGCCTCGGGCACTGGGAGGCTATAGCCTCGGGGGCCAACATCCCGAGGACCCTGGAGGTGCTAGCTAGGGAGTGGAGGGGCGCGGCTACCGAGGCCTATAGGAGGGCCCTAGGGGGTAGCCTAGGCTCGGAGGAGCTCTTCAGGTTATGGAGGGCTGGCGACGGGTTTGCGGAGTTCGCGGTCGAGTTCCTAGCGGAGGTGAATGCGGCCGGCATAGCGTCGGTAGTTAACGTGTACGACCCGGAGGTTCTAACGGTGGGGGGCTCCATAGCCTTGAGGAACCCGGACTTCGTGGAGATTTCCATAGCTAGGGTCAGTAGGTACGTAGTGAACAGGAGGCCCTCCATAACGCTAACCCCCCTAGGTGAAGATGCCGCGCTGGTAGGCGCTGCCCTAATCTCGATTAAGCCCCCTGGGGAGCTCTTAGAGGTATCCCGGAGGGCCCTCAGGACGTAGAGAAGGATATTACTCTAGTAGGAGCTTTCCTCTGGGCTGCGCTGTGTTTAGGGTAGTGTACGAGCTCATGCTGAGAGGACTTCCGGAGGAGGTCGAGTGCGTGAGCAGGCTCTGGAGCGCCCTAAGCACCGGTGGTAGGTGCGTAGGCACTCACACCACGTTCCTCTGTAGCTACGGGGGGAGCTTAGTTAAGCTAGCTCCACAGGCGGTCAGGCCTCAGTACCTCCAGGAGATCCCACAGGTGGGGGTCCTTAGAGCACTGGTGGAGAGCCAGGACTCTGAGTCCCTCATCGAGGTGGCCTCGCTGGTCTACAGGACGCTCCGGGAGTGCGGTGTACTGGTTAAGCTGGTCCCCGAGTAGCGGCACCAGGCCTTAGCAGGTTAAGCTCCTCAGCTATAGCCGTAGCTGCGAGCCTAACGGCCTCAGAGCTACTGTACCTAGGCCTCCACCCTAGGGACTTCAGCTTCTCGATACTCAGTAGCATGAACTTGACGTCCCCCGGCCACCCCCTACCGTCCGGGGTACCGCTCTTGAACACTACCCTAGGCCTTAGGCCTAGCACCTCGGAGACGATCCTAGCTATCTCAAGTACGCTAACCCAGTCCTCGTTGCCTACGTTGAAGACCTCGAAGTACCTATTAGCCCTCTCAGCTGCTAGTAGGGTGGCCTCAACAGCGTCGGATACGTAGAGGTAGCTCTTCCTCTGGGTACCGTCCCCGAGTACCTCAAGCACCTCAGGGTTCTTGGAGAGCTTCACCAGGAAGTCGTAGATAACCCCGTGGCGTAGCCTAGGGCCGACGATGTTAGCGTACCTCAGGACCACCACCCTAATCCCATACAGGTGGGAGTAGCTGTGGAGTATGAGCTCGGCGGCAGCCTTCGAGGCCCCGTATACGCTTATAGGCCTTAGCTCGCTGTCCTCCGGTGTGGGTAGTTTGGAGGGGTCCCCGTACACCGTTGAGGAGCTAGCGAAGACCAGGGCCTTCACGGACTCGGCCCTCCGCGAGGCCTCCACGACGTTAAACGTAGCCAGCACGTTCTCCCTGAAGTGAACCTCGGGGTCCGTAATGCTTATCCTCACCTCGGGGTTGGCCGCGAGGTGGTACACGGCGTCAGCGCTGCTTAGAACCCTAAGGCAGGTCTCGAAGTCCTTAACGTCCCCGACGACCACTTCGACCTTATCCCTAACCCTCGCCAGGTTCTCGAGCCTACCGCTACTCAGGTTGTCTAGCACGACGACCTCGTAGCCCAGCTCCACGAGCCTCTCGACAAGGTGGCTACCTATGAAGCCAGCACCACCCGTAACAACGATCCTCATCGGTGGGTACCAACGATCTGTACGGGTAGGGGGTATAAGCAGCGGCTAGTCTACCTATTTACCTGGACCTACGGGGCGTCTGGGGGCGATTCGGTGATAGAGAGGTCGGATGCCGTTAGGGAGGGGGTACTCCAGGTAGCTAAGCTCATGGTGCTAAGCGCCGTTACGGCCCCCAAGGGGCGGGGTATCGATAACATCTCAGCCAGGGTCCTGGACAGCAGGGAGGAGCTGGAGCTCTTAGCTAAGACCATGGAGGAGCTGTCCGGCGAGTACGGCGACGTCTTCGCTAGGGACGCGTCAAGCGTTAGGAAGTCGGACGCCGTCGTCCTCATAGGGTGTAGGGTCGCGGACTTCAAGCTCAAGCAACCGAAGGAGCTGGAGGTAGACCTGAACCTAGCTATGAGCTTGGTTAACCTAGGCATAGCCGTAGGCTCAGCCGTGAAGACCGCCTCGATACACAACGTAGACAACAGGATAATGTACACGGTGGGCATAGCTGCTAAGAAGCTCGGGCTCCTCGACGCAGACGTAATCCTAGGTATACCGCTGAGCGCGACTAGCAAGAACATATACTTCGATAGGGTCTGGCCCCCGAGAGCATAGAGGCTCCGCAGGGTCGTCCACACTCGGGAGACCTTACGGAGGGGTAAGCGACGTATGCGGTAACCTGCTGGAAGCCTACCCCGTTTTTGGTTTATTAGCGCTGTTCCCGCAGCTTCGTAGGGGCTTGGTGAGGCTCCTACCCTTGGTGGTCTCAGCCTTACTAACCGTGGGGGTGGTGCTCTACGTCCTACTGCCCTTATATACCCCTAGAGAAGAGGGTGTCGGTGTTACCGTATTGGGGGACGAGGTGCTGCTTCCCCTTCCAGGTAAGGTAACTACGCTAACAGTCGAGGAGGCTATACTCCTTAGGAAGAGCATTAGGGAGTGGGCTAGGGAGCCTATAACCGTTGAGCAGCTCTCCATGCTCCTATGGGCTACGCAGGGGGTCGTCGAGGACGCGGGCTTCGGCTGGTACAGGAGGGCCGCGCCGAGCGCCGGGGCTACCTACCCCCTGGAGGTCTACGTAGTGGTCGGCGAGAGGGGGGTATCGCTCGGTGGGGGTAGCTACCTAAAGGCCGGGGTCTACAAGTACAACTACCTAAGGCACTCGATAACCCTAGTTAAGGAGGGCGACTTCAGGGCGGACCTCTGGAGGGCCTCCCTAAGGCAGGACTGGGTCAAGACGGCCCCGGTCAGCATAGTAATCTGCGCAGTCTACGAGAGGACCACCGGTAGGTACGGGGAGAGGGGTATCAGGTACGTCCACATGGAGGTCGGCCACGTGGGTCAGAACATATACCTTATGGCCACGGCCATGAACCTCGGGACGGTAGCTATAGGGGCCTTCTACGACGATGAGGTAGCTAGGATAGTCGGCGCAGCTAAGAACGAGAGGCCCCTCTACATATTCCCAGTGGGGGTGCCGGAGAGACCCCATAGGATGACATTCGAGGAGCTTAGGGAGCTTTACACGAGGCTTAGGGGCTCCGAGGGCTCTAGGGTACGGCACCTACACTAGGGATCCCGGAGCACGAGGAGCTTTCGGGGCCTGGGAGCACGTAAGGTGCGGGGGCGTGTCCGGCGTAGGTAGGGCTAGGTACGTATACCTGTGGCTTAGGGTAGTTGAGCTAACCTCGATACCCCTAGCAGTCCTCCTCCTACTCTACGTGGTTAGCGGTTACGGGATGCTTTACCCCGAGTTCTTCAGACCCCTAGGCCTCACCTACAAGGTCTCCACCTACCTGCACACCCACCCCCTGCTTAGATACCTAACAGCGGTCCTCGTAGCACTACACGGCTATGGGGGCTTGGTGGTGCTGTCCAGCAGGTACCTAGGGAGGTACAGGGTAATAAGGGCTGTAGCCGAAGTGCTTGGGCTAGCCTTCGCGGTAGCCGTCGTAGCTATCTCAACAGCTGTTGAGATAACGCTACTCCTACGGTAGTAGCACTCGTTCCCGGGGCCGTGAAGCAGAGCACCGACCTTATTAGCTAGCATAAGAGAAAACCGTGGAGTTGTATGGGGTTAGCTGAGGTGGGTTGGAAACCCCAGGACGTGAGGAAGGCCCTGCAGTCTACTGCGGTGGTATACGAGGCTATGTACAGGGTTAGGAGGATAGGCTTCTACAGGGTGATGAGGGAGATAGTACGCATGGGCGTTAGGAAGAGGACTACCACCCTAGCTAAGCTGAAGCTGATATCGAGGCTAGACGAGGAGGGAGTAATAGGTCTTAGGCTAGACTACTACATACACCTAATGAAGCTTAGGGTAGCTACGGTGTATATAGGTAAGACCCTAGACTGCGAGAGGCTCCCCCAGGTAGTCCCCTTCCTAAGGAGCTGCATAAACCTGATACCCATGGGGACCCTGCTGACCCTCTACTACCCGGAGTCCGCAAGGAGGGAGAGGCTCGAGGACGTAGGGGTGAAGTACACGGTGTTCTACGAGAGGGTCTTCAGGGAGCCGGACCTAAAGAGCTACGCGGAGGCGATCGCGGAGAGACCCTCAGCTCTCTTCGAGCCGAGAGCGCTGGAGAACCACATACTTAGGGAGATGAAGAGATTAGAGAAGGTGGACGGCAAGCAGCTTGAGGAGGAGATCCTGGGGGAGGAGATCAAGGCTAAGGTGGATAATAAGAACCTAGCGGTGATTAAGATCGCGGAGCTAAACCCCCTAACGACCAAGAGCTTCGACGTAGAGCTGGGAATAAGGGGGGATATACTAAAGAAGCACATAGAGCACGCGGAGAAGTTAATGAGAGGTATAAGGGTTAGGAGGATAAGGGGGGTTACCGACAGCGCTAGGTTAGCTCTATTCCTGACTATCTCAGGCAGGGATACGCTTCAGCTACTCAGGATAGTGAAGGCCCTCCTAAGGTATCCAACGGTCTCCTCAGCAACGATCTCGGAGAGTAAGACCGAAGCACTTATTCAGATCCTAACTCCAGCAAATATAGGGGTGATAAAGGATGTCGGTAGGACCCTTAGAAGCATTACGGCTAGCTACGGCTTAGAATTTACTGACTTCTACATAGGTGACATGGATACCCTCAAAAATTACACTATACCTTTCATAAAAGAGAGGGAGTACTCAGCACTAAAGAAGGGCTGGCTTGAGAGAGCTTTGAGGGAGGCTATTAAGTATATAAGGAAAGGCTAACCGCGAAGCTTACGGTAGAAGGCTAGTAGGGGTCTAGGCGGGTGCTTACATACCACGCCTCCCGGGGTAGTTGAGCAAGCCTAGCCGAGGAGCTCCTTGGATCCTGTAAAGAAGGCTGATATTCTCTAAATAGGATAGGATCTCGGTGGAGTACTTGAAGAAAGTCGGTACCTACCTAAAGCTAGCCAAGGTGGCTAGGTATGCCCCCTTAGCGGTGCTAGTCGCCACCGTAGTGCTAAGGGAGCTTCTACCGACGGGAGAGGCTATCCCCAAGGGTAAGGACGACTCAGCTCTCTAGGAGTTCCCTAACCGAGGTGTAGTTCAGGAGGAACCCGGAGGCGTAGCTCAGTACTCTTTTTACGTTCTCCCAAGTAAGCTCCTCGGTGAACCTGTACTCCCTCCTAGCCCTCTCCACCGAGGCTCTATCGAGCCCCAGTAGCTCCTCAAGCCCCTCCAGCACTACCCCCCTCCTCACCTCCTCCAGGGCCCTGGTCCAGGAGGACCTCACCCTCCTCTCAGCGTCCTGGCTCAGGTTCTCGTGCCTAGCCAGGGTGCAGCAGTGGTAGTCCCCCAGCAGCTCTACGAGCCTTAGCCTCCTGTACCCGTAGCTCTCCAGGTAGCTGGCGTAGGGCTCCCATATGGCTACAGCGTCCGCCTCCCCCCTCAAGAACCTCTCAACGCCCTCCTCGGGCTTCGCGTAGTACCTGAACTCCTCGACCTCCTTGCGGAGGTACCTGTAGGTAGCTACCGCGGCTACCTCCATGGTCGAGGCCCTGCTGCTCAGCACCTTGGGTCCCAGCTCCCCCCTGTAGACTAGGGAGGCCCCTCCTAAAGCCCCCCCTGGGTAGGTCTTCAGCGGCGCCCCGAGGGCCCTGTAGGCCGCCTGAGTGTATATGGGGGTTATGGCTAAGTGTACATCGCCCCTAGCTAGGGCTGCCGTAGCCTCCGAGACGTTCCCGTACAGAACTAGCTCGGTCGAGTAGCCCCCCCTCCTCAGGTTGCTTACGAAGTTGGGTAGGTAGAGGTACTCGGAGGCCCTTACGATCGCTACCCTAACCACCCTGCCTACCGTTGGGTCTAGGTACTTGGATAGCACCACCCTCTTAGTCCTACCGGGCCCCGGCACCCTAGCCACGAGCCCGCACTCCTCCAGCTCCTTAAGGACCTCGGAGATCCAGCTCTTCGAGTAGCCCGTTACCTCGACCAGCTCGCCCTGGGATACTCCATCCTTACCGAACTGCTCCAGGATCCTGAGCACCCTCTCCCTTACCTCCCCGCTCATCCCCCCTACTAGAGCCTCGGGTGGAAGCTTTAAATACTAAACGAACACATGTTCTTTGGCGGTGAAGGTGCTGAGGGCCCTGCTACTGGTCTGCGCGGCCCTAAGCCTAGCGCTGCCAGGTGTCCTAGCCGGGGACAGGAGCATGACCTCCTTCGCGGCGTACGTAGCCCTAACTGTGGTTACCCTAGCCCTAGCCTACGCCCACTTAAGGAGGTGGGCCGTGGTTGACTGAGCTAGTCCTTGCCCTAGGTATATACCTAGCGGTAGTCGCCGCGGTATCGGTTTACAGCAGGCTCTACGCTAGAACCAGGGACCCCGTTGACTACTTCATAGCAAGTAGGGGGCTATCGGGGCTTACCTCGGCCATGACCTACGCTGCCACCACCTACAGCGCCTTCATGATGGTAGGCCTGGTCGGCCTATCGTACGCCACGGGTGTCGGGGCCCTAGCCTTCGAGCTAGCTTACCTGGTCTCGACGATAGCCATACTAGCGACCTTCGGTACGAGGGTCTGGGAGCTGTCCAGGGAGAGGGGCTACGTAACTCCGACCCAGCTACTTAGGGATAGGCTTGGGTCGCGGTGGGCCACGGCCGTAGCCGTAGCGCTTACAGCAGTAGCTCTAATACCCTACTCAGCTGTCCAGATGGTCGGGCCGGCGAGCATCATAGCGGGTATCGGTGGTAGCTCGGTAGACTACCGGGTAGCCGTTACTATAGCCTTCGCGATTACCCTAGTCACCACCCTAGCTGCTGGGGTTAGGTCCGTAGCCTGGAGCGACGCCGTACAGGGGGTTATCATGTTGTCGAGCGCTGCAGCCTTCGTAGCGTGGCTAACCGCGAGGACCCCTCCGGGTGCTCTAGCTAGGCTAGCCGACGCAGAGCTCCTAAGCCCCCTAAACAGGTTCTGGACCCCCTACACTTTCTTCGCCTACACGACCCCCTGGATCTTCTTCGCTATAACGAACCCGCAGGTCTTTCAGAGGCTCTACCTACCCAGGAGTAGGAGGGACTACGTTAGGATGGTCGTGTACTTCTCAGTATTCGGCCTGGTCTACACCGTGATCGCGGTTTCGGTGGGCCTCCTAGCTAGGGGGCTGGTAGAGCTGGGCGCTCTAGACCTAGGGGTCGACCTAAGGGATAGGGCTGCTTGGAATAGGGTTACCCCATCTCTCCTCAGGTACACCCACCCGGCTTTAGCTGTAGCTGTAGCTGTATCCATACTAGCTGCGGCAACCTCTACGATAAACTCCATAGTGCTTACCGTAGCCTCGATGGTCTCGTACGATACGGTAGTCCCCGAGAGGTACAGGCTAGCTGTAGGTAAGGCTGTAGTGGTGCTGTTCTCGGTAGTCATATACCTGTTCGCCCTAAGCACACCAGCCTTCGTAGTAGACCTAGCGGTAGCCTCCTCAACCCTGCTACTACCCCTACTACCCCTCTACATATTCTCGGTCTACGGACTAGCCAGTAGGTACGCGTACGTATCTACGCTAGCCGTAGGCTCCCCCCTAGCCCTAGGCCTAACCTACGTTAAGGGACTCCACCTACCGTTACCGAAGGAGGTCCTCGTAGCTACGGTTTCCGTAGCTACCTACGTAGTCGTAGCGCTACTCGATAGGGCTACGGTAGGTAGGCGTAGTCAATAGGGTTTTTACCCATCTACCGAGATTCTCTGGGTGGACCACTGAGGTCGGCTTCGCTGACCGCTCTACTGGTAGCGCTTCTAAGCTTAGCTCAGGGCCCCCTCTATGGGGTGGGCAGCGAGTGCGTAACCGTATACTTCCTCAACGCTATCTACATAGAGAACTCCAGCTACAGCGGTAGGCTCTACCTAGAGACCCCCGTAAACCTAAGCTTAGGGAGCCTAAACCAGACGGTTAGAACTATAGCCTCTAGGGGGGTGCTCTACGACCCTGACGAGGGTACCTACTCTGTAAACATCTCGGATGGTACCCCAGCCTACGCCTACGTACTCCTCGAGGTAAGGGTATGCTCACCGAGGTACAGCGAGGTCCTAAACATACTTAAGGCAGTTATGCTAGCACCGCACGCCTTCCTAACACATGCGCAGCAGGACCTAGGGGAGGATCTCAGGAGCTACCTAGGGACTCCACCGCAGGCTGTCGCTTCGGTAGTTGTAAGGGACTTCGAGGAGTGGCTTAAGGCTATGCCCTGGTACTACGTTGCCGGTAACCTAAGCTCCTACCCCCTGGTGCTAGCAGTTCACGCAGCTAAGTTCATCTACGGGAGTACCTACATAAGGTACTCCCCCAGCCTGCTACCGAGGACTACTGAGGAGGTTGTGGAGATAAAGGAGGGGGACTGCGACGACATGAGTAGGATCCTCCTATCACTACTGTGGTACTACGGTATCCCAGCTACGATAGCCTACGGCTTCGTAGCTATCCCAGGTTATACGGCGAACTACACGATCGGTAGCTTCACCTACGTATTCTCCAACGGAGGCCCGCACGCCTTCGTCCTAGCCTACGTAACTGACTACGGGTGGCTATCCCTAGACCTCCTAGCAGGCTCCCTACTAGTCTACCCGGTAGCTATCTGGGGCTTAAGCTCCAAGGTCCTAGTAGAGAGGGGTGAGGTCGAGGAAGCCGAGGAGCTGCATAGAGCTATCGTCGGGAGGCAGCTGATAGCCTCCCTTGATGCGGTCGACCTCAAGGACCTCAGCGCCGAGGCTCTGGAGACGTACGTAAATAGCACCCTCGGGCTACGGGTGAAGGTATCCTCGGGAGCTAGCTCAACCTATACTGCTACCGAGCAATTACCGCATCAGCAAGCTACGGTGGCTACAGCTACAACTACGTCATCCAGTCCCGAGATCGGGGGGCTGTCTAAACCCGCGGCACTAGCTGCAGCGGTACTACTAGCTGCGGTAGCGGTTTTACTAGCTCTCCTAGTAGCCGTAGCCCTAAGGGGTAGATCTCTGGGAACTAGCCCTACTAGAGGTCTTTAAGGGCTCCTGAGCTACGTCTCGTGGGTAGTGAGGTGGAGGTCGAGGGCTTACTGAGGTCCCTACTCTCCAGTAGGGTAGCCGCAGCAGCGCTCAGAGTTATCAGGGACCACGCCGAGGCCTTGAAGAAAGCCGGCCTGACCCCGGTTAAGGTAATGAACTTCTGCGGTACTCACGAGTGGACCGCAGTAAGGTATGGGGTGAGGTCCCTACTACCTAGGGAGGTTGAGCTAGTTGCGGGTCCGGGCTGCCCCGTATGCGTGACCCCCGGGACTATCATAGAGTACGCCGTGAAGCTAGCTATGGACGGCGTTAGGGTGTACACATTCGGGGACTCCTTTAAGGCCCCGTCAACCAGCGTTAGGAGCCCCAGGAGCTTAGCTGAGGCTAAGAGCTTAGGGGCGGACGTGAGGGTCGTCTACAGCTTCTACGATGCGTTAACTAGCGCTCGGGAGGATGGTAAGGAGTCGGTCTTCCTAGGGATAGGGTTCGAGACTACAGCGCCATCCTATGCTGTACCCGTAGCGGCCGGGAAGGTACCTAGGAACCTGAAGCTACTAAGCGCTCTCAGGCTTACCCCACCAGTTATGAGGTATACCGTAAAGCTATACCTGGAGAGGGGGTTACTACCTATACGCGGAGTGGTAGCTCCAGGGCACGTCTCGGCCGTCGTAGGGGCTTCGGCCTGGGAGTTCCTACCTAGGGAGTTCGGGCTACCCACGGCTGTTTCGGGCTTCGAGGGGGTCGACCTGGTGGTATCTATTGCTGCGATACTGAGGATGCTCGTAGAGGGGAGGCCTGGGGTCTACCTAGAGTACAGGAGGGTTGTTACGTGGGGCGGTAACCCCGTAGCTAAGAAGTACATAGCGGAGGTGTTCGAGGAGGTGGACAGCGCTTGGAGGGGTATAGGCTACATACCTAAGAGCGGCCTCGCGCTGAGGGAGAGGTACCGGGAGCTCGATGCATACTACGAGTACGGGTTGAAGCCTCCGGGACCTGAGGGCTACGTACTCACCACGGCTAGGGGTGCTCTGGACGTAGACTTACCACCTGGCTGTAGGTGTGGCGAGGTAGTGCTAGGAATAGCTAGGCCGACTCAGTGCCCCATGTTTATGAGGTCCTGCACCCCGGAGAGACCATACGGCCCCTGCATGGTATCCTCGGAGGGTACTTGCTTCATCTGGGCTAGGTTCGGAAGCTTCTTAGGTGATGTACTGAGGGAGGAGTTCGCGGGTATCGTCTAGATATTTAGCGTAGCACAGTAACCTCTGGGCGGTCCCCGTGAGTGTAAGACTACCTAGGGACTACGTGGTGTACAGCTTCTCAAGTAAGCACGTACCTAGGTACAGAGCCCATCCCGGGGACGTAGTGGTATTCGAGACCATTGACGCTCTAGGAGGCCAGATCGTCGATGAGGCTACCCCCTTAGAGACTATAGACTGGAGTAGGGTTAACCCAGCTACAGGCCCACTCTATGTAGAGGGGGCGAAGCCTGGCGATACTCTAGTAGTTGAGGTAGAGAGCATTAGGATAGCCGATAGGGCTGTTATAATTGCTGTGCCGGGCTTCGGAGCGCTCCACGATAAGAAGTTCAGCGCTACCGCCCGGGTAGCGGAGGTCAGGGAAGGTAAGCTGGTCTTCAGAGGGGTCGAGGTAGAGCTAAGGCCTATGATCGGCGTAATAGGGGTAGCACCCGAGGAGGGGGAGTATCCAACTGGTACGTCGGGTTACCACGGAGGTAACATGGATGTAGCCCTTATAACTCAGGGGAGTAGGGTCTACCTTCCGGTATTCGTAGAGGGAGCTCTGCTAGCGGTTGGGGACCTGCACGCGGTTCAAGCTGATGGAGAGCTGTGCGTTGCGGCTGCTGAGGTATCTGGGGAGGTTACGGTTAAGCTAAGCCTAATAAAGGGTAAGAGGCCTACGTACCCCGTGGTTGAGCACGGGGATAGGTACTCGATCATAGCCTTCGGCAAGGACCTAGATGAGGCGGTGTACAGAGCCTCGGAGGAAGCGGTAGCAGTGCTCATGAGGTCCCTAGGGCTACCCTTCGAGGACGCCTACATGCTCGCGAGCCTAGTCGTAGACCTAAGGATAAACCAGGTAGTAGACCCCATGAAGGGTGTTAGGGCCGAGATACCTAAGAAGTACGCTAAGCTAGAGCACTTCCTATTACCAGCTCCCTAGGTAACGACCCCCGACCTGGTGAGGGCTATCCCCCCTCACCCTCCCCCTGGGAGTTGCTACCGGTACCTCCTACGATGTACTCCTCCAAGCTCCTAGACTTCCTCTTTGCGTAGGGCTCATTGATTACCCTGTATATGAGGCTAGCCTTACTCTCCGGAAGCCCCTCTACACTAGCTAGCTCTACGATCGATGCGTTGAAGACAGCTCTCACGCTCCCGAACTTCCTAAGGAGTTTCTCGGCTAGCTTCGGACCGACACCAGGTAGGGATGAGACTACGTAGAGTTGCCAGTCACTTAAGGACATCCCCTTAGGCTTACCTCTAGCTACGGTAGCGTATGTCGGGGCTGGCGCGCTCTCCTGGAACTTAGTTGCTAGGTACTTGATTAGCTCTGCGGTATGTCGCTCGTCCTCGGTAAAGAGCACCGGGACCCTACTAGCTACCGAAGCGTAGTACAAAGCTGATGTAACAGCTCTGTACCTGGTAGTTACGTACTTAAGCCTACTTAGGTCACCCTCCACTATTAGGAAGTACCTATCGGTTACCTGAGCCATCCTACTGAGCTGGTCGAAGAACCTACCGTCGAAGACGGACTTAGCTAGATCCCCCACGCTCTTCCTCTCGGCTACGACTCCTCCAGCTAGTAGGTAGTCCCCCACCTCGAGGGTCTTGAAGACTACTGTAACCCCTAGCTCGGACAGGTACCTAGGTACCTCCGACCTCCTCTCCCTCTCATCTACGTATACCTTAACCATTACCTACACTCTTCTACCCATCTACCCCTATCTAGGACTCTGAACTTAAAACCGCGGGACCTAAAGAACTCGGCTAACGCGCTCTCGAGCTGGTCTAGGAACGCAGCCGGCACTACAGCACCTGCAGCAGCGTCGTGCCCCCCTCCCCCGCCACCGGCTACCTTAGCGAGGTAGTTAGCTATCTCGGCGGCTACCGGGGTCCCTAGAGCCCTTAAGGCCCTAGCCGAGGCCCTGACGGTTAGGCGTAGCTCGCTACCCCTCACAGCAATAGCTAAAGCTACGTCGGCACCCGACTCCAGGATCCTCCTAAGGGCTGTAGACTCGTAAGCCCCCAAGCAGGTTACGGCTACTAGTAGTTCGTGGTCTACCGCGTATATACCTAGCCTTGAGAGGCCCCTTAGGCTAGCTACCCTCTCGGCGTACGGAGCCTCGGGTTGCGCCATGAGGGACTGCACGATCTCCACGTCACCCCCGAGCTCAACTAGCTTAGCTACGACCCTAAGAACTCTGGGGCTTAGGAGTCTTAGAAACCTAGTATCGTGCATAACCCCAGCTAGTAGCAGAGTTGCGTACTCCCCGGGAATCGGCCACCCAGAGCTGAGCAGTACCTCAGCTACTAGAGCTGACGAGGCCTTAGCCTCCGGGTCGTAGAGTGAGGGGGTACACTTACCTACAATCTCATTAATAACGTGATGATCTATAACAGCGCACTCCCTAAACTCAACTGGACCCACCTGCGATAAGGAGGAGACGTCCACGAAGAGCAACCTAGTACCGGAGCACTCACCCAGCTCCGGGATGCTGAACCCCAGCCCTGCGAGAACCCTCTTAGCTACTGAGTCCACCCCCTCGGGTGTGCACACATCTACCGAGGTACTACCGTAGGTGCTTAGAGCGTAGCTTAGGGTAAGAGCCGCTGCTACAGCATCTATGTCAGCATTCCTGTGAGTCACTACTCTAACCCCACCTCTACACCAGGAGAGCAGCTCCGCGAAGTCCCTAAGCAGCCCCAGCTCGCGCGTCACAGTACAGCGTGCCTAGATATAGCTAGGGTTACGCGAAGAAAAAGCTACGGGGAGCCCTAGACCCGGGGGTTAGCCATAGCTAACCCTTTAAGGTGCTGGGCTTTCTTCGTAAAAGCTACCGGGTGCTTACTCCATGGGTGCTACTACGGTAAGCCGCAGGGGATGTAGGTTTGGTATCTACCTAGACGAGGAGCTCTGTGCCGAGTTCAATAGGTTGGTGGGGGGAGCTAGGCCTAGAGCTAAGTCTAGGGTCATCCAGGAGGCTCTGAGGCTCTACATGGCTGAGAGCCTGTGGAGGGAGGCCAGTGGGTACGTAGCTGGCTCCCTCAACGTCCTATACAACCACGAGGTAGAGGGGGTGGATGCCCGCTTAACTGACGTACAGCACGAGTACGCGGATGTAGTTGTGTCAGCCCTCCACGTGCATCTAGACCCCAGAACCTGCTTACTGGTTATAGCTATCCGAGGGGTTTCGACTAGAGTTCGCGAGCTCGTCGAGAAGCTGGAGAGCGTGGATGGGGTACTGCTGGTACGCCCAGTGGTAGTCCTAGCCTCACCTATGGGAAGTAGATGAGGAAGCGGAGAAGAGGAGCCGACCCTAGGGAAAAAGCTGCTATACTTAAAGGTTACTTACCTGGCTTAGCCGACTTAGTAGCAACGTAGTATACTGGGTAGAGCCATAGCACCGTTGTTATGAGGGTTACTACTAGTACTATCCACCACTCAAAGGGGAACGAGGGCACGCTCCTCACCTCCTCTCCATCTGCCTGATCTTCTTCTCGTTCTCAACGGCCCTGTACCAGGTGTAGAAGGATGCTATAACGAAGAGCCAGGCTAATATGAAGAACACCACCCACGCCATACCCCTCACCTACCCCCGGTCTGTGCCTCTATGACCTTACTGACTAGGTAGTACATTATGGCGCCGCCGATTACTAGAATTAGCATACCTGGGAACGTGTAGTACGTATGCAGACCGGCACCCCAGCCCTGGATCCACTCCCCGTAGACTATCCACCACGCGAAGAACAGTATCGGTACTACTATGTTCACCTTAACTAGGTAGTCCCACCACTTCCCAAGCCTTATGAAGGGCTTTATGTCCATTTCCATGAGGCCCTGCCTAACCCTAGCCGGGTCGGTGAAGTAGGAGGTTATTAGGGCTATGAAGACTAACCCTAGAGATAGCCCTACAACGCCCCACACGGTGTCGTAGTAGTCCAGCCAGTCGCTGCTGAGGGCGGTCGGTATACCGCAGACGAAGGCTAGGAGCCCGGTGATTACAGCTGCGTGGGAGGTCTTCATGCCGAAGTCCTTGAGGGGCCTCAGGGCTACCTCGTGGATGGTTATCAGGGAGGTGAAGGCCGCGAACCAGAACGCTATGAAGAAGAGGGCCGCGTAGACGTGCCCAGCAGCACCCATCTTCCTGAAGAGCTGGGGTAGCACTACGAAGGCCAGCCCGGTACCAGCTGCCTTTATGTCCTCGTAGGGTGTTGCGGAGATGGCGAATATCAGGGGTATTATCGCGGTACCGGCCATCCAGCCTACGGCCGTGTCGTTCACAACGTTACCGAATGCTGTTAGAGTAGGGTCATCGTTACGCCTCATCCACGCACCAGCACATATCAGGAAGCCCCAGGCTATCCCTATACTCCATATTACCTGCGATAGGGACTGCATCCAGGTAGCCGGGTCCCAGAGAGCCTCTAACCTCGGGACCATGTAGAACTCCAGGCCCTTCTCAGCTCCAGGTAGGGTTAATGTGAAGATAGCTAGACCTACCGTGAATATGAAGAGGAGCGGGAACATGAACCTAGCTACCTGCCCTATACCCCTTATCCCGAACGCTGTAACCAGCATGCTCAGGAACATCATCAGAGCTCCAACACCTAGGGATGTGGGCGTGAAGCCGAAGGACTTCCAGAAGGCGCTCGCGTCGAAGTCCGGGGCGAAGAAGGTGCCGGCAATCGCGTGGAGCATGTAGTAGAATATCCAGCCAGTAACCACCCAGTAGTAGCACATGATCATGAAGTCGGCCCAGGCCATCCACATACCTCCGAAAGCTGCCAGTTTCTTATATCTTTCAGCTAGGTTGTACGGTCCGTGGAGGGGGCCTCCCTGTCCGAGCTTACCTATTGCGTACTCAGCTATCGCTAGCGGAAAGGCTGTTATTACTAGCCATATCAGGTACGTAAGTAGGAAGCTACCCCCACCGTAGTTAGCGGCTCTCCAGGAGAACCTCCAGTAGTTACCAGCACCGACGGACCAGCCTACTGCAGTCATCAGTAGGGCGAAGCTACTCCAGGTCTTCTCGAGGGTTCTAGCAATTAGGGAGGACGGGGATCTAGACGACATATAGATACCTCATATATCACCTTAACGGAGGGGTTTATATTTTTTCTCTTTTACCTCCATTCACGGTCTAAACAGGCTCGACCTAGAGTTTATAACCCTGGACCAACACTCTTATTAGGTGGTTCGAATCGCCGGTGGATAGGCGTATACGGGACCATCCTATACTAAACTTTCAGCGCGGTAGGAGGGTTACGTTCTACTTCGAGGGCCAGCCTGTTGATGCCTACGAGGGTGAGAGTATTGCTGTAGCTCTCTACGCAGCTGGCTTCGACGCCCTATCCTGGAGCCCCTCACTTGCGAGGCCTAGGGGCCCCTTCTGCATGATCGGTAAGTGTAGTAGCTGCTTCATGGTAGTTGACGGGGTCCCCAACGTTAAGACCTGCAGGGAGCCTGTTAGGGACGGTATTAGAGTTGAGAGGCAGAGAGGGTGGGTCTCACCGCTGATGGGCCAGCCTGTTGAGTCCCTAGAGATTCCGGAGGTGAAGCTCGAGACGGATGTCCTAGTTGTTGGCGGTGGTCCAGCGGGTCTCTCAGCGGCTCTCACCCTAGCTGAGTTCGGGCTTAACGTGGTCGTAGTTGACGAGCACTTTAAGCTAGGTGGTCAGTTGCTTAAGCAGACCCACAAGTTCTTCGGGAGCGTCGAGCTCTTCGGCGGTATGAGGGGCTTTCAGATAGCTGAGGAGTACCTGAAGAGGATCTCGGGGAACCAGAGGATCAGGGTACTCAGGGAGTCCGTAGCCTACGGAGCTTTTAGAGGGGGCCTCGTCGGGGTAGCCAGTAAGGAGGCTCACTACGTAGTTAAGCCTAGGGCTCTAGTAGCTGCTACCGGTGCTCAGGAGAGGTACCTGGAGTTCCCCAACAACGACCTGCCAGGGGTTATAGGGGCTGGCGGCGTTCAGACCATAATGAACGAGTACGGGGTTAAACCAGGTGAGAGGGCCTTAGTGGTAGGCTCAGGTAACGTCGGTATAATCGTTGCTTACCAGCTACTTCAGGCTGGGGTTAGGGTCGAGGCGGTAGTTGAGATACTCCCAGAGATAGGTGGGTGGTTCGTACACGCAGCTAAGATCAGGAGGTACGGTATACCGATACTAACTAGGCACACAATTAAGGCTGTTTACGGTAACGGTAGGGTTGAGAGGGCTGTTGTAGTAGCTGTAGACGAGAAGTTCAACCCGATACCGGGGACTGAGAAGGAGTTCAACGTAGACCTAGTGCTACTAGCTATAGGGCTCGAGCCGGACACTAGGTTCGTCCTACAGTGCGGAGCTGTCGCCAGGTGGTCCCCGGAGCTAGGTGGGCTAGTCCCGCTGAGGACGATAGACCTAGAGACATCGGTACCGAACCTATACATAGCTGGGGACTCCTCCGGTATAGAGGAGGCTACTACAGCCATAATTGAGGGTAGAATAGCTGCTCTCTCAATAGCCGAGAAGCTGGCAGACCCGTTGAAGGCCTCCAGAGCTCGGGAGGAGGCGGAGAAGTTGATAAGGTTCCTCTGGGACGAGTACAGGAAGTCCCCTCTACTCGCTAGGGCTAGGAAGGGTAAGGAGTCGGTCACCGTCTCCAGAGAGGAGATGGAGAAGCTAAGGTCAGAGTTCCCACCACCGGTTTCGTTTGGGTGATAGAGGTGTCCTACAGGTTTAGGGAGACTGGAGTAGTTGAGCTTGAGGAGCTTGGGAGGCTTGGGCTACTGCCGCCAGAGTGGAGGCTTAAGAGGGGGCCGGTAGCAGTACTGGAGTGTCCGGAGAAGATACCGTGCAACATATGTGTCCCCTACTGCCCGACTAAGGCTATAGAGATGGAGAACCTCATAGAGCTACCCAAGGTGAACTGGGATAGGTGTACAGGTTGCGGGATGTGCGTAGCCGTATGCCCCGGCTTAGCAGCGTTCGTAGTGGACCTATCTAAGGACGACGCAGACTACGTTACCCTACCGCATGAGCTCCTACCAGTACCTAAGGTAGGCGACGAGGTAGTGCTGCTCAGTAGACGCGGTGAAAGGGTTGGGAAGGGAGTTGTGACTAGGGTGTGGGAGAGGAACAAGACCTACGTGGTAACGGTTAAGGTCCCGAAGGGCCTAGGTATGGAGGTGAGGGCTATATGGGTGGAGAGGTAGTGCCTAGGTCTAAGGAGGTTACTATAGTGTGTAGGTGTAACGACGTAACCCTAGACGACGTAGTGAAGGCTATCGAAGCTGGTATAGATGACTTCGAGCTCCTCAGGAGGTACCTAAGACTAGGCTTCGGGCCGTGTCAGGGTAGGAGCTGCATAGCTATAGCTGCTAGGGTATTCGCTAGGGCTACCGGTAAGAGCTTAAACGAGGTGCTAGCCAACTACAGGGTAAGACCTCCGATAGTTCCAGTATCTATGAAGGTATTGGTAAGGGGTGTTAAAGTATGAGGGTACTGATCGTTGGAGCAGGTATAAGCGGTCTCTTCATAGCCTACGAACTGGTTAAGAAGGGCGTTAAGCAGGTAACCGTAGTCGACGAGAGCTACCCGGGTAGCGGCGCTACCCTAAGGAACCTTGGGTGCTTTAGGTCCTCCTTCACCTCACCGGAGCACGTGGTCCTCATGAAGGAGAGCATCTCGGAGTGGCTTAGGCTAAGGGATGAGCTAGGAATAAAGCTAGAGCAGAGAGGATACCTATGGGTAGCCCGTAGGCCCGAGACCGTCGAGGTGTTCAGGAGGCTCGTAGGGTTTCACCACGACTACGGGATACCTACTAGGATCATGGACGTTGACGAGGTTAGGGAGCTGGAGCCAGGTATAAACTACAGGATCATTGCTGGAGCTATGTTCGACCCTACCGCTGGTAGGATGCCCATTCTCGAGAACTTCATCAAGCTCTACCTAAGGGTTAAGAGCCTAGGGGTTAGGGTACTACCACACACTAGGGTACTAAAGCTAGAAGGAAGAGGGGACAGGGTTACCAAGGCGGTAACTAGTAGGGGAGATATAGAGGCGGATGTCTTCGTAGTAGCTGCCGGAGGGGGTAGCAGGAGGATACTTAAGACGGTAGGAGTGGACGTACCTATAGTAGACATACCGCGACATCCTCTAGTCACAGAACCCTACCTTGAAGCTCTTAGATCCGCCCTTGTAATAGACTGGGACACGCCTGGGTCGCCGCACATAACGCAGAACGAGCATGGGAGCCTCATACTAGCTAGGGATCTTGAGGACACCCCTGAGGCCTCAATATACTCGCAGAGAGTCGACGCGTTCTCGCACATAGCTAAGCCCTTAATAGAGCTACTACCGTTCCTAGCTAAGGTTAACATAGTAAGGTACTGGATGGGTTACTACGACATGACCCCGGACCACCACCCAATCTACGGACCTTTACCACCCTACGAGAACCTCTACATAGCGGCGGGCTTCAGCGGTCACGGCATGATGATGGGGCCAGTAACTGGTAAGTTGATAACTAGCTGGATCCTGGATGGAAAACCCTACATCGACGTAGCTAACAACCTAACCGTTGAGAGGTTTAAGACCGGTAGGCTAGTAAAGGAGCTCGCTGTAATAGGTTGAGGAAGCTCAAAACTACTCTACCTTAATCTCTCTTTCTTCCCTCTCCTCCCTCCTCTTCCTTAATTCTACCTCTAGCACACCGTTCCTGTAGTTAGCCTTAGCTGTCGATATGTCTACCTCAGCCGGTAGCTCAACCTCCTTGTAGTACTTCCTGTGATTGCTTGCCTTAATTATCAGCTTCCTTCCGGATGCCTTAAGGCTTATCTTATCCTTCTCCACCCCAGGAAGCTCCACCACTACCCTAATCCTATCCTCTTCTTCTATCACATCTACGAGGGGCTCTACCTCTTCCGTTATCCTAGGGGCTCTACCTACCCTCTTTATGTTGCCGAACTCCTTAATCCTAGGAACCCCGTCAGGACCTACGACTATCTCAAACCCCCATACGTAGGGTCTACCAATCAAGGATCTAAAGCTCTTCTCATCGAATTCCGATATCCTTTCCATCTCCCTCATTAACCTCCTTATCTCTTCGTCGAATTCCTCGAAGATCTCCCTGAAGAGGCGGTTCATCCTCTCAAACGGATCCTCCTCTTCATCCCTCCTTCTCCTGCTCATGTTTACACCGAGGTAGTAGTTGAGTGCGTAGATTATAAGTACTAATTATAAGTGTAGGTATGGTAACACTACTCGTAGCTCCAATCTTGGGTCAAGCTCGAGGTGATACATAAAAACCCTGTGGGCTTTTTCTTAGTTGATGTCCTTTAGGAGTTAGGTCTATAAGCACTAATACTGCTTACCTCCCCGGGCCTGCCTAGGTGGTGGGAGCTACGCTCCAAGCCTAGGTGAGGTAGCCGTAGACGGGGACCCCACGTCGTTCCCCTCGACTGCTGCCTACAACTCTGCACCGGCAGCCCGTGAGGTGTGGGCTAGGCGGAGGTCCCTAGATGCTCCTCGTTAGTTCGTATTCATTCACTGCATCTAGGGACAAACAGTAGAGTGTGAGCTACAGCACCTCGGTAGCTCCTAAACCCTCTCGGCTAGCTAACTTGCTAGTCATAAGCATCTGGGAGGCTCTCTCCGAAAGCTACCTACGGACTAGCCTAGGGAGGAGTACGAGCGCTACGTAAGTTAGTGTAAGCGTAGCAAGGCCTACGGTAGCTGAGGCTGATAGGTTTGCTCTAGCAGTCGCGGTGTAGTGCACTACTAGAGCTGTAGCTGACGGTAGTACCAGTAGAGCTGCTGCTAAGGTGTCAGTTGAGCCTGTTCTAGCGAAGCTCCTAAGCCTTACTCCGAGCAGCCCCACACCCCTAACGGTTAGCCCGTCCTCGAGTAGGTGTAGAGTATACGATGATAGTGCTACGAGGAACACCAAGCGGGGGACCCCTGGGTCAAGTTTTGCTATACCTAGGCTCCCTACCCAGAGAGCTACTAAGTAGGTTGCTAGAGCAGCTAGTGAGGCTACGTAGAGAGATGCCCAAACGCTGTGGTACCAACCCCTGTGTCTCCTTACGAAGGGCTTAACGAGGGTGTAGCAAGCTCTGCCGAAAAAGCTTCCGCAAGATCCTAGGTCGCAGTCGGGAGCCTTAGCTAGGTCTAGGAATACCAGTGTCGGTACCGCGACCTCAGCCCTCAGGAGTAGCCTCAGGGCGTCTGCGGGGTTGGAGGCGATGGTATTACCGTATAGTACAGCTAGCCCTAGGGCTAGGTAGTAGATGTGGAGCACTAGGTGCAGGGATCCCCTCATACCTACCTGCGGTATAGCTAGGGCTAAACAGGTTATAAAGCTGCTCTAGGTAAGTACCACGGTGCAGTGAATGGCTATCAGGAAGTACGTGTACACCTTCAACGAGGGTGATTGGAGGGATAAGAAGCTACTCGGTGGTAAGGGTTCGTCCCTCGCGCAGATGACTCAGATAGGTCTACCGGTACCCCCAGGGTTTACGATAACTACTGAAGCCTGTCGGGAGTTCTACGCACCTAGGAAGGCCGAGATCGACGTCCTGGTTAAGGAGTTGGAGAAGAACCCACCCCCAGCCGTCAGGGACGAGATAATCAGGAAGATATGGGCCATCATAGACTCCCTAGAGCTACCCGAGGGGCTTATGGAGCAGGTTAAGGAGTACATGAAGTGGCTCGAGGAGGCTTCAGGGAAGAAGTTTGGAGCTACCGACGGGGTACCTCTTCTAGTATCTGTAAGGTCCGGCGCTGCGGTATCCATGCCCGGAATGATGGACACCGTACTGAACCTAGGGCTTAACGACGAAGTTGTTAAGGCCCTAGCTAAGGCCTCTGGGAACGATTGGTTTGCCTACGACGCGTACAGAAGGTTCCTACAGATGTTCGGTAGGATTGTTCTAGGGATAAGCGAGAAGCTATTCGACGAGGCGTTCGCTAAGGCTGACGAGGAGTTCAGGAAGGAGGCCAGCGAGAAGTTCGCTGATGAGCTCGAGGCTATTAGGGAGGTGTACCCGAAGTACAGCCTAAGGCTAGACGCGCAGCCGCCGAGGGATGTAGCCCCTAGGCTCTGGGCTAGATCCGTGGAGTACCTGAAGAAGCTAGTTGAGGAGTACAAGAGCATAATCGAGAGGAACTGGGGCCCGTTCCCGCAGGACCCGATGGAGCAGTTAAGGCTAGCTATTAAGGCCGTGTTCAGGTCGTGGATGAACCCAAGGGCTATATTCTACAGGATAGCTAATAGGATAACCCCGGATATAGCTGACTGTACAGCTGTGAACATAGTCACCATGGTCTTCGGTAACATGGGCTGGGACTCCGGTACCGGCGTCTACTTCACTAGGGACGTAGCTACAGGTGAGAACAGGCCCTACGGGGAGTTCCTACCTAACGCTCAGGGAGAGGACGTAGTAGCTGGGATCAGGACCCCTCTGGACCTAGAGGAGATGAGGAAGACCTTACCGGAGCTCTACGAGCAACTGATAGAAGCCGGAAAGAAGCTGGAGAGGTTAAACAGGGACGTCATGGACATAGAGTTCACGGTTGAGAGGGGTAAGCTCTACTTCCTGCAGAACAGGGTAGCTAAGATGACCCCCCTAGCTAGGGTGAAGACAGCTGTAGACATGGCTAAGGAGGGCATCATAACTAAGGAGGAGGCAGTAATGAAGGTACCACCTGAGGCGGTACTTAAGCTCCTCTACCCGATGATAGACCCCAAGGTTAGGGCAACCCCGATAGCTAAGGGACTAGCGGCATCCCCCGGCGCTGTCAGCGGTCAGGTGGTCTTCGACCCTGATACGGCTGTTGAGTGGGCTAAGAAGGGTAAGAGGGTTATACTGGTTAGAGTCGAGACCAAGCCTGACGACGTTCACGGGTTCTACGCGGCTGTCGGCATACTAACAGCTAGGGGGGGTATGACCTCCCACGCGGCTGTAGTCGCCAGGGGTATAGGGAAGCCGGCCGTAGTCGGTGCTGAGACCCTAAAGATAGACTACGAGAGGAGGCTCTTCACCGTAGGCGACGTGGTAGTGAGAGAGGGTGATTGGATCACGATCGATGGCAACACCGGGAACGTTTACCTAGGCGAGATCCCGACAGTAGCTCCGGAGGTTAAGGGAGAGCTGGAGGAGCTACTGAGCTGGGCCGATAGCTTTAGGAAGCTCGGGGTAAGGGCTAACGCCGACGTACCGGAGGATGCCATGATAGCTAGGAAGTTCGGAGCTGAGGGTATAGGGCTCCTCAGGATAGAGAGGATGTTTAGGAAGCCGGAGAGGCTTGAGCTACTTAGGAAGGTCATACTGGCGGAGAGTAGGGAGGAGAGGGAGAAGTACCTAAAGCCTCTTGCAGCCATGATCAAGGAGGACTTCAAGGAGATGCTGAAGATCATGGACGGGCTACCAGTAGTCATAAGGCTAATAGACCCACCTCTGCACGAGTTCCTACCCGCTCCGGAGGAGGTGATCAAGGAGCTCTACGAGACTAAGCTAGCGATAGCTGAAGCCAAGTCCAAGGGTGAACCGGAGAGTAGAATTGCCGAGCTTGAGAATAGGGTTAGGTACCTAGAGTGGCTCTACAAGAGGGTCTCGGCACTCAAGGAGCATAACCCAATGCTAGGCCATAGAGGAGTAAGAGTCGGGATAACCCACCCAGAGATATACTACTACCTAGCCAGAGCTATGGTAGAGGCTGCGGCAGAGCTTAAGCTTGCAGGGTATAACCCGGTACTCGAGATAATGATACCGCAGACAGCCCACGTTAACGAGATAAGGTTCGTTAAGCAGAAGGCCATACTACCAGCCCTAGAAGACGTCAAGAAGGAGCTCGGGGTAGACCTAGAGGTCAAGATAGGCACTATGATCGAGACCGTAAGGGCCTGCCTAACGGCGGCCGAGATAGCCAGGGAGACAGATTTCTTCAGCTTCGGCACCAACGACCTAACTCAGGCAACGTTCAGCTTTAGTAGGGACGATGCAGAGAACAAGTTCCTACCCCAGTACTTGGAGTACGAGATACTCAAGGCTAACCCGTTCGAGACTATCGACGTAGATGGAGTCGGGAGGTTGATAGAGATGGCTGTTAGGGAGGGTAAGCAGGCCAACCCCAAGCTAGAGGTAGGTATATGTGGTGAGCACGGAGGAGACCCTAAGTCCATAGAGTTCCTACACAAGGTCGGTTTAGACTACGTAAGCGCCTCACCGTTCAGAGTAGTCATAGCTAGGCTAGCAGCAGCACAGGCAGCAATAAAGGAAAGAATGCCTAGCGGAGGTATAGAGTAGTCCTGTATCTCACTCGTAGGACGCTAAGGAGTTTTCTATCTCAGCTATCAGAAGGTCCATACCTATAGCCTCCCTAGCTGAAACCGGTACAGGCGGCTTTATGGCTTGCCTCAGCACCTCGCATAACTGTAAGGATATCGAGAAGTCTATGAAGACCTCCTTGGTAGCCACCGAGGCGCACTCGTACTCCTCAGCCAGGAGCCTATATATAGGTGCTACTTCGTACACCTTCTCGTAGATCTTAGCTTGGCTATACTTGGATAAGTCCACAATAGTGTCGATCTTATTTAAAGCTATGACTGTCGGTATGTTAAGCCTGTACATGGCTGATAGCGCTAGGAGAAGAAGAGAGTAGGCTGAGTGAACTCGTGAAACCAGCCTAGCGTCGATTAGGAACACCATAGTAGCCCTGTGGCCGCTTGAAAGCTCGTGGAGCAACCTCGGACCGAGTAACCTAAAGGCAACGATCTCGAGCTGCCCTGGCAGGTCGACTAGTACGTAGTCCGAGGCGCATTCCTCAATCTCGGTCCTCAGGTCCGAGGTGTAGTTCAGAAGTTCGTCCATGCTGACTACCAGGGCTCCGTTAGGTCCCAGCCCCCTCTCGACCATGATCTCCCTAGCGTTTACGTATCTCCTAGCATCTACGTCGGGAACGTAGGGGAGGAGCTCTGCGGCTGGGTCCAGGTTTACCTTACACACACTTTTCTCGAACCCCTCTAGCCACGTAGCGAGAGTTGAGGTGAGCGTAGACTTACCTGAACCCGCAGGCCCAGCTATGAAGACCACGTTCACCAGCGCGCCACCTACTAACCAAGCTTACTAAAGCTTTAGCTTTGCCCGCTACTGCTTTCTGAAGTAGGGCACCCTCATCGAAACCCCTAGACGTATTAGCCTTTCGAGCTCAGCTCTATCCCTAGATACTATCGCAGGTCTTAGGTCTACGTAGATGTCGTCCCTGTAGAGGCATAGCTTCATTCTACCATCGGGCCCTACACGGACTCTCGTACACCCAGAGCAGAGGAGGTGGTTGCCGTACCCCTTTATTACGTATACCTTAATACCGGTCCTGAGAGTGTAGACCGTCCGGTTCTGAAAGTTCTCTACTCCCACTTCTAGGGCCATGGACTCAACGTCCTTCTCGATAGCGTCTAGCTCCACGTGGAGATCTTCGAAAAGCCTCCTATCCATACCTAGGGGTATTAGCTCTATCAAGTTTACGTCCACTCCTAGCTCTGACGCCAAGTTAAGTACGTCCACTAGCTCGCTCACGTTGTACTTAAGGACTAGGTAGTTTATCTTGAGCCTCATACCGTAGTCGATGGCCTTACGTATCCCGGAGATGACTCTCTCCAAGGAGTTTACCCCGGTTATCAGTGAGTAGACCTCGGGCTTAAGGGAGTGCAGGGATACGTTAACGTGGTCTACCCCGGCCTCGGAAAGCTTTCCAACAAGCTCGCCTAGTAGGTAGCCGTTGGTAGTTATGGATGGAACCCCACCCCTCTCCCTTATGTACCTAACAACTACATCTACTCCGTTGTAGAGTAGGGGTTCTCCCCCCGTGAGCTTATAGTACTTAAACCCCAGCCCTATAGCTACGTCGGTGAAGAAAGCCCAGTCCTCAGGTTCAAGCTCGCTGCTAGGATAGCTAAAGCCCTCCCTATGGCAGAATACGCACGAGTAGTTACAGCGGTTAGTTACGGAGATACGTACATGAGTTGCAGGCCTACCGTAAGGGTCTCTAAGCATACCTAAAGCCTACGAAAACTAGGTGGGCTACGAATAAAAAGAGCTGAAAAGATGGCTCTTTTACTTCAGCGCCCGTACCGCCTTATAAGATTACTTTCAGCTACCTCTCCCAGAGGCAGTAGCAGTTTTACGGAAAGGTATAGTAGGTAGGGTGCCCGCACTTCCCTCTGGGGCCAGTCCTTGAGGTGCCCGGTGTGCCTATCCACGGATGCGGTGGTCTGGGATGAGAGTAGGGGGGTGGTAGTCTGTACTGCCTGTGCCACCGTCCTGGACCAAGTGTACGTAAGCGATGGGACCTACAGGGACCTAGGAGAGGAACTCCGCGAGAGTACTCGAAGAGTCTCCAGGAGGCTCTACAGCTCTACGTACTGGCTCAGCGAAGCATCAGCTAAGTACGTAGAGCTCCTTGAGGAAGTGAAGCTTAGGCAGGATCTCTACATAGATGAGGAGTCGTTTATGAGGTACCTAAAGCTGGGGAAGAGGGTTAAGGTACTGAGGCGTAAGGTACCGCAACCTGTGGACGATGTGGTCAAGGAGATAGTTAAGGTAATGTATAAGTACCCGAAGCTCTGCTCCAGAACTGATAGAGCTAAGTACGCCTTAGCGAAGGTAGCCTACACCGTAGCTACCGGAGGTAACATTGACGTAGCTAAGCTCTCCAAGGAGCTAGGTCTAAGCAGAACTCACGTAAAGAGATTGATCAGAATAGTCCACAGCTCCAGCAGGTTTGTTGATGAAGTTAAGAGGTTAGTTATGCCGTGTAGCACTAGCTCTGTAAGGTAGAGGAGTGCGCACTTCCGCTTACGAAGGTACAGTAGGTCCGGCTCTGTCACCCTACCCTAGAAGCTCTTCAAGCTTCTTCCTAACTAAGGTGCTGACTAGAGCTCCGTCAGCTCTCCCCCTAAGTACAGCCATGACCTTTCCCATGATGAACCCAACAGCCTTATCCTTACCCCTAGCCTTAACGCCCTCCGCATTAGCCTTGATGATCTCGTCGACGACTCTCTCCACCTCCTCTAGGCTTAGGGTCCTAAACTTATTTATAGCCTCCTCTAGGCTGTGACCCCCCGCTACAGCCTTCACAACCTCAGGGATTGCCTCCTTAGCTATGACCCCCCTACCTACAGCTTCAAGCACCTTAGCTAGGGTGCTGTAGTCTACTCTATCAACCTCCACGCCCTCCCTCCTAAGGGACTTTAGGTGTACCAGGAGTGTGGTAGCGATGATCTGCGGTTCTACGACCCCCCTAAGGTCCTCAACTAGGTCTAGGTACGTGTGAAGCGCGGGGTCTCTGATTAGTTGCTGAGCTAGCTCACGCGATACCCTGTGCTCCTCTACGAGAGTTCTCAGGAGCTCCTCAACCTTCGGTATACGTATCCTCTCTACCTCCTTAAGGATCTCCTCATCAACTCTTACTGGGCGTATATCGGTCTCCGGGTACATCCTAGCAGCACCTGGCTGAGGTCTGAGGTACCTCGTCGTGCCATCGGGATTAGCGGCTCTAGTCTCCTTAGGTACCCCTACGAAGGCATACCTAAGCCTATCTACAATAGCCTTGAGAGCTCTGCGAGCCCTCTCAGGATCCCCTAAAACTAGGATGTAAGAATCCCTATCCCTACTTAGTCCAAGCACCTCGAAGAGCTTTAAGGTCTCACGCTCCGAGATGCCGTAGGCGGGTAGCTCGTCGCTGTGTATTATCCCTCCAACACCTCCCCAAGCCCTTGCGTAGTCTGCGAGCTCGGTACCGAACCTTCTACCCGGGCATAGCTCGGTACCAAGAATACCCCTGAACCCGGGTAAAGGTAGCGCGTAGACTCTCGAGCCCCTCTCCAAAGAGGTCCTCACCAGCTTACTAGAGGTATTCGCGAAGACCTCGGTAACGTCGACGAACTCCTCCGGAACGTCCTCCGGCTTCAGCCCCCTCCTTAGTAGCTCATCGCGTATCCTAAGCAAGGAGAGCTGTCTGGAGACCTCATACTTAATGACCTTAGGTATCAGCTCAAGCTTATCAACACCCTTAACCTCGATCCTCTCACCACCGGCTACAGATATGTTCAAGTCCTGGCGGATCGTGCCGATGCCTCTCTTTACTTTACCGCTTAACCTCATGATCAGCCCTATCCTGTAGGCAACCCTAAGAGCTTGCTCGGGAGTCCTTATATCAGGTGCTGTGCTTATCTCGATTAGTGGTATGCCGAGCCTATCTAGGTTGTAGACAACGTAGTCGGGTCCCTCCTCGACCTTCCTGGCGGCATCCTCCTCGAGCGCTATGGTCTGGATGCCAACTACTCCTTCTTCATCCTCTACGTAGCCCCCTAGAGCTACGATCGCAGTCCTCTGGAACCCGCTGGTGTTGGACCCGTCCACAACCACCTTCCTCATAACGTAGACCTCGTCGACTGGTACAGCGTTTAAAGCCTTGGCTATCGAGAGAGCTATCACCAGGGCCTCGCGGTTAAGGTCATGCGGAGGCTCTTCGTCGAGCTCGACTAGGCATGCATAGCCCTCCGGAACTCGGTAGACTATCCTCCGCCCCCTACCTATCTCGTACGCGGCGGCTGGGTCTACCTCACCGAGCTCGGACTTACCTAGCCACAGAGTTCTGGAGACCTCGGCGTACCTAACACCATCAGGTGCCAGCTTAGCTGGACAGCTACAGAAGAGCTTAGCGGAGGTATCCAACTGCTGGTGTATCTCGAGCCCTACGCGCAATCCCACGCTTCTATAGTCAATCTCCATGGAACCACCTGGGGAAGAGGTCGTAGCTCTGGGTACCACCAACCTCGTAGGCGAAGCTCGTGAGGAGGAGAGACTTCAGCCGCTCAGGCTCTTCGTAGGGGAAGTTGCCCAGCAACCACGAGAGCTTCACGAAGGCCACCTCTGGGAGCATGTCGTCTACCGGTACTACGCCAGCTCTAAGTAACTTCCTCCCGGTAGTGTACACGTCCAGGTCTACCCGACCGAAGACTGTCTGCGTACTCATAGCTACAATTACTCCAGCCTCTGACGCTCTCTCGATGCTCGGTATGCACTCATCCCTAACGTGTCCGAGCCCCGTACCCTCTATTACTATCCCCCTATACCCTCTGTCCACTAGGTAGTCTATCAAGCTACAGTCCATTGACGGGTAGAACTTAAGCAAGGCTACCCGGTTATTAAACCTACTCATAACCGTCACATCCCTGCTTCTCGTCCTAGGTAGGTACCTACTATTAATAACCTTGAGCAACCTCTCCCTCGGGAAGACCTTCGCTAGGGGTAGGTCGTTTATCGACTGGAAGGCGTCCCTCCTACTTGAGTGGATCTTCCTTACGCGTACCCCCCTATGGACTAAGACGTAGAGGTCGTCGCTCGTTCCGTGCATAGCCACTACAACCTCAGCGAAGGGAGCCTCCTTAACTATGATGGGGCAGGCCTTGAGGTTGTATAGCGCGTCTGTGCTAGGTCTATCGCTACTCCTCTGAGCGCCGACTAGGATGACCGGGTTACCGAGACCCCTGAGGGAGAAGGCTAAGGCAGCTGCTGTGTAGGCCATGGTATCAGTCCCGTGGGCCACTACTACCCCGTCAGCACCAGATGCGAGGTGCTTGCCAACCTCCTCGGAAATCCGGGACCAGTCCTCCGGGGTCATGTTCTCGCTGAACTTCCTCATCAGGTCCGTGACTACTAGTTCGTAGCACACTTCCTTGAACTCGGGCACGAACTCCACTAGCTCGTCAGCTCTTAGAGCTGGCCTAACAGCTCCGGTTTCGTACTCCACCTTGCTAACGATGGTACCGCCGGTGCTTATGAAGGATATCCTCAAGCTACCGTCTCCTCTAATAATGGACGTCCCGTAAACCCCCTCGTAGGATGGTAGCCTTAAGTACCCCTCTGAGAGGACCTCTACCGAGGCCCCCTCTAGGGAGAGCCCCACGTTATATCCGTTAGGTAGCTTAAGCACTAAGTACCCCTTAGAGGTAAACTCTGTGGAGGGCATTACAACCCCTTCGACTACTAAACCTCCTTTAGCTATCCTCACCAGGTCTCCCGGTTTCACACTGACCAGCTCCAACACCGCAGGATCTCGGCATTAGGAGGCATAAAAGTGGTGGCGGCTGCACGGGAGGTGCTACAACTGAGGCGGAACGCTTATAAGTTCTGGTAAAGCTCTAGTGTCTGGGGCGGCGGCCGAGGCGGGAGAACCCCCGTGACCGGGGTTCGAATCCCCGCCCGGCTACCACTAACCTTGAGGAAAGGTCTCCACGTATATAGCTTTAACTACTACCTGGCCACCGTCCCTCGGGCAGCTACCGACAGGCTTACCTACGTAGTCCCCCTTGTCGTACCTTCTAACCTCCTCATAACCGCACTTAACACACCTTAGTACGGAGACCAGCTCCTCCCTCGTAGGTTTAGGCTTTCGGGCTGATGCCATTATCCACGGTATGAGCGTAGTTAGTACTAAGAGTACAGAGAGTATTAGGAGTGCTGTTAGTAGGGGGTCCACTACCGCACACCCACAGTGTTCCCTACTCCGACTACTACTACTCTACCCCCTACCCTGACCTTCTCTCTGATTATCCTTAAGACCTCCTCGTAGGCTCTTACAGCCGCTTCGTAGAGCTTCCTACTTAACGGGCTAAGCGCTTCCACCTCGCTCATCTTAACCACCACAGCGTCTAGAGGTATCGAGTACTTGCTGGCTACTCTCTCCATGGCTATCTTCTCCGGGCCTATATCCCCTATAGCTGCACCAGTACCGTAGGCTACCTCACCGGATTCTTCGCTCTCTAACTTAAGGGCTGCATCAACGGTTATTATCCTGTCTACGTTCCCACCAACCTCCTCTACAACTCTCTCTAAAGCCTCTCCAGGCCACCCAACGTTAGAGCCCGGCCCTGACGCCTTGATGACGTACACCTTTCTGCCATCAACTTCAACCTCGTAGAGGTCCGTACCCTCGACTATTTCACGTAGGGGCTCGCTCCAGTTGGAGATCATCTTAGCTACGAGGGGCCCTACGCTATCCCCTATAGGTACCCCTGAGGTAAAGGCGTTGAGGGAGTTGGCGTAGGCCTTAGTTAGTTCGACTATCTCAGGCATCTGAATTGCGAGCTGCATAACCAGGATCCAGTTGTTGTACTTAAGTCCAAGCTCTAGGTAGTGCCTAACGAGCTTGTTAATCAGCCTAATAACCCCGACTACCTCTAGTACTGTCTCAACTGAGTACTGAACGCTCCTCTCTACCTTCCCTAGTACGGCCCTAACGTAGTCCCGTACCGAGCTCTCCCTAGTTCTTATTAGGTGCTTGTACCTCCTGATAATATCTATGGGCTCGAGCTCGACAGGCCTTATGAGGAAGAAGTTGTTTACGAAGCCCTCCAAGACCTTAGCCGGCTCGCTTATCCCTAGGCTACTCATGTAGCTCACGGCTTTCCTCCTGGCGTCTACCTCGAGCTCCTCAAGCTGGTAAATCTTCCTCCTAACGAAGGAGGAGTACCTCTGGAGCTGTATCCTTTGAGGTATATCAGTAAAGTTCATTATAAACGAAGCTAGAAATAGCAGGACTATCAGGTACGATACTATGTTATTAGCTCCCTCCACGAGCACACCCCGAGCCTCTCCTTCCCCAGTAGCAGTGGTTACAGGTATTTATTTCTCAGCTTAAAGCTTAGTCTCCAGCCAAGTCCCGCGCTTGCTGGTCTCCTCGGTCATTTAGGGGTGGAGTTAAATCACCTATCATCATTGGAGTCTTCAATCATCCCGGAGTGCCGCCGCGGGGATTTGAACCCCGGATCTCCGGATCTCCCAGGCCGACCGTATGAGTCCGGCGCTCTAACCAGGCTGAGCTACGGCGGCACTCCAGGTAGTAGTTTACAGCAGTAGCTTAAATAGCTTAACCTGGTAACTAAGGGTTCTCAGAGGTAGGGTGGCTCACATCGTTGGCTACGCCTAGCAACTTACTATGCCTTCACAGCTTTAAATACCCCAGCTAAAGCAATACTGGGAGCTTAAGGTGGGCTATCAGAGCGGTGACGTCAGCTTAGCTGAATCGAGCATCGTGGAGAAGATGATAGCGATATATAGAATGTTGTCTGATGAGGTAAGGGAGCTCAACAGCATGATTAGGGAGTTCGATATATCGCAGAGCCTACTAGTTGAGAAGAGGTACGAGAGGGTTAGGAAGATAAAGAACGATATTGAGGGAGAGTCCTTAAACTTAATGGAGTACTTTGTTAAGGTAGCTGAGTACATATCTTCCAGAGAACTTTATGCAACCATAATCGAGAGTACCATGAGGATCTCCGAGGACCTGGAAGCCTCCGCTTACAGGCTCTACCTAGTTAACAAGCTAGGTAGTAGGGTTCCGGACAAGATCTTCGCCATACTTAGTGAGGTGAGTAGGAGAGCTATAACCATGGTTGACCTCCTGAGTGATATGCTAAGGAATATAGGTAACGAGAAAGTTGTGAGAAGCCTGTATGTGGAGATAGCTAAGCTCGAGGACTCTATAGACGAGTTCTACAGGGAGGGTGGTCTGGAGTGCGTAAAGACCTACGGGGGTTCTCCGGAGTCTTTAGTGCTTAAGGAGGCTCTAGATAAGCTTGAGGAAGCGGCAGACACAGCTAAGAGGGTGGCTACCTATATCTGGTTCCTCTCATCATTCAAGTAGAGTTGAGGAGTGTGGTACAGCTCTAGGCTACCTGGTGGGGTCTAAGGTAGTAGTATTCGACGTAGAGAAGGCTAGGTGCATATTCTCCCACGGCTTCTTCGGGAAGCCGGTAGGCCTGAAGAAGCCTAAGGACACGAACATCAGCGTACCTCTAGAGCTCTCACTCATAGAAGCGGTCTACCTAGCTAGGAAGGGGGTTTTAAGAGTTCTTAAGGGGGATGCGGAGGTTAGTGAGGAGGAGCTACTTAATACGGTAAGTAAGGTCTTCAGCAACTTCGAGGAGCTCTACAGGGTCTACGATGACATAAGGTCGCAGGGCTTTACCGTTAGGTCAGCGCTAAAGTACGGTGTCGACTACGCAGTTTACCGCTTGAGACCAGGCGTAGAGCACGCGCCCTTCCTAGTTAAAGTGGTCCGTAGAGAGCAATTGTTAGACCCAGGGGACATAGTAGGCTGGGGGAGGATCTCGCATAGCGTTAGGAAGACGCTACTCCTAGCTATCCCGGAGAGTAGCGGAGTTAACTACATAGCACTTAAGTGGTTTAAACCATAACTTGTCTAGAGCTACGGGTCTAGTAGGGAGTCTAGTAGGTTTAGGGCCGCCCCAATCGGAGCTTTCGAGCAGTCCTTGTTACTGCTGCAGCATATCGAGATTACGAGTACATCTTCGCTACCGCAGCTTCCCCGAGCCACCTCACCTAGGGTACCAGCGACTTCCTCAAACCCCCCGCTGACCGGCATGACAGGTCTCTCCCCGCAGTATACTATTAAAGCTCCATCAGCTCCCTCGCGGACTACGAGGTCCCTGAGCCTTAGGTACCCCACACCCTCTAGGACCCTTCTAAAACCTCTAAGGACTAAACCGTAGGTCCTACATCCACCACATATAGGCCCCAGCTCTAGGGGCCCTAGGTACGTCATCAGATCCTCCAGGAGCTTAGCGATCCTTGCCCCCTCTTCGGTTAGTAGTACGCCAGCTACCCTATCGACCGTAGCTAGACCTAAGTCCCTCATCCTTTTTACCAGGGTCTTAACAGCGGCCTCGCCAAGCTCCAGCCTTTTGGATAGGGCTATCCTACCTAGAGGCCCCTCCCTACGTAAGCTAGTTAGAGCTAGGAAGACGTGGTACGCTCTAAACGAGGGTTTAACGCCTCTGAGTGGTTGGTAGAGCTTTTTAACCACTACCAGCGCCTCCATGGATTGTACCACCGAGGCGAGTTAGCCTAGCTCTAGGAGTGTACCTAATGTACGTAACCCCCCTTCTAGCTGGTATAGAGACGTTAAAGACCTTGGTCGACCCTATGGTGGCCTCCACCACAGTTGCGTTGTGCGCGTGTGCGTGTATAGCCATATCCGGTCGAACCTCCTTAAGTACTTCTTCGAGCTTTTTACACCCCATGTACGGGTATATCTTCTCCGGCTCCCCCCGGACGGTCTGGTACGTAGGTGCGTAGTGCGTTAGCAGCACTACTACGTCTGCGACTGCTGAGAGATCTACTAGGAGCTTCCTAATAGTTACTATTCTCTTTCTGTAGACGACCTCCAGCTGAGGCATGTGCTTGCTCTGCCAGTAGGTTAGCTTATCTAGAGAGCCCCTACTCCCGGCTATCCCGATCGTTCCAGCATCGGTCTTCAGCGCGGTTACCGTATCGTTTAGCCATATGACCTCGCTGTAGTTCTTGGTGAGGTAGTCCTCCACCTCGTAGTACTCGTCGTTCCCGAAGACAGCGACTATCGGTACCTCCCTAAACCTTTGCTTAACCTCGTTAAGTACTAGCTCCATGTCGCGTACGTCGCCTCGATCCACTATATCTCCAGCTAGCAGTATCGCGTGGGGCTCAGGGCCGGTGATGGACCTAAGCGAAGCCTTGAGGACGCCTAGGTAGTGAGCCCCGTGAACATCCCCGAAGGCTAGTAAACGTACCTCCGCAGCCATGCTCCCAGCACTACCCCGTCTAAAGCTTAAAAATCTCGTCGAGAGCCTCAAAGGGTGGTTCCCGCTGGTAAAGCTACGCGGGTCGAACTCTGGGGGGCACCTAGGCTGGGCCACTAGGAGGTGTGCTGTGTGTAGTAGGAGCTTAGTTGTTGGTGAGGACGAGGTGTACCGCTGTCCTAGCTGTTCGGAGAGGTACGGTACCTACTTCTGCTCCAGCGACTCTAGGACCCTGCACTATAGGTGCCCGTACTGCGGGCGTCCCCTGGAGTCCCTTCTCTAGAGTTCGAGCATCTCGACGTAATGTAGTTCTCAACGTCCCTAAGTAGGCTATCGGGGTCTACATCGCACGTAATGTTCCTAGCTAGAAAGGAGATCGACCTAAGCTCGCCTAGGATCTCAGTCCCACCTACTACCACGGTAATCCCGGAGGGCAGGGTGAGCTCCTCGGAATAGCACATACGGATCCCCTCAACCTCCAGGATCTTAGAGCAGCTGAAGCAATAGGGTAGAGCTGGTAAGTCCCCGATAACGTGGGGCTCCTCGGAGCATACCAGCAGTAGCTTTATGAAGCCCCGGACTACGTACTCTCTCGTGTACACAGATGAAAAACCCCCGTAAGCTACTCGGAACCCTGGGACCTTCCTAAGGACCTAACTATCTGCAGGATTCCGGAGACCAGCTCCATGGGTACGACGATCTTGGTAGCAGGGCTCTCAGCTATCTTACTTAGAGTCTCGAGGTACCTTAGGAAGAGGGTATTGCTGCCGAGCTTCGATGCAGCCTCATTTATCAGCTCCAGAGACTTAGCTATACCCTCAGCTCTGAGGATCTCTGCTTGCTTATCTCCCTCAGCCTTCTTGATCTGGGACTCCCTATACCCCTCGGCCTCCAGTATCGCTGCCTGCTTCTTACCGTCGGCCTCCAGTATCATAGCCCTTCTATTCCTCTCTGCAGCCATCTGCTTAATCATAGCTTCCTGAACATCTCTCGGCGGCTTTATCTCCTTAATCTCAACCGAAGTAACCTTGATCCCCCACCTATCGGTAATCTCATCTAACTTAGCCCTAAGAGTGCTGTTTATGTACTCCCTCTTAGCTAGGACATCGTCAAGGAGTAGGTCCCCTACTACAGCCCTCAGGGTAGTCATAGCTATACCTGTTGACGCGGTCACGTAGTTACTTACCGAGGTAACGGCTAGAGCTGGGTCGAAGACCTTAAGGTAGACTAGAAGGTCTATATCGACCGGTGCGTTGTCCTTGGTTATACAGGTCTGGGGAGGTATATCGATAACGAACTCCCTAAGGTCCACCTTCACTGCAGTATCTATTATAGGGGCTAGCAGTACCAGTCCAGGACCTTTAACTCCGATCATCCTACCTAACCTAAAGACTACTAATCTCTCGTACTCCGGTACTATCCTAATACACCTAGCTATTATTGATAGGACTATCAGAACTATCACCAGTAGGATTACCAGTGTAACTATATCCACCTAAACTCCCCCGAATTACGCTGTACGAGGCTTAAAAAACTTGAGCTGAAAGGTAGTGCCAGAGTACCATCACACAGCAGAGAGCTGGGGAGTCTCCGAGACCACCCGCCCGGCGCAGTGTCCCTATCAAAAGAGGTACTAGCACGAAGGGTAGGTAGAAGGTAAGACCGTGGTGAACCGACCTACGGAGACCTAGAAAGCGTAGGTGTAGAACGGTTTCAGGTAAAGGATTTTGAGACATTCTAACTATCTCTTCAACCCCTCAGTTACTAGAGCTCTTAAGTTCATCAACTTCTCGCTAAATAGCTCCTTACTCATGTACTCTAGGTTGCGGGCTATCTTAGGCTTAAACTCCATCCTGGCGAGTACGTCTCTCTCTAAGTCTACCCCGGGAGCTATCTCAACCAGCTCTAACCCGTCCTCCCCGAGCCTAAACACGGCTCTCTCAGTTACGATGAAGACCCTCTGCCTCCTCTTAATACCGTAGCTACCGCTGTAGACTATCTTGTAGACTCTCTTAACGAACTTCCTGGTATCTCCGTCCTTAACTATCCTTAGAGAACCGTTTGAAACCTTTATAGTTCTCTTGCCAGCTGTGAACTCCCCAGCGAAGTATATGGTGGGGGCCCCGAATGATATGACGGGGAACCCGCCAGCACCGGGTATCCTACCAGGGAGGAAGGCCGGGTTCACGTTACCCAGTTCATCAACCTGCATGAACCCTAGTGAAGCAGCATCTATTATCCCCCCTTCGTAGTTAGTGAACATATCAGCCATAGGTATTAAAGCGAAGAAACCCCTGGAAGCTCCGAAGTCTGGACCTGTTAGGGATACCCCACCGAAGGGACCGGACTCAACGGTTGTGAAGACGAACTTGCTTATCCCCTCCTCAGCGATAACCGAGGCGACGTCGGCGGGTATACCAATACCTAGGTTAACCATTATAGGTCTACCAAGGGATACCACAGTTTTTGCTAGCTCTAGAGCCACCCTCCTAGCTATGACCTTTCTAACGTTCAGTTGTAGCGTGGAGAGATTAAGGGCTCTCTCGGGTGGTATGAGCTCGCCGGAAAGCGTTGGATCGTAGAGCACGCTATCGGTCTGACCGTGGAATTCCAGGGTTTCAGGAGCTAGGACAACGTAGTCTACTAGTGGTGCGGGTACCTGCACGTTCCTAGGATTTATGGACCCGGCCCTAGCTATCCTCTTGACTTGAGCTATGGTTACCCCCTTCTTTGGACTCGCTCTAGCTGCTTGGGCTATCGCTAGGACGTTGAGTATTGCCGCCTCGTGCTCCATGGAGATGTTACCCAGCTCGTCGGCCGTAGTACCGCGTATTAGAGCGACCTCCGGCTTAGGGCACCTGTACAGTAGGTACTCCTCGCCGTCTAGGGTGACTAGGTCTACTCTACAGGTTCTCCTTTCCTCAGCCAAGCTGTTTAGAGCACCACCACCGTACCTCGGGTCGAACATGGTGCCTAAGCCTACCTTGGTAAGTAGGCCAGGCCTCCCGGCGGCTACCTCCCTAAACCAGTGCGAGACCACACCTATAGGCCAGTTATACCCCTCTATCTCATTCTTCTCTACGAGCTTAGCTATATTGGGGACCCAGCCGTAGAACGGTATTAGAACCCCCCTTAGGAAGTCGTAAGCTTTATCCTCAATAATTTTCCTCCCAACTAGGTCTAACCCCTTACCAGGAGTCCCTGGGCACGTCTCAGCTATAATGAAGAGGTTCCTTGGGCGACCGTACTTTGAGTAGACCTCGTAGAGCTTAACTAGCAGGTACGCTGGAGTAGCTATCATGTTAAAACCCGAGACCGCGATAACCGAACCGTCCTTTATCTGTTGCAGAACTTCTTCGGGTTCGGCTACCTTACCGAACACTGGGTCATTACCGCCGAATATTACGTGCTTAACCTTAAAAGCATTTAACTCCGTACGCTTTAGGAGTTAGAGCTCAGCTTCTCTAGCTATGCTCCTAGGTTTTGGTCTCCTCTACCAGTAAAATCAGTCCTTTAACATCCTTGACTACTACCTTAGAGCCAGCTCTTATGGTATCCCCTACGGAGTAGGCTGTCCAGTCTTCCCCAAGTACGTAGACTACTCCAGGAGTTGTAGGGCCCACATCTGTCTTAGCTATCCCCACAGCTCCCACGAGCTTCTCCCTAGTACTAGGTCTCCTCATTCTGATAGCCTGGGAGGCCTTAGCTACCACTACACCGAATATAGCCCCTAGGGACGCCAGACCTGCTAGTGCTACGATCACTGAGGGCTCCGATACAGGGACCGGTCTATCACGTAAACCGCTGTAGAGCCCTATAGCCAGGAGCACGAGCCCCGCTATACCGAAGCCCTGGAAGCCTGGGTTCGCTACCTCCACCAGGATGAGGACTACCCCGGACAGTAGGAGAGTTATGACCAGAAGGTTCGGGGGTATCAAGCTCATACCGTAGAGAGCTATAGCTATCAGCAGAGCTCCAGCGATGGCGTACCCCTGAAACCCCGTGGTGAAGATCTCGGCTAGTATGAGGAAGAACCCTACGCTAAGGGCTATGGAGTATACGAGGGGGTCGGATACTACTGAGATGAGCTGCTCCCAGTAGTCCTTACTAACGTAGGCCCTAGGTCTCGGTGCCCCCAGATCTCTAAGTACCTCCTCAAGGCTTCCAGCCCTCCTAGCCAGCCCGTACGCCTCTGCCTCGGAGTCCGTGAGGGTCAAGGCCTCCGTAACGAATCTAGTCACTATATCCTCTATAGTCTCGTTGTTAAAGACTCTCCTAGCCAGCGCTCTGAACCTCGACGCGACATAGTTCACGACCTTGGGGTCCTCCGGCTGGGGCTTCGCAGCACCTATTACCGAGCCAGGCCCCATGTATATCCTCCCACAGGCCAAGGCTATCATAGCGGCGGCCGAGACAGCCTTACAGCCCGGCGGTACGTAGGCGGCGCAGTCCACCTGGGAGTTGACAAGGAGCTCAGCTATCCTATCAGCTGAGGACAGGTAGCCCCCGTAGCTATCTATCCTAAGTACTAGGAGCTCCCCGGGTTGCAGGATCCGAAGAGACCTCTCAACTAGGGATACCATTCCCCCATCTACGGTCCCGGTCAGCTCTACCACGATGGTCCCGGAGTAGGCCTGGGTTACTAGAGCTACCAGTAGTAGCACCAACGCTACTAAGGACCGAAGCACGGCGTACCCGCCGGATCTCCCTAGCTTAGGTACAGAAAAAACCTTAGAAAGTTGGTGGACCGGCCGGGACTTGAACCCGGGACCTCCGCCGTGCGAGGGCGGCGCTCTTCCAGGCTGAGCTACCGGCCCACCGTTAGAGTAGTCTACCTACTGGGATTTTAATTCTTAAGGGGTTCCGCTAGCTTATAAGCCTTGGGCGCGTAGGTGTTTAGGGGTCTACTATTGATTTACCTCCGCTGGAGCTGAGGAGAGTTGAGGAGGAAGTCCGGAGGTACTGGAAGGAGAGGGGTATAGACATTAAGTGGCGTACTCCCTCCGGAGGTCCTCTGTTCTCGTTCCTCGAAGGGCCCCCGACGGCTAACGGGTACCCACACGTCGGCCACCTAAGGGGGAGGGTGTACAAGGATTTCGTGTTACGTTACTACAAGATGCGAGGCTACGACGTGTGGGCCCAGGGGGGTTGGGACGAGCAGGGGCTTCCCGTCGAGGTCGAGGTCGAGAAGAGGCTCGGGATCAGGAGTAAGAAGGAGATATACGAGAGAATAGGACTGGAAAGGTTTGTTGAGGAGTGCAATAGGCTGGTGGACTACTACCTGCAGTACTGGAAGACATATGCTACCGAGCTGATAGGGCTCTGGCTAGACCTCGAGAACGCCTACGAAACTAGGAGGAGTAGGTACCTAGAGTACGTATGGTACGTGATAAAGAGAGCGTGGGAAAGGGGGCTTCTGTACGAGGGCTACAGGGTCCTACCGTTCTGCCCTAGGTGCGAGACGGCCCTGAGCGATGCCGAGGTCGACATGGGCTACGAGGAGAGGAGGTCCCCCTCGATCTACGTAAAGCTCGAGGTGGCCGGGAAACCAGGCGAGTACCTACTGATATGGACTACCACCCCGTGGACCCTAATAGACAACGAGGCTGTCGCGGTACACCCGAGCGCGGAGTACTGCGCCCTAGAGGTAGGTGGGGAGCGCTGGTACGTAGCGAAGAACCTGGTGGAGAGAGTTGCTGAAGAGCTAGGGCTTAGGTCATGGAGGTGCTCTGAGACCTTACCTGGGGCCTCCCTGGAGGGTACCAGGTACGTACACCCCCTACTCGAGGAGGTACCCATCCACAGGGATCATCAGAGAGCCCACTACGTAGTTACCGCGGAGTTCGTAAGCCTGGAGGAGGGTACGGGGCTGGTCCACATAGCTCCCGGCCACGGGCCGGAGGACTTCGAGGTAGGGACTAGGTACGGGCTACCTATAACGAGTACTGTGGAGGTCGATGGAGTCTTCAACGAGTCCTCGGGGGTCTTCGCCGGTCTCTACGTTGAGGAAGCCTCGAGGGCCGTTGTAGAGGTACTGAAGAGTAAGGGGCTGCTAGTTAAGTCCGGAACCGTAGTCCACAGGTACCCGCACTGCTGGAGGTGCGGTACACCGCTAATCTACAGGGCTGACAGGCAGTGGTTCATAGCTATGAGTAGGCTAAGGGAGGACCTCCTCAAGGCTTTAGAGTCCGTTGAGGTATACCCGGAGGAGCACAAGAACAGGTTTAGGTCCTGGCTAGCTAACGTTAAGGACTGGACCATATCGAGGTCTAGGATATGGGGTACCCCATTACCGGTATGGAGGTGCGTTGACGATCCTCAGAAGATCCTAGTAATAGGTAGTTTGGAGGAACTGAAGAAGTACGCGGTCAGGCTACCCGACGTGGACAATGATAAGTTAGTCCACAGACCTTGGATAGACGCTGTAGAGCTTAGAACAGAGGACTGCAGTAGGTGGGTGAGGGAACCCTTCGTAGTTGACGTATGGATGGACAGCGGAGTCGCCTGGATAGCTTCGGTAGACGGCCTCAGGAATACCAAGCTATTCGAAGCTCTTTACCCCTACACCTTCATAACGGAGGCCGTAGACCAAACTAGGGGCTGGTTCTACTCCCTACTAGCTACATCGGTGATAGATAGGGGTACAGCTCCGTACAGGCAGATAATGATCCAGGGCCATGTACTAGATAAGTTCGGTAGGAAAATGTCTAAGCATCTAGGTAACGTGGTCTATGCTGAGGAGGCGATAAAGAGGTTCGGGGTGGATCCGCTGAGGCTTTACTTACTGTCTCGGTACCCACCTGGAGAGTCCTTCATGTTCGACCCGGAGGAGATTAGGAAGACAACTATGGGGGTCCTAAACATCCTGTGGAACGTCTTCAGGTTTGCCTACATGTACATGAGCTTAGACGGCTTCTCGCCCAAGGTCCATAGAATAGAGGGGTACTTAGACCGGCTCCTACCTGAGGACAGGTGGGTATTATCGAGGGTTAACAGCGTTGCCGAGGAGTTCGAAAGCTTCATGTCTAAGTACGAGATACACAAAGCCCTCCAGAAGGTTATCGAGTTCGCCGTGGAGGAGCTCAGCAGGACCTACCTAAAGCTCGTTAGACCTAGGGTTTGGAGCGAGGAGGGTGACGATAGGTTCGTAGTCTACTCAGTACTATACTACGTCCTCAAGAGGCTACTCAAGATGCTAGCACCAGCGGTACCCCACGTATCTGAAGCTCTATGGCTTAAGTTCTTCAAAGTCTTCGAACCTGAAGAAGTTGAGAGCATTCACCTAGCTAGGTTAGACCCCGTAGACAGGGGATTGATAGACCGCGAGCTCGAGGAGAGCTTCAGGCTAGCTCTAAGCTCGGTTGAGGCCCTAGCGTCGCTTAGGAATAGGCTAGGTATTAAGATAAGGTGGCCCCTAGCCGAATCCGTAGTCGTAGCCTCGGTTGAGACTGCCGATAGGCTAAGGTCTCTGGTATCTGTGATAGCTAGGCTAGCTAACGTTAAGGCCGTAACACTATCCACGGACCTAGGTACCTGCTATGAGAAGGGCTACGAGGTACAGGAGGGGAGAGGAGTTACCGTCTGCCTACCTAAGTCTATAGACAGGGAGCTCTTCAGGGAGGCTTTAGCTAGGGAGGTAATACGGAGGGTTCAGGTCATGAGGAAGGAGCTTGGGTTAAGCATATCGGAGTATATCGAGGTAGCTGTGGAGACGGATAGCGATGAGGTGCTGGATAGCGTTAGAGCTCTTGAGAGCTACATAGCGAATGAGGTTAGAGCCTCCAAGATACTTATCGGAGCCCCGAGTAGCGATATGTACGTTAGAACCTGGGACATAGAGGGTCTTAGCGTTAGGATAGGGGTGCGTAGGTCGGCAGGCTCTAGGTGACGCGCTTGAGCACCCCACCGGTCGGTAAGCACGTCTACGCTAACCTCTACGACGTAGACCCAGCGGTGCTAGCGGACGAGAAGAAGCTAGTCGAGCTAGTGGTGGGTGCGGCGAGAGAGGGGGGTGTAGAGGTAGTAGAGGTCAGGTCTTGGAGCTTCGGAGGTAAGAAGGGAGGGGTCTCCGTAATAGCTATACTAGCAGGGGCTCACATAGTCATACACACGTGGGTAGAGTACAGGTACGCTACCCTAGACATCCTAGTAACCGGGGACGTAGACCCAACAAAGCTATTTGAGAGAATAGCTTCAGCGCTTAAACCGAGGTCCTACAGGTTCGGGTTTACCTACAGAGGGCAGTAGTGTGGTTAGCTTAGCAGTCGTTGAGGTCCTAGGTAGCGGGGAGCTGGGTACTATTAGGAGGGTTATAGAGCAAGGTATGGGAGCTTGGCAAGCTTACTACGCTACTACCTGCGTAGAGCTGGGGTACTGCCGCGTCCTACTAGCCCTCGAAAACGGCGAGCTTGCTGGGGTAGCTCTCTTCTACAGGCTCGACATACTGCCGAGGTTATCTGTTGGAGTAATCTACTACGTAGTTGTCGAAGAGAGGTTTAGACGTAGAGGTGTTGGTAGGGTACTTGTAGCTTCTGTGGAGCACATACTGGAGGAGGAAGGGGTTGACGCGATCATAGCCACTACTAGGTTTGATAACGTAGGGTCGAGGAGACTCTTCGGGAGTCTTGGATACGTGGAGCTACCCATAGAGGTAATTGAGGAGAGATGCGGTGACGTTGTAATCAAGCTCACCTGCAGCTACGAGGACGATCTAATACTGTTCAAGGGCTTAACAGTAGACCTCGAGGAGCTGGTGGAGATCCTAAGCACCCCCCAGAGCTTTAGGCAGGTGGAGAGGCTGTGGTACAGCCTATGCTATAGACCCTGGCTAAGGTTGAGGAAAGCTCCCGGAGGCCTTTAAGGACCTCGATAGTGCGTAGAGGGCTACAGCTATAGCTACCTGAGGTGGGGTTTCAGGAGGTAGCTCAGGTATAGATAGTACCTCGGACGGTACCTCAACCCTACCACTCTCCTCGCTGAAGATTAGCGCGCAGCTACCCCTAAGCTGGACCTCCTCGACCCTCTTAGAACTCTGAGCTCCCGGGATTACTGAGTAGACCTCCTCGAACTTCATGTACTCCAGCAGATCCCTAATGCTAGGCAGTACTATGAGGGGCTTTCCGTACTTGAGGGCGACCTTGTAGGCCTCCGGGACCCCCATCTGGGCTGCCATACCGGTAGCTCTTACTACTACGAAGGCGTCTACGGGAACCCCCCTAAATCCGTAGGCTACTTTAACGGACTCCACGAGCCGGTGGGGAGATGTTACTCCAGCGAGGACCAGGGTAAGCCCCACGAGTGTTCCCACCTATATGCTAGTTCTCCTATGTACCTCTGGCTCTTGCCTACTGGCACCTCTACTACTTAAGTACTTCCTAATAGCCTCTAGGAAGTCCTTCATCTCCACGACCTCGGCACCACGCCTTATCGCGTTGTAGCCCGCCTCGGTGCATATAGCCTTTATGTCAGCTCCGCAGAGCCCTTCAGTAGCTCTAGCAAGCTCCCAGAGGTCTACGTCAGCAGAGAGGGCCATGCGGGAGGTGTGTATCCTGAAGATCTCGTACCTACCCCTAAGGTCCGGGGGAGGTACGTGTATAAGCCTATCGAACCTGCCTGGCCTGAGTATAGCTGGGTCCAGCACGTCGAGCCTATTCGTAGCGGCGATCACCTTAACCTTATCCAGCGGGTCGAAGCCATCGAGCTCTACTAGTAACTGCGAGAGCGTTCTGTGGATCTCCCTCTCACCGGACGTCCCGACGTCGATCCTCTTAGCAGCTATCGCGTCTATCTCATCTATGAAGACTATGGCTGGCGCCTTACGCCTAGCTAACTTAAATACCTCCCTGACTACCCTAGCTCCCTCACCTACGAACTTCTGAGCTAGCTCTGAAGCAGCGAGCCTTATGAAGGTAGCGCTACTCTCACCGGCTACGGCCTTAGCTAGTAGGGTCTTACCACAGCCCGGAGGACCGTAGAGCAGGACCCCCTTAGGGGGCTCTATACCGAGCTTTGAGAAAAGGTCAGGCCTCTTAAGGGGTAGCTCAACCACCTCCCTAAGCTCCCTTATCTGCTCGTAGAGCCCACCGACGTCCTTAAAGGTGATCTGAGGCCTTTCCTGAACCTCCATAGCTCTAACGAAGACGTCCTCAACTATCGGGAGTATCTCGACTATCGTAGAGCCCCTCTGGTTGAGAGCTACGTGTACGCCGGGCTTTAGCTTGGAGATGTCTAGGAAGTTACTGACGTTGACAACGAACACGGGCCCAGTACTACTCCTAACAACGGCTCTCCCATCTTCAAGGACCTCTAGAACTATGGCTTCAATTAGGGGTGTGGACATGAGCTTGTCTATCTCGCTCCTGTAGTAGTTAAGCTCCCTCCTCAGGAACTCTACCTCAGCTTCGAGCTGCCTAACTCTCTCCTCGAGGGATCTAATGTAGTCTATGTCGCTACTCTTCCTACTGCTTATGAAGCTCAACCGCTGCACCTTAGCGTTACTACCTACAGAGCTAATTTATAAGCTCTGGAGCCAAGCGCTAACTGGCGTTTTGAGGGTTAAGACAATTACGTTAAGTGCCACTTCTAACCTCTAACCATTTAGGTAGGTTTAGCGGTTGAGGTTAATACCCTGCGAGCTCTAGCATTACTAGGGTAGGCGGTGAGCTACAGCTACTGCGAGATGTGTGGTAGGCCTACGCTTAGGCGGGAGATGAAGGTGATCTTCGTAGAGAACATTAAGTTGACCGTCTGTCCATCGTGCTACAGCAGGGTGGTTCGGAGCGATGTAGCTAGGGAGATTAAGGAGGTAGCAGCGGCTAGGAGGAGCCCTGAACCCGCTAGGCCCACTACGAGACCCGAGCCTAGAAGTAGGGAGAGGGAACTCCTTGAGGAGTACGAGGTGGTACCCGACTACGCTGAGAGGATTAGGCAAGCCAGGGAGAGGTTAGGCCTAACCCAGAAGGCACTAGCTGACCTAGTTAAGGAGAGTGAGAACACTATAAAGAGAATAGAGTCTGGTAGGCTAGTACCTACGATACCCCTAGCTAAGAAGCTTGAGGAAGTGCTATCGATAAAGCTACTAGAGCCTATCGTGGATAGTCCGGCGGCAGCTCTACCCAGCCCGACGAAGATGAGGGAGATTACCCTAGGTGATATAGTCTCCATTAGGAAGCGTGAGAAGTAGTTGGGCAGGGCTCTCCTAGTTGTCAGGAGGAGTGACCGAGTCGAGGCTGAGGAACTAGCTAGGGTTCTCTACAGGGAGCTCGAAGTCGTTGAGCTACCGGATAACTACAGGGCCTCGCCATCAACTTACCTAACACCTAAGTGGGTTAGCGAGATAAGGAAGATCCTGGACAGTGGTAGCTTCAGTAAGGTCTACGTATACGATGTCCTCAGCCCTAGGCACGTTAGTTACCTCATGAAGGAACTTAAGGTAAGCGTAGAGGATAGGGTTATGCTAATACTTGACGTCCTAGCGGAGCACGCGGGCTCTAAGGAGGCTAAGATACAAATAGAGATGGCTAAGCTAAGGCACCAACTACCGCTTATAAGGGATTGGGTTAGGAGAGTTAAGCTCGGAGAGCTCCCAGGATTCCTAGGTCCCGGAGGCTATGCTATAGACACGTACTACACCCACGTAAGGCGTAGGATAGCTAAGCTGAAGAGAGAGCTAGAGAGGATAAGGAGAGTTAAGGATATCGAGAGAATAAGGAGAGAAGAGAGAGGCTTTAAGCACGTAGCTATAGCAGGCTATACCAACGCCGGTAAGACGACGCTCTTCAATAAGCTAACTGGTGAGAATAGGGCTACGGGTCCGGAGCTCTTAACTACTACGACAACTAAGGCCAAGATGGTCCCAATTGGCAACTCCAAGACAGTCTTCATAGACACCATAGGATTTATAAGGGATATACCTCCGGAGATCGTCGAGGCATTCTACGCAACGCTAAAGGAAATATCCACAGCCTCCGCAGTAATACTAATGCTGGATTCCTCTGATAGCGAGGAGGCGTTTTCGATGAAGCTGAGGGAATCCATGAGGATACTCGTTAGGATAGGCTACGTAGGGAAGCCGCTAATAGTAGCTTTAAACAAAGTGGACCTAGTGCAGGAGGAGTACGTTAGGAAGCTCGGGGAGCTAGTCGAGAGGGAGCTAAGGGGAGGGCTTTGGAGCTACAGGATAGTGCCTATCTCAGCTCTTAAGGGGGTTAACATAGACCTACTTAAAAAAGTTCTAGAGGAGGTGCTTGAGCCCCCTACCCACCTCCACGGAGTTTCTCCAGCTCCTCGATGAACTCAGCCATAAGCTGAACTCCAGCTCTAATAACGTCCTCGGGTTGGGTAACGAAGGTGAACCTTACGTGACCCTCCCCTCCAGGTCCGAAGACCGACCCTGGGAGGACTACAACTCCCTTAGTCTCAGCTAGCTGGTAGGTGAAGTCGAGGTCGTTCATACCGACCCTACTTAGGTAGGGTCTTAGGTCTGGGAACAGGTACATGCTAGCCGGGGGCTTCCACACTCTAGCCTCTGGGAGGTACTTCCTAAACGCCTCGTAGGCCTCGTCTCTCCTAGACCTGTATATCGGTAGAACTCTCCTAAGGTACTTCTCCTTAATATCTGACGTGAGGGCGTAGTAGGCGAACCACTGAGCCGGCACCGGGGATACTATGGACAGTATTCCCTTAAGCTTGACAACCTCGTCTACCACCTCCCTAGGTGCGTATAGATAGCCTAGCCTGAAGCCAGGGATCGCGATGTCCTTGGAGAAGGAGTTGACACCTATTAACCTCTCCGGAGCTCCGGAGTACCTGTAGAGCCATAGGTGCTGGCCCTCGTAGATCACGTGCTTGTAGGCTTCATCGTAGAGTATCCAGGCACCGTACTCGGATGCTAAGTCGACTACAAGCTTAGCTATATCCTCACTTATCACCCGGCTCGTAGGATTGTCGGGACTTACTAGGATTACCACCCTCACATCCCTATCTATAGCCTTCTGCAGGCACTCTGGGTCAGGCTGGAACCCCCTATCTATGGTTTGGGGGCAGCTTCTGACATTGAGCCCAAGGAAAGTAGCTAGATCCCAGTAGACGCTGTACGTTGGGTCTAGTAGCAGTACAGTATCCCCGGGGTCTGTAGTAGCTGCTAGGGCTAGGTGCATAGCCTCGACACCCCCGGACGTTATAACGATATTCTCCGGGCTTACGTCTAGGTTACCGTACTTCTTAAGGTCCTCGGAGATAGCCTGCCTAAGCTCTGGGAGGCCCTTAGTCGGTATGTACTTAGACATCTCGAAGGGTCTTACCCTAAGGTCAGAGCAGAACTTCTCTATAAGCTCCTCAGCTGGGGGTAGTCCTGGCTGACCTGCTGTGAAGTTGTACACTCTACGACCCGACCTAGCTAGCTCATCAGCCTTAGCTATCAGCCTCCTATGCGGAGAAGGTTTTATGGACCTAGACCTAGACGAGATCTTCGTTTTTCTCCCCAGAGGACCTCATGCTCGACGATTTAAGCTCAAGCGTTGTGTTGCCGCCTCGCTTCTTAAGTACAGCTTAGAGCAGACGTCCATGCCTACCCCTCGGGTAGAAGGCCACCTTGGGTACAACTGGTGCCTTACTCCGGCTACGTCGAGTACCTTACCAACTACGAAGTCGATTAAATCGAGTAGGGTCTCAGGCTTCGTGTAGAAACCTACCGTAGCCGGGACTACGTGGACCCCTGCTCTAGCAGCTCTGTAGAGGACCCTAAGCTCTACCTCACCTAGGGGAGACTCCCGGGGTACTACGATGACCTTCTTACCAAGTCTTAGAGCATTAAGGGCTACCCTAGCTACTAGGTTATCCGAGAGCCCGTACGCTATGGAGGCGACGGTCTTGATGGAGGCAGGTACCACCGCTACCCAGTCGACTGCGGCCACGTAGCTGGAGCTGGAGAGTGGGGAGTCGAGCTCGTGGTCCAGGTAGACCGAGTCAGCGCCGAGCTCTCTCAGCTTAGAGAGGAGGAAGTCCCCTGAGATACACTCGCTTTCAGCTACCTTCATAGCTACCCTTGACACGACTGCGTCTACCCTAGCCTGCATATTCTTCAGTACTTCGATAAGCCTTAGGGCTAGTACTAGCCCGCTAGCACCGGTAATCGCTACAACTACATACAGCTTGACTACCCAGTAGCATGGGCCTTAGGAGGATTTAAGGGTGAGAGCTAGCCCTTTTAGAGCATTAAGCTAGCAATGTAGATGCTACGGAAACGGTTACTGCACCTAGGATTAGATAGGCATCAGCAGGACCCCCGAAGAGTGCAGGCTTAGGAGCTGGGGGAAGCCCGTGGAGGTAGAGGGCTTCAGCTACCTGCCTACTAGTAATTACAGCGTCGACTACTAGAGGCTTTACGATAGCGGAGACCCTCCTACCACCTAGCTTCAGCACGGCGGCTACCGTAGCCTCCGAAAATGAGAGTAGGACTACTGGTAGCTGAGCTATAGCTACCGAAACCACCTCGGACAACCACCCCAGGCCCAACCTCATTAATAGGTACCTAACCTCACCTACTGTTAGGAGCTGGAAGAGCAGTGATAGGGCTAACACTATGGACGCTAACCTCAGGGTCCATGAAACTGAGTATAGGAGGTCCGGCGGGCCGGTCCCCAGAACCGAGGAGAGGGCTGTGAGGACCAAGGCTACGCCTAGGAAGAGGAACACCAGCGAGAGCATCCTAAAGACCCTTCTAACCCCCGTTACGTAGCCTAGGACTAGGAGTTCGTAAGCTATAAGTAGTACTGCTTGCAGAGGCCTAGCCTCGGCCCCGGGGATTAGGTAGGGAGCTACAGCTGGAGCTAGGAGAGCTAGCGGGGTCACCACCTTAGCGACCAACCCCAGATTCTCAGCTCTCTCCGAAGCTACGAAGAGGTAGGCTAGGTTCCTAGCTCTCGACATCCGGGCTCACCCCAATACCTAGTGCTCTACAGAGTTCAGCTGCTTCTAGGGCACCGCGCTCTGGAACCACCTTCAGCTCCTCTAGGGCCCCCTCTACCAGCTTGAATACCCTCGCTGAGGGGAAGAGAGCTAGGGTCTCCGAGTTACTAGTCGTAATTACGTAGGTGCTACCCAGCTTAGCTAAAGATTCAGCTAGCTGAAGCCTCTCTAGGTAGGTAAGGCCGGTAAAGGGCTCGTCGAGTAGTAGTACAGCAGGGCCCTCCGAAGTTGCTGTAGCTACTGCGACAGCAAGCCTAACAGCCTGACCCCACGATAGATTAAACGGGCTCTCCTCTAGGTCTACATTTACACCCAGGGCCCTCAAGTAGCTTACACCGCGCTCAACGCACTGCTTACCGAGGTTACGGGACCTGCAGGCAACTTCGAACTCCTTCGCTACCGACTCCTCCGTAAAGAAGAGGTAAATGTTCTGGGGTACGTATACAGCTCTGGAGCGGAGCTCCAGCCTACCCCTACTAGGCTTAAGGTAGCCCGAGAGTACCTTAAGGAGCGTCGACTTACCAGCCCCATTAGCTCCGTATACTAAGGTAGCAACCCCCTCCGTGACCTCTAGGCTTAAGGACCTCAGGATCCAGTCCCCTCGTCTGTCATACCTAAACCAAAGGTCTTTAGCTAGGAGTAGAGGTCTTCTCGCGGTTCGGGCCCCCGACCTACTTGGAGGGTACCCGCTTAACCTAAGGGATCTCTGAACCTTCTTCAGGAAGTCCTGCTCAACTCTGTGTAAGACCCCCCCTCTAAGTACGTAGATCGAGTCTGCTAGGTGAAGCAACCTCACGAACCTATGCTCGAAGATGAGTATAGCCTTTCCTAAAGACCTAGCTACGCGTATAGCTTCAACTACATCAGCTACCCCCTCATCGTCTAACCACATCAGCGGCTCATCCAGTATCAGCACCTTAGGGTCCCAGAGTAGGGCCTTAGCTACTGCGACCCTACGTAGCTGACCTCCGGAGAGCTCGAAGAATCTCCTACTTAGAAGTCCCTCTAGCTTGAAGGCTGTAGTAACCCTAGCGAAGACCCTCCGCCCCAGCTCCTCGCCGTAGAGCTGTACAGCCGTACTCAGTAGGTCGCGCCCTACTAGGTGCTCTATGAAGTGGGTATAGGGGTTCTGGTTAACTACCTGGATGGACCTTCTAACCCCATCTAGGGATAGGTCTTCTAGGGGGATCCCCCCGAGTAGCACCTTACCTCGGAGCTCACCACCGTAGATCCACCTGCCAATACCTGTAATAGCTCTAAGCAGGGTTGTCTTACCGGAGCCGCTGGCCCCCATGACTAGGGCTACTTCACCCGGGTATAGCCTAAGGCTTACGCCCCTTAGAACCCAGCCAGAGCTCCTCGGGTACCTGAACCAGAGGTCTACGACCTCGAGGGAGGGAGCCTTCGTGGGGGAAGAAAAAGACGTGGTTGAGTCGCACATCACGTTGCAGCCCCGAAGCCCTAACCCTAGACGATCTTCCTCAGTACCCTAAACACCGCGAGGGCTAGGGGGGCTACGTAGAGGGCTGTTATAGCGTTGAAGATAGCTACCCACGGTAGGTACTTTAGGGTCATAGCGTACGCTTGCTCGTAGCTCTTAGCCCACCCAGCCATGAGGATCCAGTACGGGGTTACGATGTAGTTGGCCAGCGTCATGACAGCTACCCTAGTAGCCACCGCCGAGCAAGCTGAGACTGCGTAGCCAGCTACGCTCCTACTACCTAGTTTTCTGTAGGCTACCGCTAGTGGAACGTAGGTCGAGAGCTCAGCCAGTACCTTCATGCCGGCACCTACGAAGTCCGCACCCAGGGCCTGTAGAGCTATAAACACCACCGGTACCACGGCTACTGATAGAGGTACTGAGTAGAGCGATAGCACAGCTAGGGGGACGCCGACGCCGTCGAACTTTAGGAATGGGGCTGGTGGAAAGGGCGCTTTGAAGAGGTGTAGAACTATGGCTAGCGATACTAGGACCCCGGCAAGAGCTACCCTCCAGTAGAGTTGCGCTACCCTAGCCACCTGCCCTACGCTTTCGCTTCCTCCAGCTGTAGACCTCTTACCGGGAGCCACGTATTATCACCGCATAACTTAGCCAATGCGTCCTATAAGCCTAGGCGCTTTTGAGCCTGCGCGGTCTTCTGGGAGCTTATAAACATCTCTACTACGGAACCCTGGCTACGCTCTGGGGAGGTATTATTTATGTTCTCCGATAACCCGCTATAGGGTACCATTTGAAGGTAGTGGCCTCAGCTCCCGGTAAGGTCACCCTCTTCGGTGAGCACGCGGTTGTCTATGGTCAGCCAGCCATAGTTACATCCATAAGTAAGAGGGTCTACGTGTACGCCGAGGCTAGATCTGACGGCGTGATAAAGATAGAGGCGAAGGATTTAAGGGTTCCTGGAGTTATAGTTACCTACAGGGAGGGTGAGGTTACCGTTGAAACGGAGTACGGACTCGTACTACCGGCTATCTCGTACCTCAACAAGGCTATCGAGCTAACCTCATCGTACCTTGGTAGTAGGCACGGCGTTAACCTAGTCGTCCGATCTGAGATGCCTGTCGGCGCCGGTCTAGGCACCTCAGCAGCTGTAGCGGTAGCTACGGTAGCTGCTTACGCGTATAGCGCAGGCTACGAGCTATCGAGGGAGGAGATAGCTAGGCTCGGCTGGGAGGTGGAGAAGGCTGTTCAGGGGGTTGCATCCCCCATGGACACCTCTATAGCTACATTCGGCGGGTTCATGAAGATTAGGTTCAGCGGTGGGAACATTGAGAGGAGCTTCCTAGAAGTCGGGGTAGACCTACCCATAGTTATAGCGTACGTAGAGAGGGAGGCTAGGACTAGGGACATGGTCCTAGCAGTTAGGGAGAGGGTAACTAGGTACCCTGAGATCTACGGGAGGATTATAGAGATAATAGGTGAGGTAGTCTCTAGAGCTGAGGTAGCCCTGAAGAAGGGGGACCTCCACGAGGTTGGGCAGCTCATGAACGTTAACCACGGTCTCCTAGACGCCCTGGGGGTGTCCACCAGGAGGCTAAACGAGGTAGTCTACGCGGCTAGAAGCTCCGGCGCGCTGGGAGCAAAGCTTACCGGCGCTGGAGGCGGTGGATGCGCTATAGCTCTTACCGAGCCGGAGAAAATGGAAGCTGTTGAAACCGTGGTTAGGTTCTTAAGCGACTTCACTATGAGGACCTCCCTAGGCGTTGAGGGAGTTAGAGTGGAGGTACTAGAAAAAAGCTAGGGTTTTAAGCTGAGGACCTATCTACGTAGCTCCTAGTGTACCTAGCTGGTTTGAGCTCCCTCACTACGTACTCGTACGCTTCCTCGGGAGTACTCTTATCACCGCACGTGTAGATATCCAGTAGCGCGTAGGAGAACCCCCTGAAGACGTGTATAGCTAGATGGGACTCCTCAACTAGTACCACAGCTCCGTATACTGTACCCCTGTCGTATACCATGGAGTCAACTACGTGCATGTTAGCTACCTCAGCAGCTCTAAGGAGCAGTTCCCTAAGCTTATCCGGCTGAGTATCGCTAATACCGTACAGCTCCCCGAACACGTGCTTACCTACTACCCTATCCTCCCCCATCTTCTCCGGTTTACCTCAAGTAGGAGCTGCACGTAGGTTACTTAAGAGCCTGTATAGCGTTCTGAGATGTTAAAGCCTAGATAGCTTCCCGAAGCCCAGCTACTTTCAGCGTCGTGCTAAACCTGAAGTACCTACCTGGCTGGGCACCGCCCAGGAGGTGCTGAAGGCTACCCCAGGGTAGCAGTAGGCCGTAGCCTGCGAGGGTTTAAGATTTTCAGGTTCCACCGCTCCAGCTACTAACCTGTCCTTTACTGTTGTGTAGTTTTAGAGGGAAGCGGCTGGTACAAGCAGCATCTACCGGACACTTTATATGTTCCAAACTCCCAGATTTCTGCTAGAGTGGTGGGTGCTTTGGGTAGAACTGTTGAGGAGGTTGTCGAGGCTATCGAGGAGAGCTTGGCAGCTGGTAGAGTTGAGGAGGCTGTTAGGCTCTTTACCTCTCTAGACCCTCCGCACGCCTTCGAGGTCCTCCTGAGGTTAGGTAGCGATGAGAGGAGGAGGATCCTAGCCTCAGCCTCTGTTGATGAGCTCGGCAGCCTGCTTGAGGTGCTGGCTAAGCTACCCGATGAGGTAGTCTACGAGCTAGCCTCCGTTAAGGGTGTCGACGATATAGCTAAGATGTTGTCTAAGCTACCCGTAGACGAGGTAGCTGACGTACTTCCCAAGCTTCCGCCTAGGGTTAGGGTAGACGTCCTGAGGGTGCTTCCGCAGGAGCTCAGCTCGGAGGTCCTAAGGGTGGTCAAGTACCATCCAGAGAGCGTTGGAGGTATAATGACTACTCAGGTACCGGTGTTCGAGGTTCACCTAACCGTAGGCGAGGTCATTGAGACTTACATACGTAAGGTTAAGCTAGGGCTCTACGATACCCACAACTACGTCTACGCTGTGGATAGCGAGGGTAGGCTAGTAGGCTACCTGGACGCTAAGGTCCTCCTGACTAAGCCTAGGGATATGAGGCTAGCCGACTGCGTTGAGAGGGTCAGAGTCTACGTAGAGCCTACGCGGGATAGGGAGGAAGCGGCTAAGTTAGCGATAGCCTACGACCTACTCGAGGTCCCAGTAGTCGACGCGGCCGGCCGGTTCCTCGGAGTGGTAACTCTAGACGACCTACTGGACGTAGTCGTCAGCGAGTTCACAGAGGACCTCCTGAAGTACGGGGGCTTTATAGAAACCGTTAGGGGTAGCTACATAGCTCAGAGCCCCCTTAGGCTTGCCCTTAAGAGGGTACCCATGCTAGTCTACCTGTACCTAGTAAACACCGTTACCGGCGGTATAGTGGCTAGTTTCGAGGACGTGATAAGTAGGGCAGCCATGCTAGCGGCATTCATGCCCATGTTAGCAGATAACTCAGGTAACGTAGGATCCCAGGCCTCGGCACTCATCCTAAGGAGTATCGTTACTGGGGAGATAAGGCTCTCCAGGGTAGACGTAGCCAAGGTACTGATCAAGGAGTTCGCTACGACTACCCTAATGCTAGCCATACTAGCCCCACTAGCCTTTGCTATAGGGTTCTCCATACCGTACATAGCTACTTGGAGCTTAGGGTACGCTCTGAGAATAGCCCTAGTAGTAGCAACAGCTCTAGCAGTCTCGTGTTACGTAGCCGACATAGTGGGCGCCTTACTCCCCATACTCCTAGCTAAGCTTAAGGTAGACCCGGCGGTAGCCTCCGCACCGGTGGTAACAAGTATAGGCGACGTGGTAACAGTACTTACTTACTTCCTAGTCGCAACAACGCTCTTCAGACTATGAAGATTCTCTTCGAGTTCAATCATGCCCTCAGAGAGAGTTCACGACTGAAAGCCTCGCCCTTATAGAGTGGAAGAGGAAGTCGGAGGGTTAAGAGGGTCAGGTACAAGGGCATCATATATTATTACCTACATAGGGAATGGTACGATCCACGAGAGAGAAGGGGTTCCAAGCTAATCGGTCGCCGCGATTCCCTCGAGAGGCTAGTAGAGGACTGGTGCGGGGGGTGGGATTTGAACCCACGCAGGCCTACGCCATCGGGGCCTAAGCCCGACCCCTTTGACCTGGCTCGGGCACCCCCGCACCGTAGAAACTAACTAGAAAAAGGAGTAATAAAG
>Ga0105154_1000006_pt1 | contig 89711 bp, 109 predicted proteins | sample SSWtaG_FD_89672 | JGI IMG/M metagenome (GOLD analysis project Ga0105154, IMG submission 89672) | Hot spring microbial communities from Sandy's Spring West, USA to study Microbial Dark Matter (Phase II) - SSWsed_matched | ecosystem: Environmental > Aquatic > Thermal springs > Hot (42-90C) >... | reverse complement strand
TTCGTCTATGAATATTATTGCTGGAGCGTTCTTCCTAGCTTCCTCGAAAATCTCCCTCAACCTCTGCTCAGACTCACCATAATACTTACTCATAATCTCAGGACCATTAATAGCTATGAAGTACGCACCTATCTCGTTAGCGAGTGCTTTAGCGAGTAAGGTCTTGCCAACACCTGGCGGTCCGTAGAGCAAGACGCCTTTAGGAGGCTCGATGCCGAGGTGTTTGAAGAGTTCTGGATGCCTCATCGGTAACTCAACAATCTCTCTTATCCTCTCCTTAACTTCTTCCAGGTCTCCTATATCCTCCCAAGTAATCTTAGGTACGGCTCTCCTAACAACCTCCTCTTTAACGGGTTCTTCCCTTAAATCAAGAAATGTGTCAGAGTCTACGTAAACTACTTGCTGAGGGTGCGTGGCAATTACGACGAACTTTATAGGTTCTGGAAGGAAGTAGTAAGATATGAAGACTACTTCACCCCTCTTCACAGGCTTATAGAGTAGTTGTTCCTTAACATATTCGACGAATCCCCTATCCCACCTCATAGGGATCGTGGGAGCTAACACTACCTTAGTACCCTTAACTACCTCTATCCTCCTAACCCTCACTATGTCTCCCACACCAACCCCTAAGGCCTCACGCGTGTAACCGTCAATCCTTATAGTGTAGTCATCCTCCTCCCTCAACGTAGGCAGCACTTGAAGTACCGTAGAACCTTTATCAGACTCAACCTCTATATAATCACCTGAAGACACGTTAAGTAAGTTCATCACTTTCCTCGGAAGCCTGCCTATCTTACGTCCAACGTCTTTCGCGCCAGCCGTCTCAACTCTTAGCTCAACGAAGTCTTTATTGACCATGCTCTCACACCCTGAGTACCTAATATTTTAGTGTCTAAAGGAAAATAAAATCATATCCTTTCTAGGACGTCCATCCCGCAAATCTCCATGAAGTTGCGGAGCACGACTGAAACCCCATGAGTTACCGCAATCTTCAGTGCTCTAAACCCCTCATCAGGCTCCCTCAGTATGGGCTCGGTCTCATAGAACTTATTGAATATCGTGGCTAAGTTATTAGCGTAAGCTATTAAGTCCTCAGGCTGCTTACTGACAACCACTTCTGAGACTACCTCAGGAAACTTACTCAACTCTAAAATCAGTGTCCTCACAGGTTCTTTCCTAGCTTTCTCGTAGTCTATGACATCAAGCTGGTGGCTCTCCGCTTTCTCGAGCACGGACCTCGCTCTAACGTACGTGTACTGTATGTAAGGTCCTGAGTTCTGCTTTAAGTCAAGGATTTTCCTGAGGTCAATCGTTAAGGTCTTAGAGGGGGATACCGATAAGATCATGTATTTAATGGCTGACCTAGCTATCTTCAAAGCTTGCTCGTCCGAGACCTCAGAACCCCTTTCCCTCATCAAGTTTTTCACCATCCCACTAAGTCTCTCAAGTAATTCGTCGACAGTCACGTACCTGCCTCTCCTCCCAGACATGGAGGCTCCAGGCAAGTTAACCATTTCGTAAGAGTAGTGTATCAGATTCTCTGCTTCTTTCTCGTATCCTAAAGCGTAAAGCGCTAGCCTGAGCTGGGCTTGACTAAGGGTCTGTTCTATAGCTATAACGTTTATCACCTCATCAGCCGAGAACTCCTCAAACTTCTTCAAAGTGTAAGCAATGTCTCTGGTGGTGTAGAGTGTGGTTCCATCACTTCTCTTAAGTATTAGGGGAGGTACCTCAAGCGCTTCAGGAATCCTTAAACGCCTCCTCAATTCAGTACTGAGTAACTCGTCGAAGAAGAGTGCAGGCGCGCCCTTATGAAGCCTAAAATAACTACTGTTCGAGGCTTTCTCAAGAATTTCGCTTACCCTACCTTCCCAAACCAGATCACTCTCCCAGTCCCACACGTCTATGCCTACATTCATTTTCTCAAGAGTTTCTCTAATCCCTTCAATAACCTTATCGCAAACCTTCCGGACGAAGAGGTACTCAGACTCCCCCATCTCATAACCCCTGAGAATCCTCAGGACCTCCAGCTCAGGATCTTCCTCACCCGCTATCTTCTCAGACAACACGTTAACTTCATTAGGTATTACCTCAGCTATCTTAGCTAGATCGCCCATCAGGGAGTCTATCTCGCCGCGTAGCTCGTTAGCCTTGCTGAAATTGCCCGCGGCCTCAGCTTCCTTCAAAGACTTCTTCAGCTTCAGTATATCGATTATCGTTGTTGTAGCCGCGTATATCAAGCCTAAGTAGTGGTCGGGCTTCATCCCAGGCGGTATCTCAGGAAACCCCAGCTTACTATAACCGTAAGCTAGGAAAGCTACCTGCAGACCGACGTCGTTAACGTAATACCTTCTCTGAACCTCATTACCTACGAACTTGTTAAGTCTGTAGAGGAAGTCGCCTAAGACCGCGTTCCTCCCAGAACCTAAATGGAGTGGGTGCACGGGGTTAGCCGACACATACTCTACCACGACCCTCCTCCTAACGTAGCCGTCGATAACTCCATATTTATCACCGTAGCTGGTTATGGCGGTGAGTACCTGAGTGCTGAATACTGCATAATCAACGAAGATATTCAGGTAGCCGCCAACAACAGTCACCTTCTCAATTAAGTCTAGCTTCTCTAGTGACGGGGTCAGTAGATTAACTAGGTTCTCTAATGAGGTGCCGCACAGCTTAGAAAGCTTGGCTAAGTGTATGCTCAGATCACCGAACTCTCTCTTAGGGGGTTCCTCAATCATGTCCTCCAATCGGTTAAGCAACCCTGAATCCGCGCAAACCCCGCTAAGTACTTTACTAATCTCGTTAGACACGGAACGCTTCAGCATCCTATACGGATTGCTTGAACCCAACCGTGTTACCTCATAAAACTAAGGAAATACCCACCTAAAAAATAGAGGTGATATCCCTGAAATCAACAGGTAGTAAAACCCCTGTGGAAACATACCACTCATACCTTTCCTCAAGATAGCCTACGAATACGGCGCACCCGTCGAACTTGCCGTCACGGTCACACTTAGATATTTTCACGTTCTTTAACTGCTTTATAAAACAATTAGCTGTTTTCTTATCGTAGTAGGGGCAGATCTTGTGATACTTCTTAGCAGACTTAATCATCCTCTCAATCCACCTCTTCTTAGGATCCTCCTTGACGTGCTCGAGATGTGTTGAGGTAGTGCCCACGGACTCCCTGACGTCGTCTCCCACCATACTTAACCAGCCTCCTACAACACTAAATCATTTCCGATTAATTTATATAAAAACTTTTAAGTACTGTACTAGAGCGATAGTTTCTTTTAACCTAGTTGATACCTGAGAACCGCTACGAGACCGTTAAAGGTTTTCTTAAGCCACTCATACTCAGGAATCTCGTTATTCACTACGTAGACCGTGACATTCCTCTCCTCAGCTTCCTTTAATATGTTGTCTATCTTTTCGTAATCCTCAGCCACTATCAGATACTTTACAGCTCCCATGCTTAATGCGGTAAGCACCTCCTTCTCACCATACGTGATTAGCCCGTCATCCTTCGCTAGATGCGTCTTGAATTCCTCTATAGCGTCGAAAATCTTTACGTAGGAGTGTTGCTTCAGTAAATCCTTAGCTCTAATCACTAACTCCTTAAGTCCCGGAATACTCTGCGTGCTAACATCTATTAATTCAGGCACTATCAACTGCTTTAGTCTGTAATCTATTGAGTCCGACTTAATGAAGTTGTGTTTCATGTAGCCTGGTCCACCTATTATTATCCCTTTAAGTTTGCCTTGCTCCAGGTATGGTAGGAAGTAATTATTCATCTTCTCAGCGATTTTCTTGAAGAACTCCTCGGTCAGCTCTTCTATCACCCTATCAAATCTCCTCTGAGACCAACCACCTTTCGAGTGCTTGCCAGGTATGTAACCCTCTAACTCATCTAGGAGTATTATCCTGTCATTCTTTAACAACCCTATCGTGGCTTCATCCCTCTCCACGATGACTAAACCGTAAACATCAGACTCCTCAACCATGTCTTCCAAAAACTCCGTGTGAAAGTACTTATCCGTCCTGTAAAAGAACACGCCCACCTCCTCCGGAGGCTCTATAACCAGCGTTAGCGTCTCGCCAGTCTCGTCATTAACACCGGAAAATATTACTAACCCGTTAGGCGGTGTTTTAGGTATTCGTAACAACCTATCTATAGCTGACTCCAGAGCTGTCTGAACCTTAGTCTTAGTAGCCTTGAGCTTTATGTTCTCAGTTATCGACAATTCTTGACGTAGAGTATTAATCACCTCCGAAATAGGTCTTCCAGGAGGGATGTAAAGACTGAGTAAGGTAGTGGCGTGAGCACTCCAAGTCTTCAATTTCTTTATTATTCTCTTCAGCTCCTCCTTACTTACCCTGTACTCGCTAAATCCGTGCACACCCCCAAACGACTTAATTCAGTTCCTTAATTAAATTTTTGGTTATTAAGACCACAACAACGTAAGTCGTTGATTATTCTAAGCCTACTATGACGAATCTCCCGTCGTTCATTACGTAGGCTTTACCTTCATTCACTAGCTTAATGAGAGCTCTCCTAATCTTGTCCTCACTAGCTAGTCCTGAGAGATAGCCGTGTAACTCCTTCACGGTCATCGGCCTCTCCCTCAGCAAATTCTTCAAGATCTCAAGTAGTTGATCCTCGTTTGGAGCTCTGAAAACAACGATATCGGAATCCTCGTAGACAACCTTAAGACCTAACTTCCTGTTCACATCACTCTTCTCGTCTGCCCTCGCCATATCGCTTCACACTTAAGACAATATTTCATAGCTTTTAAGTTTATTAGCTTGAGAGAATACTGTTTCAAGGTAATTTAAGTCATGGGGTGTCCGTGGTATAAAGACAACATGTGTACTTCCCCCAAGCTAGAGCAACCGTCTAGCGACCCAGTAACTATGGTATGTGCTGGAGGACCCAGACAGTACAGGGAATGCAGGTACTTCGTGGAAAAAACAGAGACTACGCAGCTAGCCAGCACCATAGTCACCACAAGGTTTGGTAAGGCTTTATTAATGATACACGCGCTAAACGAGAAACCAAGGTCTGAATGCGAGTTCTTCGTATCTGAAGATCATGAAGGGTATTACCTAGCAGGGTGTAACGTCCTTAGAAGATACTTAACCAAGTTTGAGGTACCGGACTGCGAGAAATACTGGGTTAACTGCCCATACAGAAAAATAGAGAAGTCTTTAACGAGGGACTAGACTCAACACCTCCTAACCAAAGAAGTAGTATTAGTAAGCTAAAGTTTTGAGCCCTACATATATTATCTGGTGGTGAGAGGATGAAGTACAAGGAACTACAGGAGAGATTGAGGGAAGTAATCAGTACTGAAGGATACCGCACGTTCCTGAAGAATTTTTCCGATGATATCGCGAGAGCTTACGCAAGTAATGAGAGGAGACTGATCGTCTTATGTGGATCGGACCCTGTTAAGGTTGCTGGCTTGACGATAGATTTGATAAGGCGTTACATAAGGAAGTTAAGGAGACTCAGGAGATCCGCTAAGCTAAGCGTCATTCACGTATTCCACGACGAATTCCCTGACGCACGCTTGAGAGCAACACTGGTAAAAGACTTAATACTGAGTAAGAAGTTGGTAGATACTAGTGAAGTCACGATAGAGCAGACAGTGTATGAGGCCAGCAAGAAATATCTAGGAACGACTCAAGACGTCCTCATACTAGACCTAACGAACGATTTGAAACCGAACGATGTGGGGAGGCTCATAGGGATAGTTAGGGGAGGAGGCCTCATAGTGATGTGGGGACCCCCTCTAGAGTCTTGGGAGACCGTTAAAACAATCTTTAAGAGCAATCTAGTAACGCCCAGACACCCCGAACCCAGGAATATTTTCATAAAGTATTTCGTAAGGAAGCTCATGAAGCATGAAGGAATATACGTGATAGACGCGGACACGGGAAAACTCGTTAAGTCAGGCCAGGTCATGAGGAAACACAAGGAAGTAAGGAGTGTTAAGATACCTGAAAACACTGTGTTCCCGAGAAGCCTTTACGAACTCGCACTAACTCAAGATCAGGTGAACGTCATCAAGTTAATCGAGGATAACTTGGTCCCTAAGCCAGGTTCCAAGCACGTAGCCGTGATAGTCACTTCTGATAGGGGGAGGGGTAAGTCTTCGGCTATAGGGATAGCTATCATCGGGTTAATTAAGGAGTTGTTGAGGTTCAAGAATAGGGTGAGGGTAGCCGTGACAGCAAGTGATTCTTCCGCGATACAATCACTAATGATGTTGGCTGAGAAAGGATTAAACGCTTTAGGGCTTGAGTATAGGAAGGTGGTTAAGGAAGGAGACCTAATAGAATTGAAGGGTGATAGATTTAGCATAGAGTATTGGGAGCCGTACACAGTAACTAAGCTTAAAGTAGATGTAGTCGTGGTTGATGAGGCGGCGGGACTGCCGGTCCCCCTATTACACATGATATGGAAGAATTTTAACAGGACTATCTACGCTACCACGATACACGGATATGAAGGAGCGGGAAGGGGTTTCTCAGTGAGGTTCCTTAAGAGATTAAGGGAGGATCCTAAGACATTAATGATAACCTACGAGATGAGTGAGCCGATCAGGTACTCCGCCAACGACCCTATAGAAAAGTTCCAGTTCGACGCTCTATTACTAGACGCAGAGCCAGATGAGCTGACGGACGAGGATATTAAGGAGATCAAGAGAGGCAACCTGGAGTACGTGACTTACGAACCGGAATATCTTTTCTCGGAGGCCGGGGAGAAAGAACTACGCAGTCTTTTCGGTATTTACGTCTTAGCCCATTATAGGAATGAACCGGATGATCTAGGTAGGTTAGCGGACGCGCCACACCACAGCATGAGAGCTGTGAGAATCAAGTCTTCAGGTAAGATAGTTGGGGCTGCTCAATTAGCTGAGGAGGGAGGTCTCAGCGATGAGTTAATAGACGAGTTACTGGTCGGCGGTAAGATACCTGGTAACATAATACCTGATAGACTCCTAAAGTATTTTAGGCTTAGGGAGCTCGGGAAAGGCGTTGGCTGGAGGATTGTGAGGATTGCCGTACACATAGACGTGCAGGGGATGGGTATCGGGTCATTCCTACTAAACGAGATAATAAATGAAGCCATGAGGAGAGGGTATTCATGGGTTGGAGCCGGTTTCGGCTTAAGCAGGGAATTACTGAATTTCTGGCTTAAAAACAGCTTCAAATTACTTCACCTATCGCCGGATAGGAACCCAGTTAGCGGCGAGTACACGGCCCTAGTGGTTAGGCCGTTAAATAATGAATGGGTTTCCTTAATAGATGTGTGCACTAAAGACTTCACGATTAGGTTAATCGGTAGCTTACACACTGTTTATAGAGATCTGGAGAGCGACGTGACTTACCTCATACTTAAGTCTGGAATCAACTATCCAGAACTTTCCGAGAGATTCGAGCTCACCGAAGCACAGAAAGAACGCTTGAAACTCTACTTAGAGGGCTTAATGACCTACGAATCCGCGGCAGACGCAGTCAACTTCGCCGTACTGAAGTCGGTGCTAGAAGGTAAGCTAAACGTCTTAACCCCGCTGGAAGGTCAGGTATGCGTAGCTAGGTGCTTGAAGGGATTGGGTTGGGAGGAAATAACGCAAGAGCTGAATTATCCGTCCTCAAAAGCTGTGGTGGTTTTAAGAAAAGCTTTAGAGAAGTTATGCAATTATAAACCGCAACGAGATGTCAGTAGTTCTTAAGCGATAACTCCCCTTAAATAATTCTCGACCTTATTAATAGTAGGTAGGAGGAATGAGCGGCGAGGAACCTAAGAAATTAAGATCGCCCATAGTCACGGTCTTAGGGCACGTGGATCACGGCAAATGCTTACATCCAGACGAGAAAGTATTGCTTACTAACGGGAAGGTAATCAAGATCTCCTCTCTTGTCGGGGTTTCACCGCCTGACCTGAGGGTAGGGGATTACGAGGTTTTCATTAAGAGAATCCCCGTATTATCTTTGGGTTTAAGCGGGTACATTGGTAAAGCCCTAACAGGGGGTGTTTGGAGAATTAAGTATAGGGGGCATCTTTACAAGATCGTCTTGAGCGACGGAAGATTCGTCAGGGTAACGCCCGAACATCCTTTTCTAACGCCTTACGGGTGGGTTAGGGCGGATGAGGTAAGCAAGCATGACATGATAGCCGTCCCAGACTTAATCATCATTAACAACAACTCATCAAGTCTTGAAAACGGTGTAGGGCGGATAGTTCTTAAATCACGTGAAGTTCTCTTCATGGAAGTAAATAGTGTTGAGGTAGAAGATTATGAGGGATTCCTATACGATCTCTCAGTCCCAGGGACACAGTCGTTCATAGCTAACGGTGTTTTAGTCCATAACACGACACTACTTGACAAGATTAGGGGCACAGCGGTAGTCAGTAAAGAACCCGGTGAGATGACTCAACACGTGGGCGCTAGCTTAGTTCCTGCCTCAGTAATAGAGAAGATCATAACACCTCTCAAGAATATGTTCCCTATAAAGCTAACGATTCCGGGACTGCTATTCATTGATACTCCAGGTCATGAAGCGTTTTCTAATCTGCGGAAGAGGGGAGGTAGCGTTGCTGATTTCGCTGTGTTAGTGATCGATATAATGGAGGGTGTTAAGAAGCAGACTTTGGAGTCTATAGAGATTTTAATGAGTAGGAAGGTTCCTTTCGTCATAGCAGCTAACAAAATCGATAGAATCCCGGGTTGGAAGAGTTTTCGGGACACACCCTTCACTCTTAGTGCGAGGAGTCAGAGCAGGCAAGCACTGGAAGAACTCGATAAACGAATATATACTCTGGTAGGTCAGCTCTCGCAAGTCAACGTGCCTTCTGAAAGGTACGATAAAATAAGAGATTTCAGAAAGGCGATAGCGATAGTTCCTATATCAGCTAAAAGCGGTGAGGGTCTTGCCGAGCTCCTGGCAGTACTTGCCGGGATCGTGCAGAGGTTCTTGACGCATAGAATTATGTTCACGTGGGGTCCTGCTAAGGGGGTGGTTCTCGAGGTTAAGGAGGTTCCGGGCTTAGGTCATTGTGCTGACGTAATAATATATGATGGGATACTTAGGAAAAGCGATATCGTGGTCTTGGGGGGTTACGAGGGACCTATTGTAACTAGGGTTAGGGCTTTGTTAATGCCGAGACCTCTTGAGGAAATGCGTGTAGCCAGTGAAGTGAACTTCATTAACGTGGATGAGGTGGTTGCTGCGGCCGGGGTTAGGCTAAGCGCTCCGGAGCTCGAGAAGGTTGTTGCAGGAGCGCCGCTCCAAGCAGTGGAAAGAGAGGAGGAAGTCGAGGAGGTGAGTAGGAAGATAGCGGAAGAGTTAATGCAGGTCAGGTTTTCTAAGAATATAGTCGGTGTTATAGTTAAGGCGGACACCCTGGGAACTCTGGAAGCGGTGGTTTCAATGCTTGAGAAGAGGGGGGTACCGGTAAGGCTAGCTGACGTAGGTCCCCTAACCCGCAGGGAGGTCATAGAAGCCTCCGTAGTAGCTAAAGAAAACAAGTACTTAGGAGTCATACTACTCTTTAACGTGAAAGCGCCTCCAGACATAGAGGAACTAGCTCTTAAGGAGGGTGTGAAGATTTTCAGAGATAACATAATATATAAGCTCATCGAGTCCTACGAGAACTGGGTTGCTGAAGAGAGGTTGAAAGAAACTTATGAGAAAGCGCTAAAAACGATTTTCCCAGCTAAATTCCAGGTCTTGCCAGGATATGTGTTTAGGAGGAGTAGCCCAGCAATTGTGGGAGTAAGAGTTTTAGGAGGCGTTATAAGACCCGGCTACAAGATCATGAGATCAGATGGAAAACCCTTAGGAAAGATTAACCAGATACAGCTTAAGGGTAAACCATTGCAGGAAGCGAGATCAGGTTCTGAAGTAGCTATCTCCATAGAGGGGGACGTCTTAGTAGGTAGACACTTCGACGAAGGCGACATACTCTACACAGACCCAACAGAGAAAGACTTAGAGACCTTCATAACAGACTTCAGGAGTGAGTTAAGTAACGAAACAATAGAGCTAATAAAGGAAATCATAAAAATCAAACAAATAGAAGATAAGAAATTCGGTCTAAGTATCCTCTTTAAACTAAGAGAGCTTACATCAGGAGTTCAACGTTCGTGAGTTACAGTTAGGGTCGTTGAGGTCACGTAGCAACGCCTTACTGGAGATATCGGACGACATTATTAGATTAAGAACGTCCGGAGAAAAATGTTATTAGAAGTCGCCGCATGTCTCTGAGAATACTACCTTGATTTCGTATTCAGCTCTCTCAACTGAATCAGCGGCGTGAACGATGTTTTCTCTTATTGATAGTGCGTAGTCCCCTCTTATAGTGCCCGGGGAAGCTTCCCTACCGTCCGTAGATCCTATTAAGTTTCTCACGACCTTAACGGCTTCGTCACCTTCAATAATCATCGCTATTATGGGTCCAGAACTCATGAACTCTATTAGGTCTTTATAGAATGGTTTACCTTTATGAACGTCGTAAAGCTGTTCAATACATTCTATGTTAGGATATATCATCCTTAAACGAGTTATTTTAAGACCTTTGTTCTCGATTCTACTTATTACCTCGCCTACCAGTCCTCTCTTAACTCCGTCAGGCTTGATTATCAGTATGGTTCTCTGCAGCAATCTCAAGCCCTCGAACTCCTCCCACCTAGGAAATAACTAGACCACGGTATTCTCTTTGGGTCTCTACCCAGCTTATAGTTCTTAAAACACTTGCTGGAGCAGAAGTGGAGGAGCGTGCCATCATTCTTAACTAGCGTTAGTCCAGTACCTGGGGGTATCTCGCTACCGCAGAAAGAGCATTTATCTACCCTGACCATCTGTAACCACCCTACCTCCTGGCAGTAAGCTTCCTAGCCTCCCTCTCGGTCTCCCTCAAAATTATTATGTCCCCAACACGTACAGGGCCCTTCACATTCCTCGTAAGTATCCTACCCTTATCCCTACCCTCGAGAACTCTAACCCTAACCTGAGTAATCTCTCCAGTAACACCTGTACGACCTATTATCTGAAGTACTTCGGCCGGAAACCCGAACTCCTCGGTAACCTCGGTTGGTTGCTGAGTTATATCGACTTTCCTACCCTCCTCGCTCACTCCTCAACACCTTAAAGATGATTTGAAACACACTTATAAGTGTTATTCCCTCTTACCCGAGCCTAAATAAGGGTTGGGGTGACGAGCCGGAGACCCGCCCCGGGATCGAATCCCCGAAGCGAGGAGGAGGTCAGTAGTGCGTAAAGTAACCGAAGCCCTTCAAAACATAGAGAAAAAGAGATCTTCTGAAGTTTGCGTTTTCACGGTTTTATTAAGCTCCCTTGGCTCTAAGGTCTTGATAAGCTTTAGAAAGCTCTTCTATTAATTCCTTAGCTTGCCCCGGCTCCACTATAGCTACCGCCGCAGCACCTACCTGAAGTCCTGCTTCCTCGCCCAATCTCTTCTTGCTGGGGACGTAAACGTATGGTATTTTCTTTTCCTCACACAGCAACGGGAGGTGCATAACTACTTCAGGGGGCTCTACGTCCTCAGCTATTACTACTATCTTGGCTAAGCCTCTCTCAACAGCTTTAGTGGTCTCGTTAGCTCCCCTCCTAACCTTCCCGCCAGTCTCTCTAGCTTTCTTAACAGCTTCATAGGCTTTCTCAGCTATTTCCGGGGGTGTCTTAAACTTTATGTGAACGGGTTTACTCATCCTCATCCCCTCCGGTCGTCGTACCAGAGATTATAGGGAACGTAAGACTTATAAGCTTTTAATAAAGCTTTAACGTAACCCTTCACTCATGCATGAACACTGCTTCAATAACGTCCTCCCTACTTAATGCTTGTTTACGTACCTTGACGAACCCGTACCTAACTAACTGCACCTTATCCCCTCGTTTTAACTCAGTCAACGCTGGCTCACCTAGACCACCTATCCTCATAATCTCAAGATCTCTTGGAACCAGTATTCTTAATGCTACGTTATTACCTGCGGGAACCCACTGTATTATGGGCATCCTAGCATCTCTCGCTTGTTTTAAGTCTCTGCCTATGTACTCACTAACTAGGATGCCCTCCCCAACCTCAACTATTCTCACATTACATAACTCCATCAACCTGAAAGCTCCTATCTTAATAACCTCGCCTAAGTCACTACGATCTATAAGCACTCGTAAAGTACCTGAGGAAACGTCGAGCGGCACCTCCCTACTACCCAAAGACGAGTTCTCTGGATGGTTAGATAAGACCACTCTATCAGGACCTGGATAATTACGAACCCTCAGCTCCACAGGATTAAAAACTGCCATCAACCTCTTAGTGTCCCTGTCTATGAGTTTTCTGTTTAAAGCGGCTATGTTATCCCAGCTTATGGAAGCATCGCTTAACTTAACGCCGACATCCAAGATTATCTCACGTATGGTCTGAGCCTCAATACCCCTATTCCTCAACGAAGCTATAGTGCCGAACCTAATGTCTGAAGGTCCGTCGAATTCCCCCGGCCTACTAGATATTAATTCCTTTATCCTAGACTTGCTTAAGATGAGTCCCTCTAGGTTGAGCCTACCTAGGTTCAGTACGACAGGATATACCCAGCCGAGATGTTGGTACACGTATCTCTGCTTAACAGTATTAAGTGAGTGTTCCCTACCCCTAAGTATGTGGGTGACCCCCATCAAGTGGTCGTCAACCCCGGCCGCGAAGTTATACGTAGGCCAGACAACATATTTAGAACCCACCACAGGATGCGGGTGTTTATCGGTGTCTATAATCCTGAAAGCAACCCAATCAATCACGGAGAAATCCGGGTGATTTAAGTCTGTCTTTATCCTTAATACGGCCTCACCCTCACCGAAGAAGCCAGACCTCATCTTATCAAAAAGCTCTAGGTTCTTCTCCGGATATACATTCCTGTGCGGGCATGCCACACGCCTTAACTTAAACTCCCTAAAAACTTTCTGAGGACATAAGTCAACGTACGCAGCGCCCCTACTCAAGAGCTCTCTAGCAATCTCATAATATAGCTCCATCCTTAAAGACTGAACGTATTCCTCCCCCCACTCAACGCCTAGCCACCTCAAATCCTCCTTGATCTGATGGTAGGCTTCTGGGATAGGCGTCTTTATCCTAGGATCCGTATCCTCGAAACGCAGTATCATAACGCCGTCATACATTCTCGCGTACTCGTAACTCAGTATGGCAGGCCTAGCGTTCCCTAAGTGTATGTAGAAGTCTGGGTTTGGCGCAAACCTAGTCCTAACAACTTTACACTGATCAACTTGAGGAAGCGGCGGTAACCTCTTTCTCTCTTCTTTTTCTCTCTTCCGTTCCAGCAACTCAGGAAACTCGCTCATCAAGAGCTTCTTCTGCTCCTCAAAACTCAACGAATTAACTTCTTTAACGACTTGAGAGACGTACTTAGCTAAATCCTTAGCTAGGGGCTTTAGCTCAGGATGCTCTCCTAGAACAGCGCTCATGACAGGACCTTCTACGGCCTTCCCACCATGCTCATAGGCATTCTTGAGAGCTAGCCCTCTAATCAATCTCCGAATCTCTGAAGGTATACGCTCTTCACTCACTACCACCACCTCCCTTCTTAATAAAAACTAAGACCTTAGAAGGTCTTGATGTAGGCACCTCGTAAACTAGCACCACGAACCCCTCAACGTCGGATCTCAAGCCCCGCACCTCTCCTTTACCAGTTATGATATACCCTAACCTATCACCACGCTTAACGCGATCCCCCTCCTTAACGCTTATGAAGACCTCATTACCACTGATCTCCGAGATTACTAACTCATCGCTTGAGCTAACCTCAACACACCGACCTGTAACTTCATCGCATACTGATATATCAGGTCTTTGTTGGGACAGTAAAACGTTAACTAACTCGTAGCACTGAACACTCTTAACGACATCTTTTGTTTTAGTGTAGCATTTGGGCTGACTATACGATGTAGGAGGATCTAGGAAACCCTTACGCTCTTTCTCAGGACTCAGGTTCATTTAGTAATTCCTCGCTGTAACGAACATCGCTAAATCTCGTAGTAGGTCTTTGGCTTCTTGATCGACAGGCTTCACTCTACTTAACGCTTCAAGACCTTCCTCAAGATATTTATCGGCTAGGCTGTTAGCAAACTCTACTGCCCCGGTAGACTTAATGAGCTCAGCTAAACTACTGAGTTCCTCAACGCTAGAGTCTCTCCTACCCAGGGTACTCATCAGCTTCCTTCTCCCCTCAGGGTCTAACCTGCTTAGAGCATGAATAACTAAGATAGTCTTCTTCCCTTCCCTCAAATCACTATAAACAGGTTTTCCTAAAATGGATTCATCAGCAACTAAACCAAGCACGTCATCTCTTATTTGGAAAGCTATCCCAACACCCTCAGCAAACTTCTCTAAGTTAGCGATCTCGTTCTGAGGGGCACCCGCTAGGAGAGCTCCGATAACTAAGCTTGACTTGAAAAGAGCCGCCGTTTTCTTGTAGACCATGCTCAGATACTCATCAAGCGTGACGTCCCACCTATGTTCGAATTCCATGTCTAACGCTTGACCCTCCGCGACAGTGACGGCAGCCCAGGTAAGCTCCTTAAACGCGTTAACTAATCTGTCAGCACTCACCAACCCTGAAAGCCTTCCTAAAGCCTCGAAAGCCTTAGCAAAAAGCAAGTCGCCGGCAAGTATCGCCATGTCCTCACCGTAGACAGTGTGGACTGTTGGAACTCCCCTGCGGAACGCGTCTTTATCCATTATATCGTCATGAACTAACGTGAAGTTATGTAAGATTTCAACTGAAGCTCCCGCCAGAATTCCTACACGCTCTTCAAGACCGAACATCCGACCACTCAAGACAAGAGCTAACGGTCTTAACCTCTTACCACCAGCCTTAATTAGATGGTATGAAGCCTCATAAAGCTCCTGAGGCCTTCCCTTAATTATCTCATTAATCGCCTTATCTACCTCAGAAGCCACGTGTTTGGCATAGTTCAACAACTTACTGAAGTCTTTACTCATCCAGCACACACCCTAAGTCATAGAGTAAAACCTAAGAATTTAAACAGAAAACCCCCTGCATACGAGCCATTCTCTTAAGATAGACGTGATTATGACAGGCTTACGTCTCAGCTCGTTAAGGTCTCTACTCCCGGTCAACGCTACTAAAGCTTTAATACCGTGGATGAACGCTTGCAGAAACTCTTCTAAGTAGCCACCATAGTAAGCTCTGAGAACAGGGGCTGCGAGACCTATTAAGTCAGCCCCAATTCTTAAAGCCTTAATAGCGTCAACGGAAGATCTGATGCCCCCTGAACCGATAATCACAGATTCAGGAGCCGCTCTCCTAGCCTCGATTATTGAGGCGGCTGTGGGAATCCCCCAGTCAGCAACGTTCTCAGCAATTAATTCCTTGAGTTTATCGTTTTTCCTTCGCGCCCTATACTTCTCCACGAGCACCCAATTAGTCCCTCCAGATCCAGCCACGTCAAATATCTTGACCCCGGCCTCACTCAATTCTCTAACGACTTCATATGAGAGACCCTGCCCCACCTCCTTAATCATCAAGGGCGTGGAGAACTCCCTAGTATAGAGTCGTACCTTAGACATTAAGCCGCTGAAATCAGGCGTTCCCTCAGGTTGAGCGACTTCTTGAGTTAAGTTTAAGTGAACAGCTAAGGCGTCAGCGTTTATCATTTCTATCAACTTATTTATCTTATCCAAATCATACTTCACGAACTCGTGTGCCCCGATATTACCAATTACCGGGATATTCCTGGCATACTCTCTAACTACCCTGAAGGTCCGCTCAACTCCCGGATCCTCGATGGCAGCCCTCTGACTACCCACCCCTAAAGCAATTCCGTATTTCTCTGCAACTTCCGCGAGCTTACCATTTATTTCCTCAGTTCCTGGAGCTCCTCCAGTCATGCCAGTAATTATTAGGGGGGCCTTCAGGATTTTCTTAAGGAACAAAGTCTCTAGGTTGACCGTACCAAGCGGTATCTCGGAAGAAGCTTGATGAACTAGGAACACGTACTCAAACCACGTGGTGTTGGGACCCTCCACCCTCTCCTTCAGAACTACATCAACGTGTTCCAGCTTCCTTAAACACGACTCGTTATTTAAACCCATAAAACAGACCCTACTACATTCTTTCCTTTAAGAGCGTTTAATAAGTTATTCGGTATGAAACCATTAACCACATAGATCGTTACATCCTTAACGTCTAAAAGCAAAGGCTTTCTTAGCTTACCGAACATCCCCCCGGTAACGTCGGGGACCTCCCAGAAACTAGCCTCCTTTAGTGCGTCACTCAACCGCATATTACTTAAAACTCTCGCGTCCTTATAGAGCTTAGGATCCTTATCATACACGCCGTCAACGTCGGTAACGAAGATTACTTTCCTCAAGCTTAAAGACTTAGTCAAGTACCACACGATATCATCGCCTGAGAGGACTTTAGGTTCCTTGCTTGAGAGAACGACGTCACCGTAAAGAACCGGAACCACACCCGAACTCATAAGCCTCTTCACAACACTAAAATCGCATTCCCCGAAACCTATCCCCCAACATATTGATCTAGGCGGTATCCTGACCGCTGGTATCTCAGAAGCTAACAGAGTTTCAGTTACTAGGTGGTTAAGGAAGTCCATGTAAAAAGCTACCCTAGCAAAACACTGAGCATTCACATAACCTATCTCCTCAACACACTCTCTCACCAGCGAGTGACCGAAAGAACCGCCTCCGTGAACTAGCACGACCCCGCGACCACTGCCTCCACGTAGGAACTCAGATAGCTCGTCAGCAAGTCTTGACATGACGTCAGAACGTGTTGAGAAGGGCTCGCTTTTCCTCGTTATGACAGAGCCCCCCAGCTTGATCACTACACTCACTTAATAACCACCTCAGCACTGTAAGCCTTGTCGAGATCCGGGAATATAATCATTAACCCTTCTGCCTGAGGAGGCGTGACACCATATAGTGCATACCATAAAGCGTTATACAGTCTTAAGAAACCCCCTAATTCCCCTGCCTCCCTCAAGTTACTGAAGATATTTATTATTACGCTACCCGCTAAGTGGGTTAAGTGGTCGGCGAACGGTAGATTATCGAGAGGGTGGAGCTCCACCTCAGAGACTCTGATTATCTCAGCTATCAACGCTTTATCGAGTTCCACGTACTCCTCGCCAAACCTCCATATATAGGGCTTCCCAATCAAGTCAGCGAACCTCATGCCAAGAACGCTGTGCGGGAGACCTATTTTAGAGTCTATTCTCCAAGCAGCTTCAATCACGTCTCTGTCTAGGTTACCACCCAACAACTCGAGGATTGTGTTAGTGGCGTGTACGTACGTATATTCCCTCAAGGAATTCTCTGAAGCCCTCACTCTCAGCTTCAAGAAGAACTCCATACCTAGCTCTGAGGAAAGGAACTTAATGAATTCCTTGATTTTACTTTCAACGAGCCGTGGATCGATAGAACCAGAGACCGTGATTTCTGAAGCACTTTCCGTCATCTCAGCACTTGTGTGTATTTCGTACGTTGTCGGAAAAAATATTATTGGATTATGTCTCTTAGGTATGGGTATATGGAATAAGGGAGCCCACACGTAGCTACTCCTAGCAAGCCTCACTTCCCCACAACCTCTGAGATTTTCTGCTTGGAAAAACGCGTGTGTTACTTGAGAATCCTAACGGCTGAGTAACCAACAACTAATGTCTTATCGCCTGACACATCTCCTGAGGTCCCGTATTTCAGGACTTCAGCTCCTGAAGAACCGCTTAACTTAGCGTAGTAAAGCAGAGTCATTACGGGAGCCACACCGCACATCGATATGTTCTTTCTTAAAACCACGTCAAATAATCCTACGGGATCTAATGATTTTATCTTATCTAAGACTACCTTGTCTTTCTCAACCGCTCTCTCATGAGGCTCGTAATGAGTTAAATCCGTTGAAGCTATGACTACCGCGTCTCTCCCAAGCTTTGAGGAAGCTTTAAAAATGGATGTGGCCAAGTCCTCCGAGATTTCAGGAACTTGATACATTATGGATATAGGGACTATGCTCACGTCTTTGAAAAGATACTGTAAGAAAGGTATTTGAACCTCGATCGAGTGTTCCTCGTAGTGTGCCAGCTTGTCCGGCCTGGCGTATCTTGAGTTACTTATTATTTCCTTAGCTAGATCCACGTCAATGTTAGCATACCCTAACGGGGTTTCCCAAGCCCCCTCACTCCACACCGAAACCGCTTCCCCGGCGCCTGTGTGATTAGGTCCGAGCAGAACAAAAACGTCTGGTTTTCCTTCGGAAGCCAGCCTCGCGTAAGAATGTGCTGCTATAGGGCCGCTGTAAATATATCCTGCGTGAGGCACTACAAAACCTATGCTCTCCTTATTCCTCTCTTCCGAGACTCGAGGGATATATCCTGGACCGAGCTTATGTGTGAAAGCCCACTCAATCTGCTTAATTAAGGATTCTTTCCTCCCCTCATAAAAATAACCAGCTACAACCGGCTTCCTCACACTCATTTACTTAACACCTTAGTCTCGAAAGCATCCGGACCCACGCTTAGCTCGCCGGTTGGCGGTAAGATCCCTCTCTCCCTGAGTACTTGCCTAGTTAACAACCAGTAGATAACAGCTAGGGACTTCCTACCCTTATTATTGCCTGGAATCACTAAGTCGACGTTGCTAGTCTTAGAGTCCGTGCTAACTATCGCTACCACAGGTATCCCTATCCTGGAGGCCTCAATAAGTGCTTGCTGATCTACTCTAGGGTCTGTCACGATGAGTACCTCAGGCTCTATGTAAATGCTTAAGTTGGGGTTCGTGAGCGTCCCGGGTATAAACCTGCCCACGATAGATTTACCACCAGTCAATTCAGCGAATTTCTGGACGGGCTGAAAACCGTAAGGTCTTGCTGAAACAGCTAAGACCGTGTCTGGTCTAAAGCTGGCTATGAATTTCCCGGCTATGCGGATCCTCTCATCAATCTTCTTCACGTCTATTATGTACGGTCCGTCAGGCCTCTGCCTGTAAACAAATTTCTCCATGTGTTTGGTGCACATGTAAGTACCTATGTGAACGCCTGCCTCCAGGTATATGTTGAGCGGAACCAAGAGCTCACTACCGGCTAGCTTCTCGCGATCAACGTCCTCGCTCATGTGTTCACACCTTCCTACTATACATAACTAACTCCTCAATTAAGTCTAGATGCGAGATAAACATTCTCCTACAGCAATACCTCTTAACACCTAGCTCATCAAGTACTTTCCCAGGGTCTTTACCGAGCTTAACGCCCTCCACGAAAGCCTCCCACTTATCGCCTATCACCGCACCGCACGTGAAGCATCTTACCGGGATAATGACCATCCAGCGTCACCTGTAAGACTTCTGTCTAAACCTCCTCGCGGAATATCGCATCCACTTCTCCGGCTCGGTCCTCCTAGGATCCCCGGCAATCATGGACCTAGAGTACTCGTTGAATATTCTCTTAAGTTCCTCACTACCTGTATAACTTAGTAGAGCACGCGCTATCGCTGTCCTGACGGCATCCGCCTGAGCCATCACGCCACCCCCTCTCACGTACACACGTATATCAACCTTATCCCAGACCTCCCTACCAGCTAGTAACAAAGGCTCCATCATCTTCATCCTAGCAACTTCAACAGGCCATATCTCGATAGGCACGCCGTTAACCCAGACTCTCCCCTTCCCCGACTCTATGACTGCCTTAGCTATCGCTGTCTTGCGCTTACCTACCGCGATGACTATCTTTAACTCCTGAAGTCTCGCCTCACTCATTTCCTCCCCCTCCACCCGAGGGCCGCCGCTATCTCGGCCACAGTGACCACCTTCCTTGATTTACGAGTAATTAACTTAACCATCTCCTTACCCTCCAACTCCTTAGGAATGCCGACAAATACCTTCAACTTACTCAACCTGGCTCGACCCTTATTAAAGCTCTTTGGTAGCATGCCCCGCACGGTATACTTAACTATGGAGACAGGGTTTCTAGGCCTCTTAGGAGAGCTTTTCTCAGGATTTCTTAAAGTTCTTAGAGAAAGCCAGATCTTATAGCCTTCGATAACCCTCTGCTTCTCCCCGCTAACCACTGCTTTCTCAGCGTTGACTACGTAAACCTCGTAACCCTCCTTAAGAAATTGTGCTACCTTAGAAGCTAGCCTACCTAAAATAGCTCCCTCAGCGTCTATGATGATCTCCTTCCTTACCTCAGCATCCTTAGCGCTCATATCACCACCCTAACGCCGCTCCCTCTAGGATTAACTCTAACTAAGTCTTTAATACTCATTACCCGGCCGCCAGCACTCCTAACTTTCTCAACAGCTTTGGGTGAGAAACTATAGGCCGCTACTACTACCTTCTTGCTTATATTACCAGCACCTAACAGCTTCCCAGGAACTACCACCACGTCGTTAGGTGAAGCCACCCTCTCCAACTTAGAAACGTTAACCGCTACCCTATTCCTAGAAGGTCTCTCCAGTATGTCAGCCACGTAATCCCATACGGGTGCTTTATACTGATTAGCTGCTTTCCTCAACTCCTTAATCAGGGTTCTTAAAGTGATGTTTGTAGGTCCTGTACGCCGCATCATCACCCACCACTCTGAGCTTTAATAGAGTCTAAGATACTTAAAAACTTATCAAGCTTCGATATGACTATCTTAAACGCTTCACGCACTATCGTCTCCGGTTTTAAAGAACCGGAGGATTCTATCGTTAAGTAGAATTCGTCTTCCTTAAACCCCAACACCACCGCCTCAGTAGGGCAGGAGTTAACGCATTGCCTACAGAGAATACATCTCTCCTCATAAGTTCTTATCTTGCCGTTCTCTAGCGCTAGCGCGTTCCGCGGGCAAACCTCAACACACTTACCGCACAGAGTACATAATTCTTCCTTGATAGTCAGTCTCGCTGAATAAGTGACTGTAGAGACGGTTGCCGGCGACCACTTAATGTGTTCTACGCCTCTCCCCAGCCTAGCGTACGCCTCTAAAGAGATTTCTTGATTAGGTCCAAGAACAACTATCGGTATCCCCTCATACACAGGTCTTACGTCAGGATCTGTAACAGGTTTTAGATCACCTGAATACACCGTCTTAATCTCGCCTTCCTTAGTTGAGGCGTGGAGGGATAAGACAGCATAACACTCGATAGAACTCTCAGAGCTTTTGCCAGCACATTCCTCAGGACTCTTATACTTCCTTAAAGCTTCCTCGGAATTCAGCGGTATCAAGCCAAGCCTATGAGATATTATCTCGTCGTGAAGGACCGAAGTATTGTTGTTGAATACCACGAAATCCACGGCCATGGAAGGAACGTACTCTATAGAAGCTCTCCTAACAGCGTTTAAGAGAGCTAGTGGGACCCCCTTGAAGAGAAGCTTGAGGCGATTACCGCTTCTCTCAACTACCTTGATTGAGTAAGACACCTTACACCCTCCTACCTCTCCTGCCGCCAGGTCTCCGGGTAGTGTCGTGTGGGATAGGGGTCACGTCCTCTATACGCCCTATAATAAATCCTGTTCTAGCTAAGGCTCTTATAGCTGCTTGAGCGCCTGGGCCAGGTATTTTAGGTCCGTGACCTCCCGGACCTCTAACCTTTATGTGTATGGCGTTTATCCCCTTATCCATAGCTTTCTGAGCCGCCCTATAAGCTATCAACATCGCCACGTAAGGGGAAGGCTTCTCCCTATCAGCTCTCACCACCATACCTCCAGACATAGTAGCCACGGTCTCAGCACCGCTCAAGTCGGTTATGTGAACTATAGTGTTGTTGAATGAGCTATATATGTGGGCAACCCCCCACTTAAGCTCTCTTGAAGTAAACGCCATGAGTTCTCACCTACTCATTACTCGCTACTTCCTCGAGGGATTCCTCCCTCTTAATCCTAGCAGCTACGGGCGAGCCCGGCGTGAAGTCAATCAATTGCTCTTTCTCCCTATCAACCAGATAGCCCGGGGACCTCACCCTCCTACCACCGACAGATATGTGGCCGTGAACTATTAACTGTCTCGCCTCGTGAATGGTTCTAGCTAACCCCTTCCTGAAGACTATGGTCTGCAATCTCCTCTGAAGGACATCCTCAACAGTCAGTCCCAGAATGTCGTCTACAGTGCCCTCCTCCTTCTGAAGAAGTCCTAAGTTGTAAAGCCTCCTAGCTAAAGCTCTTTCTCTCACAGATCTTTCGTCGGGAGGTAGTGAGAGGAGTGCTTTAGCTCTATTCCTAATATTCCTCAGGAACGTCTGAGCCAGCCATAACTCTCTCTTGTTCCTTAACCCGTACTTACCCACTAACTCCATCTCCTCAATTAACCTGTCCTTAATCCACGGGTGACCGGGTTTCTCCCACTTCTTCCTAGACTTCCTAGGATCACCCATTAAAGACCACCAGACACCTCATCACTCTTTCTTCTGTTGTTGCGCTGCCTTACCTTTAGTAACCCCTACCACGGTGCCTATCCTGCCCGTAGTGTGGGTTCTCTGGCCTCTAACCTTAAGACCTAGCTGATGTCTTATACCTCTCCAGCTCCTCGTCTTTATTTCCCTCTCTATATCACTCCTAGCCTCAAAAATCAGGTCAGCTGATATTAGGTGTCTATCCTCCCCTGAAGCGTAGTCTTTCCTCCTATTAAGATACCAAGCAGGAATACCGTACTTTAGCGGGTTGTTGATGACGTCCTCTATCCTACGCACATCAGCATCATTTAAGTAACCTATGCGGGACTGAGGATCTAACCCGACAATCCTCGTAATAGCTAGCCCAGTATGGTATCCGATTCCCTTTATCTTAGCTAAACCATAAGGAATAAGTAAATCTCCACTGACGTCAACGCCGGCGATCCTTACTATGTGCCTGAACCTACTCTCACTCATCTCATTATTCACCGCATACCTAGATTAAAGATTGACGACAGTATATAAGTTTTTATTTAGAATCGCTCGCCACCTACAGGTAAAGACGGTAAAGGTCCGTTCTCCTTAATTGAAGGACAGGAAGCTTTCTTCTAACCTCACTCACTAAATCTATGTCTAAGTCTAACTCATAATATTTCTCCCCAACACCTAAGTCCAGTATTTGAGTTCCCCACGGGTCGACCACGAGGGATCTTCCAGTATATTCATCCCCGTATTGCACGGCTACAGCAACGTAGATGGTGTTTTCGTGAGCTCTAGCCCTAGCTAAGAAAGAAAGTGTTTCTTCCTTCAACGGTCCCTTAAACCATGCGGAGGGAACCACCACGAGCTCAGCACCGTTTAACGAGTAAATCCTGAAGAGTTCAGGGAACCTTATGTCGAAGCATATTGCTACAGCGATCTTAGCTTTCCCTGTATCTACTACTGGTGAGACCTCTTTTCCAGGCATTATGTAATCTGATTCTCGATACCCGTAAGCGTCAAATAAGTGAGTTTTCCTGTAAATTCCGGCTACATCACCGTTAGGTCTTATAATGACTGCAGTGTTATAGACTTTAGGCGGTTCCAGACTCTTCTCAAACGTCGTGATAACGAAGTATGAGGAATACTCGCGTGCTAACCTACTGAAAAACTTGACAAACTCGCCCTCAAGACCGCTAGCCATGGAGTAGGCTTCCTCGGGCTTCAACCTCACTATGTTGAATGGTGCGTACTCAGGTAAGATGACTATGTCGGCCGTGACTTCCTTAATCAACTTACTGATCTTAACCAGCGTCTCGCTCTCGTTAGTTAACGAAGAGAATTGCAATATACCTATCCTTAACTCGCGCACGGCCATCCCCCAAACTTAATGCGATACCTAATTTTAAGTTCGTTGGCTACAATGAATTGGTGGTATATGTGTGTAGGATCCTGGTAGGTTTTATGAGCGGGGAATTCGCGAGGAAAGAATTAAGTAATGTTATTGAGGACTTCATCGAATCATCCCATAAGGACCCCTACTTAGCTGAGCTCACGAGAGGTCATAGGGAGTCACACGATGATGGGTGGGGTCTGGCGGTAGCCGGGGTCAGGAAAGGGTTGATGACTATATTCTACGAGAAATCAGCACTCCCGATATTTAGCGATGTTTCAAGAGAATTGTTGAGGGTCTTCGTCAGCAAGTTAAGCAGGTATGACGAGCTGTACATACTGCTTCACTCACGTGCTACCGGCACCGAGCCGTTGGGTACTGGCAACGCTCACCCTTACGAGGTAAACTTCAAGTTAGGCAAGATATGGTTCATCCATAACGGCAGTATAGATAAGCTACGTGCTTCCAGGGAAGCCGGCATGGACCCGCATATCCACGTAGACTCACGCATAGCCGCTGAGTTACTAGCTAAGTACTTGAGCTCGTGCGCCGAAAGCTGCGAGGATTTAGATCGGTGCGTAGCTGCCGCGTACGAAAAGCTGTATGATGAGTACACTCATGAGGGGGACGCGTTAATAACGGGTCTCTTAAGCTATTGTGGGGGAAACGACGTGAGGCTATATGCTACTTCGTTAGTGAGGGGTTATGAAACAATGGATGAAGCTAGAAAGACATATTACACTGTCTACAGGGTCTGGGGCGGCGGATATAACGTAATGTCTTCCTCTACATTAGTAGATCATTACATGAGGTTAAGGGACTTCAACAAAGCAATACAGCAACAGAAAGTTCTTAAGATAGGGCGTGAGTCTGTAGAGACTTTATTATCTCTTTAGTGGGGGTTGAATGTCTTGAGTAAGCCATCATACTACGTTCACCCGACAGCCGTGATAGAAGAAGACGTTGAGATCGGTGAGGGAACCAGAATTTGGCATTTCGTGCACGTGAGGAAGGGCGCGAGGATAGGTAAGAACTGTAATATAGGTAAAGACGTCTACATAGACGCTGGAGTAAGAATAGGTAATAACGTCAAGATCCAGAATTTCGTCTCTGTTTACAGGGGCGTTACTTTAGAGGACGATGTCTTCGTAGGACCTCACGCGACATTCACTAACGACATCTACCCAAGATCTTTTAATATTGACTGGGAGATAGTGCCTACGTTGGTTAAGAGGGGTGCGTCCATAGGAGCTAACGCGACCATAATTTGCGGGGTGACTATAGGGGAGTACGCTATGGTCGGTGCGGGAGCCGTGGTCACCAAGGATGTTCCGCCTCATGGACTCGTCGTAGGCAATCCTGCTAGACTGGTTGGCTTTGTGTGTTACTGCGGTAAGCCGCTTAAAGAAAGCGAGAAGATGAGGGAAGACGAGAGGGCAGTAACTTATAAGTGCGAGAAATGCGGTAGGATGGTTGAGATCCCCGCAGAATTATACAAGCAAATCACGAAAACGTAACAGCAGTTCTTCACTGTATGAGTGCTGGCATTCCTAGCTTCTCTATTTTAGTGTATTTGTTATTGTTGATTACTACATTGACTGAGTCGTATATCAATATGTTAGGATTCTTAGAGAATCTCATAATATCTTCCGTCGTTAACTTACTGTATGCTGTATGCTTGGTTAAGACCACGACGGCGTCCCTACCTTCCAGAGCTACTCGTAAGTCTTGAGTTAGCGGAACACCTAGCTGTTCGAGGATCTCGTCCCCCGTCACTAGGGGGTCATGCGCTATGATATCCTTACATCCCCGAGCTTTTAATAAGGCTATGAAGTCATGAGATGGTGAGAGTCTGGTATCGTCTGTATCCCCCCTGAAAGCAACTCCTAAAACCCCTATCCTCGAGTCACTGATTCGTAGGCCGTGCGATCTCATGAATTTCTCAAACCTCTTAAATGTTTCGTAAGGCATGAACTCGTTGATATTCCTGGCTAGGAGGAGGAGTCGTGGTATGAAACCCTTCCTCGTAGATACGTTAACTACGAAATACGGGTAAACAGGTATGCAGGGTCCTCCGACCCCGGGACCCGGTAGGTGTAGGTGACAGTAGGGTTGTGAGTTAGCTGCCTCCCTAACCTCGTAGTAGTTTACCCCGATGATTTCCGACAGCATTGCTAGCTCGTTAGATAAGGCGATGTTCACGTCTCTATACACCCCCTCAGCTAACTTAGAGAACTCGGCCGCTCTTATCGAACTCAACTTAATAACACCCTTGCTCGAGATTCTTGAGTAAAACTTGGCCGCTAGTTCGGCTGATTCTTGATTTATCCCTGAAACTATTTTAGGGTAATTAACTTCTATGTCTTCTAATGAGTGACCCACGTATATTCTCTCAGGACTGTACGCTAAGTAAAAGTCTTCACCAGCTAGTAGCCCGCTAACTCTCTCAAGCACGGGCTTTAAGACTTCCTCGGTAGTGCCTGGGGGGGCGCTGGACTCAAGAATAACTAAATCATTCTCTCTCAATCCCTTCCCAATAGATTCACCGACCTCTATTAATGAGGTGTAGTCAACCTCTTTAGTCAGCCAATCTAGGTGTATTGGTACGGTAATCACCTTAACGCAGGCTTTATCGGAGAATTCGAGACCTTCCGTGGTAACTCTTAGCATTCCTTCCTCCAGACCCCTATACACGGCTTCCTCCACGTTCTTCTCCACGAACTTAAAAGAACGTGACGTGAGCGCGTTAACCTTATGTGAGTTCTTATCAACACCGTAAACTCTTAAGCCTTTCCTTAAGTAAGCGGCTGTCAGAGCAAGCCCTACGTACCCTAAGCCGTATACCAGAACCCCGCACTCACCTTTAAATACCTTGATGACAGGATCGGGAACGCTCATTACGTGACCCGATACTAAAGTCATTACAAACATATAAATCCGCGTCATCCAATTCATAATATGAGTGGGTGAGGCAGTCGTGAGTCACGCGAGGCCTACGAGTAACTACGTAGGTAAGTATGTTAGGCTAGGTAGGATAATGCCTGACGGGAGAAGCGTTATCTTTGCCTTCGATCACGGGGTGGAGCACGGCCCTAAAGACTTTACTGAGGAATCTATAGATCCCAGGAATATCCTGAGTAAGGTCGTTAAGAGCGGGGTTGACGCAATACTAGTACTACACGGAATAGCTAAGGCAACATACGATATATGGGGTAATAAGACGGCGCTAATATTGAAGGTTACTGGCAAGACTATGTTGAGACCTGAAGAGGGGAGATACCTTCAGAGCGTTTTCGGTAGTGTGGAGGACGCTGTAGCTATGGGTGCTGAAGCCGTTGCGGCCACCGTTTACTGGGGCAGTCAATACGAGGACGTTATGCTGAGGAATTGGTTTGCTGTGAGGGAGGCCGCTGAAAAATACGGCATGCCGTGCCTGCAGTTAGCCTACCCCAGAAACCCGCAAATGAAGAACATATACGACGTCGAGATAGTCAGGTACGGGGCTAGGGCAGCGAGCGAGAGCGGCGCTGACATGATAAAGACGTACTATACTGGTAGCAGGGAAACCTTTGCCGAGGTAGTTAAGGCTGCTGCCGGGGTGCCGGTCTTAATGAGCGGCGGTCCTAAAACCCAGGATATTAAGGAGTTCTTGATTCAAGTTAGGAACGTGATGGACGCTGGAGCTAGTGGCGTGGTTGTAGGTAGGAACGTCTTCCAGCATAAGAACCCGGAGGGAGTAATCAGAGCTATCAAGGAGATAGTTCACGAAGGTAAGAGCCCTGATGAAGTTCTACAATACGTGAAGTAATTACGGGCTGGGACGTATGCTCGACCTACTGTGCGTCGGTCACGCCTTAGTTGATATAAGGTTCTTAGTTAATAAGTTCCCGCTACCGGATGAGGAAGCACGAATATTTGACGAGAAGAGAGGTGTTGGGGGTTCAGCTGCTAACGTAGCTATAGGGGCAAGGAGATTAGGGCTTCGGACAGGTCTAATAGCTAAAGTAGGTCTTGATTCTTTCGGGAGAATGATAGTCGACGAGCTAATGAGTGAGGGAGTAGATATCTCCGGATTAAGAATATCTACCACACTCCCCACAGGCTTCTCTATAGTGGTTAGGGACTCTGAGGGCAGGATACTCATATACGGTTTTAAAGGGGCTTCGGAAGACTTAACCATCAAAGACGTTGATAAGGAGCTCCTGCAGAACACACGCTATTTACACATAGCTAGCTTAAGACCTGACACAACACTGGAGATCCTTAAGATGCTGGGAGATGAGAACAAACCTATAGTGTCTTGGGATCCGGGCAGGGTATTAGCTTTAAGCGGGTTAAGCAAGCTAAGACCGATAATCTCGTTAGTGGATATAGTCTCAGTCAATAGGAGAGAAATAACTTACATCACCGGGGAGGAAAACTACGTTAGAGCTGCCGAAGAATTGAGGCGCTTAGGCCCTAAGATAATTATAGTTAAGAGAGGTGGCGAGGGGGTTTACGTTTTAAGCGATTCCGTAGCCGTGGACATACCGGCCTTCCCACCCGAGAAAATAGTTGATACTACTGGAGCCGGTGACGCTTTCATAGCTGGTTTCTACTCAGCACTGAAACGTGGTTACGAACTAGAGGATACTGTTAAGTACGCGGCCTTAGTGGCCTCAATAAAAGTGAGTAGGCTGGGTTCGCACGAGGTACCCAGGCATGAGGAAGTAGTGAAAATAGCTGAAGACTTCTATAAGCTCTCATTTAGGAATTAAAGGGTTGACCTAGTTAACGTTATTTCTTAGCGAAGATATAAGGCGGTATGAAATCCCCGTATCTTCTCCTAGCGTTCTCGAGTCTTTCTTTCTGAGCTCTCAGAACATCGAATAAGATCTTCGGGGTGTCAGGTATTTCCGAGTATATAACCCATATCCTCTCAATTTTCGAGAGTTGCTGGGGGACTCTTAAGGTGAATTGTTTCTCATACAGGTTTTCTGGATATTCTTTGCTTAAGTGCTTCTCAAATAGCTTTCTTAGATCCTCATACAGTGGTATGAGCCCGGTAGGAGTCTCTATCGCGTCCACGTCGTTGTGGACTCTCAGCTCCATCCACTTTAACCAGACCTTCTTATCCACCTTCTCAGCGAGGTAGTTTCCTTTCTCATCCCTCAAGAAGTAGTTAACACCATAAACCTTTGGTTTAACCTTAAGTTTCTCAGCAAACCTGAGGTGAAGCTCCGTAAACTTGCCTACGGAGATGGATAGGAAGTCTAGGATCGCGTAAGGGTTAAACTCTCTCTCACCAGCCTTACCTAAGACTGCTGTAGTCCTCTCCGACTCTAGGGCAGCGCCCTTGGTCACTATCCCGTGTACCCAATCGAAAGACTCCTCAACAGGAGGTAACGTGTCAGAATCTCTACCACCAAATATCATGCCGCCTACAGGAACTCCCATAGGATCATCAATCTTAGGATCAAGAGATTTCAGGTACCTTATTGAGGTAGTAAATCTGGAGTTCGGGTGTGAAGGCACGTTGTCTTTGCCCGGCCACCACACACCAGCGTAATTAATTCCTTTACGTGGTTCACCGACCTTACCAGTCCACCAAACCTCACCATCATCTGTTAACAAGACATTAGAGAAGATTACCTCGTTCTCCGGCGAGTTCAGTATCTCGTAGATTTCGGGGTCGTCTTTCGGGTTTATACCGTCAACTATCCCGAACATGCCTACCTCAGGATTCGCTGCCCTCGCTATCCCGTCAAATTCCTTAATGATAGCTAAGTCATCGCCGACCACCGTATCCGACATTAAAGCTGTTGAGGTTTTGCCACATCCTGCCGGGAAAGCACCGGTAAAGTAAGTTATTCTGTCACCAGGGCCTTTAACGCCTGTTATGAACATGTGCTCGCATAACCACCCTTCTTTAAGACCTCTATTAACGCAGAGTCTGAGCGCTAACTTCTTTAAGCCTACTGTGTTACCCGCGTACTGTGTGTTAGTAGAGTATACTGTGTCGTCTTCTAAGTCGATATATATCCTCCTCTTATCTATGTTTTTGCTCCAGCCGTTCTCGTCGCGTTCCCCGGCCGAGTGGAGGAACCTCATGTAATTCAGGTTAGGTCCTTGATTAACGAACTCATCATAGCATACCCTGTAAAGGATGTTCTCGCTATGAGTTACGTACGCTGAATCCGTTACCTGAACCGCGTACATGGTGAACGGAGAGTTCCTGGGACCGAAGCAATAAAACGATACGTACATTTCCTTACCGCTCATTATACCCTCAAGAATTTTCTTGATCTCGTTAAGGCCTGAGACCCTCTCGTAAGTGTTTATTAGGGGTATCTTCTCTCCACTACTCAGTAATATCCTTGTGTTACCCCTGTCCCTAGCTAGGTCTTTAGGGCCATCGAAGTGTACCGTGTGTTTAGGGTACTTAGTAGGTAGTTCCTCTTTGTTAAGGAGTGCTTTACGTCTAACGTACTCGAAATCTTCCTCACTCCCGATATTCACGTAAACGGATGAAGGCTTAGCTACACTTATTATGTCAGCTATCCACCTATGAAGTTCTGGGTCAGGGATTCTTAAGAGTCTTTTAAGCATCTCCTCACTCATGTGAGAACGTAGGAGATTAAGATAATCATAGTCACCCACAACTAACCTTTCCCGACCCATATCATTCACCACGATTATAATGACTTCAAGATTAAAAATGTTTTTACTTTACGGCCCTTATTTAAAACACCTCTATCAAGGACTTATATCGAATGGTATTTCAAGAAGTTTCTTAGAAGCCCTAAACCTTGGTTTCTCGATCGTTATCTTACCGATGAACCCTATCGTGGGTAGGTGTTCCTTATTACATGCGTTTATGTTCCAGATACTCCCGTCTGTGTCATATATTATGACTAGAGTTAATTCCTTAATCTCAGAAGGTACTGGGAACAAATCATATATTATGTTACCGTAGGTTTCCTCAGCCTCCGACCTAGGTATTGTCTTGACCTCAACACGTAGGTTTTCTAAGATCTTCCTATTCGCTAGTGCTTCAATCTTCTTAACTTGCTCATCACTGGGTTTTGCAGAGCAAGTCACGGTCAGTCTCCCGTGCTTGCCTGAAACATACGTTGACGCGGTCCATAAAGAACCCTCACCTAAAACCCTGACCACAGCACCCTTAAGAACGTGAAGTGCTGTGTGGGTTCTTACCTCGTCCGGGAACGTCTGAGACCCCGAAACCATTGAAGTCGCCACTACTTTAATGAGTGAAAGAGGATAAAATCTATGGAGGGCTTTTAGACAACGTTAATTCATGACTGGCGAGTTAGTTTCATCTGGTATTCTATGAAACTCATTAAGAAAACTATCGCTACTACTAAGACAGATATTAAAGCGAAGATCTGAATCAGGTTGTATTCGTAGAGTGCTTTAACCATCTCCTCCGGTGGGTACAACGTGATTACCTCTATTAGGTTTAGGACGTACCTAGCTAGCAAGACGGTGACCAATATCGCCACAACATCTCTCCAAACCCTAACACTCCTCCTGAGGACCCTGCTAATTAACCTGCCCGTAAACAGTATCGAGACTGAGAGCGCGATGAAAGGAATTACTACTTCAGCATAGGTTCTCACAGATAGCGGGTCGTAGGAAAAATTTCGTGAAGCTGCTAAAACAACGGTAAGGAAGGTGCCCACCGCCAACGAGAAAATAGCTAAGATCCCTGAAACTCTGTATATTGATGACTGCCTCCACTTCTTAGCCACCACCTCATGAATTTGGAATCCCCTAATTAAGAGTAGTACGCCTAGAAGACCCACTATCACTTCCCACACGTACATCGAGAGAGGAGTTAAGGACAGTAGCGCGAAAACCAATAAGAGGATGCCCGGTATTCCTAGGATGACCTTAGAGAAACGAGGTTCCTCAATAGCCTTCCTCAGGTATCTGCCGATCAAAACATACGTTTCCTCCACACCCCTCAGTTGCTCCACGACCACCCTCTCAAGTGCTACGATATTAGCTATGCCTTGAATAACCGGTATAACCAGCTCGTCTTCCACACTATCCAAAACCAGTATGAAGTCCCTGCTATCTAAAGTATTCACTAAATACTCTGCTTGAGCCCTAATCCTCTTGCCAGCTTCAACGTGACTCTCAGGATGGCCAGAAATCACGGCAATCTCGACATCCTCGCCTCTATCCTTAAGACTCGAGTAAGTTGAGAGAGCGTGAAACAAAACGTTAAGATCCGAGTCATCAGGTTTTAAAGTACCGAACTTAACGGAAGCATTAACCACGTTCTCGTAACCAATAATCGGGGTCTCAAACCCGCTCAAAGAAATATCGTCATCATAATCGACGGCGACGACCACGACCTTCGTCAACCTACCTCCCATTAAGTATTGCTTTACAACAATAAATAATGTTAGGAACGTCATCAACATTTATATTTTCGTTTACTACACATTAATGTGAGGTTGCCTCATAGCCGGGGTGCCCGAGCGGTTAAGGGGCTGGCCTGGAGAGCCAGTGGGCTTCGCGCCCACGCGGGTTCGAATCCCGCCCCCGGCGCTCTCCCACTAACAACTAAGCAGTGCTTAGGATGACTTAGGATAACCCAGCTTCATTCTCTATTAACTGGATCCACGGTGTTTTTTCCAGAGCGGTGGGTATGTTTCTCTGCTCATGACTACTCTCTGGGTCTTCGCGAACACCCCTCTTCGTGTTTGAAGTACTTCCTCCGTATGCATTTGAGCTATCCCTACAGCAACTAACTCTCCCTTCAACGAGAATATGGCTATGGAATCTCCCTTCCTGATTTTCTCATGAATTACTGAAATACCGGGTACTGTTAAGTCTGCCCCGTGCGTAACCGCACTGACGGCCACGTCGTTTACTATCACCTTAGGTAGGTGTGAAACTATGTATTCCCCCGGCTTAATAGCCTTCCTCAAGAAGCTTGAATCACCCTTATTGCGCCATAAGTAAACGTATTCCGATAATTCTTGCATCTTGATTAAACTAGAGTCCTCTTTGAAGGGTCCTGTTCTAATCCTCCTCAACTCACGCATGTGAGCTCCAACACCCAATATGTCTCCTATATCGTGTATTAGCTTACGTACGTACGTTCCGTGCTCGCAGTCTACTCTGAGTAGTACGTACGGGTACTCATATTCTAAGATCTCTATGTCTAGTATTTCCCTCACCCTCAGTGCTCTCTTAACCGAAGACCTTACTGGAGGCTTCTGATATATCTTGCCCTTAAACAATCCCACAACTTCTTTCAATGTGTCGAAAGCGACTTCCTTGTGAAGCTGCATGATCGTAACGTACTCCTTGCTTGACTGCATCAAGAATCCGATTAACTTCACGGCATCCCCTAAAGCGACTGGAAGTACCCCAGTCACTTTCGGATATCCCCGTCCCCAACCTATGATGTTAGGTTGAGGACTCTAGGGTGCCGCCATGCCCTGCCTTACTCACGCCGAGGATTTCCTTAACCCAAGCAACAACCTCGTGACTCGTAGGTCCCGGAGGCTTATCCAGGTTTATTACCCCGAACTTAAGCAGTTCTTCTATAGACCTCTCTTCAGGAAATTTACCGTACTCACCACTAGTAGGGAATTCTCTGATCAGGATATAGGATCTCTCAAGACCTGCAAACTCGTCTAGCTTCTTGACGAACTCAACACCCTTAAGCAATTTCTCACCCATTAACTCCTATGCTAAAGAAGGAAATTAATCAAAATGCTAACAAATCTTAGTGAAAATTTACTTAGCTATGGTTGCTTGACTCTTCACGTAAATTAACTCCTTAGGAGTTATCTTTACTCGCTCCCTCATATAATCCTCTAAACCGCTATCTCTTAGAGCTTGCAAGACTTCCTCATCTGTAGCGTTATTCTTGATGTTTATTTTCCTATCCGTGGGCTCTATGTGATTCACGTTAACCTTCCTGCGCTTAACGCCCGAGAGACTCTTAGGACCCGTAACCAAAACAAAGTTTTCGTCGATTATATCAACTATAACACACTTCCTCCCAGCCTCCCTGCCACGTAACTTCACGCATATCCTGCCAATCTCTATAGCTGGCACGTCAATCACCCTTACCTTAGAGCCTAGTAGAATTACTAGAAACCCTTTTTAAGTATTTGTTATCGGGGATTTGAGGGAATTAAGCAAAGTAGCCATAACTTGCTCGCCACGCGGAGAAAACTTCTTAGTTACTTTCACATTAGTGCGTGGTCTTTAGTTTTAACTCAATAGCTTTCTTAGCTATTTCAAAAACCTCCTCCGCGTTAAAGCTTGAGGTGTTTATCACTAGGTCGAAATCACCTAAGTCTTTGATGTCTATGTTGTAGTATATCTTGAATCTCCTCCCTTCCGATTCCTCCCTCAACCTCAGCTCTCTTAAAGCGTCCTCATAACTCTTATTATCTCTCTCAGCTATTCTCCTAGCCCTCACCTCCTCAGGTGCTGTGAGGTATATTCTGACATGAGCAACGTTTTTAAGTATCCACCCAGCTATGTGCGCGTCGACGACCACACACCCCTTACTAGCTTCATTTAAAGACATCTCGTCAATCATCTTATCTATTGACGGATCCTCCTCAGCAAGCCTTGATAACTCGCTTAACGTCAGCCCTTTTCGAGCGGCTAGATCCCTAAACAAGCTACCGGCTGAAACCAACCTTAAACCAAGCCACTCAGCTATCTTCCTAGCCAGAGTAGATTTCCCGCTCCCCGGCATCCCGCTAACCGCTATGACCAGCTTACAAGAACAACTACTCAATAAGAATTCCCCTAAGAGCTTCTAACAGAAAGTTTCAGAGCTAGCGACAAGCAAGAAGGGCAAAGTACCCCGCCGAAGAGTCTCTCAGGCCTCTTAGAAGACTTAGCTATCTTTCTTAAAACCTTGCCGGACGTAGGCATCCCTCCTAACCTACTACCGCAAACCCCGCACACGGCTACGCCGAGCCTAGACCTCCTATAATGAATCACTGTCCTACCGCCTGGCGTGCGTCTCCAAACCCTCTTAAGAGACCTAGACTTCACCGAAGCCCCTGACATACGCCTCAACCAAGACGTTATTACGTATTGGTTAAAAAGTTTTACGTGCTTAAGGGGTTGTTTGAGTTCTTAACAGATCTATGCCCGCGATCCTATTATGCAGTGCTTGATACCCTATGAGGGTAGCTAAAAACAGGAATAACTCGTTGAAGGAACCGCTTGAGCTGGAGATTACGGGCAGGCCGAGAGGCGATGGTATTGGCTTACCCCCGCCGTAGGTTAGAACGAAGAACACGTACATATATTCCGATATAAGCATTGAGGCGAAAACCCCACCCCATAACGCGAGTAGGTTAACTATGAAGAAGTTACTTAACCTCTTCCTCAGTCTCGAAGCCCTCTCCTCTAAAATCTTAGCCTTCTTTTCCTGCGGGTTTAACGTCCTATACTCTTTCTCGATATTTCTCAACTCCTTAGATATGTCGAGTATTCTGAACTTGCTTAACCCTAACCAACCAACTAAGTAAGACCAGGGAAGCATCGCCACTATTACGCTCATAACGTACAGTAACGTGATCATCCCTTTCACAACCCCTTAACCAACTCAGCTAAGGACTTACCTGCCTCGTAAGCTCTACCCTCCTCATTCCTTACGATACTTACTGACGCGCCAACTAACGTAGCGCTAGCTACTGAAAACATCCTTATAAAGTTCATCACTTCCTTAACCAGTTCTACGTCGCTGTAGTCTTTCCTGTACCTGCTTGAGTCTCTACTCTGTCTCTGAACTATTGATTGAGGGTCTGCCTCAACAACCACTATCGTATCCGGTCTCAACTCCTTAATAACGTATTCTGGTAGACCCGGCCAGAAACCTGTGGCTGTTTTTATGACTGCGTGGGTATCTACGAAAACTACGACGTCTCTCTCAGGATACTTGAGCGTGAGTGAATCTATGTAATTCCTCATCTCCCTAGCTACTAACGACTGAACACTCCTCTGCTCACTTAGCGGGAGACTACGTATCTCGTCCCTGCTCTTACATATCCCCTTCTCTACCACGTACTTCAGCATGAAGTCCCCGTAATTAAGTATCTCGACAGCGTACCCCTCCTCACCTAAAATACTCTTAGCGTGTGAGAGAACCGTGGATTTACCAACCCCGGCAACCCCAACCACTATGACTACCCTCAGCTTACGAGCCACCCTACTCACCAAGTAGCCTCTTAAGTAACGGGTACGCCTCCAGAGCCCTCTCGTAAGTTATTTGAGCGTAGAATTGCTGCAGTATGCCGACAGCGAGCAAAATCCCCATCCCAGAACTGAAAACACCGAATATGTCGGCAACTAAAGTTATTGAGGCTACTATTATTGAGCTAAGGATGGCTAATGGGTATATGTACTTCGATAAGACGGTCTCGAAAGCTTTAGGATTACTCCTATGTCCAGGTATTAGTAAGCCGGACTTAACCAAGTTCTCCGCTTGTGCGGAGGGGTTAAGCCCGGCTACCTCAACCCACATAAGCCCGAAAAGCACTGCCAACACTATGAGTAGGATAGAGTACACACTAACCCTGACGGGGTCAACAATTATTTCAAGTAGTGATGAGGGAGGATTCAAGTAATGAACAGCAGTTCCGAATGCCTCGATCAGCCACGGAACTCCAGAAAAGTATGAGGAAACGAGTCTGTAGAAGAGTATTAGGTCGGAGAATAGGATGCCTACTAATAATATAGGTATGTTACTCACGTAGAGGAATTGGAGAGGCATACCGGACTTAACGCCGGGCATTCTATGTGATGTTATTGGGATATTAACCTTCATGTCCTGCAGGTACACTATGACAATGACTAGAACGAAAAGCGATATGAAACCTACTAAAGAAGGCGCAGTAAGGTTTCCGGAGCTGGTCACTACAATACCGAACACCAACCTAGTCATGTCTATGGCTTTCCCCTGAAAAACGCTCACTAGGTAGGGTATTATACCGTAGTACTGATCGGTTCCCGAAATCGTTACGGGAGCGAACATAGACCATAGGATAGTCCTGGCGATTCCTGCAAGGATGAATAGACTAACACCGGAGCCTATGCCGTATCCCTTCTGCATAGCCTCATCCAAAACTATCAGTATTAGAGCACCGGCTAAGAACTGCAGAAAGAGCGCTGCCGTAAGAAACACGTTCAATCTGTAGTAAAGTGCGAATCCAAGACCTTCCACAACAGCTATTAAGAGTGCTAAGCCTTTCTGACTTTGCGTGAACAATTTCCTGTCCTTAGGGTCCGTTAAGTCCAGTTCTATGAGCTTAGCTCCAACGAGTATCTGTATGATTAAGCCAGCCGTTACTAACGGGCCTATGCCTAGCTGCGTCAAAGAACCGCTCTGCGAAGCGAATATGACGTTTATAAGGGTCGGTAACTGCACGCCCTGAAGATTCGGGTACGCGGACAGAGGGAACGCGTAAGTAGAAGACATGATATAGAAGGTCAAGAGGACGAGGAAAGTGTATAGGAGTCTCTTACCTAGCTCAGGCTTTCTCGCAGGCCTGGGCGTTGAAGGAACATACTCACCGAGCTTAGCCAGCCAGGACAGCGCGCCCACTATCTATCCCTAATGACTAAAAACCTGAAAGTTATAAAGCTTTAACAATTCCTAAGAAGATTCGTAATTAAAAAGCCTGGCTCTCTGGAGTGAGGATGAAGTCATTGGGTTTGCCGTGAAGTAATTACTACCTCCCCGCCGGCTCCCTTAACCTTCTCTACAGCTGTTCTAGTAGCTCTCGGGACTAGTATTTTCATAGGCTTAGTTATGCTTCCCTCACCAAGTAATTTATTATATCCTAGCTCCTCTAAATTAACTACTATCAAGTCGTTTTCTATCTTAAGTAGATTCCTTTGAAGTAGTTCTTCTACCCTCTCTGAAAGTTCTCTGAGGTTGATGGCTCTAATCTCGTCCTTCTTTATTGTTGGGTTAGGGTTCTTGAAGCCGTGTTTGCCGAACCAGTCAGGGTGGTATTTAACGACCCAGGTCCATTTATGTTTATGTAGGCCTGCAGCTCCTCTACCGCCCCTGCTACCGGCTTTCCTGTGCTGGCCTACCCTCCCGTAGCCGTGCGTCCTACTACCCCTCATCTTCCTACTCTTCTTCTCTTTCCTTACCACCACCGCTACCACCTAACTACATCATCCTCACTAAGAGCTTATTTATTTCAGCTCCCCTATACCCTAGCTCCCCGTCACTACCTATGGGTTTCCTAGTACTCCTCTTAAAGCCACCCTTAGGTGGATGGAGTCTGAACACAGGTTTTATTATTTTATCGAGTTTATGTAGGTGTAGTTTACCCTCCATCAGAGCTTTCACGAATTCGTCGAAGCTCATGTTGAACTTCTCCTTAATAACTTCCTCCGTCAGCGGCTTATTCCCTACTAGCCTGCCACGCCTCATCAGTAATTCCTTGAGGGTTTCCTCGCTTACTTCCCCCCACGTAACCCAGTCCTTCACTACCGCTAGCATTCCATCAATAGATGGGCTCTTAGGGTAGATTACTGCAGTATACTTCCTGGTCAGCCTAAGCTTCCTAAGAGTCTCAGCAACTTCTGGAGGAACCCCGCTAAGACCTCTCAACCTAATTATAGCGTAGAGCGTACTCATCAAGAACTACCCCTAGCCCAGTCATATGAGGTTACGAACTTATAGGTCTTTCTTAAAGCGTCGAAAGCTGCGTAAGCGAAGTTTATAGTAGTTCTCGTCTCGCCTTTAGACCAAGTCCACACGTCGTTTATCCCAGCATACCTTAAAACAACCTTGGCTACGTCGCCCGCCACGAGCCCGGTGCCTTTCGGGGCAGGAACTAGCGTTATCCTGACAGACCCGCTCTTGCCTTCAGTCCTGAAGGGTACGCTGTGAGGGTCTGTGCAGGAACATACCCAGCTCCCGCAGCCTCTCCTAACAGGCGTTATGTTGAGCTTAGCTTCCCTAATCGCTTTATCTATCGCCTGCCTTATCTGCCTGGCCTTACCAATCCCTAGGCCCACGTATCCGTCAAAATTACCTACCACCACGACAACCCTGAACTTACTTACCTCCCCGGCGTCGGTTTGTTTCTGAACTATCGTTACGTCGAGGACCTCATGCTTAAGGTTAGGCAGTAAGTAATCAACTATCTCAGGCTCTCTAATGACGAGGTTCTGATCGAATATTTCCTTAATGCTCAGTATCCTGCCCTCCTTAACCATCCTACCGAGCTTAGTCTTCGGAACCCACTCACTCAACGCCTCACTCACGTTCCCTCACCTGAAGAAAGAATACCCAGTATCTTAGCGCGCACTTCGTTGAAGTGCTGAGGTAGGTCGCGCGGGTCAAGACCTCTTCTCACGTACTCACCGAAATACCTCTTAAATAGGTCTTCACTTTCCTCAGAGAGTTTCCTGGCGTACTCTGCTATATGACGACCTTCTATCCTTTCTTGAGGAGGTAAGACTTCCTCAGAGACCGGTATATTAACACCAGCGTCTAACAAGCCTTTCATCGCCGCGAACACGCGAGCACCCTTAGACGCTTTATGAAGCCCTATGTCAGGGATCACCTCCCTCACGTTCTTCTTGACCGCTAAGACACCTGCTAATAATCCGGTCAGGTAGGCTGCCGGCACGTTATTTAAATCCCCTAACCATCCATACTTCCTCAAAGACTTACTGCTAACACCTACTACGGTCTCGTCACCGTTCACAGAAAACTTCATTATCTGAACGATTATTTGAGTGTTAGTTTTTCTTATGACCGCTCTCAAAGACCTCCCAGACTTTATCATCCTGTAGCGTTTGTAGTAATTCGTCTTACCCTCTCTCCTCCTCCTGAAAGGGACTTTATACGTAGGTCCGCGAGCCACCTTACCTCACCTTTATACCTAACTCAGTTAAGTGTCTCTTAAGATCTGAGAGGTTTCTGAAGATACCTCCCTTAATACGCGAGTATAAAACCCTATACGTCTTCCTATCGATTACCTCCTCGTCTCTCAACCACCTCAGGTACCTCCTGAGCTTCCTAGCAGTGTTAACGTATATTTTCTCCGCGTCACTCCTAGACTTCTTGCTACCCTTCCTCTTCCCGTAACCTCTCCTATGACCCTTCTTCCTCTTCTCATGAAGTTCCTTCCACCTACCTCTAGAGTTACCCTTAGCTTGCTCAGCCCAAATAACGCCGTTCTCTATCAGCTTCCTAACGTCCTCTTTAGTTAGTGCAGACTCTACCTCATCCCTTCTCGCAGGATCTATTCTAACCCTAGACACACCGACCTTCAAGATCTCGGCAGCCAATCTTTTCTGAAGTCTTAAATCGCTCATTGCTTAACACCACCCTCATTCGCTACCAGAATACCTAATTCTCTAGCTTTATTGATTATCTCAGCTCTCTTGCGCTTACCTACGGTCCTGCCCACGTACACTATCACCTCCGCAGGATTCAGCGACTCAAGTTCCCTAACGTTATGAACTACCACGGGTTTCAGACCTGAGGGGTGGAGCCCCCTTATCTCTCTAGGAGTCCCGAACCCTGATGAAGGTCTTGGAGGCATGCCCTTAAGTCTCAGGCGCATCGGGTTGTCTATGCCCTTAGGCCTCCTCCACTTTAGGTCATTAATGAACTTCCAGAACTTCCACCACTGATGTCTGAAGAACTTAATTCTTCTCTTACTCCTTATTAACCTTAACTTTCTGTCAACGCTGCTCAAATCTCACCACCCTCCATGAACTCCTTCTTATATATGTATATGCCGTCAGCAAACACACGCCTGTCAAGACCTCTAATCTTAGTTGCTTGCTCTATGTTAGCCGCGGTTTGACTAACCTCCTCTAGGTTAATGCCCTCAACTATTATGTCGTTTTTCTGAACCTTGACCTTAGCGTTACCGACTATCCTAGCTACCCTAGGACTTTTCTCGCCTATGAAATTCTCTATGAGTATCTTATCACCTTCAACCTTAACACTTATCGGGAAGTGAGAGTACACTATCCTCAACCAATACCTGAAACCCTTAGTAACGCCTAAGATCATATTCTTTATGTGAGCGGAGATAGCGTATACCTGAGCCACGTCCCTCCTCCTAGCGAAGAAGGTCTTTACAACAACCCTCTTATCCTCAACCTCTATCCTGACCTTATCAGCAAAACTAAAGTCTCTGGTGACCTCCCCCTTAGGACCCTTGACGGTTACCTTATACCCTTCGACGACTACGGTGACGTCATCTGGGATGTCTACGTAATCCCTAACTACCGTGACCCTGACCATAATTAAACACCTTCTAGTAAACGTAAGCTAGCAGTATGCCCCCGATCCTCCTCTCTAACGCTTCCTTATGAGACATGACCCCCTGAGGGGTTGAGAGTATTAATAGACCTATATCTCTTGAAGGGAGCTTCTTCCTTAACCAGTCAGGCATGCTGCGTAACTCCGCGTACGTTATGGGCGTCCTGGGCTTTATCACGCCGGCGTCGTTGATTCTGCCCAGCAACTGAACCTTAATCTTGCCGGACCTCCCATCATCAATATATTCAAACTCTCCTACGTACCCATACCTCTGGAGAGTTCTTAAAGTCATGGCTATCAGCTTAGAGGCAGGCATTATGATAGCTTCCCTCTTACCCCTCATCTCGCAATTCTTCAGCGTTACTAAAGCGTTAGCTAAAGTGTCCATCATCACCATCTAAACAACACCTCACATATACTTCCTGAAACCCAACTCACTAGCTACCTCCCTAAAACACTGCCTACACAGGTATAGGTTATACTTCTGTATGACCGCGTCACGAGACCCGCAACGTTGACAGACCTGAACGCCTCTGCCGTACTTCCTGACCTTAGGAGCTCTGTACTTCCCCATCTCACACCACCCTAGTATTAAGTTCCTTAATAAAGAAAACTATTGCTTCCTCCCGAGAAACCCTCTGCCTGCGCGGCACGCGCGATCTCTTAACTCTCCTCCTCATCACCCTCAACCCAGGCTTCTCTAAAGTGACGCAAACGTCCATGCCGAAGATCCCTAACTCCGGATCATACTTGACTCCGGGGAGCATTATATGTTCTTTAATACCTATCGACACGTTGCCGTAGTCGTCGAAGCTTGAAGCTTTGACACGCCTGCCTATGGCGTCAAGAACCTTATTAAGGAAACTCACAGCACCCTCACCCCTCAGGGTCACGGCGACCGCTATAGGCTCCCCTTTCCTAATATTGAATTCTTTTATGGTTCTCTTAGCCCTCCTTTCCGAAGGTTTCTGACCGGTAAGCATCTCAAGAACTCTGGCGGCCTTCCTAAGCCTCTCGCCAGACTCCCCGACACCTATGTTGACCGTGACTTTAGCTAGCCTAGGCTTCCTCATAGGGTTAGATTCCCAGAGTTCTAGGACTTTCTTAATTACTTCTTCACCTACCTCTACCCTAGCCTTACGAACGAGACTCATAAAGCTCCCTCAGGAACCTTAATTACCGGTTTCTCAGAACCTAGGACAAAGACTTTATCCAAGGTTGTGAAGAACTCGTTACCTTTGAAATCACTTAACTGAACCTGCTTACGGTAGTGCCTGACACCCTCAAATATCTTGAGTATCTTAGCAACCCTGCCAACGTTCTTACCGCCAATTATTATGGCAGGGGACCCCTCCCTCATGGGGTAGTACTCCTCTATCTTGCCGTCCAACAACGACAACTTAACAGTACCTAAAGAGTCGTAAATATCCTCGACCGGGTTCCTAGGATCTGACACCCTAACCAAGACGTTCCTGCCGTCATGAAGGTTTAACTGGATATGACCTCCCTTAACCGTGGTCTTGTCCTCGATCCTGCATAGCTTGAAGCGAGCCTCCTCCTCAGGTATGGGCAACAAGCCTAGAACCTTCGTAGGGACTGGCACAACCCTGAAATACTCGCCAGTCTTGACTACCTCGATCACGTCCATAAAACCTACGGGGAATTTATAGTCTTTGCGAACCCTACCATCAACCCTTATGTTGCCCTCGGCTATGATCTTTCTTGCCTCACCGCTAGTCTCAGCCAACCCGATAAAATCTCTCACCACTATTAGCAAGGGTACTGACCTGCTGATCGGGTGGGGTCCTGGGGAGGTCTTCACTGTCCACTTATAAGCTTTCCTAAGCACGGGCCAGAAAGCCGGTGCCTCAAAACTCTTCGTGTGCCTACTACCTCCCTTCCTAGCCACTCACATCACCTCCTTCCATAGGTTTTGACTCCTTATTAGCGTTACTGCTACCAGCTTCTTCCTCGGAAACCTTCTCAGCCTTACCTCCCCTCCTCTCCACTATCTTCATACGCCTCTTATCGCTGAGATCTAGCTTGATTATCATAACTTTTGATGGGTGGATAGGGTAGTAAACCGGTGTCCCGTCAGCCTTCTTTATGGTCACGCCCTCGATGTGTAACGCGATCTCGTCGTAATCTACCTTGATGACCTTCCCTTCATGACCTTTCCAATCTCCTCTCAATATCTTGACTGTGTCGCCGGCTCTAACGTAGATTCTCTTTATGCCTAACTTCTCTCTAAGCTCTCTGGAGAGAGGTGCGGTAACGAACTTATGTCTTATGTGTAGGGGTGCTTCACGCACGCTCAATCTCTGCTTACCTGGTTTAATGGACGGACTCACGCGAATCACCCTACACTATGATCGATGCTAATGTAGCTATCCTGGGCCACCTCTCAGCAGCTTCTCTAGCCATAGGCCCTCTGAGCTCCGTTCCTTTCGGCGTTCCGTCAGGCGCTATTATCACGCAAGCGTTGTCTTCGAAGCTAAGCCACCTACCGTCACTCCTCCTGAAAGGCTTTCTTTGCCTTATGATCACGGCTTGAAGAACCTGGCCCACCAACTCGGTACTACCCTTCTTAACAGTAACCACGACTAAATCACCCACGGTAGCTGAGGGGCGCCTACGCAGCCTACTCTTAACGCCTGGGATTCCTATAACCGTCACAACCTTAGCGCCGCTGTTATCAGCTACCTTAAGGTTCGTACCTATGGTTACTCCGGCAACCCTGCCGAAACGCCCAAGCGCTGCACCACCCTTCTTCTCAGGCATCACTGACCGCCCTCCTTAAGAACACCTAACACAACCCAGCTAACAGACTTAGCTAGAGGTCTTGTTTCCCCAATCAAAACGTCATCTCCTAGATTCAAGGAAATGCAAGGGGGCACCCTAGCGTGAATCCTTGACCTACGCCTCTCATACCTCTTGAATTTACTCACGTAAACCAGGTAATCTCTCTCAACAACGGCTAGCTTCCTACCCCTCAACTTAACAACTCTTCCCACGATAAGCCCTCCCCTGACCTTAAGGTGTCCATGCCAAGGACACTCATCGTCGTCGCATGTCTTGCTAGGGGGTTCGAGACCCTCAAACTTAATCCCTATATCACGTACCTTAGACCCACTCATCATCAACCACCCGCAACCCTCTTCAACCTGTCTTCAGGTCTGCCCACTATATCATCACCGCGCACTATGACATTAGTTCCGTCATCGAGCTTAAAAGCAAAAAGACCTCCAATTTTAGGTACCTTAAGTACCCTTCCACCACTCAATACCTCCAACATATTCTTAGTCTCACCGATAACCAGACCGCTCACGCTAATCATAGACGCGTCAGTGTGCGACTTAACGGAAACCTCAAGCCCTACCAACTCGTGATATCTTAAATTCCTGGCAGTCCTCCTCATTTCGCGTTCTCCCCACCCACAGATTTCTTAAGCTCCTCCTCCCGGTTCACCGTCAATATCCTGGCTATGTTCTTCCTCACGATCCTTATCCTAGCAGTATCTTTCAGAGTCCCTACCTGTGCTTGAGTCCTTAACTTAATTAACTCTGTCCTCAGTTCAACCAATAACTTCTCCCGTTCCTCCCTACTCTTACTCCTTAATTCCTTAGCGGAGAGACTCAAGACGTATCACCCCTAAGACAACTCACTACCCCCACGCTCTGACACGGTTTGAGGCTCTGCGCTTACCTGCACTGGGGTCTCAGCACCGACCTTAATCACGTCGTCAGGCTCTCCGGGCTTAACTATGAGTACTTCAATACCGTAAATACCTGGCTTAAGCAGTAGGTGGACAACAGCCCTGTCCAGGAGTCTGTCCAAGTGTTGCCCGGTCTTATAGACCTTACCAGCCCTCAGCTTCTCGTACCTAGCTCTCTCACTAACTATTTTACCGCTAATCACTATCTCAACTCCCTGAGCACCAGCAGCTAAAACCCTCCTCAACGCTACGAAAGCCGCTCTACGAAAATGATAGCCTTTCTCAATAGCTAGCGCTATCCTGCTAGCAACTATCCTAGCGTCTAGGTCAGGATTCTCGACCTGAGTAACAACTAATTGAGGGTTCTCGATCTTGAAGTACTTCTCTAAAACCTCGGTTAATTGTTTTATTGTCTGCCCTTTCCTGCCTATGATCATTGAGGGTCTATCAGCGTATAAAACCACCCTAGTCCCCAACGGGGTCTTTATCAACTCAACCCTGGAATACCCGGCTCTAACGAAATTCTTTGATAAGAACTCGTCTATCTTCAGCCTAACTAGGTTCAACCCTATGAAATGTTCCTTCACGTCGACCAAGTCAATCACCTCTCAGCCACTATTACCTCTATGTTGACTGTTGTCCTGATCTTAGGGGTAGCTCTAGCGAAGGCTCTAGGCATCCACCTCTTTAAGTACCTGCCTTTGTGGGCGGCTATGTGATGTATGTATAGGCGCTCAACATCTAGGTTCTTATTCTCCGCGTTATTCTCTACGTTCTTCAAGAGCTTGTAGATCTCTCTCGCAGCCTTAACAGGGTACCTACCTATAGGGGACTTCCACCTAGGAAACATTGAGGAAAGACCTTTCTTGTGAGCGATGCTTAGCTTATACCTAACGTAAGGAACCGGAACCTCCTTCCTAACAACCTTTTCCAAGAAATCCTCAGCTTCCTTCAACCTCATACCCCTTATTATTTTGAGGATCTCGTAACTCTCCTTCAGGGAAATAGGTACATCCCTAACTACAGCTTTAGCAACTCTCCCCTCGTCTTCCACCTTAACGGAGTATCTCCAGACCGGCACTATCTACCCCTCCAACCCTTAGCGACTACTTTTTAAACTATAATAGCCTTAAAAAGCTAAATCATGTAGAACAGCCACGCTAACCCCGAAGTTAACGGCTTCCCGCCCTCAGACACGTTCTCGGCAAGCCCTCGCACAACGATTTAAAACTGACCAAACATCATTAATATATTTAGGTGAGTAACGTGAAAGTGCCTCTTAAGAGGGTTAACGAGTATGAGTGGGAGATACCGTCGTCTTACAAGAGTTGCATGAGAGTCCCCGCTATAATATTCGCGGACGACTTCCTAATCTCGAAGATGAGTGAGGATTTGACGTTGGAGCAAGCGGCGAACGTCGGTTGCTTGCCCGGTATTGAGGTTGCTTCCTATGTGATGCCTGACGGCCATCAAGGGTACGGGTTCCCTATCGGCGGGGTGGCTGGCGTAAGAGCGGACGACGGATACATATCGCCGGGCGGGGTCGGCTACGACATCAACTGCGGTGTCAGGTTGCTGCGAACTAACCTAAGTATTAAAGACGTGAAAGACAGGATTAAGGAGCTCGTTGACACAATATTCAGGAACGTCCCGTCAGGTGTTGGGAGTACAGGTAAGCTGAAACTCAGCTTTACTGAGTTAGACAGGGTCCTTAATGAGGGTGTTGACTGGGCTATCAGTAAGGGCTTCGGGTGGGAGGAGGATAGGGAATTCATAGAGAGTTACGGGAGGATAGAGTACGCTAACGCTAGTAAAGTCAGTAATACGGCTAAGTCGAGGGGGGCTGACCAGCTAGGCACTTTAGGAGCAGGCAATCACTTCCTCGAGATTCAGGTCGTTGATAAGATATACGATGAGAGACTGGCTAAGGCGATGGGCATAGACCACGAAGGGCAGATAACCATAATGGTTCACACAGGTTCTAGGGGGTTGGGGCATCAAGTAGCGAGCGATTATTTAGGGGTTATGGAGAGAGCTATGCGTAAGTACGGCTTCAGCCCACCGGATAGGGAGCTAGCTTCAGTACCCTTCAACTCGAAAGAAGGGCAAGACTACTTCGAAGCTATGGCTGCCGCCGCGAATTACGCGTTCACCAATAGGCAAATAATAACTCACTGGGTTAGGGAGTCCGTGGCTAGAGTGTTCGGGACCAAGCCTGAGAACCTTGACTTAAGAGCTATTTATGACGTAGCACACAACATAGCTAAACTAGAAGAACATGAAGTTGAGGGCAAGAACATGAAGTTAGTGGTTCACAGGAAGGGCGCTACGAGAGCTTTCCCGCCCGGACACCCGGAGATACCTAAGGTGTATAGGAACGTCGGTCAGCCCGTCTTAATACCTGGGTCTATGGGAACAGCTAGTTACTTAATGGTCGGTATTCCTGAAGGTAAGAGAACTTTCTACTCCGCGGCTCACGGAGCCGGTAGATGGCTTTCTAGGAACGAAGCTCTGAGAAGGAGTAGAGCTGACGCAGTGTTAAACAAACTACTTAGCTCAGGAATCTACGTTAAAGCAACTTCTAAGGAGACCGTGGTTGAGGAGATGCCGGAAGCCTACAAAGACGTTGATAGAGTAGCCCTAGTATCGCATAAAGTGGGTATAGCTGCCTTAGTAGCTAGGATGAGACCGCTCGGAGTAGTTAAGGGATGAAATAATTACTCGAAGTTAAGTAAGGACTCACAAAGCATTATTTCCCCATTCTTTTCAGTATTTCCTAAACGTCTTAGGACTAGGCCGTAGTTTAAGTGGGTCAACGCCCTATTTTGTTAATGCACTGAGTGGGTTCTTCAAAGCATAGGGACGTGCTTGTGTCGAGAGACATATATGAGGCGTACCTGTTATAGTAGGGCTCCCCAACGCGGCTGAAGAGGGTTACTACCCTACCTCTGTGGTTTAGTTTAAAGCCTTCGTAGGACGGTTCGTGACCCCTGATAACTAGCCTTACTCTAAACCTCTTCAGAACCCACTGGGTAACGGGTATCCCGAATAAGTAGCCGGCACCCCTAGGGGACGGGGTCCTCCCTATGTTGAGATCTACCGGATCGTTCCAGAGTATTTCCTCAAGCAATCTAATCCTCTCATGCTCATTAGTTCCTAGAAGGTATTCGTTGAGTGAGACGTCGGAGTTGTAGTTCTGTGTAGGTAACCCGCCGTGCAAAGCTATGAACGAATTTCTTACGTACAGAACTAAGGGCATGCTATTAAATAACTCCATGAAGTCCTGATATATCTCATTACCCTTAACGTACCCATAAGCCCTCTTAAGAACTTGAGGGAAATCATGAGGCAGTGGTATTAGGTGTGGTGGGGGTTCGTGATTTCCTCTAAGAAGAGTCACGTTATCAGGGAAATCTTTTTTGAGTAGTAACGCCGTTAACAAGCATTCCAGCTGGTGAGTACCCCTGTCAACGTAATCCCCCAGGAAAACTAGTTCCACGGAGCCCTCCCTTACCAAGCTGATGTTGAGCTTCATCAAGATCTTCTTCAAGGTCTCTAAATCGCCGTGTAAATCCCCAATAATGAAGAAAGTCCTACCGCCCTCCTTAGTTATTATGGGCCCGCCGTACTTTCTCAAATCGTTAGCAAGTACTTCACTCGTCAAACCCCTTACAAACTCCTTCATCTTAGAATAATCACTTAGCAGAACGTCGAGAGAGCCCTTAACGTAATCCCAAACAGTGCTTAGACTCACCCCTAACACCACCTACTCACGCTACTAAATAATAATTCTAGCAGAACGTATTTAACATTACGTGAGATCCATTCCTTAGACTTTAGTGAAGTCCCCTGAACTCGGAGGCTTGATGCCAGGGAATAGCGAGCTGGTGGGCCCGCGGGGATTCGAACCCCGGACCGCCCGGTTATGAATCCCGTAGGTCTCAACGACCTATGCCGGGCGCTCTACCTGGCTGAGCTACGGGCCCCCACCCATTAATTCTTATTCTCCCGCTTTTAAATTTTTAGGAAGCTACGTTCGGTAGGGTTTGCAGGCTGCTTGAAGTTAATATTTATTTTGGTTTGATAGATTAGTTTATTGTGGTGAATTAATATGCCTTTGAAAGTAAAGGTAGATTGGAACCTCTGCATAGCTGACGGCGTGTGCTACGCGTTATGTCCTCAAGTATTTGAGGCAGGGCCTGACGGGAAATCACAGATAGTTAAAGAGTATAGAGGTAGTGACGTTACTGAGGGGGTTGTGCCGGACGACTTAAGTGACTGCGTAGAACAAGCTAAGACGGCATGCCCTGTGGGAGCTATATTCGTTGAGAAAGCTTAAATACTGTTTTTCATTAAACGCGTGTAGGTGTCTTAATGCTGGTTTTTCATTACATGATTAAAACATTCTAGTTTATAAGTTCTGATAACTAGCTTTATACGTAACGTAAGTCGGAGAGGAAGAAAATGGGAGAAACGAAAGTAAAAGTAGGTGATTTAAAACCGGAAATGAACGGAGTTAATCTCGTGGCGCGCGTGATCAGCGTAGAACCCTCGAAAACAATAAACACTAGGTCTGGTTTAAGAACGATCACGGAAGCCGTAGTAGGAGATGAGACCGGGAAAGTTAAGCTGACTATGTGGGGAAGAGCTCTCTCAAATAAGCTCAAGGAGGGAGATTCTATAGAGATTAAGAACGCGTGGACAACAGTGTTTAAGGGTGTGGTTCAGCTCAACGTAGGCGGGGAGGAAAATATAAAGGTAGGTTCTGGGGAAGCTTTACCTGAACCAGAGCAGATACCGGAGAAATACCCTCAAGCACCAGAGAGTTATAGGCCTGAGCGCAGACCGGCTCAGAGGAGGAGATTCCAGAAAACTAGGAGGCCTTTCAGGAGAGAAAGGTCTGCAGATTTTGGTGAGGAGGAGTAAGTTGAGTAACCCGCTCACATACGAAGATATCAAGAGTAAGGTTCCTGTAAAGCAAGGTGTTGAGTTAGGTATTGAGGGAGACAATTACCTAGTAGGCATCAGCGAAGAGAAAATATATTCTCTCTCTTTAAGCGCGTTCTATGTTTGGCAGTTATGTGATGGAAGCAGGAACGTGGAGGAGCTAGTCTCACACGTCATGCAAGACTTAAAAGAATCTTCTCAAGAAATAAGTGAGAGTGAATTAAAGGAAGTCCTAACGCTAATCTTAGGGCAGCTTCACGAAGCAGAGTTAATCAAGTTTAGTGAAGAGTAATCTACCTCTTCAGGAAATCCCCGAACTTTTTCACGTAATTCGTCAACCTAAGATTAACTCAACTTCACTACAGTGTTTCTTAAGTACTGAAGTAAAGTAACTCAAGATCTCATACGGCGACCCCACCCCAGTCCCGAACTTGAATAAGTGGGTCTCGTGTACCTTCCCGTAATCACTGCAACCAAAGCCCTTAACGCTCGGCACTAAATAATCTAGCCTCTTCAGGATCTCGTAGAGTGTGTTCTCGCTGACCCCACTACATAGTAAAGCACTGACAGGCTCACAGGCTACGGTCAGGTAATCTATGTGCCACTTAAGCTTCTTACCGCTCTTCATGAAATGCCTTAAGACCCTCAAGTAGGGTTGCTTAATATTAGCAGAGCCTAAGTAAACGTAGTAACCACTGCCCAGGGAGGCTTCGAAAGAACCGGTCTTCACTAAAGTGTCACTACATCGTAAAATAAACACGTAAGAAAAAACGTGTTGGGATACTTCCTTAGATGAGGTCTTGCAATTAACCGTGAGTTATCTCCCCACTAGCTAACTACGTCTACACCTCATTAAAAACATTGCTTGAGCTGCCTTGTCCTTAAGGGACTGATTCCATTGAGGGTCTTGTCTCCATGTGTGGAAACAACTCATTGCTGGTTAATCAAGTAGTGACTTCCTGCGTTTCCTGTGCTTGGGAGACCGTTATCTCTATGGTTGCCCTATTAACTTCCTCTAAGGCTTTAAGGAGTTTAAGTCCTAGGTTAGTTATCTTGTATACCTTATAGTTTCCTTTCTCGTTAATTACCTCGACAAGGTTCAGGGCTTCAAGTACGTGGAAAGCTGCTAAAACCTCGTATCTGGGGAGTCCGGATAACGCGACAACATCGCCCGGGGTTACTACCCTACCAACCATTACTTCCAACATCTTCTTTAATCTCTCCTTAGACTCATTCAAGCTACACACCAGAAGAATTCTAAGGCGCGAACAAGCTTTTAAAAGTTACGGGTCGTTTCATTCATCAAATACCACTGAGCTAGAGTGGTTTGGGGAAGTGGTTGACGCCGGGGGGAGGATTTGAACCTCCGACCACCGGGTTAACAGCCCGGCGCTCTACCCGGCTGAGCTACCCCGGCATCTAATAATGTTTTACTAAGAGGGTTTTAAAACGTTACTTGATTTTTCGGGCGGGTTCTCCCACTGTCCTAATTTTAGAGGTTGTACTTGTTGAAGATCTGTTGCGAGGCTTCAACCCCGCTACCTAGCTTGACGGGATAGCCTAACTTGCTTAAGCTTCTTTCTAGGGCGGCTATCGTTGATACGGCGTCATTGGGGTTTGCTACTCCCATATGACCTATCCGGAATATCTTGCCTGCTAGCTCACCTAAGCCTCCAGCTATTACTATGTTACGTCGCATCATCTCGTTACTTAAGTCCTGGAACTTCACGTTCTCCGGTAGCCAGACCGCCGTCACAGTGTCAGACCTGAACTCTTTGTCAGCAACTATGTTCAAACCTAGAGCTTCTAGCCCTCCTCTAATAGCCTCCGCGACTACCTTATGCCTCAAATACCTGTTTTCTAAACCTTCCGATAAAATCCTCTTGAGAGACTCGTTGAGAGCGTAAATCATGTTGACGGGCATCGTAGAGAAGTAATTTCTAACATTCCTCATCATGGCAAGCCATCTACGCCCGTCAAAGAAGAATAATTCCCTCTTCTCCTCTTCTATCAGCTCCACCGCTCTCTTGCTCAAACCTATTATTGCTAGACCGGGCGGCACGGCCAGAGCTTTCTGAGAACCCGTGAATACCACGTCTATCCCCCACTCCCTCATGTTTATCTCCATACCTCCTAACGAGGCGACGGCGTCAACCACGTATATAGTCTCAGTATTCTTGAGCTCCTCACCTATCTCTTTAATGTAGTTAGCTACGCCTGTCGAGGTCTCTACGTGCTGTACTGTGAGTACCTTAGCCCCCTCCCTCTCAACTAATTCTCGAATACCTTTCCCTCTGAATCCAAGCCCTGGCCTACACCTAACTTCTACGGGCACCCCTCCCCTAGCTCTAGTTGCTTGAACGAAGTACTCGCCGAAATACCCGCTAATTAAGTTGAGTACCTTGCTTCCTGGATTCACGAAATTAGCTATAGAGAACTCCATTGCTGAGGTCCCGCTTCCCGGCATGATGATCACTTCCCCGTCAGTGTTTAAGATCTTTTTAAGCGCGTCGAGTGACTCTCTCAGAACGTCCTCGAACTCTCTTGAGACATGAGATCTAGTAACTCTAGCTAAGCTAAGTAAGACGCTTTGCTCGGTAAACGTGGGTCCGGGAATCATTAAGAGAAACCTCTCGTCCATTAGGAGCACCGCTTCTTAATTAACGCGGGAGATATTAAAGCTTAAAGATTGTTGGAACATGTATCTTGATTTTCAATAGGTTAATCTTTACTTAAGCATGTAAAGGTAAACCATAAATAACGAACTCATATTAGAGTATCTTTAACGGATTACTTAAAGCATTGCTTCAGTTACTTTAAAGAATTACTTTAAAAATGTAGCTAGAATGTGATGAAGATTTGAAGTTAAGTTTAAGTAGAGTTTAATTCATTAAACTCATGAAGTGAACAACCATGAGCAAGAAGCCCGTTAAGGTTAAGGACTCAACTACAGGGAAGGAGGTAGAGTTAGTTCCCGAGAAGGTGTGGACTCTAGCGCCTAAGGGTAGGAAGGGAGTTAAGATAGGGCTCTTTAAGAGTCCAGAAACAGGGAAGTACTTCAGAGCTAAGGTCCCAGAAGATTACCCAGCATAAGGAATCTTAGTTAAGGGTTAAGGTACGAGTTAAAACCAGAAACTCTTTTTAAACTAAATCCATGTATCGTATTTTGAGTGACACTATGAAAGTATTAGTAGTTTCAGATATTCACGACAACCTAGAAGCTATCTCAAGGTTTAAGCTCGCGGTACTTAAAGAGAATTACGACTTGCTGGTAGTTTTAGGTGACTTTACATCGCCTTTCACCCTCAAAGAGCTACTCAACATAGCGCCGAAGTTAATAGGTGTTTTCGGTAATAATGACGGTGATAAGGCTTTACTAAAGAATCTCGCACCTCAGTTAACGGATCAGCCTCTGGAAGAGGTTTTAGAGGGCTGGAGAACACTCCTCATGCACGGGTTTAAGGATCAGAAGCTAACGGAGAAGATAGTCTACTCCCTCTGCACCTCCAGTTACTACGATATAGTGCTTTACGGCCATACCCACACACCTAAAGCAGAGACAATAGGTAGGTGTCTCGCAGTTAATCCAGGCACGCTCTCAGGCTACCTAGCTAAACTCAAGAGTTACGCGGAATTAACGTTGTCTGATCGTGAAGTAGTGGCTAGAATAATTGATTTAGAATCCGGTGAACACGTTACCGTATCGTCTATGCGTAAGTAGTTACGATAACAATAACGTGTTGAGACGCTGGGTTCTATCTAGTTTATAGTCTGTGTGAGCAGTGATATGTGGTGTGACTAGATGAGTTCATGGGTTTCAGCAATCGAGAATATGTTAAGGGAGGAGAGCTCTAAAATTAATGAGGTCTTGAGCGCGCGTGACGTGGTACGGGAGAACCTGATTAAGTTAGGTCGCGAGATAGTCAGGAATTCTGGTTACGTAGTAACCTACATACATTCCGGTAGGTGGGGGGAAGCTGAGGAAAGTCTTCGTAAGCTGAGAGAAGCCCACGCTAGATTACGTGACGTACTCAGTAAACACCCTTGTTACGAATTCACTAACATGGTCATCGATTACTTGAGTGAGTATGCTGAAGCAGAAATCTTCTACAACTTGATCAAGTATAAGAGGTTAGTAGTGTCTGGGGAGCTAGGTATTGATTACGTGCCTTACGTGCTAGGATTACTTGACTTAATAGGGGAGCTCAAGAGATATGTTTTAACATTACTATCACTAGAGAAACCATTGCATGAGGCCATGGAATTCTTTAACCTGATGGAGAAAATATACGAACACCTCCAACACCTAGACTACCCGGACGCCATACTGCCCAACGCCAGAAGAAAAATAGATGTTGCTAGGGGGGTTATAGAATCATTAAGACATTTGCTAGTAGAGGTGTCTTTTAAAGCTTACCGTAAGAAAGGGGACGATTAATTAGTTTTAATTTTGTGTGCCTCCCACAATATTCACGTCATTTTTTCCTCATGATCCTGCCTATCATCAATACCACGATAAACGCTAAGAGACCTACTAACGCGCCGAAGACTGAATCACCTACGTAAGGCTGTCCTATGAGTCTCCAATAGACGCCAGCTATGCTACCACACACTATGGCTGCGAAACCCGCTTCTTTAGTTACGTTTTTCCATAAAATTCCTAAAACGAATGGTGCGAAGGGACCGGCAGACCTTAACATGAAAGCAAATGTGTTTATAGTGATTATATCAAATCCCGTGAGAGCGGCTAACATAGCTAAAACCCCGACTACTACGACCCCTACTCTAGTTAGGATTAATATCTCTTTATCAGAGGCGTTCTTCTTGATATACCTCTTCCAAATATCGATGGCAAAAATAGATGAAGCACCTAACATATCTGAATCAGCACTAGACATTGTCGCCGCTAAGATTGCTGCAAGTCCTACGCCCGCTATCACCTCCGGTGCGTAGCCGAGCATTACCTTAGCGTAAGCATCGCTAGATCTAATTCCTGGCATAGTACCTAAAGCGACTAAACCTATTACAGCTGGCACGAACGCGTAAAGACCCATGAGTAGGCCGGAGAGTAAAGAACCCTTCATAGCCACCTTCTCGTCTTTAGAAGCCAGAGCTCTCGATACCATCTCTGCTCCAGTAATAAACGTTATTATGTACATGAAGAACAAACTCCCGATAGCGTTGAAGCCTACTTTAAATAAATTCATTTCCGAGGAAGGTACGTTATTGACGATGGAGTCCCAACCGCCTGCGTTAGTTATTATGAAAGGTAATGCTATTAACATGCCTAAACTTATCATGAGAAACTGAACGAAATCTGTTAATACATCAGCCCACAACCCTCCTAATATAGTGTAAGTGATTGATATTATTCCCGCTAGAAGAACCCCGGTCTCAAAAGATAAACCTGTTAACGCAGCAAATATAGTTCCTGAAGCAAGTATTTGAGAAGCTGTTAAGGTAGATAAAGATACCATCTGAAGCACGGAGGTAGCTATATGTGATGGAGGTCCGAAACGATCCGAGATAACGTCAGGTAATGTCCAGGCTCTAGTTCTCCTCATTAAGTAGAATATATTATGTTACCGGTATCATGGCTAGGGCTGCTGTCATGATATACCAGCCGGCAGACAAACCCCAACCACCATAAGCACGAGCAGCAACACCTACAGTACTACCACCACCTATGTTATTTGCTGCTAGAGACGCTGCAACAATTAACACACCAACTCTCCTACCAGCAAGTACCAAATCTTCGGCTGTCCTAATCTTATACTTGGCAGCGTAGAAACCAAGACTTAGCATGAAGACCAGATAAACTATGACGACTACTAAAGCCCAAAAATACATTTTTAGGCACCCTGGAGATACAGCCGAAATATCATTTAAACCTTGTCTTAAGTAAGTATGATAAATCACTATAGCGCGACTTACTTGAATATAAATAATAATTCATTTAATTAGCTTAAACACCATAGATTCGTCTAAGTAAGTGTATGATGTGGTCCCCCGGGAGGGATTCGAACCCCCGACCCCCCGGTCCCTGCCGGAGGGCTTGTTTAGTTATGTACCCTCCGGGGCTGACTACAGCCGGGTGCTCTACCGCTGAGCTACCGGGGGACCCAATATTTACAAGTCTTAGGGAGATTAAAAAGATTTTCCGCGTATTTTAGTATGGGGGTGTATTCTTAAATACTTATTGCGTTCCTAGTTATTGTTAGGGGACTATTATATTTGGTAGGAGACCTAGGGAGCCTAAGTTGAATTTGAGAAATATTGGGAAGTTTATAATCGACTTGAAACAACTGCATAAGAAGGTGTTTTTCTACAGGTCTAGAGTACAGGAAAATATTAGCAGACTTCAGAACAGACTTGCTCAAGTTAACGAGCCTTTATTGAAGGCCGAGATAATGCGGAATATAAAGATTTACGAGAGTCTATACAATTCGCTCGTGAAGGTTGAGGCATTGCTTGAGGTCCTCATCATTAAGTTAGAAACTATTGGATTTATTAACATCACGAGTAGTGACATAGCGACGGCTAAAGAAGTGTTAAGTAAGATGATGAGTAACATAAGAGAGATTCCAGACCTCTCAGTAGTCCTTGAGGATTTAGTAGATAGAGCTAACGACATCCTCGACACATTCCCTGAGTCGAGGAACATGCTCCTCCCAGACGTGGAGGAAGCTAAGAAGATTATCTCGGAAGCTGAGGTCGTAGCTAAGGAGAAATTAAAAGAAACGTACTTAGGTAGCTAATACGTAATAACCCCCCTCAACCCTGAGGACCTTATTCTTAAGTAGCCACTCAACCGCGTCTTTATAGTAGTCTTCACCAACGTCAATCTCATACCACTCCTTAAACTTACCCACCAATTCTTGGAAAGTCCAGGACTTCTTGTACTTCCCCTCCTCGCTCAAGATCCTCTTAAGAAACTGGTATGTGTCCTCCAGCCTCGTCCAAGGATACTGGAACCATATCCACTCACGAACCTCCACGCTGTAGTAGTCTGGCTTGAACTTAGCGACCGGGGATATCCACTGAAGTACCGCAACCCTTACGTCACTCACGTTCCAATTCTTACGTATGAAATCTTTAGCGAGTAGCACGGAATCTCCTGTGTCCACGATATCGTCAACTATTAAGACCTTACCGTTGTTCAAGTCTAGCTTGTAAGGGAACTTAATTATCGCTTTCTCCTCAACCTTGGCTGCCTCAGTCCAGTGCTGTGATTGAATGGAGATTAGGTTCTCGATCATCAGGAAATCACAAACGAGTCTTGCCGGGACGAAGCCCCCTCTAGCTATAGCTACTACCACGTCAGGCCTGTAATTAGATTCCTCTATTTTCCTAGATAAGTCGCGAGCCCAGCTTACTATCTCATCCCACGAAACTAATTTAGTCTTGACCTTAGGCATTGAACGCCCCAATACTATATTTCTGGTAAAGCAGTATTAAAATCTGAGCTCTCATTAATCTTCCGAAACTTAACATGAACATGTTCAAATAGTTATGTACGCCAAAATCTTTTTTACGATACACGTAGAGTGTTTCACGAACTAATGAGTGGTTGCTGGACTTGCTGTATTGCTTAAAATTTCAAGACTTATTAAGACCTGGAGTAAGGTGATATTGGTGTCCAGTATTGATTTAGGACGCCTGAAGTTGAGTGAGGTGGAGAGAGAAGCCAAGAGATTCTGGGAAGCAAATAACATACCTGCTAAATGGAGGTCTTGGGAGGAGGGGAAACCCATATTCTCGTTCTTGGAGGGACCTCCTACAGCGAACGGAGTTCCTCACATAGGGCATTTAAGAGGGAGGATATACAAGGACTTCATCTTAAAGCTCATGAGGTTACGCGGCTATAACGTGTGGGCTCAGGGAGGGTGGGACGAGCAGGGCTTGCCGGTCGAGGTAGAGACTGAGAAGAAGTTAGGGATAAAACATAAGAAGGAGATTGGGGAAAGAATATCTCCAGAAGAGTTCATTAGGAAGTGTAACGAGTTAGTAGACTACTACCTGAGGTTCTGGGAAACTCAAGCCACTACCGACATAGCGTTGTGGCTGGACTTAGAGAACGCATACGAGACTAGGAAGCCTAAGTACATCGAGCACGTGTGGTATTTGATAAAGAAAGCATACCATGACGACCTACTCTACGAGGGCTATAGGGTACTCCCGTTCTGCCCTAGATGCGAGACTGTCTTAAGTGACGCGGAGGTAGACTTAGGTTACGAGGAGAAGATCTCTCCATCCATAATAGTGAAGTTTAAAGTCAGGAACGCCTCGAACACGTACCTCCTGATATGGACCACGACTCCGTGGACGCTGATAGATAACGAAGCAGTTGCCGTGAGTCCTAAAGGCAGCTACTGTAAGGTCAGGATAGGTGATGAGTTTTGGTGGGTTGCGGAATCGAGGATGCAGGAAGTCTTAAGCTTAGCTAGGGTTAGGGGTGAGTGTGTTGAAGTAGTGGAGGGGGAGAGACTTGCCGGGTTGGAGTACGAGCACCCACTAGGTGAGGAAGTTCCCGTACATAAGTCGCATGACAACGCTCACAAAGTGCTTGTAGGCGAGTTCGTATCGCTAGAAGAAGGCACTGGGTTGGTGCACATAGCTCCCGGACATGGCCCAGAAGATTTCGAGCTAGGTTCTAAGCACGGCCTACCGATAACTAGCAACGTGGAAATCAATGGGGTCTTCAACTGTGATGCCGGGGTGTTCCAAGGTCTTAGCGTTGATGAGGCGTCAGAGAAGGTAATTCAGGTCTTGAGATCTAAGGGGTTGCTGATTTATTCTGGCACCATAATGCACGCGTACCCCCACTGCTGGAGGTGTCACACACCGCTAATATATAGAGCTGATAAACAGTGGTTTATAGACATAGGCAAGATAAAGAATAATCTCATGGACCAGTTAGAGAGAGTGAATATATATCCGCCGAAGCTTAAAGATAGATTCACTAACTGGGTCGCTAACGCTAGGGACTGGACCCTCTCCAGGTCACGTATTTGGGGGACTCCATTACCGATATGGAGATGTAGAAACAATCAAAACAAGCTCTTAGTCGTGGGGAGTTTAGAAGAGTTGAAGAAGCTGGCGATTAATGCAGGGGAATTCAATGACTTTGAATTAACTCACAAGCCATGGATAGATAGGGTTGAGATACGAACCGAGGATTGCGAGAAGTGGGAAAGGGAGCCTTACGTCATCGACGTGTGGATCGATAGCGGGATAGCTTGGTACGCCAGTGTCGACGGCCTCAGAAACAAAGAATTATTTAGTAAGTTATTCCCCTACACCTTCATAACGGAGGGCGTGGACCAGACTAGAGGCTGGTTCTACTCTCTCCTAGTGACTTCCGTGATGTTGACTGGTAAAGCCCCATACAAAAACATCCTAATTCAGGGGCTAATACTAGATAAGTATGGTCGTAAGATGTCTAAACATCTAGGCAACGTAGTCTACGCTGAAGAAGCTCTTAGAAAGCACGGTGCTGACGCTTTGAGACTTTACATACTGAGTACGTACCCGCCCGGCGACCCCTTCATATATAACGAAGACGAGATCAAGAACGTGATGACATCACTCAACATAGTTTGGAACGTGTTCAGGTTCGCCCACACGTACATGACGCTGGATAAGTTCAATCCAGAAACCCATAAGTTGAGTGACTTACTGCCGAACGCGAGAGTGGAAGATAGGTGGGTTCTCTCCAGAGTGAATACTGTAATGAGTCAATACCTAGAAGAGCTGAAGTCATACAACATACACATAGCTGTCAAGAACCTTATCTCCTTCTTCGTCGAGGACTTGAGTCACAGGTATCTCAGGCTAATAAGGAGGAGAGTTTGGGAGGAGGAGAGTAGTGATAGGTTCGTGGCTTACTCCGTCTTATACTACGTTCTGAAGAGAGCTCTCAAGATGTTAGCTCCCGTAACCCCGCACCTAGCCGAGGTGCTCTGGCAGAGATTCTTCAGGTACTACGAGAAGTCTTTAGAGGAGAGCGTGCACTTAAGCAGTCTTGAGAGCGTAGATGAGGAATACGTGAACCCTGAATTAGAGGAAGCATTCAACGAAGTTTTTAACGCTTTCAGCGCGGTCGCGGCTTTAAGAAACTCCCTAGGCCTGAAGTTGAGGTGGCCTGTGAGAACGGTCTACGTGTCTACAACTAAAGAAACGCTTGAGAAGATCGCGGAACTTAAGGAGATACTTAAGTTCTTGGCTAACGCTAAGGAAGTGGTCTTGACGGAGAAACTACCTCCAGTTTGTGAGGGGGGTGAGTACTTCACCCTAACCTCAGATAAGTTCACGGTCTGCATGCCTAAGAAACTCGATAGAGAATTACTTAACGAAGCTCTCTCACGAGAAATAATTAGGAGGATTCAGGTAATGCGTAATAAAGTAAACCTATACGTAGACGAATTCATTGAGGTAGGCATAGAGACTGACGAGAGAGAACTTAAAGAAGCTGTGGATTCCCTGAAAGAATATATAGCTAGGGAGGTCAGAGCAACGCAAATCTCCGATAAGGTCTCGAAAGACATGTTCGCGGAAGACTGGGATATTGAGGGGATGAGGGTTAAGATAGGTATAAGGAGACGCCAAACAAGTAACTGATTTTTCCTGGAGCACGCAGCCCGGCTAGAGGGGCGTATCGGAAAAGTGGGTGTGTCTTTAAAACCTGCCAAAGAATATTACATCATAAGCTGTTTGAAGTGTTGGGTGGTGTCTCAAGCCGTGGATTACGTGGCATGCGAGGATGTTCAGCGCAGAGCTAGTAGGTTTATTCAAGACGTCGGTAGGGGCATGGTGTTAGGGTCTACGGAGGTTGCTGTGGGTTCGTTAGAGATCGTGAGGGAGGCGGCGGGTTCTTGTAAGAGCACGTTCAAGAATTTCCTAGTCAGCTTCATCCCTTCAGTGATTGCTTCCAGACCTTCCTCGCAGGTAGTGGAGAATGTGCTTCGTAAATATCTTGAAGAGTTTGTTGCTGTGAAAAACGAGAGAGGGTTTGAGGAGGCCGTGGAGGCTACACAACGTATCGTGGACTCCCTGATTAAAGAACTTGACTTGGTTAGGGACACGATAGCTGAGATAGGTTCCAAGAGAGTTGAGGACGGAGACACTATCTTAACACACTCTTACAGTACTACGGTGCTGAGGACTCTTAAGAAAGCGATTGAGAAGGGCTCAGTGTTCAGGGTTTACGTAACTGAGTCTAGGCCTATAGGGGAAGGTAGGGTGACCGCCAGCAACCTGAGTAGGTTAGGAATTGAAACCACGTTAATAGTGGACTCTGCCGTTAGGTACGTGATGAAGCGGGTGAGTAAGGTGTTAGTCGGTGCGGATGCTATAGCGATAAACGGTGCTGTAGTAAATAAGGTAGGTACTTCAGCGATCGCTCTAGCTGCTAAGGAAGCTAGAGCTCGTTTATTCGTCTTAGCAGGGGTTTACAAATTATCGTTTGAAACTGTCTTCGGTGAATTAATTGAGCAAGTGTTCCTCGAAGACGCAAGCCTCGTCATACCTAAGGAGAGGATTCAGGAGCTTCCGAAGGGGGTGAGGGTTAGTGCGCCGCTCTTCGATGTTACGCCGCCAGAATACGTGGACGCCATAATCACCGAGAAAGGTGTCTTAGCACCTCAAGCAATACCTGTTTTGGTAGCGAGCCTCTATGGATGGCCTCCCAAGATTAGGTCTCTAAGGGATTTGTTGGTGGAGGTAGGTAAGGATTGAATCATGATCACACGTTCCCTAGGGAGGTAGTGGAGATTTATGAGGGTATTAAGAACATGAGCATAAGAGGTGCTGGGAGAATAGCTAAGTATGCTGTCATAGCTTTGATGAAGGCTGCGGAGGATTACAAGGGAGGCGAAGCACGTGATTTCCTTCAGTACATGGAGCGCGTGGGTTCCTACCTAAAAAACGCCAGGCCTACGGCAGTTTCTTTACCGAACGCCCTCACTTACGTCCTCAGCAGGCTAAGGAAACTAAACATTACCTCTGTGGAGGAAGGTAAGCAAGCGGTTATTAACTTAGCTCAGGAATTCGTAAGGAAAGCTGATGAAGCTCTCAAAATAATTGGTGAGTTAGGGTCTAGACGCATTGAGAACGGGGATGTCCTCATGACTCACTGCCACAGCACTGCCGCGGTATCGGTAATAGTCACCGCGCATAGAAAGGGTAAAGTCAACGTAGTATACGTTAAGGAAACCCGCCCAGCCTTTCAAGGCTTAATAACCGCTAAGGCGCTAGCTGAGGAAGGTCTTGAAGTAATCGTGATACCTGACTCGTCAGTAAGATATTTCATGAAGAAAGTAGATAAAGTAGTCGTGGGAGCTGACACCGTGGCAGCTAACGGAGCGGTAGTCAACAAGATAGGTACTTCGTTAGTAGCTCTAGCAGCTAAGGAGGCCAGGGTTCGTTTCTACGTTGCTACTGAGACATTCAAGTTCAGTCCTTACACGTTACTAGGGGAGCTAGTACCCATAGAGGTTAGGGATCCTAGGGAGATAGTTGAGGAGGAGTGGATTAAGGAAAACGAGAGAGTGAAGATATTTAATCCAGTATTCGATGTTACGCCGCCAGAATACGTGGACGCCATAATCACCGAGAAAGGTGTGATACCTCCTCAAGCCGCACTCTTATTACTAACCGAGGACTACGGGATCGACTTAAGAGAGATAGGGATGAATCCTCCGGCAACTTACGAAGAGTAAGACCTCTTCCCATTCCCAGAGTCAGAGCACTACGGTCTTTATGTTCAGCTTGCTCGCCACGTAGTCCGCGAATACCTTGCCTTGCGAGCTCCTCGCGTTATTAACTATGAGTAGCTTAGGCTTAGAGAGCCCCACATACTCAATCAACCCTCTAAAATCTGAGTGATCGCTGAACGCTACTAAGTAGCTGTTACTCCCGATCTTCCTGTAGGGCTTCGCGAATTCCCAGCCGCTAAGCGTTACGTGACTCACTCTATCGTTCCCTGCCAGCCTGGAGTAACTGGTTGAGTGTGTTAGGTAGACGTACCAGCCGCTCCTCACGACGTCCATGCCCTCACGAGAGTTTACGTGAAAATACTCACCGAACCTCATCCCATACTTCTCCGCGATCTTCGATAGTGAGTACTGTTTGTGACTGAGGACGAATGGGGCTATGACCCCGCGCTCACGCAAAACCTGCATGACTTCCTGAACCTTACCGTAGTAAGCGTATAGGTGGACAGGCCCTTTACTAAGTAACTCGTTGACCAAATCTGCTAGAACAGTCTCGATGAAGTCATCGAATTCTCTGACGTATGAGGGATGCCCATACACGGCGTCAATGATCAGAATCTCCGGCTGGAGCACATCGGTCCCCTTACCGACTTTCTTGAAGTCACTGGTATACCCGACGGTTGTGCTATCCTCATACTCTACTAATACCTGTGCTGTCCCAGGGATGTGTACGGCTTTCTTAAAAACTACTTTAACGTCCCCTATCCTGTAAGACTGGTCGTAGTTGAGGGGGACGAAAAGTGAGGGGTCGTTGAATCCTGTAACAACGGAGAGCCATTCAAGAGTGAGTGGTGTGCCGATTATCTTCTGTCTACGCCTTATAGACTCGGAAAGCCTTGTGGTGTGATCGCTGTGAACGTGGGTTACCACCCTCTCATGAAAATCTTCGTGGCCGTCAATGACTACTGTGTCGTTGACTAGTATGCCGCCATGGTCATTCACTTTAATCGAAGCCTTCTGCAGAATCGATTCAGCGCTCACTGAGTAACCCCTGCCAAGATTATTAGAAGACAGAGAAATTTATAAAAGTGAAAAGCTCGTTAAGCAGTTTAGATCGCTGTCTTGTAGTACGTTGCGAGGGCTCTCCTCAACTCCTCAATATCCGGGTTTATTATGGGAGCATCACCCACGACCTCTCTCACGACATCAGGATCTTTCAGCCCATGCCCCGTTATCAGCACCACCACTTCCTCGTCTTTGTCTATGAGCTTATCTTGAAGAGCTTTCATGAGTCCCGCTAAGGACGCTGCTCCGGAAGGCTCTGCGAATATCCCCTCACTGCTAGCGAGTGCTTTCATGGCTTCAACGATTAGGGAGTCCTCAACCTCCTCCGCGTTACCGCCTGTTACTTTAAGAGCTTTCAGGCCAGCGTCACCGTCCCAAGGATAGGGGTCCTCAAGTCCCCAAGCTATCGTGTGCGGGTGATCCCAAGGACGTATGTTGAACGGGTCTTGATTTTCTTTAAACGCTCTAACGAACGGCGGGTTACCTGTTGACTGCACCGCGAATAATCTGGGGTATTCGCTAACCAGACCTAGCTCTAGGTAGTCCCTGAATCCCTTCCAGACACCTGTGAGTAGTGACGCAGCCCCTACGGGAACGAACACCCAGTTCGGAACCCTCCAACCCATCTGCTCCACTATCTCGTAAGAAATTGTCTTAGACCCCTCTATCTGGTAGGGATTGAAGGGGCCGAAGCTGGGTGAGGGAAAGAACCCAAATTTCTCGTAAGCCAGCCTCATCATCTTGACCGTGGGGTCCTCCCTGCCAAGACCCCGTACCTTGACTACCCTAGCCCCGTAGAAGAGTAGCTGGGCGATCTTACTATAACTAGCTTGCTCTATAACGAAAGCGTAGACCTCCATCCCGGTTCTGGCGGCGTAAGCTGATAGAGCTACCGCAGCGTTACCTGATGAAGCCGTGACCAACTTACTGTAACCAAACTCTTTAGCGACGCTAACGGCCACGGACATCCCGCGGTCTTTATAAGAGGCTGTCGGGTTTCTTGTTTCGTCCTTAATCCATAAAGACTTAATCCTGAGCTTCTCGGCAAGCCTTCGAGCCCTGATTAAGGGGGTCGCGCCCTCATCTAGAGTAACTATGTTCTCGCTTTTCTCAGGTGGTAGTAAGTCGAAGTACTTCCATTGATTGGTTAGGGGCTTCTTATTGACGTATTCTCTAGTATAGAAGTTCTTGAGTGCTTCGTAGTCATAGTTTACGTCTAGCCTGCCTAAATCGTTTCTTAAGCAGATGGAGGGCTTATCCCTATACTCGTAGATTGTGCCGCAACGAGAACATGTGAGGTTCTTTATGTACTTCGACATATTGCTTCAGTCCCCACACAAGTAGTTTTCGAGAGCGTTTTTTAGTATGACTTAAACTAAACAAGAAATACTCATTAGGAGGGATTCAAGTCTTGAAAAGAAAAACTTACTTGATTTTAATGAAACATCTTGGGTGACTACACCCAGTAGCTTGAGGGGAAGTGTATAGCTCTTGTCGGGCAGACCGTCGTGCAGACGCCGCAACCGTAGCACTTGCCGGGATCTACTACAGCTACCCTGGCGTTGCCCTTAGGGAGGACGTGGACGGCGTCGTAGGTGCATGACTGCTCACATAGTCCGCAAGCAATGCATTTCTCTTCGGAGACTACGGGGTTCTTCACCTCGTACCAGCCGGCTAGGTCAGGCTTGAGATGCTTTAACGCGATACCTCTCACATCCTCTATGCTTGAGTACCCATGTTCCCTCAACCACTTAGCGACTCCCTCAGCCAGTCTCCTAAATACTTTAGGGCCTTCTAGTATGGCTTGAGTGCATACTTGGACAGCCGTGGCTCCAGCCATAACGTACTCAATCACGTCCTCGGGTTGTGAGATCCCTCCAACCCCGATTATAGGTAGCTTGCTTATCTTAGCTATCTCAGCCACTACGGCGACGCCGAGAGGTTTTATAGCAGGTCCTGAAAGCCATCCGTGCCCGTTAGGTCCTCCCATGATGGGCCTTCCGCTCTCAATGTCTATGTGTAGCGTAGGTCCTATAGTGTTTATCGCTACTACTCCGTCGACACCTACTTTCTCAAGCTCCTTTATCATTTCTTTAAGGCCTGTGAGGTGTGGACTTAGCTTGGGAAATACTGGAACGTCCACGACTTCCTTAAGTGCCTTAGCCGATTCTACAACTGGCTTGTAATCGAAGCCTACGTAATGCGTTGAGAACTCAATAGCTTGAGCACCTGCTTTCACCGCTTTAGGCCCTAACTCCCTGAGCTCGTGCGCCCAGTACCCTAAGCTAGCTATCAACGGTATCCCGTGTTTCTCAGCAACTCTCCTAGCGTAAGGTAATTCAACGTTGAACCACTGCTCGGGCGGTAAGTCAGACCAGAGCTCAGCGTTTAAGAACCCGTAGTACGCTCCCCTAACACTCACTATCTTGGTAACTAGCTTCCCGTCCTCGTACTTAGGCGACACTAACCCTATATACCCCCTGTTGATGACCCCCATGTGAGGTCTCGGAACCTTAGCTGCTTTAATACCTATAGTCTTGGCTACCAGGCCTCCCGCACCCCCCTCAGCAAGTAGCTCCATGGCTTTGCCGTCTCTTGAGATCGGGCACGCTGAGTTTAGTATGGGGTTCCTGAACTTCAGACCAGCTATCTCAACAGATATTTCCACGCTCATGCACACCACCTAATAAACTACGGCTTAAGCCACTCAACCTTATACTTGACCTCCATAGAGATCATCCGATCCCAAAGCCTATTCACCACTTTCTCAGCGTAATCAACAACCCTATCTAAGTCTACCGTTACCACACGCCTCTCTTTAGTGACCCAGCTACCCTTTACTAAAACACCCCAAACATCCTTACCACTAAAGGTATTGACTAGATGCCCGTAAACCGTTCTCTCATCAAGAGGTGTGTGCGTGAATTCAGGAACTAATATCGTTATGTCAGCTTCTTTACCTACCTCTATAGACCCTATCTTATCGTGAACGCCGAGCGCTTTAGCCGCGTCAATAGTGGCCATCTCAACCACTTTGAGGGGGCTCATCAACCTAGGGTCTTTATTCACTACCTTATGTACTAGGTACGTTGACCTCATGTTCTCGAAGACGTCCATCACATACCCGTCATTACCTATGCCAACAGTCATCCCAAGCGACAACATCTTGGGTATTGGGGGGACTCCAACCCCGTTAATCATGTTGCTCATCGCGTTATGAGCTATCTTCACGTCATACTGCTTTAATATCATTAACTCATCCTCGGTTACTTGAACGCCGTGTATTGCGAGGAATCTTGGGGATAAGAAGCCTATATCCCTCAACCTCTCCACAGGCCTCTTCCCGTATCGCTCAATGTTGTGATAGACGTCTATAAGCCCTTCCTCTAAGTGCATAGCGTATATAGTCCCGTACTTATCAGCTAATTCCTTAGTCTTGATTAAGACGTCGTCGGTGACTGTGAAAGACGCGTGTAGTGTGAAAACACCCTTAACCTTGCTTTCAGGGTTAGCGTGAGTCTTCTTAACGAATCTCTCGTTCTCTGCTATGCCTTCATAACCCTCACTCAAACTCCTCCTCTGAGTCACCGAGAACCCGGCGAAACCTCTTAAACCAACCTCGGTAACGCCCTTCTCGACGTAGTCTAACGAGTTCTGGGTAACGTTAGGAGCGTCCAGCAAGTCTTTAAAGAAGGTCGTTCCGGTCCTGGCGAAAAGTATGGATCCAAGCAACGCGCTGACGTAGACATCCTCGTGTGTTAGAGTCTCGTCCAGCGCCCACCAAATCCTCTGCAGATTCTGCTGGAAATCGGACGGTGCCTCAATCACCCCAAACCACGGGGAACCAGTTAAGAGGAGTCCGTAGAAGTGTGTGTGAGCACACACGAAACCAGGGGTCACGACGCCCCTCCTCAACTCCACGTATTCCTCGGCAACGTATTTACTCCTGCCGTCACCAGAACCCACATCAACGATCTTGCCATCCCTGACAGCGACGAAGCCTCGCGGGATAACGTCTCTTCTAGGATTCATTGTGACTATTAAAGCATTATTTATTAGTATGTCTACCTTCTCCAAGTAAAACACACCGTTAGAATCACGGTTAAGACTATTTTAAACAATTGTTTATATATTTTAGAGAAAAGCTTTTAAGTATTTAAAAGCGCTTGACGTGCGTGTTTAAATTATTTACGAAAACAGTTAATGACTAGATAGGTAATACCGTAGTTCCTGAGCGTCCTTTAATTACTTCGTAGCCGTTGTATAGATGGCCTATCATGGCTTTCCTTCCGCCGTTCTTTATGAACCTTATCGCGGCTAGCACTTTAGGACCCATAGATCCTGGCGCGAAGTGACCCTCCTTATAGTACTTCTCCAACTCAGAGACCATGACCACATCTAACTTCTTCTGATCAGGCTTGCCGAAGTTTAAGTACACTCCGTCAACGTCTGTTAATATCGCGAAAGTCCCTACGCCGAGAGACGTCGCTAAGACTTCGCCAGCCAGGTCTTTATCGATGACTGCCTCAACTCCCTGTAATGAGCCGTCATCGTTTCTGACGACCGGTATCCCGCCACCGCCGGAAGCGACAACTATCCACCCATCATCAACTAACCTCTTTATAGCAGATACTTCCACATTGTTGAAGGGGTTTGGTGAGGGGACTACCCTCCTATAACCTCCTCTAGGATCGGGCTTGAATATCCAGCCTTTCTCAGCAGCCAGCTTCTTAGCTTCTTCCTCGGTGTACCAACTCCCCACATATTTGGTGGGGTTGCTCCACGCGGGATCATCCCTCCTAACCTCAACCTGATTGACCACGGCCACGACACCCTTAACTGAGTCTCTAACCCCCTCTCTTGAAAGTACGTTACTTATTGATTGAGCTAGCAGATAGCCTAGCCATCCTTGAGTCATGGCCCCGGCCATGTCCATTGTTAGGGGAGGTATTCTGTCTTTAGATCGCTCCATCCACTCCATTATGATGCCTACTTGAGGTCCGTTCCCGTGCGTAACGACTACCTTATATCCCTCTTTAACTATCCTCACTATGGTTTCCGCGGCTCTATAAGCGTTCTTCCAGTAGTCCTCAGGGGTTCCTTTATCCCCCTTTGTCTGGAAAGCGTTACCTCCTAAAGCTATGAGGATATATCTCTCATCCCTAGACAATTAAGCGCACACCCCTCACTCATACTTACTTCCCATAACCATTGCCATCACAGCTTTCTGAACGTGCAGCCTGTTCTCAGCTTCCTCGAAGTAGAGTGATTTCTCGTATGTGTCTAGAACCTCATCCGTAACTTCCTGGCCTCTATCAGCCGGACCGCAGTGCATGTAGTAAGGCTTGCCTGACTCCTCCAAGAGGTCCATAGTGACTATCCAGTTCTTGAATTTGCTCTGGTACTCCATAGCTTCCTCTTTATGTACCTTTCCGTCAGCGCTGAAGGGCGGGAAGAACCCTTTAGGACTCCAGGCCTTCGGGTAGACGAAGGTGGCTCCCTCGAAAGCCTCCTTCATGTCGTGAGTTACTTTAACGGAACCGCCGTAACGGTCAGCTAGCTCCTTAACCTTCTGCATTATGTTATCCATTAACTCGAAGCCCGGTGGGTGAGCGATCCATACCTCAGCACCCATCATAGCAGCCATGATAGCGACGTCTTGCGGGACAGCTAACGGCTTGAGACCGCCGGAGTAAGCGTAGGAAACCACGAACTTCTTACCTCTCAGGTTAGGCACAACATCGAGTGCGGCCTTAATGTCAGCTAAAGACTGGAAGGGGTGGAATATGTCGTCCTCCATGTTGAGAACCGGTATGGTAGCCCACTTAGCGAATTCCTCGATGACCCTGTGCCCTCTACCGATATGCCATTTAGCTGCGTCAGCGTAAATCCTTATAGCTATCCCATTCCCGTACCTGCTTAAGACCCTGGCAACGTCACTTATGGCCTCAGTCTTGTAAGGCTCCATGTCCTCAGGGAGTGTGGGGGTATAGACGTCTTGCGGGCTCAAGAAGTGTGCGTGACCGCCGAGCTGAGACATGCCTGCCTCAAAACTATTTCTGGTTCTTAAAGACCTGTTATAGAAGAACATGAACAGTGTTTGTCCTTGGAGGTATGGTGTGGGAACCTTAGCTTTAAACTTCCTCTCTAAGTCTCTGGCGGCTTCAATAATCAGCTTTATATCTTCCTGCGTCCTCTCCAAGTTAGAGAGGTAGTCCTGACCTTCCCAAATACCTACATACCAGGGCTTGCCCAAACACGTCACCACATAACTCATTAAGAACGTTATCTTTTAAACTTCACTATATTGATTTCAATAAAACGTTATTTTATTCGATAAAGAAAAATTATCATGGTTTTATACGTGTTTTAGTTAATCATTACTTGAGCCCAGCCATCGTTAAGGCTAGGACAGCCATCTTAGTCCATAACCCGTTCTCAGCTTGCTCGTAGAGGACGGATCTAGGACTATCAACCACTTCGTCATCGGCTTCAGCGTTCCTGAAGATAGGCATCACGTGCATTAAGACCCCGGATCTATCCATGAGATCCATCAACTCCTTAGTTACCCTCCAGTCCTTGAATTTCTCGTAGTTCTTCAGTTCTTCTTGGCCGTACTTGCTGTAACCTAGTTCTTGGAGAGTTCTTGAAGCCCAGTTCCTCGGGAATACTGCGTGAGCTCCTCTCAGAGCTTCCTTATAGTCATTACTGAACTCGAGGACCGAGCCCGAGTTTCTCGCGTTCTCCTTAGCCCACCCAACCACGTCGGGAAATAGGTCGTAGCCCGGCGGGTAAACCACCGTCACATCAACACCCATCCTAGTAAACATTAAGAGATCCTCGTTAATGCTACAGGGACCTCTGACGACTGGAGAGTAAGCCCACATAATAACGTATTTCTTGCCTTTAGGGTTGGGGAAGAGCTCCTCGAAAGTCATGTAATCGGCTAGGGCTTGCGTTGGATGGAACTGATCGTCAGCCATGTTAATCACGGGTATCTTAACGTGCTTAGCGACCTCCCGTATTAACTGGTTACCGGCACCGTGTTTGTAATCTATGGCTTTATCAAGTATCCTTATCCCTAAGCCGTGCCCATACCTCTCGTACATGGCTGCCACGTCCTTAACAGCTTCACCCTCCCCAATACGTGTTTCCTGCGCTCCTATGTACTGCGCGTGACCACCTAAGTATGTCATGCCCGCCTCGAAAGCTGCCCTGGTCCTCGTAGAGCCGGCGAAGAATAACATGAAGAAAGTCTTCCTCTCTAGGATAGGCGGTATCTTGCTAACGCCGTAGTAGTGAGCAACCCACTTAAACTCCTTAGCTAGGTTTAGCGCGATCCTTAACTCATCAACGCTCCACTCCTGAGTAGTTATTAAGTCCTTACCCGTCAACTCGTAAACCAGGTTCTTCAAGTTAGGTACCTCAATATACGCTGAGTACGTCAGCGTTAAAAACGATTAATTCATTAGACTAATATCACTTGCCGAGATGCTTCCTCGGAGAGAGCGAACAGGTTTTACAATTCAGTAAATTAAATATTAACGTGTTATCTCCTGAGATAAGACCCTGCTCCTTAGTCTAGTATACGTGCTACGCAGGTCTTCAGGCATTACCTTAGTTCCCGCGATCACTGGCATGAAGTTGGTGTCCCCCAACCACCTAGGGACTACGTGAACGTGAATATGTGATTCAACGCCTGCTCCGGCAACCTTCCCCATATTCACCCCTATGTTGTATCCTTGGGGGACGTACTCGGCGTCAATCGCTTTAATAATCTTGGAAAGAACCTCAAATAAGTCTAAGACTTCCTCACGCGTTAACTGCTCTATCCTCGCGACGTGTCTTGCCGGCGCCACCATGACGTGCGCTGTGTTATACGGGAATATGTTGAGCATGGCTATAGTGTGCCCAGACCTTAATACTACGTAATTCTCTTCGTCACCCCCTCTAACCGCTTTACAGAATATGCATTCCTCCGCAGAGCCCCTGACTACGTAACTCATCCTCCAAGGGGCCCACAAAATCTTCAGGGTTTGTTCACTCATAATCCTCACTACCGAAGAATAACTCACGTTGAGGGAATTATAAGGTGTAGGAGTGTTTCCGGAGTAGCTAGCGCCGCCACGTATCCGATCAAGTAGAACACTATCTGAGGTAGTCCTGGAGTAACCCAGACAAAATCATCGGCGTTAAGTATTTTCTTGTTCAGCATATCCATCAAGCTAGTCTTTATTTTCTCCTCATAAGCCTCGTCCATGGAGAACGAGGTGCGGCACTCGAACGACGCATTACCCCCATCCCCCACAGGAACCGTTAGTAAGTAGGTGAACCTTGATTTAAGGAACGATCCTACTTTGGCAGGACGGCCTAGAAATAATAAAGCGGTCTTACTCCCCTTAACACACTTAAGCTCTTTATAGTGCTTGAGGTGTTTCAATCCACGGGCTAAGTTAATTAATATCAGTGCTGCTGGGATGAGTAGTGAGTACATGAGGGTCAAGTAGGTTATTGGTTTAGGAAGCATCCTGGGGTGTGCTAGAGTGACTAGTAAGAGAGCTAGGAAGTCTGCTCCACCCATCATATCGAATACGGCGAAGACCAAGACTAGGAGAGCCGGCACCGAAGCTAACGCTAACTGTAGTAAGTCATAATTACCTGATAACAAGTTAATAGTTACCGATAGGATGGATGCCGGAATCCACACATACTCTTTTACTTCCCTGCTTCTGAGGTCTGATATCGACGCGTATGAAAGCGTGGCTAAGACAGCTACGATTAGAGTCAGCTCCTCAATCCTCAACACTTACTCCTCTACATCCCTGATTCCTTCCTCAGTTATCGCGAAAACGGCCTCGCCTTCCGGTAGGTGGGGTGCGTCGACAACCCTAGCTATCCTCTTATTACCTCTACCCTTCCTTAGCTGAACCCTGACACCAGGCGCGTGTGCTAGCACGTGCCCTCCGACGGCTTGTGTTGGATCGCCGTAGTAGAGATCCGGTCTCGCCATGACCTGATTAGTCACGACTACCGCTATGTCGAAAGCTTCCGCTATTCTAGCCAGGTCATGTAAGTGTTTGTTAAGTTTCTGCTGTCTTATGGCTAGGGTCTCCCTCCCAGTATACTCAGCTCTGAAGTGGCTGATGACTGAGTCTATTATGAGTAGCTTTATGTTCTCGTTGGGAAGTATCTCGTTAGTAGCTTCCTCAACTAATGAGATTTGATGGTCGCTGTTTATCGCCCTAGCCCATATTATGTTCCTCATGGCGGCTTCAGGGTCTAGCCCCACACCCCTAGCCATAGCCTCTATCCTCTCCCACCTGAAAGTACCTTCAGTGTCTATGTATAACGCCTTCCCGCTCAGCCCTCCCCTATCCTCAGGTAGCTGAACGTTTACTGCTATCTGGTGGCATATGTTGGTTTTGCCGGTCCCGTATTCGCCGAAAAACTCTGTGATGGACTTAGTCTCAATACCCCCACCCAGTAATGCGTCTAAACTCCTTGAGCCCGTGGTTATCCTACCAATCTTAGCCCTCTCCACCCTTAACTCAAGCGCTGTCTTAAACTTAAGACCTAGTAAATCCCTCGCTCTAACAACTATTCTCTGAGCAGTCGGTAAAGGTATGCCTACTATGCTGGCGAGCTCCGCCGAATTAGCGGCAGCTATAGACTCAAGAGTCTTATACCCAGCTTCCATCAGCTTAGAGAGGACTGTCGGCGTGAGCTCTAGGTCCTCTATCGAGGCTAGCTTCTTACCCTGAGACTTGGACTCGCCCAACACCACCCACCATTTTTTACGTTATTAACTACCTATTAAATTCGATTGCCGTGGAGACGCGTGGATCTAAAACAGCTTCACGCCAGCACTTAAATTAATACATGAGAGGAATACTTAGGTGAGTGTTTGAGGACGCTGTTAATCCACGCCGAATCTTTCAAAGCTAAGACAACGGATAAAGCTCTTAAGGAAGCTGAGGAAATACCTGGGGAATACTCGATCGAGCTCAAGAACGCTCTAGTAGTTTTCACCACAGTCGAGGAAGGTGATTCAAGAAACTTAAGTGGGTTAGCGCTAGGTTTCGTGAGAGATCTTAAAGACTTAGTAGTTACGCTGAAACCCTCTGCAGTAGTCCTATACCCTTACGCCCACCTATCGAAGAATCTCGCAAGACCTCATGAAGCTCTAGAGGTGCTTAAGTTTCTTGAGAATGTTTTGCGGGAAGAGATTAAGGAAGTCCCCATTTACAGGACTCCCTTCGGGTGGTATAAGCAGTTCTCCATTAACTGCTACGGACATCCCCTCTCAGAACTATCCAGAGAGTATAGGCCTGAAGGAGGGGTTAAGGTCACAGCATTCAACGAGTGTTTCGTGATTGACAGGGTTTCCGGCACGCGTAAGCTAGCCCCCGACTCCGAGCACGTGAAGAAACTGAAGTGGGTTTTGAGTAAACATGAGTGTTTGGAAGTTCCTGTCATGAGGTGGGGCCCTAGCGAGAGAGTTAAGGAGCTGTTAAGTAAGTTTAGGTTTAAGTTAGTAGAAGACGCCGGTTTAAGACTTCGTAGGCTAGGACCTGCCGTAAATATTGAGAACAAGTTGCTTGAGTTGAGCGAGTCAATAGTTAAAGAGCTTGAGCGGATGCACGGCCTGCACGGAGAGAGAGTAGTATCTCAAGGCTACTCGAAAGACTTAGAGAAGGGTGAGGAGTTCCTGTGCTTCGAGACTACGGAGGGCATTAAACACTGTGTTAGTAGCGGTGCTTTCTCAGATCACGTTAAGACTTTGTTAGAGTTAGGAGTTCTTAAAGGGGAGGGTAGTTACTACTTGTACGAGATCCTTAACGTATTGAAGGAACCTAAACAAAGTGATTTTAGAAATTACTTGATGTGCTTAAGGAAACCTCAACTAACGATATTATCGAATAATTTGAGGGACACCCTTAAGTTATTTGCTGATCTCTTTAGTCACGTGCTCGAGAAATTAATGAGAATTGAGGTATTAGATCATTCAATGCTTGTCTTAAGAGTTAATCAGAAAGTGTTCGAGGAAGGCATCCCGAGTTACTTAAACGAAGTACTTAATAAGTTCTACGAAGAATTCACGTTAGTTGTTGAGAAGGACAGTACTTCCTGGAAGCTGTCAACAGAGCTTTACTACATGGACTCGACTGAGACGCCAACACTACTTACTAAGACTTCTGCGCAGGTCTTGACTAGCAACTCCTCAAAAACGAGTCATGAAAACCTGGTTGCTCTATCTTCAGAATTGTTAGGACCTCCTGAAGTTCTCGTGTACGCCTTAATAGATAGAGCGTATAAGATGGAGCTAGCTGGCAAAACCCCCTACATACCGGCGTTCCTAATGCCTACTCAAGTTAAGGTAATACCTGTAAACAAGAATTTAATAGATTACGCTGAATTAATCGCGAGTAAGTTACGTGAAGCCGGTGTTGGGGTAGACGTAGATCGAAGAGAAGTAGGTCTGGGTAGGAAGATACGTGACGCAGGGATTGAGTGGGTGGAGTACATAGTAGTGGTTGGCGACAGAGAAAGAGAGAGCGGGACTATCAACGTAAGGATACGGAGTTCCGGCTTACAAAAATCAATGAAAGTTGATGAGTTCCTAGACCTCCTCAAGACTAACTTATCATTCTGAAGACTCAGGGGATACCAACAATAAACAAATGCGATGCATTAATTTATTTTTCAAAACTATGGAATTGTTAGTGATGAGTGTCGCCCGACTGATTAGGTGATGCGATGAACCTCCACTGAATTCTTTTTAAGAACTTGAAGTCACTCGGAAGGTTCTATGATCTCGTGATACGTGTTCTTACCGCAAACCTTGCAGTAATGATATAGATGAGTAAACTCGTTTAAGTCATAGCTTACGTTTAGGACCCACACGTTACCACATTCCTTACACCTAACTCTCCAAGGGCTCAAGACGTCACAACCTCGAAGACTTACTCATTTAAGGCCTGACATGCCTTCAAAGTCTTAATAACTTCATCATAAGTAGACTTATAAGCTTTTACAGGTGAAAACCGCTCTTAAGTAACTTGGAGTGTTTTGTTTGCGCGGGCTTCTCCCTCAATCGTCTCATCTCTATCAGTGGCTCATTGGGGGCTACATCCCCGCACCCAATGGTGTGCGGGGGCGCCGTCATCAGCACAAGCCTGATGACACTGATACCTTCAATATAAGAAGAAATATAAGCTTTACATCACCCAAAATTTCTCAAAACACCCAAGTACTCAAAAACTAACGATTAGTCTAAAGAATGTTTCAAGAACCTCAATTCTTTCTATATCCGTTTCCATTATTTCTAACTATCTCAAATTCTTCAGGACTTCCTCAGCATATTTTAATGCTCTGTCTATGAGTTCGGTGTAGTTTCCTAGGTATTTCCTAGGGTTAAGTGCTTCCATTATTTCTTCTCGGCTTAACATCTTGGATATTGTCTCATCCCTCATTAAGGCTTCTGCAAGGGTTTCGCCGGGCTTTAAGTTCCTCGATATGTTTGTGAGGATTTTGTGCGCTTCGTGTCTAGGAAGTCCTCTCTGAACTAGCTTGATCATGACCGCTTCAGTCATTATAACTCCCCTGCTTAGGTTAAGATTTCTCTCCATAGCTTCCCTATCTACACGGAGTATGCTCAGTAGTTTTAAGGTGTCTTCTAGGATTTGATCAATTACTAGGAAGGTGTGTGGTATTAGGATCCTCTCGCTACTACTGTTAGTTAAGTCTCGTTCGTGCATGAGGGGTATGTTCTCTAGAGCTGTGATGACCAAGGATCTGGCTATCTTGGCGAGGCCTGAGATTCTCTCTGAGGTGACTGGGTTTCTCTTGTGCGGCATCGTGCTACTACCTACCCTTGGCTCAGACTCGTAGAGCTCCCCTATCTCAGTCCTTGAGAGCTCCCTAACCTCTAGAGCGAATCTATCGAGTTGAGAAGCTAGTATAGCGAGGGAAGTCACTAACTCGGCGAAGCCGTCTCTAGGAGCTACCTGAGTTGTTATGGTGTGTGGGGTTAGTTTCAGGTATTCCGAGACCGTAGCCTCGACCTCAAGCCCCTTACCGAGCCAGCCAGCCATCGTTCCGACAGCCCCGGACACCTTAGATTTAACGACCCTATTACCGAGCTCGCAGAGCCTCTCGTAACTCCTGCTTAACTCGTAGACGTAGTTAGCGAACTTAAAACCTAGGGTTATGGGTATGGCGTGTTGTCCGTGGGTTCTCCCGACCATCAACACGTCCTTATACTCCCTGGATAGGTTAGTAAGTCGCTGAATCACTTCAGCGAGCTTGCGCTTGATAAGCGTTAGGGCCTCACGAATCGTTAAAGCCCAAGCAGTATCGACTATGTCGTAACTAGTAGCGCCTAAGTGCACGTAGCGCCCGCAATCACCACACCTCTCCCCCAGAATGAATGTCAGTGCAGCTATATCATGACCTAATTCAGCCTCCCTAGCGTACACCTCGTCGGCCGTAACACTTGACGCACACTCCTCAATCACCTTAACGCAATTCTCCGGCGCTAACCCAGCCCTAGCTAACCCAGCCATCAAGGCTTTCTCAACCAGCAGGTATTTCCTCACCGTGCCCTCAACCGTGAAGAGCTCCCTCATCTCCTCAGAACCGTACCTCCAGTCAAGAGGACAGGCGGAACCCGAAGCTCCTAAAAGCATCGATCATCAACCCCTAAACATTTCACACACGCCTATATTAGTTGTTTAAAAGCAAATCATCGCTTATCCCAGTCATGAGGAACGGGATGGAGATAATTAGGAGGGCGGTGCAGCTAGTTAGCTTAGCTGAGTGTAGATCTCGACCCCGAGGTTAGTCGCTGATTCGAGCGCTTTCTCATCAACATACGGTGAGATCATCACGAGTCTCGGTTTAATCCCTGTGACTCTCTCATATAGTCTTCCTATTTTCCAAAACTCTAAGACATCTCCCCTAGATATGCTTGATTTCACCTCCACCAACGTGTGAATGCCGTTCCTCACTACCACGTCAACTTCCACTATGCTCGGATACCCGTAAACCTCGCCAGCTTCATCTCTAAACTCCCACTTCTCAACCCTTGCGACACCAAGGATCTTCTCAACAACACCCTTCATACCTTCTCTGAAAGCCCCCTCCGCTATGACACCCCACCTAGCTCCAAGAGCGTCAAGCTTTCTGCTGAATTCTAGATAAGCTTTGTTGAAGTCTTCTCTGAGTGCCTTAAGCTCTTTTTCTATGATTTCAAATCTTTTGTAAGCTTCTTCCCATCTCTTATTATTCTCTTCCCATCTTCTAGCATTCTCCTCCCATCTCTTATTATTTTCCTCCCACCTCCTATTGTTTTCTTCCCATCTTCTAGCGTTTTCCTCCCATCTCTTCAGGTTCTCTTCCCATCTCTTATTGTTCTCCTCCCATCTCTTACTATTTTCTTCCCATCTTTTCTCCTCTAATTCCACGTATTTGCTGAAGTCTTCCCTTAACTTCCTTAACTCACTAAGTATGGTATCTAATCCTAGGAGTCCTGCGACAGCGTATCTAAACTCCTCGTCTTCCTTAAGTAGTTTAAGTATTTTCTTCTTTAAAGAGGTAGCCGCGTCCAATCCACTTAACCCTTGATTATTAATACCTATCACTCAACTAATAAATAATTTTCCTTGTTAGGATGTTCGTTACCTCCTAATTTAAGAACTCTGTGTATTCTTAATGTGTGTTAGATTTATATATTTGGAGTGGGTTTGCAGTGCCTAGAGGCGTCCCTTGCAGGTGGAGGTGTAGGGTTCCCCCAAGTTTCACAGGTGTGGGGTGGCGTGAGGTTATTTACCTGCCTGTTAGAGGTGTTGAGGGCTTGGAGGTCACGGATTATGTTGAGGTTTATGATTACGAGGTTGAGGCTCTTAAGCTAATTCATGTTGATGGTCTAACAACTGATGAGGCCGCCGCTAGGTTAGGGATGTCTAAAGCGACTTTCTGGCGAGTTCTCGAGTCATGCAGGTTTAAGATCGCTCAAGCTTTGGTTGAGAGAAAGCCTCTTAAACTTGTTTCAAGTTCCTTGAGAGAAGACATTAATCAGAAACCAAAAAGTTTATAAGCTATGAAACATATTTCAGTTGGTGGGAAAATGGGTTGGTGGTGTGGACCGTACCCAGGACACGGCCCGTGGAGTCATTTACCACCCTACAAGAGGCCTGGCTGGTGGTTCAGGGGTAGATGTTATTGGTGGGCGCACCCATACACACCGTGGCTGAGCAAGGAGGATGAGGTAAGATACTTAGAAGAACTTAAGAAGTATATAACGGACGTAGTTCTTAAGGAAATCGATAAGAGACTCGAAGAATTGAGGAGTGGGAGTCAAGGTCCTTAAAATGATCTTAGGACTACCTATAATAAAAGCTGGCGAGAAATACTATCTCAGCCCGCACTTCGGGAGAGCACCCTACTTCGCTCTAGTAGAGATTAACGATAACGAGTATAAGGTTTTAGAAGTAATTAAGAATCCTCACGCAAAACATGAGCACGGGAGAGGAGCTGGTGTAATAGATCTGGTGACGTCACGCGGCGTAAACGCTCTAATAGTTCAGGGCATGGGATACAACGCCTTCACTAGATTGAAGGAGCGTGGCGTGAGGATATATTATACCCCGGAAACACTTGAGGGCTTAATAACTCTTGAGGAAGCTGTTAGGATGTTCGTGGAGGGAAAACTAGGGGAGGCTGTAGGACCGCGTGAATCACACAGCCGCCACAAAGGCTGGTGAGGCTTGAGCATCCCGACATCAAGTAAGTACCAGCTACTCCCGTACTACGCAACACACGCTAGTGACTTAATGATCGTCGCCGCATGCGACGGCGCCTCCTCAACAGGTTAGGTCGGTAACGAGGTCGCTAGGAAACTGACCAAGGCTTTCCCGGATAAGGTCAGGATGTGCTGCCTCTCGGCGGTGGGAGCCGGCAGCAAGACACACGTAGAGATCTTCAAGAAAGCTAAAGCAGTCGTAGCGATCAACGGATGTCAACTGATGTGTACTTAGAACGTGCTCAAGCAGAAGGAGGTAGAACCAACGCACGAAGTGGTGGTGGCTAAAGAAGGGTTAATAAACTGCCCTCACTAGACTTCAGCGATGAGGATGTGGCGAGGATAGCAGACAAAATAATTAAAGACTTTATCACACGCTCCTTCATTTAAGGTCTTGCTGTGAACTAGGGTAGCTTTTGTTCCCCAACCTTGATTTCTCTTATTTTTAAATGTTCTTAGCGTATCTTACGTGTGGTGTAAAATTATATGTCTGTGAGAGATCTGCTTAAGATAATTGATGATATGCGTCATGAATTAGTTGACTTAACGAGAGAGTTCATTCAGGTTCCCACAGTTAACCCGCCTGGCGAGCGTTATGAGGAAATGGCTGATTTGATGGCTAGGAAGCTTAATGAGCTTGGTTTCTCCACGCAACTAGCTAAGGTTCCTGATAAAAAGTTGAGTGAGCTGGGAACTCGAGCTACCACGTGTTAACCTAGTAGGAGTTTTAATAAGGTTTGAGTAGTAAGCGTGTTTTATGTTATAACGGGCACTACGACGTTGTCCCGCCCGGTAGTGGATGGAGTGTTAACTCTTAATCCCTGCTTACACCTATTCTCTGTGGGTAGGGATCCTCACGGTCAGGAATGTGTTGACCGTGTTAAGGGTTGCAGAAAGTATTTAAAAACTCTGATTATATTCTGTATGTGATGAGCGGAGGTGGGCCCGTAGCTCAGCTAGGCAGAGCGGCGGGCTCCAGTCCTCTACGGGTCTACGGACCGAAAGGGATGATAGGAGGGGCTTAGGCGAGACCCGTAGGTCGGGGGTTCAAGTCCCCCCGGGCCCACCACATAATCGAGAGAGGGCTCCTAAAACACGGGTTTCTTCTACCTCGACTCATAATTTCTCTTAGCGTCGATATCTCTTATCCAGTACTCTGTGAGTCTCTTACGTTTTAGTTCTCGTGCTTTCTTATTGAGGAACTTGTAGACTGTTGAGTGTTCCCTTCCTTGAACGAGCATCTCTATGGCTTCCCTAGCCAGGTAAGCTCCCTCATAATCCCCTATGATCGCTACTAAGTCGTCGTAAATGCTTACGTAAGTCCCGGTAAGTTGTTCTATGTTTGTTCTAACCCTACCCTCCTCACCTATGATCCTCGCTTTAACCCTGTATAGGTGGCTTTGCGAGTCCCCTACAACCTCTTTCAAGTTCATTATTATCAGTACCGCATCCTCATCCAGCAACCTCAAAGCTCTTTCAGGACTGAAGCCCGCGTCAATAGCTTTAATGAAGTCTGAGGCCTTCAGCAACATGTCGACCGGGGTTTGAGGAGTTGCGGCTTCGATGACTACGTTGCTGTTCACACTGTCGACACTTACTATTGTTCGAGTCCTGTTCTCAAGATCTCTCAGCGTTTTCCCGCCCTCACCTATTAACACGCCGAGTCTCTCAGGCCTTATCTTCAAGTATATTCTGGTCATGTTTTGAGGTGTTTTGCTCACTTCACCCACCGTTAAATCACCGATTAATATAAGGTTTGAGCCAGCTTAATACTCTAACTCGTTTATCTCCCCCGTAACGTACTGAAGAACCTTACTTAAGGGCGGGACACTCACCCCCATCTCATTGAAAAAACTTGTTATGTTCCTTAAGTCTCTCAGAAGCAGCTCGGCGGCGTTTGGATGCGTTACGGGTACTGCCTGACTAACGTCTATTATGTAGTGTTTCCCATTCCACACCATCACGTTATACTCGCTTAAATCCCCGTGTATCAGCCCCGCTCTCAAGTAAGCCTTCCTAACGTCTTCCACGATCTCCCTGAAGATCATGGTGTATTCCTCTAAGGTTAGGTCAGCCTCCCTCAACAAAGGCGCTCTAACCCCGTTCTCCCCCACGAACTCCATCACCAGAACGTTCTCGTACTGACATATCGGTTCAGGGACTGAGACACCTGCCTTGTAAAACTCCGTGAAGTTATTGAATTCTTTCTTAGCCCAGAGTATAACCAGCTTCCTGGTAGACTTAGGAACGCTTTTATCGAATCTGTGATCACCCACTATGTACTTCATCATACCCTTCCTGAACTCCGCTGAGGAGGTCAGGTATATCTTGACGGCTAAGTCACGGCCTCCGGAACCCTTACCCCAATACACTCGTGATTCTTTACCAGCACTAACCACTCCTTTAAGACTATGTAAAACACCCCTCCTCATTAACTTAAGGATTGCTTGAACAGTCGCTTTATCGAAAACTTCCTCCACAGTCTCAAATAAATCCTTATCTACTATCCTAGGCTCCTTATCCCTAACCCTGAAAAAAGAGTCGATTTCCGAGTCCTCGATGTCCTCACGCGGTATTAAAACTCACCCACGCCCTCAACGAGTGATGGGTCTAGGAGACCCATCTCAATAAGCTTCTTCTTCTCGTCCCTCCCGTACTTATATAAGACGTCCCCCCTACTCTCGTCGAACTCCCACTTACCGACGAGAACCACGTCCTTAACGTTTATCCACACCTTATGCCTGAGCTTGCCAGGTATCCTCAGCTTCCGTTCCTTCCCGTCCATACACACAGCTTTCACGTAATTACCTCCCATAGGCTCCGTGACAACGCAGACTACCGTACCTTCCTCAGGGTTCGGGTACGGAGTCTCCGAGACCACGTCAGCTTTCTTCTTCCCCAACACATCACCTCTATATTTATAGCACGGAAATATTTAAGAAAATGACTTCTTCCAAGCCCTAAAGATCGAGACCCGATCGCGGGATTTATTCTCTCAGACGCTTAATGTATTTTAAGTCTTTATACGTTATTACCTGGATCCTCTCCCCAACACTTAAGTGTTTCGGGAAGCTTGCCTCGACTACCGCCCCGCTCACGCATGAAGCGGTCAACTTACCTTCCTCAAATTTAGTTACTTCACACTCATCTATCACGTAGTCTTCAGGGCTTAACTGTCTGAACCCTTCTTTAGTCAGGGATTTAAAGCTTGTTTTAACGGCCTCATCTCTGGTTAGATCCCTTAAAACAATTTTGTCTTTCTGAATATCTAGTACCTCCATTAAGGAATTCCTGTAAACTATTAACTCTCCGGGAATTAATTGCGGGATTCTTAAAACTATGGAGAGCTTGCCGTGCCTCTTACCCCCAATCACTCCGTGTAGCTTCCATGATTCCTTAATGAACCCTCCTAAGACCCCCTGTAAGTAGTTCGCGGCTTGACGAGCTGCTGAGACGTTGCTGAACTTCACGTCCACACCCTCCCTTAACTCCTCGTAGTCCGTTACGTTACTGCTGATACTCCTCACGCTACTTATTAACTTACCCACCCTCCTCCTCACAGCCTCTGAAGGCTTCCCAGCAAACCTTACCTGAAGTATTGCTTCGTAATCCCTAGTCTTGACGCTTAAGCATCTGGGGCACAACCTAGCCTCTATCCTGTAAGTGATTGTGAGAACCTGCTCCACAGGCTTGCCAGTGAAGGAAGACCTAACTAAAACCTCCGCTCGGTTATTGTTAGCGTTCGTGACCATTACCTGAACGTCTTTGAAGGACTCATGTGTTTTCCCCCTCTTCACCACGGTCTCCATTATGTAGTGACGTAACGCTTCTTCGTCATCGCCTGACGTAGGGAACCACGAACCACCGAAGTAAACGGACCCGCAGACAGGACACCTCACTAATACTACTTTGTTGGGTATCTTAGCTAACGTCCTCTCTTTCAGGAAGCAGTCCAGGCATAAGCCGTCGATGAGTGGTTCCTCATCACTTTCCCTCTTCCCGCACCTCAAGCAAAACCTCCCGGTAAAACTCATAGCTTAACCACCTGCGCGTAAGGCACGCCGCCCACCCTGAGTATCGCGTCAGGGTGTATCAGCCCCTCCTTGACCGCCCTGCTAACCGAGGCTTCCCCGGCTAACACTACTATGGGGGCGTTCCTCGCGTGATGCATCGCTTCCTCGAGGGTTGTTATGAAGCCCTTGAAAAACTCTTCATTAACGCTTAGTACTACGTCCCCCTCCCGGAATTCCTTACCTAGGAGTTCCTTATCGCATATAGCTACTACCTCACTGAAGTCTTGAGATATGTCTGCGGTTGTGTGTATCTTCACGTAGACTAGGTCTTGAGTCCCGGACCCTCCTCCAAGACCTCGAGACTCTTCCCCACTCAAGTCACTCGACGCCTCATAACATGCCTCACACAGGCTTTACTGGGGCTTCAGCGCCGCAGGCTAAGCACCTTATAATCCATACCTTACCTTGCTTCCTCAACTCAGTCTGGTATGAACCGCATGTCTTGCATATGACGTAGCTGTCTAGGAATCTCTTGAATAAAGTGTTGATGGTTTGGGATGAGACGCGGGAGTATATGGTGAATACTCCAGACTCGTCTACAGCGCCCCTAGCAGCCAACTCTTTTAGAAGGTACCTAGCACAGATTTTAGGTTCTCTTAAGATGACCTCACAGACAGTCTTGAAGTTCTTGATTTGGGTTTGGAGCCCTACGTGAACTATCTCCAACGGCGGTATGTCGAGGGTCGTTATCTGACTCCTCTTCTCCGGGAGCTTCTCGTACAGCTCCTTAAGTAATTCCTCGTAGGACGGTAACCCGCTCACTCCACACCACCATACATAATAAGCTGAAGAAAACTTTTAAGTTGAGCAAACACTGTTTTAGCGGTTGACGTCCTGAAATGAAGGTATACGTGGAGACTTACGGGTGTGCTCTAAACAACGCTGACGCAGCTTTAATGAAGAGTATTTTGATTAGTAGAGGGCATGAAGTAGTTCCATCTCTTGAAGAAGCTGAGGTAGTCATAGTAAACACCTGTACTGTGAGGTTAGATACTGAGCAGAGGATCTTGAAGAGATTACGTGAACTTAGGAAGTTCTTAAAAAACGGTGTTAGGCTTGTTGTCGCGGGTTGTATGGCGGCTGCGCAGCCTTACACGATAGCTAAGGCTGTTCCGGAGGCTTCCCTAGTGTCCCCACAGAATGTCACGCGAATTCACGAGGTCGTGGAGAGTTCTGGGAGATCCGTCTTGTTAGGCGGTGAGAGAGACACCGCGTTCCTCTGCCCGCTAGTAGAGGGTTACGTAGCGGCGGTGCCGATAGCTGAGGGGTGTTTAGGGGATTGTTCTTTCTGCATAACTAAGATAGCTAGGCGTAGGTTAAGGTCTTATAAGCTGGGGTTGGTGGTTAGAGCGGTTAGGGAAGCGGTCAGTAAGGGTGCTCTGGAGATAGACCTCACAGCTCAAGATACTGCGGCTTACGGAGTGGACTTAGGTGGCGTCAGACTTCATGACCTCCTCAAAACAATAACTGAGGAGGTAAGAGGTAACTACATGTTGAGGGTTGGGATGGCTAACCCGGATAACCTGATCCCAATACTTGATGAGTTCTTAGACGTCATGAAACACCCCAATATCTTCAAGTACGTGCACCTACCTCTGCAGTCAGGTAGTGATAAGGTCTTGAAGCTCATGAGGAGGAGGTACACGTATGACGACTTCAAGTCCCTGGTTTATGAGATTAGGAGGAAGATACCTGAGATTCAGCTAGCTACGGACGTGATAGTTGGGCATCCCGGCGAGGATGAAGAAGATTTTGAGTTAACTGTTAGAGCTCTTGAGGAGTTAATCCCTGATAAGGTACACATAGCTCAGTACACGATAAGACCTAGGACGGAGGCGGCCTCAATGAAGCAAATCTCTGACGCGGTTAAGAAGCGCCGAAGTACTGAGTTAGGCAAGGTTGTGGAGAAGGTAGGTTCAGCCCTGAATTCCGCGTACGTGGGTTCGAGAGCTTGGGTTGTCGTGACGAGAAGGTCTTTCAGGGGGTCTTCAATAGGCAGGACCGTTAATTATAAGCCGGTAGTCATCAACGGTTTGAAGGAGATCGGTATTAGCGGGTATGTTGAGATAACTCACCACACCTTCTACGACTTAAGAGGTTTCTGGGTCTCTGGTTCAGACCACATCAATCAGTGAGTTAAGTTACTCATACTCAGCGCTTCCTTCTCTCCTCATCTACTCTTTTCTTGAAGTATTCCTCCAGTTCCGAGTCACTCATCCTAGCATATTCACTGGCAAGGACTTTCCTAGCTTCCTTATTCTTCAGGAAGTAGTAGATGGAGTAACTACATACGGGAACTATCTTAAGACCCCTTACCTCAGCGTCTTTAATCGCTGCCTCAACTAGCTTAGCGCCGTAGCCTTTCCCCCTATGTTGTTCAGGAGTGTAAGTCTCAAGTAAGTATAGCTTGCCATTATCCTCCCTGAAGGAAAGCCACGCTTTAGAACCGTCATCAAACCTGATTAAGTAGACGTTACCTCTCCTCTCAACACTTACCTCCTCCATCGCGAACCTCCGATAACATTATCCAATAACCTTATTATACTTTACACAGCCCTAGAGAACATGTATCCAGAAGCAAACGTAGAGAGCCGCCGCCGGGATTTGAACCCGGGACCTCTGCCTTACCAGGGCAGCGCTCCACCAGGCTGAGCTACGGCGGCGCCCAAACCCACTAATCTGTTTAGAACTAAGATATTTAAATTTAAGTAGTTCTGTTAGTTCAGTTGTCGTTCCTCACACGTAGTTCTAGATCCCTCGGCTTTCTAGTCTTGAGTTGCTGGTCGTATATGTCATTACGTCCGTTATAGATTGAGATATTTAGCTTATGTATTTTACGTTTTATTCATTTTGGTTGTTTTGGTTTACAACATAATTGATTGCTTGTCGTTTCAACTTTAACGCTTATATTCTTAGGACCCTCATTACGGGTCGGTGTGTTGATTGAGTGTGGTGATTGGGAGGGTTGTTGATTTAGTTGGTGGTTGTTTGGTTAGGGTTAGTGTCGGCGGTTTCTTGAGGGATGTTGTGTTAGGTGATTCTCTGTGTGGTGAGGAGTTACTGAGTGTTATTAGGTCTGGTCGTGAGGTATTCCTTAAGTTGCTTGTTGATGGCTCCGGTGTTAAGGTTTTAGGGGTTGTTGGTATTGGCGGTGTTTCTCTTGAGGGTTTTCGGGTTGATGCTTCAAGACCTGAGTTATTCGCTAGGTATTCTTGGTTGTGGTTGAGGTTTCCGAGGTATTCTAAGGTTTTGAGGTTTCAGCACGCACTCTTGAAGAGCTTGAGGGGTATACTGGATTCTGAGGGTTTTGTAGAGCTCTTACCCCCTGTTCTTAACCTAGCGAGCGATCCTGGGTTGAGGGGTGCTAAGAAGATTGCTGTGAGTGTTTATGGGTCTAGGTACGAGCTGTGTTCGAGCACCATAATGTATAAGCAGTTGGCTGCCACAGCTCTCGGTAAGATGTACTTCGTGGCCAGGAACGTTAGGGAGGAGCCTGCAGAGAACGTCAGGACCGGCAGGCACTTAACGGAGTTCACTCAGCTAGATCTGGAGTGGGCTGGTGCTTCAATGAGCGAGGTCATCAGTCTCGGTGAGAAGCTTGTTTACGAGTCATGCTTAGAAGTTTCTGAGGGTGCTAAAGAGATTATCGAGGAATTTAATCCGGGACTTAAGTGTTTTAAGCCTCCCTACGAGAGGATAACGTTTAATGAGGCACTGAACATCGTTAGGGGGATGGGTCTGGAAGTTAGTGATTCCAGAGAGTTGCCCCAGGAAGCTGAGGAGTTACTTAGCGTTAGGTTGGGGAAGCCTTTCTGGCTGGTGAAGTTCCCCACCTCCGGCAGAGGCTTCTACTACATGCCTGACGAGGAAGAGCCCGGGAGGAACCAAGACTTCAACTTGATAATGCCGGGGGGTTATGGGGAGTTGATTGACGGTGGTGTGAGGGAGTATAGGTATGAGCGAGTGGTTGAGAGGCTTAAGGAGTTAGGTGAGGACTTAAGCAAGTACTCATGGTTTTTAGAAGCTCTCAGGTTCGGAATAGCTCCCACGGCTGGGTTCGGGTTGGGGGTTGAGAGATATACTAGATATTTACTTAACCTCAAATATATATGGGAGGCGGTGCCGTTCCCTAAACCTCCCGGGGTAGTTAACGCGCCATGAGGAGTAGGAAGAGTAGGGTGAGTCTGGATTACCTAGATATACAGATAATAGATCTCCTAATTAAGAACGCTAGGCTGAAGTCTAGTGAGATAGCTAAGAGGCTTGGGAGGCCTAGGACCACTATAGTTCAGAGGATTAAGAAGCTTGAGGAGGCAGGCATCATAAGATCATACACCATCACGGTAAAACCTGACGTCCTAGGCTACAACTACTACGCGTACATTGCTGTGAAGGTGAGGAAAGGCCTTACGGGCAAGCTAGACCAGTACGAACTAGCTAAGAAACTAGTTAATGAGTCCAGGAATAGCAATGACCTGCCTAGGATAGAGGAAGCAGCCATAGTTACCGGAGCTTACGACATAATACTGAGAGTATGGATAAGGAGCTGGGAAGAATTATCAAGATACCTACTAAAATACCTACCCTCAATCGAGGAAATAGAATCAACAGAGACCTTCATGGTTTTGAGGAGGGTTCCTGACGATAGGTAACCAAAATTATACAAAACCAAACACACAAAAACCTTTATAAACCTTACTACAAAAAATAAGGTTAGCTCATTTACAGTAATCTACAATACAACAAAAAACAAGATTATATTCGGGGGGATAGGCAATGGTAGGTCATAAAATAAACTTAAGAGAATTAAGGAGAGTGGCTCCAGGACTACTACCGGTACTCAACCTAATGTCTAGGATGACGTACGGCAAAGACCTAGAAACGATAGTGATAGAATCAAATAACGGAACCGCAGAAGAAATAATAACAACACTCTTATTTAAGATCTTCCAGAACGAAGAAATACCGAAATTATTAATGAGTAAAATCAAAAACTAACTTAAACTCTCACAAAACAGACCAATCATCCGGGTTTTCGTCACCGAGTATACCGAAATCTACCGTAGCTAGAGCTACGGTTAGTACCGCGGCCACCATTAACAGCTTCTTATTCTTATTCAGAGTCTCAAGAACCTCAACCAACTTAACAGCTGATTCAGGCTTCATGTATTTACTCACCAAGTAAACCAATTGTTTAAGTGAAAATCAACTTTACTGCATATTATACAAATCAATTTTATTACCCAAATATCTTATTAGAAAACCCAATATTAGATGTGGTGTAGGGATAAGTTAAGGGTAGGTAAGGGGAGTTCATGAAGCTAATAGAACCTGAATTCCTTGAAGCACTATATAAAATAAGAACTGTCGGCAAGTATCAGATAGTTAAGGAACTAGCTGAGTTTTTAGGTGAGGACGTTAGGTCGGTGCTCTACAGGATAAACGTTTTACTGAAAGGGAAATACTTTAGATTCTCAGTTGATTACTCCTTGAGCGAGTTAGGTCTGAAATTAGTGGCGATAATAACTAATAAAAACCTCCTCTTAGAGGAATCTACGGCTAAGTTCATGAAATTCGTTAAAGCAATAGCTTACGTTTTCCCAAATAAACACTTCTACTCACTCTACATGCCTGCTAACGCTCAAGAACTGCCACAACCTTTGAGAATAGGTGGTGAGACAGTTGTTATAGAGCTTCACGAGAGGTTAAGGAATAAAACCTCGTTCACTACTTACGGAATAGACTCAGCATTTTCCCCAGAGAAAGGGTTTAGTAAAGAATCATTTAATAAGTTAAGGAAAACTATTGAAGAAATATTCAGTAATCTAGACAAGGATCGATATGAAGGTGAAAAGAGAGCGGTCTTTGATGCTATAGACTTGGGTATCATAAAAGAGTTGGAGAAGAACGCTTTCGTTAAGCAAGCTGAGATAGCTAGAGCGCTAGGTATTTCTTTAGGTAAGCTTAGAAGACACGCGAATTTACACGTGCCTTACTTAATTAAGGGTATTAGGTTAATGAGTCTACCGTTATACCCAGAGGCTTTAGGTACCTCATTACTTGTGTTAATTAAGTCTAAGAATATCAGTGTTGTTAGGAGGTTGTGTGAGGCTTTAGTGACTCATCCTACGGTAGTTTCTTGTGCTCACAGGAATGACTCCGGTTTAGGTATGGCTCAATTCATTATTCCTTTCTCTATGGTCAGGTTCATTGCTGAGTTTCTTGAGAAGGTTGGTGCTGAGTATGGTTTTGAGGTTTCTAGGGATATGATGTGGCTTT
>Ga0105154_1000002_pt1 | contig 153637 bp, 169 predicted proteins | sample SSWtaG_FD_89672 | JGI IMG/M metagenome (GOLD analysis project Ga0105154, IMG submission 89672) | Hot spring microbial communities from Sandy's Spring West, USA to study Microbial Dark Matter (Phase II) - SSWsed_matched | ecosystem: Environmental > Aquatic > Thermal springs > Hot (42-90C) >... | reverse complement strand
GTCGTGTACTACGTAGAGCTCTCCAGGACTCCCGGGACAGCTATCTACAACTCGGGGATCAGCGGTAGGTACGGTTTAACCAGGTACACCGTGCTGAAGTTACGGCTATCCATCTCTAAGGTTGTTGAGACTTGGAAGCCCCTTTACTAAGGGCTCTGACCCTGAGAAGTACTTATAAGACCCTCAAGGTGTGAACTCACGGGCACCCTTGGCTAGGGTTGTAGTGCTTAGGCTAGGCCATAGACCCGGTAGGGATAAGAGGGTTACTACCCACGTAGGTCTCGTTGCTAGGGCTTTCGGTGCGTCTGGTATAGCCATAGCTGGGGTAAGGGACGAGTCGGTGGTTAAGAGCTTGCTGAAGGTTAGGGATCTGTGGGGCTGTAGGGACTTCTCGATTGAGGACGGTGTCGACCCCGTAGAGTACATAGAGCGCTGGAAGAGGTCTAACGGGGTCGTAGTACACTTAACCATGTACGGGGTTCACGTAGACGACGTTATTGAGCAGATAAGGTCCCTAGGTAGGGATATACTCGTCATAGTAGGAGCGGAAAAGGTCCCTAGGGTGTTCTACGAACTAGCAGACTTCAACGTAGCTATAGGGCACCAACCCCACTCGGAAGTAGCAGCTCTAGCGGTGTTTTTGGATAGGCTGTTCGGTGGGAAAGAGCTAAGGCTTATCTGCCCCGATGCAAAACTATACGTGGTACCACAGCAGCGAGGTAAGAAGGTGGTAAGGGTTGAGCAATCAAATAGCGAATCTGCTCAAGTTTATAGAGATGTACTCCGGACAGGACGGGGTTAGGGTGTTTAAGCTACTCCTAGATAGCAATAAGGAGCTAAGTTATAGCGATATAATAGCTGAGACGGGGTTAGACGAGCAGACAGTGAGGAGGGTCCTCTACGAGTTAAATGAGCTAGGCCTGGTAGTCTATAGGAGGGTGCAAGCCCCTGAGGGGGGTAGGTTCGTTTACTACTGGTCGGTGAACTCTGTTGGTATAAACCAGGCCTTACTGAACCGCAAGAGGATGGCGCTGGAGAAGCTAAAAGCTAGGTTAGACTACGAGACCTCAACAGTATTCTTCGTGTGCCTAGAGGACGGTCTTAGGTTCTCCTTTGATGAAGCCCTGGAGCACGACTTTAGGTGCCCTAAGTGTTCGTCGATCCTAGTTCAGGAGGATAGGAACCCCTATCTAGCCCCCCTAAGGAGGCTCGTGGAGAAGCTGAGTAGTGAGGTAGAGAATGAGCGGAGGACCATCTCTTCTTGACCTCTTCTCGGGAGCCGGAGGCTTTGCTAGAGGCTTTAAGGACGAAGGGTTTAGGGTGTTACTAGCTGTAGATAACGATAAGTCTGCAGCGAGATCCTACTCAGCTAATTTCCCTGGAGCCGTAACTGTTAGGGAGGATATCAGGGAAATCTCATGCGATGATGTAAGGTACTTCCTGGGCTCAAGGAGGGTCGACGTAGTAATTGGCTCACCCCCCTGTGAGCCCTTTACAGCCTCCAATCCGAGGAGGAAGGAGGAGCCTCTCGAGAGGCTTTACTCGGATCCCGTAGGTGCTCTGGTACTCGAGTTCATAAGGATGCTCGAGTGTGTTAAGCCCAAGCTATTCGTTATGGAGAACGTCCCGGGAATACTGGAGGGACCCCTTAAGGCAGCTCTAAGAAGGGAGTTTACCTCAGCTGGATATAGCGCGGTCTACTTTAACATACTAAGAGCTGAGGATTACGGGGCCCCATCGAGGAGGACCCGCGTCTTCATATCTAACGTACCCATATCGCCACCGAAAACGCGTAAGGTGGTAACTGTGTGGGAGGCTATAGGGGACCTCCCACCACCATCGCTAGACACAGCCATCCCTAACCACGAGCCTCCACCCTCGCTGAGCCCTAGGAAGCTCAGAAAGGCCTCCAAGCTTAAGCCAGGTAGGGCTTTAGTTAGGTACAGAGGGTTTGGAGGGAGGCTCTACCCCAACCTAATCAAGCTCGACCCGAACTCCTTAGCACCTACGGTACTCGGCTCATCTAGGTTTATCCATCCATACGAGCCTAGGCTTATAACAGTTAGAGAGCAAGCTAGGCTTATGAGCTTCCCCGACGACCACGTATTCTTCGGGGGAAAGGACGAGCAGTATAATCAGGTGGGTGAGGCAGTGCCCCCAGTTCTATCTAGAGCTATAGCTAGGTACCTACTGAAGTACCTAACCTAGAGACCTTGAAGTACACCTTGTCCATGTAGTTGAATAGCTTAAGTACCTCGGTGTTACCTGTTTCCAGTATAACTATGTAACCCCAGAGGGATATGACTACCTTGCTCACCTTATCACCGCTCCTCAGGCTCACTACGTACCCCCAGGCTACGTAGTCCTCCCCCTTAACGTAGTCAGGCTTCTCCTTACTTACTGTGATAGCTACCTCGTCGCCGGTGTTTAGCTTAAGGAGGTCCGAGAGAGTGTCAAACCTTACCTTCACATCTCCGCAGTCGACGGAGTATATGACGACCCTGGGGATGAGGGACTTAGATACCTCAGTTACCCTCCCCCTTAGCTCCAGGGACTTGGAGTCCTGTACTGAAGCCAGGTTAACCACCCACGGTACTACCTATCCTCACCCAGTACTCTAAGCCCTCCAGAGACTACAGGCATCAGGTCTACCGTATCACCGTCCCTTAAAGCTACGCTGAACTGGCTGGTAGGAATGGGCCTATCGTTAACAAGTACTATGAAGTCCCCCCGCTCGAGTATCGTTCTCAGCTTAGGGTTGAACCCGCTAAGGGCTCTTAATAGCTCCTCAACGGTGTGTGCTGTGATATCTATCTCGCTCCTCCCCAGGGCTTCCCTCAAAGGACCGTAAAGTCTTACCTTAACCATGCCGCACCCTAAGTAGCTCTAGAGGGATGGGCTAATATATGCATCTCCCTACCAAAGATTTTCAACACCGTCTGTAAACGCCTATACCGTTCGTCTAGATGCTTACCCTCATTAGTTTTGCGTTCATTGGCCTAAAGGCTCCCACCTTGCCAGTACTACACGGGGTACTGACGCGGGGTCGGTAGTGACCGTCGAGCCCAATACCACGGGGTCCTTGCCTACGGCTACACCACTTAGGCTCCAGAGAGTAGCTCATCGTTGAGGTGGGCTAAGCGTAGATAGGGGACTCCTATGTGTATTAGGTGAGCGCAGGGTAGTGAGGGTATGTGCCTAGGGTAAGCATTTTAGGGTCAGAGACTTAGTTTAAGACCATTCAATGCTGTTTAAGTCTTCTTAATGCTATGGGGTATGCGGAGGTTGTACGCGAAGCTTATAAACCTTGCTCGCGTCACCCCGAGGGCGGAGGCTCTAAAGACCGTAGATTACCCTAAACAACTGCTCTCAGGTTAACGGCTTAAATGAGGTACTCAAAGATTCTCAACCCCCCTAGAGATTCGAGGAGCTCGTTATACTTCCTGACCCTGCTCCATATATCGCTGTGTGGACCTAGCCTTAGCCTAAGCGAGTGGTAAAGCCTCTTTCTAGCTAGCACCGCTAGGTCCACTAAGCTGCTGACTAAGCTATAGCGCGGAGTAGTTCTACCCTTTCTGAGGCTCTCTAGGATCTCCTCTCGACTCAGGTCGCTACTATCAACTAGGGTGTAAGCTCTACCCACGGTCTCCAGTAGGTGGGAGTCGCTACCGGCTGTTCTACAAGGCTTATCGGTTGCGACCAGTAGGGTGTATACGTTAGTCATGGGATCTGACGAGTAATTGAATACCTCAACGCAGTCTATGAAGCCCGCTCTGTAGAGACTACCTACACCGTACCTAAATGTAGCGTAGGGGTGTACTGCTACTAGGACGCAGTTCTCTCTCTCAGCTAGGTCTACTACAGATACTATGCTAACGGTTTTCGCCGAGCTCGTTAAGCCGCGTACTCTGTACGGTAAGGATTCGCAGAGGGTTACGATATCCCCGTACTGTGTTCTAAACTCAGCTCCAGGTATTACTATAACCTTGGACATCTCCTTAAGGGCTAGTACTGAGCCTAGGAACGTATTGTGGTCGGTGATCGATACAGCATCTAAACCCAGCTTGGCAGCGTATCTAACTACGTCACGTGGGCTTGGCAGCCCGTCGCTTACGTAGCTATGCACGTGGAGATCCGCTTTAATAGCTACCCTACTCCCTCCCACGCTCTCATACCTCTGCAGCTCTACAAATAGCTTTAGATTCTTTAATGATCCCTCCTGTGGTCCTAGAGTGGGGTGCGACCTCGGTCTCGCAAGAAGAGTGTTGAAGGATGGATTGAAGGGGATAACGACGTTGCTAGCGGAGATTACTAGGGCATATAACGCAGACCCTGTTAGAGAGTCTCAAAGACTCTAGGCGTGGATGACCCCACAAAATCACATTACATGTACTGTGGAGCTTAGTTACGCTAACGTGTCCCGCCTTCCACCAAGGTAAGCGGGGTAGATGAGCTCTGCACGTACTGAAGGCTTTGCAGTACTATGAGGAGTATATCCTCCTAGCTTGCTCAGCTAGCTCTATACCGTGGCTAGTTCCAATCACGTGAGCTCCTAGAGCTAAGAGTACCGCAGCGTCTAGGGCCGTTCTTATACCTCCAGATGCCTTGATCTTGCACCTACCACTTATGGATGAGCTTACAGTTATCACATCGGAGGGCACTACCCCGCGCGGACCGAAGCCCGTGTTAGTCTTAATGTAGTCTGCCCCCACCTTCTCAACGAGCTGTGAGGACCTCCTAATCTCCTCTGGGCTTAGGACTGAGGTCTCTATTATGATCTTTATGGTTAGTCCGAGCCCGTGAGCTAGCTCGACTAGAGATAGTAGCTCCTTTTCAAGCTCACCCCACTTATTGCTCTTAGCTAGTACAGTGTTCATGACTACGTCCACCTCCTTGGCACCAGCATCTGCAGCTTGCTCTATCTCAGCTAGCTTAGACCTAAGGGATAGGTAGCCGTGTGGGAACCCAGCTACGGTGCACACCCTGTGCTTAGTTATAGGTACTACAACTGGGAGTAGTGCTGGCGGGACTACTATAGCTCTAAACCGATATCTCTCCGATAGCTCCACAAAGCTTATGTAGTCCTTCTCGGACGCATCTACCCTAAGCATAGTCTGGTCTATGACTTCCTCCAGAGTGCTAAGAACCTTAAGGAGGTCCTTAAGGCTAAGCAATCCAATCACCTACCTGGATCTTCTCCGGGATATACCTATCGGACAGGAACTTAAGCCCCTTACTGGCTAGAGCCTCTATCTCCAGCTTAACCTTCCTATTGAGGAACTCATCGAGTTCTACCTGCCACCTCTCCGACTTAAACCAGGGGTACTCCTTAAGCTCCTTAGCTCTCTTGATATCTCTCTCCTTAGCCTTAATGATGTAGTTCTTCCTCTCCTCGTCAGTCAGGTAGGGTTTCTTACCTAGCTTAGAGCTACCGAAGATATCCGTCATCATAACCCCTAGGAAGCGGGCCTTCGGTGTTGCCAACCTCTCACTCTCGTAGGACAGCGTAATAGACCCTGTCTTGAATACGCTATATATGTAGTACCCGTACGGGTCGGAGTCTGATAGCACGTAGACAGGTAGCCCTAGCTCCTCGTTAAGCCTGCGGACAAACCTCCTAGTAGCTCTATCAGGCTGACCGGCGCTAGTGATAAGTATAGCTCTGTACTTCTTCCAGAAGCCAATCCTGTGGAGTTGCTGGAAGACGGCGTCCTTCTCGACGACTAGCACGAAGTCAGCGTTCACCTCTATAAACTCTATTAGGTCGGGAGTGGGCTCGATAGAGTAAGCTCCATGGCCCATCTTGCTAAGGTCTATAACGTCGTCCCCCGACCGGATCTTCATCTCCCCAACTACCTTACCCTTCTCCTTGCTTAGTATCAGCATCTCCTCCCTCAGGACGTTAGTGTAGACCTCGATATCCCGTATTACTGAGTCAGACTCAGACTGCTCGTCCCACGTATTCTCCTCAGCTATAGCTTTCGATGGCAGTTTCCTAAACCTTATGGTGTGCTTACCCCTATAGTAAAGATCCCTTATCGTTGGGTACTCCCCGTTGGAGAGGGCCTCGAAGATTATGCTAGCCATGAGCATGGTCTGCATGAACTTCCTGGCCTCACGTAGGTCTACGAACGACCTCTCGAAAGTAGCCTCTCCGAGTAGCAGTAGACCCCTCTCAGGATCGTATATTGTATTACTAAGGGTTCTCTTCCTTATGACGAGCTTAGGAGGCCTCCCACTCATAACGTCTTCTAGTACTTCGTAAAACCTCTCTCGAAGGATTCGGAGGGCCCTCTCGCGTGCTTTGAGGTCTACCTTAGATACAAACTCACGCTGCTCTCCCATTACTCTACCACCACATCGCTTAAGCTCGCTATCTTAAAGGTCTTCAGCCTCGAGTTGAGAATCTCCAAGAGCTTCTGGGAGACTACCCTAGGGTCTACGCCATACATTCTATGGAGGGCGTTGGAGACCTCGGGTATGTACTTAGCTATCGATACAGCCTTCTCTATCTCCTCCAGCTCTCTTCTCTTTCTTAGAAGGTGCGATCTAAGGTCCCTTAGGACCTCCCTTAGGGCGCTCTCTACCTCCCTCTCTATTTCCGGGACGTCGGCTACGGCCTCCTTACCTACCCCCTTGTAGGGTACCTTGGTGCTACAGATATGGGTAACTATGGCAAGAGGTGCTGGGAACTCGACCTCGTATAGCTTAAAGTCTATCCGCTCAAGAACTTTGTAAACTACGTCGCTTCGCTCATCGTATAAAAGCGGGATCTTGTTTGCGTACCGTAGAACTAGGGGCTCCTCTAGAGGAGGTATCCTACCTCCGTAGGCTACCCCGGCTTCAACTATGAATGCGTGGCCTTCGTACACGGATGGCTTCCTAGTTATAGCGTTAGCGTACTCGGGGTTGAAGATCTTGGTCAAGCCGGCTACTATGATATCCCTACCTAAGTAGGAGAGATGATCTGCTCTAGGAGGCTTAATCTCCTTAAAGCTCCTCATAACCCTTAGTAGGGCTTCTACTTCCCTATCGGAAAGCTCCCCAGCCTTCCTCTCCGGAGGTACCCCAGCTTCACCTAGTATCCTCTGCGCCGTTACCTCGCCGATACCCTGGAAGCTCTCTACTAAGACCTCCACTACCGGCCTCTCACCGTGCGAGCGTAATATGCTCTTTAAGGTCTCTATATCAACTCCGTGTGGGTGGGGTAGAGTCTCCCTAGCTGGTGGAGGTAGCTTACTAATCGACCTCTCGAAGAATACTACATTACCTTCGGGGTCCCTAAATAGTATCTCAGCATATGGAGCTACTACAGCCGTCCTCTTCATATACTCGTATATCCTTTGCTTAGCCCTGGACCAATCTCCGAGAGTTACAAGCTTCACGATCGTTCCGTGCCTACCACTAACGTTTGAAGCCATGGAGAAGCTCAGAACCACGGGCTTATTCTCCCTGATATCTATCTTCAGCTTAAAGCTGTAGACGTGCTTAGACCTTATGGGAGCTACTATGACCTCTGCCGGGTAACCGGTAGTTATCTGAGCGTAAAGAACAGCCATCTTAGCCCCGAGTCCGAACATCCCCCTAGTTTGCCTTAGGACGTACTTAGAGCTAAATAGGAGCTGGGCAAACGCTTGCGGAACGTACTTAGGGGGTATACCTATACCGTTATCCTCAACTACGACCTCGTAATGGGCTCCCTCCTCGACTTGCTTAAGCTCCCTTAGGGAGACCTTAATAGTCGGGAGGATACCGTAGTTCTCGGTAGCATCTAGAGAGTTCTCGACAAGCTCCCTAACCGTCTGGTAAAGAGCTCTAGCTGGGTTAGAAAACCCAGCTATCTCCTTGTTCTTGTAGAAAAACTCCGCCGGGGATATAGCCTTAAACTGCTCCTCGATCTGCGCCATCTATCCCACCCACCTACCGTCTATACGTAAGGGCCGTCTTTAAAGCTGGCTAGGTAATCAGAGAAGAGAAGACACATCAACCATCAGGAGACCGTCGTATCATCACCGCTAACCACTAGCTATCCAGCTTTAAAGCTTTACAACCGAAAGCCTCGCCCTTTAGGGCAGGGAGGGGGTCAGCTTCCGTAGTAGAGCACGCATGCGGCTTTCTGGGGGGAGTTCTTAAGTACGTCCACTAGGTCCGGGTCTACCGATGATATAACCATAAGGTCCTCCACGCTACTTGCCTGGAGAGTTTTCAGGGACCCTGCTCCAGGTACCTCCTCGCATAAGCCTAAGTCAACTACGTAGGACCATCTAACCCTTACGTACGTACCTAGAGGTCCTGTGGCGTATGCGAACCACATAGCTTAACTCCTCCTAAACTTTGCCAGTAGCCTAATTAGGGTGTTCAAGTACCATAGCATCGGGCTTAAAAGCTTACCGAAGACCCCTAACTCGGTAGCTAAAGTCTTTAAGACTCTGAGTTCGCTTACACCGACCACGTCGAGAGCTGCGGCTGCAGAGAGGTACGCGGCCACGTAGATTAAGAACTTTACCAGCAGTGATGCGAGAGACTCCAGGAACTCGGTGCCTGTAGTTACGACCAGTAGCAGGGGTAGTGATGCTATAGCAGATACGGCTAGTAGCTTAATCTGCTTGCCCAGCTCTAACCTTAGGGGGATCTTCCGGCTCAGTAGGTATAGCTGTGCTACTGTGGTTACCGCTTGGAGAACTACATAAGCTACGGCTACCCCCACTAGCCCGACCTTATGTGCAAGTAGGTAGAGAGTAGGTAGGTACACCAACGCCCCCACAACGTTGGAAGCCAGTACGTACCTAGTCTCACCTAGAGCGTTGAGAGCTGGGCCTAAGGCGTGGGAACCTACTAAGGTAAGTGCGTAGATAAGGACGAGTACTCTGAAGTACTCCGGTGCCTCTACATATCTACGCCCGTAGATAACGCGTACTATGTCTACGGAGCAGGTAAAGGAGAAGACAGTCAGTGGGACCGAGAAGAGTGATACGTACCTGATCGAGTCCTTGAACACCTCAGCCAGCTCTATCCCGCTCCTAGCTCCGGAAAATACCCTGAGAAACGCCGTAGAGAAGGGGACTATAGCTACGGAGATCACAGAGAGTAGGTTAGCTGCAGCCCTATAGTTACCTATCTCTGGGTCGCTGAAGGCTCTAGACATTACCACCGTGGTGTAGGTACTTAGGAGAGACGCTAGCACAGAGGTCGCATAGAGGGGTAGGCTGAACTTGAGCATATCTAGAAGAACCTCCTTACTGACCCTAAGGTTTAACCCCCTTACAGATGTAACTAGCATCGCCAACGAGATAGCCGATGAAATGGTGGACGCGAGAACGAACCCTAGGACAGCTCCCCTAACGTAGTAAGCTAGTGCTAGAGTCAGCGAGAGAGCTACCCTAAGGGTATTGTAGAGGGGCTCCACCAGAGCTGCCCTGCCCCTACTACCTACCCCTATTAGGGAGGACCTTGAAGCCGAGAGCAGAGGGTAGGTCAGTATATAGGGTGCTGTTAAAGCTATGAGTCCGGAGTACTCCGGCCTATTTATGATGTACCTAGCTAGAGGTTCGCTAAGGATAAAGCCTGCCACGGATACTACCGAAGCTGAGGAAGTTAGGAGGACCAGTCCTGAGGATATGTACGGACCTACGTTACCTGGATACTTAGAAGGGTACCTGATTAATGCTGTGGTAAGGCCTAAGTCGGAGACGGCTATCAGGAAGGAAGGTACTGTGAGGACGAGCGAGTAAATTCCGTAGCCTTCAGGACCTAGAACTCTAGCAATTACTAGGGACCCCACACCAGCTACCACTAAGGAGATAAAGCTACTCCAAGCTAAGGTTATGGCTGTTGCAGTAGCCTCTACGAGAGCCTCACTAGTCTCCGAGTTAGGTGTAGCTTTCACGGCCAGAGCACCTGCCTCTTAGAGAGCCTGCATTTACCTCTTAAAGATGCCCGAGCGTACCACCATCCACCAGTAGCGGCGGAAGTCTTCAGAGTTCTCAACGCTATCGTCACAGCAAACTCGACCAGTAGCTTTTAAACCATCGACCCCTTTCCCTAGATGGCTATACCCTTAGTTGCAAACCCTAAGACCTACCCAGTAACACCTGGGTGAGGCTGTACTGTGGGGTCTACAAGTTCAAGAGAACTGTAGCCGGGTACCCACCCTCAGGGTTTATTGAAGCGTTAGTCAAGCTCGACAATCGTGTTAATAAACCACGAAACTGAGAAGCTCTACGGGCTGCGGCTTTATGATGGAGTTAGACCTGGGCCAGGTAGTTAGAGTATCTAGAGCCATCGCTGACGCCTTTAGCTCTGTTGTCACGAGCCTGGACGACTTCACTGACCCGAGGTATTACCCTCCTAGAGGGGATAGCGAGGAGGCTGTTATGAGGTACTTCTTCTTCATGGTAGCCATAGACCACAGGACGTCTAGGTATGGGCCCTTTGAGGACTACATACTGGGCGAGAAGTTCCACGGCGCCGACCTTCTCTACAGGCTTGGGAAGCTTAAGTACGATGAGGACCCGGAGTTCTTCAGCCCGGAGAGGATGTCTAGGATTAAAGTTGAGGAGGTTTCTAGGTGGTTAAGGACGTCTAGCGGGGTTGTCATTTGGGATCCTGAGGTCAGGGCCGAGTTACTTAGGGACGCTGCCACTAAGCTCCTCAAGTACTTCGGTGGCTCTGTCAGTAAGCTACTCTCGAAGTGTGAGTGGTACATAAGGCACCCGCGGGGTGCTGGCTTGGGGAACCTAATTAAGGTCTTCAAAGCGTACTCGGACCCTGTAGAGAAGAAGATGTTCCTTCTAGTGAAGTTCCTAGGTAGGAGGGGTTTGGCTAGCTTTAGGGACCGCCACAACATCGAGGTACCTGTAGATAATCACTTAACTAGGCTAGCACTGCGCCTCAGGATCGTTAAGCCCTCTAAGGAGTTGGAGGCCAAGATAGCCAGTAGGGTAGCGGTAAGCGAAGTCGAGGACGTGGAGATAAGGAGGTCTGTACGGTATGCGTACAAGTTAGTATCTAAACTCTCTGGAATAGAACCCGATGTACTCGACGACTTCCTCTGGACCTTTGGCAGGAAGTTCTGCAAACGTGAGGAACCTGCGTGTGAGCGCGGTGAGAAGTGCCCTCTGGGCTCCTCGTGTCCTAGCTACGGAAGGGCTAGTCACGTAGTGGAGCATAGCTTCCAGGACACGTTTTACTACTAGTGCCAAGCGGTAGACCTAAGTATCAGCCCAGTAAAATTAGGACTAAAACCTGCGGTTAGCACAGTAATAGCTCGGTAGCGAGTTGTGAGCTCTGAAAACCTGGAGAACGTAGTGGGGAGCCTCAGCGAGGAGGAGCTAACGGCTCTTAGGTACTTCATTAAGTACAGGTCGGTTGGGGAGCTACTGGCCACCCGGGAGCTTAGAATGCTGGGGGTGAAGAACCCGTCTAAGGTGCTGACTAGGCTCTCCTCACTAGGCCTAATAAGGAGGGGTATAGGGTGTTACACGATCTCTGAAAAGCTTCTTGAAGCTTATAGAAGCGGCAAGATAAGAGTTTAGCTGAAGCTCTACCTAGCTATCCTCACCTCAACGCTCGTGTACCTCTCTGGTACACCCTTAAGAGCTTTTAGAAAGCCCTCGATAATGAAGTTAAGCAGGCTCTTAACGAAGGGATTTAGGGGTATCTCAAGCCCGTCCACAACTAGCTTTACGTCGATCACCCTAGGGCATATCCTACTGCTCCCCCTGAGAACGCTTAGGGCCAGCTCTCTGCACGTGCTATACCCGCAGTACCCGCAGTTAAGCCCCGGGAGCTGCCTAAGTAAGTGCTCCTCAGCTCTTCCAGCTATTACCCTAGCTAGTTTACCAGAATCTCGAATCGTTAGGACGCCCCCAACCTGGGGTACGCTTTCCTCAGAGCTCAGTACTACAGCTATGGTGCTGGGGTCTACGAGCTTTGATGCCTCATCCAAACTCCTTGCTACGACTACCTTATCACCTATATACGCGTTCTTAAATCCCTCAACTAGTACTAAAGGCTTCCTCAGTAGCCGTACTATGGCTACTAAGTCCTCTGGTACCTCCCTACTGTAGATAACTGTTAAGTCCCTACTCGATACGACTACCTCCCTAACCCCTACCTCTAGAAACCTCCTACTGTCCTTCTCCTCGAGGTCTATACTGCCATGCGCGTGCTTAACTACAGCTACATCTAGACCTAGCTCTAGTAGCTTCCTGGATACCTCCGAGATTAGTGTAGTCTTACCTACGCCGGAACTAGCTGAAACAAACCTAACGACGTAGGGTTCCACGATCTCACCGGAGCTCAGGTTAGGCGTAGGGTGGGTAGACCCTTAGCTCCCTTTCTCCAACCCTAGCTACGACCTCAAAGTACTCAGCTACTCTTGTAGTAACTATCTTAGGCTTTAGCACAGCCTCTATCTGGAATAGACCTGCGTAGTTGTCCATAGAGACGGCTATAGCTACAGGTCTAGAGGTCCCCGGTAGGATCTCAACTCTCTTTATGCTTATAGCCGATACGGAGTGCATGTCGATCTTACCTAGCCTGTACGGAATCCTAGCCCTGCCCTCAGCCATATCCGTACCGTCAGCCACCTTAACGGAGCTTGCCTCAACGGTTAGCGCCTGGGTGTTAGTTTCCGTAGCGTATATCGCGTGCAGTATCTCCTGCCTTATCATCCTCCTTCTCCTACCCTCAACGCTGGGCATTACATCAGCTAGCATTCTGTCGACTATATCCTTAGCTAGCAGGGATCCTATGAACTCGTGGTTCTCTCTGTGTACAGCGTTACCTATATCGTGTAGGTACGCTCCAGCTAGGGTTACTAGCATGGCCTCCTCAACGCTTTTCGTAACGTTAAACTCCATAGAGGTAGGCCTAACTCCGGATCTAATGAGCATTTCTAGTATTTCCAGGGAGGCTCCGCTAACTATCCTAGAGTGCACCACGCCATGGTCATTGTACCGCAATCTGCCGACGGCCATTATATTCGACATTTCAACCAAGCTCTGAACCTCTTCATCACTCTCTAGGAAGTCGTACGCCCTTCTAAGTAAGTTTGAGCTTTCTAGGAACTTCTTAACTAGAGTAGGGCTTACTACTACCACGCTCTGTCTCCACCTTAATTAAACAACCAACCCTTTTAGATTGTAGAGCTGGGTAGTGGGGCCGCCGGGATTTGAACCCGGGACCACCAGCGCTCCGGCGGGGTAGCGCCCCCAGGCTGGCATCCTAGCCAAGCTAGACGACGGCCCCTAAATAACTTTACTACTAAACGAATTTTAAGTTTTAAGCTCTCTACGGCTTGGTGATGCTGTGCTCAGGCTATTCATAGCTGTGGAGGTTGAAGAAGTAGAAGTGTGGAGGAGGATACTGGAGTTTAGGGACGCCATATCGTCGTGCTCTATCAACGGTGGGATAAAGCCTGTAGAGGACGAGAACATACACCTAACTCTCAGGTTCATAGGTGAGGTACCAGAGGCTTACCTGCCAAAGATCTCCGAGTGCGTCCAGCTGTGTAGCAACTTCGCGGAGTTCACCATGGGTATACGTGGGGTAGGAGCCTTCCCTAGCTCAGCTAGGCCGAGAGTTATCTGGGTAGGGATTAGGGAGGGGGCTGAAATGCTCAGAACTATCCGTAACACCCTCGAAAGATGTGTAAAGAGCTATGCTGTTGAGGATAGGGAGGAGTTCGTACCCCACATAACCGTAGCCCGCATTAAGGGTAGGTATAGGGCTGACTGCCTCCTAGAGTACCTTAGGAGCTACGAAGACAAGGACTTCGGTACCACTAGGGTAACTCAGGTTAAACTTAAGAGGAGTCAGCTAACTCCTAAGGGACCGATATATACAGATCTGGTTGTAGCTAGGCTGAAGAGGAATGTCTGACCTTGAGAGGGTACTAGCCGAGGTGTTAGCTGAAGTAAAGCCAGCACCGGATGAGAGAAACAAGGCTCTGGAGCTCTTTGAAAGGGTAAAGCACTTAATCGAGGAGAACCTTAGGTTACCGTACGACTACACCATAGAGCTCCACGGGTCGGTAGCTAAGGGTACCGAGCTACGGGGGGATATAGACCTAGACGTGTTCGTACTAATAAGGTACGAAGACCTAAGCGAAGCGTGGCTGAAGGAGAACGTTGTAGCACCTCTCTACGAGGTCTTCCGTAGGGTCTACAGCTCTACGAAGCTAAAGTACGCAACTCATCCATACATAAACATCAAGGTAGGCAACTATGAGATAGATGTAGTACCAGCCTACTGGGCTAGAGATATCAGTGAGATAAGAACGGCTGTCGATAGGACCCCATTCCATACTAGGTACGTTATAAGTAGGCTCGACGAGAGGTCTAGGGACGAGGTAAGGCTCCTCAAGTCTTTCCTAAAGGGTGTTGGGGTCTACGGAGCTGAGATTAAGGTTGAGGGGTTTTCCGGTTACCTAGCCGAACTACTGGTAATAAAGTACGGAAGCTTTGTTAACGTAATCAGATCTGCTACCTCCTGGCGCTACGGCGAGGTCTTAGTGATAGATGGGAGCGTCGATAGCTTAACAGCATCTAAGCTTAGGAGGATCTTCAGAGCGCCTCTCATAGTTCTAGACCCTATCGATACCCGTAGAAACGCGGCCTCAGCTGTCTCAGCGGAGTCCTTAGCTAAGTTTGTAGCAGCTTCTTATATGTTCCTGGAGAACCCCTCTACCAGCTTCTTCAGAACATCACGTCTAGAACCAGCTGTAACTCGAACTACTGGACAACAACTAAAGCAGGTAGTGGAGGCTACGGACCGGGAGCTTCTCGGTGTGGTATTCGGCGTAGCTAGGGGGACACCCCCGGACGTTATCTGGGGTAAGCTGAGGTCGGTAGCTAGGTCCTTACTCAACCTACTAAGGAAGTACGGCTTCACTACCGTAAGCTACCTTGTGTGGAGTGATGAGGAGAGCGAGGCACTACTGCTAGTTACGGTATTACCACGTGAGCTACCGAGGTATGAGATCCACGCAGGTCCGCCGCTGGGTAAACGCTCCGATATGGCTGCCTACATGGCGGCGAACAGCCGGAGGCCGGGTGCCCTGGGCCCATACGTAGACCCCGATGGGAGGCTGTTCTTCCTGATTCCCAGAAGGTTCCGGTACCCATACCAAGTTGTTGAGAGCTACGTGAGCTCCCTAAGAGATCTAGAGCTTCTATACCCCATTAAGGTCCTCAGAGATGCCGCGGAGGTCGAGAGCTACGTAGCTCAGAAGAGCAGTGACGAGCTCGTGAAAGCTCTCGAGAGGGTAGTGCTACTGAGATTACTTTAGGGTGCATTCAGACTAAAAGCTCCGCCCTTTAAGTAGGGCAACCCTCTAAGTTTAAGCTATCACCGAACCGGAAAACGGTCTTCAGCTGAGGTCTACTCCGTCCCTTCCTTAAGCATCTTCTCGAGGAACCTCTTTCTTTGCTCCCTTACCCATAGCTTCATCGAGGCGTCGTAGACCATCTCAACGAACTGCTCCTCGTAAGGGAGTCCGACGAACGCTACCTGTCTATTTATAGCTACTGTCGGGACGCTCATAACGTTGTAGGCGTCCGCTATATCCGGGTTCTCGTAGGCTTCTACAATATCAGCTACGACAGCCTTATTACCGGCTCTATACGCTTCGAAGGCGATCATGTTTGCCATTAAGGCTACGTAGGGGCAGTAAGGGCATGTTGGGGTTACGATCACCTCTATGTAAACGGGGGCCTTCAACTCTGAGATTCTCTTGATAGACCTTTCTGAAAGCCCTGAGTCGCCTGTACTTAACCTTATTATGGTCTCCACCAAGCCCCTAATCTCTTCTCCTGCGGGCATACCGGTATATCTTATGTAGCCATCTAGTAGGATTATAGACGGGATCCTAGAGACTTTAAACTTCTTGAAGAGCTCTTCGTTAACCCCCTTCTCAGCTATTACATAGTTAAGTAGGGGGGGTGTCGAAACCCTGGCACTAGCCTTAGCTAGGCTCTCCACGAGCTTAACCGTGTTGTTGCAGTATCTGCACCTACTCCGATCCCTCTCTACGAAGACATAGAGCGTTACAGGTTCCTTCATCTCCTTAAGGGCCTCAGCGATGCTCTCTATATCTTCTTGGGTGAACGATACCTCGAACATCTCGTCCACGCTGAACACCCTAGCTCACCCACCTGATTACTCCCCAGAGGGTTATAACTGACCTCCCCCCTCACTATAGACGGCGGAGTCCTAAGCTCAAGCCGGTAAGAGCGGGTCTTAGCGCAGGTTTCGTCGTACCACCCTGAACCTCTCCATAAGTACGAAGATGTGAGGCTGGACTGTTAGTAGGCTAATAGGCTAATTGGGGTACTGTCTAGCTTGCTTTAGCTGGGCTGGCATTCCTTGGTTTGCTGTTTTAAGATTTCAGAAGATTTTTCGACGACTCTGTCAAGAGGCATTACAGCAACCCTCCACGGCGCTTCATCAAGGCTTCTGCACCTTAATGGGTACCCTAGGTCTACTCCTAGGCTCTCGGCTGCTCTAGCTATAGCTCTCCTCGTAAAGCCCTCGGAGCTAGCAGCGACAATAGCTCTTCCAACCCTTCTATCGCCTAGAGCTATCAGAGCCTGTGTAAAGGCATATGTCCACCTGAGGGACTCCACAACTGATTCTCCAAGTTCTTTCTCGAGGAGTTTGACCTTAGCCTGATATGCCTCCTCCGGTACTAGCGGTAGTAGCTGAAGAGGTGTATGAGGCTTGGGTACCAGGGGGTTTACGGTTATGGAGACCCTCCTACCCAGCTTCATCGCGTAGTTGGTTAGCTTCTTAAGGTACCTGGCTGCGTTGTGGAGAACCCCCGGGGACTCTCCCGGGAGCCCGACCATGAGGTAGAGCTTTAGGTCAAAGCCTCTTCTTAAGGCTTCTTCAGCTAGCTCAGTAAACCTCTCCTCAACAAAGCACTTACCCAGGAAGCAGCTAAGGTCAGAGTCAATAACCTCTGGAGCCATGGTAAGGGTTCTCTGCGATGAGGCTGATACGAGATCTAGGTCTTCAATACCTACGGTATCCCACCGTAGCGATGGTAGCGAGAAGTCTATCTCGTTCTCGATGAGGTACCTAAGTAGCTCCCTTATGGCTGGGTGGTCGAAAGCTGAGAGGGAGTAAATTACAACCCTCCTAAGGCTAACGTTCCGCAAACCCTCCTCTATAAGCTTAATTAACCTACCTAAGGACCTAACCCTATAGGGGTACATAATAAACGACTCTAGGCAGAACTTACACAGCCACCTACACCCCCTAGATATCTCCACGTAGAAACCATCCCCGTATACTGGCTTAACGACCTTGGACCTTATCTCCGCAGTTGGATGTGGTGCGGAGTCGAGGTCCTGAACGTATACCTTTGAAACCCTGGACATCCCTCTATAGAGACCTTCACCTAGAGAATCTAGGAAAGAGTCCGCATTATCCGGTAGCAGGTGCATAGCCTTGACTAAGCGTTCTAGAAGCACCTCGCCATCACCTACGAATACGGCGTCGGCTACCTCAATAAAGGGCTCTGGGTTAGACATAGCAGCTAGCCCGCCTATAACTACGAGAGGTCTTCCCCGCCTATTAGTAGCTAGGGGCTCAACTCCTCCCTCCCTAAGTAGCTTAACTATGTATAGCAGGTCTAGCTCGTAGTTAGCACTAACTAGAAGTAAGTCGAAGTCCTTCAACCTCCTTCCACTTACGGCACCCCTACTGGGGTTATCCAGGGTAAACCTATCCACGAGAGCGTCGCTCCTTTCGATTATGTAGCTGTACGCGAGGTGGGTGAAGAGGTTGGTTATCGAAGCTTGGTAGGTACTAGGGTAGACTAAGGCTATCCTAGGGCTCCCACTTACCCTTAGAAAGACGTTGTACTCCTTAAACCTACCTACGTACCCTACAGTCGAGAGCCCCTCCCTCTAAGGCGGGAAGAGAGGTATATAAGTTTGGAGGAACAAGGTTTATATTCTTTACTACTTTCTCTGGAGTAGTCCAACCCTCTCTAGGAACTCGTCGACGAGCTCTCCTATGGATGGCCCTTCGACCACCTTTAGCTCCCAGTACACCCTTACTACGGGTATGTTTACCTTAAGGAGCTTAGATATGTCGGCTGGGGTTCCCAGTACTATGGAATCTACGTCCATGCGTCTAAGGGTTTCATTAAGGTCGGCTATTTGATCCGGGCTATAACCGGTCGACGGTACGACTGGACCCATGTGCTTGTACTCCTCGAGCATAGTCCTTATTATGCCGACAGCGTAGGGCCTCGGGTCTACGATCTGGGCTGCCCCATACTTCTCTGCAGCTACGTACCCCGCACCATAGGGTAAACCTCCGTGGGTAACCGACGGTGAGTCCTCGACAACAGCTACCCTCTTCCCCTTGATGAGTTCCGGTCTATCTACGGTAACCTCCATATCAGCTAGCAGTATCTTAGCTCTAGGATTAACTTTCTTAACGTTCGCAACGACTTTCTCGACGTCCTCCTTCCTAGCTCTCGATACCTTGTTTACCACCACAGCATCAGCTAGCCTAACGTTAACCTCCCCCGGATAGGCCCCCACTTCCTGACCAGGCCTCATCGCATCAGCTACAGTTATCATGTAGTCGAACTTTAGGAACGGGCAGTCGTTGTTACCTCCATCCCACAGTATTACATCGCCCATTTTCTCCGCTTCAACTAGAACCCTACGGTAGTCTACTCCAGCAAGTACTGGTAGTCCTAACCTGATATACTGCTCGTACTCCTCCCTCTCCTCGATCGTTATCCCGTACTTCTCGAAGTCCTCCTCGCTACGAAATACCTGTACAGCTGACTTAACTAGGTCCCCGTAAGCCATGGGGTGCCTTATAGGTACTACTTTAATACCTCTCTTAATCAGCTCCCTAGTTACAGCTCTGGAAACTGTAGATTTACCAGCCCCTGTCCTAACGGCAGTTACGGCGATCACGGGCTTTATCGACCTTAGCATGGTATCGAATGGTGAGAGTAGCCTGAACGAAGCACCGGAGGCTAGTACGACGGAGGCTAGCCTACCTACGTCTTCGTACGTTAGGTCGCTGTAGGATAGCACTACCTCATCGACTCTAAGCTCCCTGATTAGCCTAGGTAGTTCATACTCGGGGTATATCGGGATGCCTAAGGGATACCTAGGACCTGCTAACTCTGGTGGGAACCTCCTCCTCTCGATCCCGGGGATCTGCGTTGCTGTAAACGCTACTACCTCATACTCGGGGTTGTCCTTGAAGTACACTAGGAAGTTGTGGAAGTCTCTGCCTCCTGCACCAGCTATTATAACCTTCTTGACCACGGGAACCACCCTCACACATGTTGCTAGAATCTAAAAAACTTTTTCAAGACGCATCGCATCTTTTACAGGCGAAGTAGCTGAGGATCCCTTAGAGTAGAGACCGTCAGCTTAAGCTTCTCTACGTCCGGCAAGCCTATGTAGCTCCTCTAGTACCCTCAGAACTTTGAGGGCGTCCTCTAGGGTAGGTGCTTCAAGGTCGGCTCCGTGACACCTTTCAATAAATACTTTGAGCTCCACCTTTAAGGGCTCAGCCCCGTCTATCCTAAGCTCGGTAATTCCGGACTCCGATAGAACTAGGACCTTCCTAGATACGAAGTCTGCCCTAACTAGGGCTCTCTCGGAGAGCAAGTCTACTTCCCGAACCTTAACTGGTAGAATTCCGTCAGCTTCGAGGAGTACCTCTATGTCCCCGTACTTGACTACGCCTAAAGCTCTCTGGGGAGGTCCTCCCTCCGGGCTTAAGCGCGATGAAAGTACCTTAAAGCTCTCAGTGCGCAGTAAGTGAAACGCTAGGTCAACATCGTGTGACATGAGGTCGAGGGTTACCGGGTACTTCCTCATGTGCTGCGGTCTCCTGGAGAGCCTTCTAAACCTGAGGGCGTAAGGATTGAGCTGGTTAACTAGCTTAGCCAGCTCTACGCTTAGCGGGTCGAACCTCACGAGATACCCTACCTGGTCTACTACACCCCTAGACCTAAGCTCATCGAGAAGCAGCATAACCTCCTTCACGCTCGTTGCCGCAGGTTTTTCAATGAATATGCAGCGAGCTCTATCTACTACCTTAAGGACTGTACCAAAGAGGGAGTCTATCGGTACTGCCACTAGGTAAGCGTCCCCATCTACTGCAGCGGGGTCCTTCTCAGCTATCTTGAAGCCGTAGGCTCTCGAGAGCTCAACAGCTTTGCTTAAGTCGAGGTCGACTACGGCGTAGAGCTCGACCAAGCCCTCAGATTCCAGCTCTTTAAGGACCCTAGCTATGTTCGAGCCCCACCTACCAGCACCTACAAGGACCACCTTTAGTTTCTCGGCGGGACTTACGTAGTTGCTGCGCATGTTATCACCGGTATCTCGGGTAAATCAGTATTTACCTTGAGCTACTCTCCTTACTCAGCAGGTAGTTAAGAAGCCCCTTGATAGCCCTATACGTAGACCCCCTGAATGTCGGCATAGAGTCCTCGAGGTTCTTAGCATAGGCTAGCTCGAGGTCCTCCTTAAGTACCTCGAGATACACCGTCTCAGGGTCCTGAACGCCTCTAGAGAGGAGCTTCTCTATGAGGTAGATCCACGCGTGCAGCTTGTCCTTAGCTCTCTGCACGAACACCTCTGGAGCATCTGCAACGATACCGTAGTGGGATACTGCGATCCGGTTCGGTCTAAGCTCTATCATCCTCCTAAGGCTACTGAGGTACTCTGGTGCGCTAAACGGGTGCACCGTTACCGGGTAGGCTCTACCATTGAAGTAGTTAGCTATCGAATCCCCGGCAAAGAGTACCCCGGGTGGTTCCAGCAAGTACGAAACGTGGTGAGGCGAGTGCCCCGGAGTATAGACAGCCAGGAGTTTCAGGCCTCCTAAGTCTATCACAGTACCATCCTCCACGGGTACGATGGCTTCCGGGGGTGTGGGCTTAGGTTCCCCGAGGTCTTTAGCTAAGTCTCCAAGTACCTCAAGGGAGGCTTGCCAGAGCCTTGAGGGGTCTACCAGGTGTTTGGCCCCCCTAGGGTGGACTAAAACCCTAACACCCGGTAGAAGCTTAACGATATCCCCCACAGCTCCGGAGTGATCTATGTGAATGTGTGTTAGTGCTAAGTAGATTTTTTCGAATTTACTTAAGGAGCTTTCGAGTAGCTTAGCTAAGGTACCTGCGGAGGCTCTAGGCCCCGGATCAACTACTACTAAGGTATTGGTACCGATAACTATGTAGGCTGACATCCAGCCGTAGGTATCGAGTGGGCCTAAATCCGCTAGGTACAGCCCCTCACCCACCCTCTCTACTCTGACTGCACCCATCGTGTTGCGCCAATAACGTACGACCTAAGCTAAAATAGGTTTCCTAGATGGTGGTAGTGCTATCAATACTTATTACTCGGAGACCCCTTAAGGCTTGGGGTAGGTGTTGAGCTATTCAAGGAAGTATCGACAGGTTAGAACGATCTCGAGGATAGTCAATATAGTGAGGAGCAGTAAGTTTATTAAGATACTGAGCTGTGTACTCCTCGTAGTATCCCTAGCTTATGGCTCATACCTAAGGCTTCAGATAGTCTTTAACTCATCTAAGCTAGGCTACGGTCCAACGCTCTATGAGCTAGACCCCTTCCAGGAGTATTTCGTAGCTAGAGTACTACTTGAGCACGGGTTTGAGTACCTAAGTCAGCTAAATCACTACAACAACGTAACCAGGATCTTCTGGTACCCGTGGGGTAGAGACTTTACGCACAGCGTCTACATCGGGTTACCTCTGTTCTCGATAGCTACCTACCACGTAGCTAAGCTGTTCAACCCGAGTTTAGACCTCTATGAGTGGATGGTATACCTCCCGGTAGTGTTCTTCGTTATAGCTGCTGTAGGTCTCTACCTTTCTGTAAGGGAGCTCTCCAGCGACCTACCAGCTGGGCTAGCTACCCTAAGTTACTCCCTTATGTTCAATAGTAGGCAGCTCGCAGGCTTTACCGTTAAGTACTCCATAGGGCTAGCCTTCCTGTCCATAGCTATATTCTTCCACATAAGAGCTTGGAAGAGGCGGGACTATCTATCGGCAGCTCTAGCGGGGGTCTTCCTAGGGTTCTCCGCGCTAGGGTGGGCAGGCTTTAACGTGGTCTTCGCAGCTATGGTCGCTCAGGTAGTCCTCCTTCCGCTGATCAGGGAGCCTAAGCGGGAGGACCTGATAATCTGGGCCTTAGAGTACATACCATTACTAGCTCTCCAGCTCTCAGCACCTACCTATGGCTTAAGGTACGTAGTCCGCTCTGTCGGGCTTTTAGGGCCGGCTTCTTTAGCAGCCCTAGTAGTAGCCTACCTACTTTACGTAGCTTCAAGGAGCAGGCCGGAACCTGGGGAGGTCTTAGTACCTAGGCCTAAGCTTATCTACGCGCTATTCCTAGCTGCTGCTACGTTAGGTGGGCTCTACCTAGCTCTCTCCGGGGGTCTAGCCCTAGCCGGTAAGGCTCTGGCAGCGGTGGGCCTGGGCACCCTAGCGCACGTCCTCGTTGAGACGGTCGCCGAGTACCAGCCGTCTGGAGCGCAGGAGGTATTAATGAGTGCCGGTGTAACAGCAGTGTACGGTGTTCTAGCAGCTCTCTACGTAATCCTCAAGAGATTAACCGGGAGAAGGGGGGGCTCTAAGTACGGCTGGTACATAGTTATAGCATCGTTTGCAGCGTTTATAGCTTCCCTAGTTTACAGCCAGCAGGCTGGAGCTATCGGTAGGTTCGTCCTCTCAGCCGCAGTAGCTGGGGGTTTAACCCTTTCAGCTCTAGGAGCTAAGACTAAGGACGAGGAGCTCTTCACGATCGTACTGCTAGCTCTATCAGCTGTAGGTACGATTAACATAGCCTACTTCACGTACCTCTTCGCCCTTTCAGCAGCCATACTAGCTGGCTACCTCCTCGGAGTTCTGCTAAACCACGCGCTGGCTACGAGGTCGGGGTTCATGAGTAAGCTAATATCAGTGACTATGGTCGTAGCATTTCTACTAGCTCTTCTATCTCAGGCAGCGCTTATCTGGGTTAGGGCTTACAGCGTTCAGCTACCTACGATTGTCGAGGCCTCCCTAGGGCTGAACGTCGAGGCACCGGTGTGGTTAGATGCTCTGAGGTGGGTTAGGGAGAACACTCCGGAGGACTCGGTAGTAGTTTCGTGGTGGGACTACGGGTACTGGATATCGGTAGTAGGTCGGAGGGCTTCGGTAGCTGACGGCGCTACGATAAACGCTACCCAAATAGAGATCCTGGCTAAGGCTCTAACTAGTAGCGAGGAAGAGGCCCTCGATACCCTAGTTAGGTACTTCAGGATAAGGCCGGACAGGCTTTACGTAATAGCTTACGAGGTGTTCCTCGTCGATACCGCTACCAACTCATTCTACCCAGGACCCCTCCTACTTGGGGGCTCCTTCCTAGGTGCGGACGCGGCTAAAGGTATAGCCGCAATATACAAAATAGCCGGTAAGGAGCCTCCGGTGTTCGTTTACCGCGATCCGAACACGGGGATTCAAGCGGGCTTCCCCGACTGGACCTCCGAGAACCTAAGGTCAGCCCTCCTCTACAAGATGCTCCTGGACGCGGCCTACAACGTCTGGGGGGCTCAAGGATATAGGGCTAGGTTCATCTACCGAGACCCCTACAACCCACCGGAGATCCCGCGCCCGACTATGAGGCTCTTCGAACCCACGTACATATCTACCTCTTTAGTCTACAGCGGTGGTCAGTACTCCATCTACGTACTCCTAGCTGTCTACAAGGTTAAGGTGCTCTCATGAAGGGGGTGTGCGCGCATTACGTAGTTTTAAGCCCGAGTACTTACCTAGAGAGCGCTTGCGTAGCCTTCGAGGAGTCAGTAGTTAGGATTGAGGTAGAGCGAGGGGTTGAGGAGGGTACCGTGCTGACGCACGGCTTTGCGTCGGCCCACACCCACCTAGGGCTCTACCCACTGAGGACGACTCTAGCCGGTCTCCTCTTAGATGACTGGGTTAGGAGGTATGTGTGGCCGTGGGAGAGGTTACTTAGGAGGGAGCCGGAGCTCAGCTACTACTCAGCCCTCCTAGCTCTAAGTAGGTTACTAGTAGGCGGCGTAACAGCTGCTGCCGATATGCACTTTAACGAGGATAGAGTCGCGAGGGCCTTCATAGAGCTAGGGGTTAGGGGGGACCTAAGTGTGGCTATAATGTCTAGGGGGGTCTACGACAGCTTTGAGGAGGGTCTGCAGGAGAACTTAGCCCTAGTAAGGAGGTTTGGGGGTAGCGAGCTACTGAGGGTTAGACTAGGGGCTACCACCCCTAGGCTCCTAGCGCTAAGCGAGTACAGGGAGATCGTCGATACGGCTAGGAGGCTTGGGGTGGGGGTACACACTCACATAGCCGAGGTACCTGATGACGTGAAGCACTTGAGAGATACCTACGGGATAAGCTTAGCGGAGTTCATAGAGTACGTAGGTCTAGCTAACGTAGACTCCCTAGTAGCTCACGGGGTTTGGCTTGATAGGGATGCTATAGCTAGGCTAAGGAGCTCTAAAGCTACGGTAGTCCACTGCCCTCTCTCCAACACTCTCTTAAGGGACGGTGTGGCCCCCTTAAGGGAGTTACTGGCGTCTGGCATTAGGGTAGCGCTAGGCTTAGATGTCTCACCATCGTACAGTATGCTAGACGAGGTTAAGGTCTCTCTCTCGATGCACCTAGGTAGAGGGGATGTTGAGATCGGGGAGCTGTTCAGTAGCGCGACGGTAGCTGGGTACGAGGCCTTAGGCTTCGGTAGGGGGGTTATAGCACCGGGAGAGCCGGCCGACCTGGTTCTATGGGAGGTAGGTGAGCCGGTTCAGAACCCCTACCTAGCTCTTCTTACGGCTGGAAGGGTCCGCGAGGTATACGTATCTGGGCGGAGGGTAGTTGAAGATGGGGAGGTTATCGGGGTTTCGGACGACGTACTTAAGGAAGCTAGGAGGGAGGTATTCAGCCAGCTGAGGAGACTCCTAGCTGGGACTACGCATAGTTATTGAAGGTGGTAGATACGCCCTACGTACTTCTAGCTTCTACAACAGTAACTGCGATCAATACTCCAACTAGAGCTGCGGAAGGGCTTGGCGGAGCTTACGTGGTCGTCTTGCTAGTAGCCGGGCTCCTGCTTATACTCCTAGGTCTCGCACTGAGTAGGAGAAGCTCCCGCACTTCCAGGGTAGGTAATATCGCCGCTACGACCGCAGTACGGACTGGATGATGCTTATGGAGGTAGTAGCCGGCTCTAAGGCGGAGCTGTCACTTGTCAGGAGCGTTCGCGAGGTCCTTACCTTAAGGGGCTTTGAGGTTAGGGTCATGCCTATAGAGGTTATTGAGTGGTCCGAGGTCGAATGCTCCATTAATGGTTTGCCTTGCACCGCTCAGCCTCCCATAGTCTCTAACTATTTCTCCGGTACCCTAGGACGTGACGTTCTTCTATCGCCCACTACTGAGGATCCCGATAACGTGTGGGCAATATACTGTAGAGCCGTTAGGGACGGGTACTCTGCCGTGATTTTCTACGATAGCTACCCGTTGGTTAGGAGGAGGAGAATAGTGGTAAACGAGCTTCCGAGCTATAGCCTCAGCGCTAGGATGCGTGCTGAAGTACCGGCAGTGCACGTCCCTAGAAGCTACGTAGGGAGTCTTAGGAGTTTAGGTAGGGTGGAAGTACACGTAAAGACTATTAAGAGGCTGTCCACGGGCTATGTAGTAGACGCGGTTTTCGGGGAAGCACCTAAGGTAGCTATAGTAGTACACCACGACCGCTGGTTGGCCGGGTTTAGGGATGACACTATCGGGATCCTCGTAGCTCTTAGAGTCGCGGAGCTCTCGAGTAGGCTAGGTATCCCTGTACGCTTGATCAGCTTCACAGCAGAGGAGTACGGCGACCCCTCGGAGAGTTCGTTCTATTGGGCTTACGGCTCACGTGTGTACTCCAAGAGAATCGGGGACTTAGACTTGGCGCTCGTCGTAGACACGGCGTTTACGGAGCCTGTGAAGGTGGATGCAGTGGGTATAGACCTAGCTGAGGGTTCTCTGGAGTACGTTGAAGCCGAGAGCTCACGTCTTGGTGTGGGGTATACGGACGCGGTTTCGCTAGTAAGGGATGGTATACCGTCGGTAGTGCTGCATAACATCCCAGAGATAAAGCCGTACTATCACGCGGATACCGATACCTACCCTGGAAGGAAGGCTGTAGACTTTATAGAGAGGTTGGCTAGGAGCGTAACTAATCTAGTAGCTAAGGCTAATTCTGGCGGTTTAAGGTCTTTGTACAAATCCTACGTGGATAGGTTCCTCTCCTCATTACCGCCTAGGGCAGGGTTTAGTCCTCCGGCTATCTCAGACTTTGTTGAGTTCAGTAAGTGCTTAACTAGGTACCTAGTTGTTCCAGCTACTCGCGGGAGCTACTTAGATCTAGATACAGAGATACTGACGCTAAACTTTACTGACATCATCCGAGGGGTAAGTGAGGGAGCGAGCTACACTATACTAGGTACTGATGAGAGGGTAGGTCCGGAGGACCTTACCAGCCTAGAGAGAGTCCTTGTAGAGCTTCTTGAGGAGGTTTTTAGGTGTTATAAAAGCTAGTCCTACTCCTACACTAAGGATTTAAACCTTCTCGAGGTCTCCACATGGGTGTCTACGGTGTACGTACGTGAACCTACATACGAGGTCAGCTACATGTTTAGGAGGATACTCGTCCCCTACGACGGCTCTTCGCATAGTGTTAAGGCCTTGGCGGTGGCTCTGGACTTCGCTAAGAGGTATGGTTCGAGCGTAGTGGTTTTCGTAGTTGACGACGGAACTCTCGGACCTGTAGAACGCTTAGTCGAGTCAGTAATGCAGTTCTCTAGGAAAGCGGGGGTTAACGTAGAGGTGAAGAGTACTAAGCTAACGCCAAACACCTCCATAGCTACAGCAGTAGTAGAGGAAGCCTCCAGAGGGGGATACGACGCAGTCATAATCTCCGCTAGGGGGAGAACCGTTAACCCGGACATAATGATAGGGTCGGTGGCCCTCTCAGTAGTAGTAAATGTCCCGATATCTGTACTCGTGGTGAGGTAGTGAGAGTCTCTGTACGCTGTTGCTGAGGCTCCCGACCTCTAGCTTGAGCCTGCTTCTCAGGGGTCTGTTAAACCTTTCTACACCTACGTGGTGGTCAGCATCTTTGTTGTTGGTCGTACTTGCTAACTAAGTAGGTAGGCTTTGAGGGCGTGCAAGCTAGGAGTATTTCTCTACCTTAACTCTACCGTATTTAGAGATAATATCAACTAGCTTCTCTGGGTCGTTGCAGTATATCCTGTGGAGAACCTCCACCTCCCCGTCCTTCTTAACGAACTCAACGAATTTTCTTGAGTAGTTAACTCTTACGGAATAGCTCTCTATGGGGAACTTTAGCGCAAAGCCGGGTAGCCCGACTACCCCTGTTGTGTAGACCTCAGCGCTCCTCAGAATGTTGAGGTACCTTCTCAGCATTTTTCGGCTAAGGAACTGCATCGACATCGATATAGCTACGGGTACCTCGTAGAGTATTATGAGGTCTAGAACCTGCACCACTATACCGTCACCCGTGCTTGACCCAATTACGTAGGGCCTTATTATGGTGGGATAGAGAGCGAGGAACCACAACAGAACTATAATCATAGATAATATGGAGAGCCCGCTAGCCTTTAGCAGGGGCTTCAGCTCGTTAACTAGCTCTAGATCCTTTGTCTGCAACCCGGATACCTCCTCCTGCCTTATTGTTAGTAGCTTCCTGCCGGCCACAATATCCTTAGTCAGGCTCCCCTTAGGTCTCTGCCTAAACATCGAGTAAGAGAATAGGGCTATGAAGACTATGAAGTAGGCTGTAGTAATCGCACTGCGGTACTCTGGAGGTACGAAGAGGTTTATAACTATGAAGAGGGATATTATCCCTTGGCTTATCGCTACGGACTTCAACAACCCCCTCCTAGTAGGGTAGTACGACACCTCCAGCACCTTCTAGAGTTACGCAGAGAGCTTTAAACCTAATGTACTTACGGGCTTTAAATGTAGGTACTTCGTGAGAACTACTCAGGTGAGCTAGGATTAGGGTACCGGCCGAGCTAGAGATTTTAGGTGTGATAGCGAGGTACGGAAGCATAAAGGGCTTAGTAAACCTGCATAGACTGGTCTACGAGCTTCAGAGCAAGGGCGTACTTAAGACGGACTTCACGTTCATTAAGTACAGCTTCGGCTACTACAGCAAAGACCTCGAGGAGCTGTTAAGCACTTTAAGAAGGCTTGAGCTAGTTAAGATCCTCAAGTCGAGCGATGGAATCGAAATCGTCGAGGTTACCGAGAAGGGACTAAGGGTCCTGGAAGCTGCGAGGGGCTCCAAGGAGGGTCCTGTAGGCTACGTCTAAGTCTTCCGGGCGGTCTACGTCAAGCACAGCTCCGGGGTCGTCTGTATCTACGTATATAACCCTATCTCTTTTCCTGGAGATCAGACCCTTAAGACCCAGTCCCTCCTCGGATAGGTTTAAAAGCTCCTTTACCAGCTCTCCAGATATCACCAGCGGGTGCCCACCCTTCGGCCCGTACCTGGGGATAACTATAGCACCGGCTCCGCTAGTGTATGCTGAAGCTACGCTGACTAGGAGAGAAATGGTTGTGGTCTTTACGAAGGGTACGTCAGCTGGGTGGATAGCTACTAGGGAGGAGTGCCTAATTACTCTTCTGGCACCAGCTACAATGGAGGTGCTCATTCCCCCAGTGAAGTTGGGGTTGTACACGAACTTCACGTCTAGGTCTCTGAGCGCCTCGATGATCCTACCGTACTCGTACCCTACTACAACAACTACCTCGTCGAAGCATTCGCAGCTAAGGAACTTCCTAACTACGACCCTGATAATGCTGTCTCTACCTACTAGTCGGTCCTCGACTTCGTAGAGTAGCTTATTGCCGGGAAACCGTGTAGATAGCCCAGCAGCTAGCACAAGAGCTGATCTCAGGACTCCCGACCCCGGCACCTTGCTGGGGAACTCCCCTAAGGCTGTGGGGAGGCCATCACCTTACTTAGTACGCTAGCTACAGCTCTGACTACTCTAGGATATGTACCACACCGGCAGAGGTTCCCTTCGATGGCTTTAGCTATCTCCTCGACAGAAGCCCTACGTTTACCTTCGAGGACCTTCCTAACGTACGCGTACGTCGTTAGAAGCATTGCTGGACTACAGTACCCGCACTGGATGGAGAAGTTCCTGACGAACTCCTCAACTAGAGCCCCGAAGAGGGGGTCGGATCTCAGTCCCTCAACCGTCATTACATCCATACCGTCTACTTGAGCGGTTAGCAGCAGGCACGAGACTACGGGTTTCCCATTGAGGAGTACTGTACATGCACCGCACTCGCCTCTCTCACAACCTCTCTTTACACTCTTCACGCCTAGCCTAAGCCTTAGGGTATCTAGCAGGATCTCCCCGGGCTCTACCTCGACTGAGACCCAGTTCCCGTTCAGCTTAAAGCTTACCTGCACCTTAGGACCACCCTAGGGAACTTTTAAGGGAATCTAGAGTAAGTCTGAAGACCATCTCGCGTCTATACCAAGCAGATGCTCTAACATCATCTATGGGGGAGACCTCCTCCCTAGCGATTTCAGCGGCTCTTTCCAGTGCGCTTAGGCTGACCTCCTTACCCCTAAGGTACTCCTCAGCCGCATACGCTCTGATGGGTGTTGGAGCTACTGAGTTTAGTGCTATCCTCACATCCTCGAATACCCCATCTCTGATGGAGATGAGAGTAGCTACTGAAACTATAGACAGCGTGAAGCTACTCCTCCTGCCGAGCTTAATGTAGGACCACCCACTCCAAGTACTCTTCTTAACTACGATCTCCTTGAGGATCTCACCCTCCTCTAGAGCAACTCTCCTGTAACCTGTAAAGAACTTAGTTATCGGTACTACCCTACTACCCTTAGGACCTACGATAACGAGCTCAGCTTCGTAAGCTAGGAGTGGGGGTGCTGTATCGGCGGCTGGGGAAGCGTTGCAGAGGTTGCCACCTATAGTCGCTAGGTTTCTTATCTGCCACGAACCCATGTTTTCGACAGCTTTCCTAAGTAGCGGTAGCTCTTTAGCCATCACATCTGACTCCACGATCTCCTGAAGCTTCGTAGTTGCACCTATCCTAACGCGGTCTCCTAGGTCCTCTATACCTCTAAGCTCTTTGAGGGACCCTATATCTACAAGGGCCTCGGCGCTAACTCTCCCAGTCTTTAGGTCAACCAGCAGGTCGGTGCCACCGGCGAGTACCTTAGAGCCGCGGATCTTGGTTAGTATGTCTATAGCCTCCTCCAGAGACCGAGGCTTGAAGTACTTAACCTGGAGAGCCTTGTAGTACATTCTCTCACCCTCGCGAGAGCTTAATTAAGGAGTAGACCCTCTCAGGTGTTATGGGTAGCTCAGTAACCCTAACACCTATGGCGTGGCTCACAGCGTTAGCTATTGCTGCTGGCATAGGTATCAGCGCCATCTCACCCACACCCTTAGCTCCTAGCGGGCCGTACTCCCACAGGTCTTCTACAAATATTGCTTCCTCGATCTCCGGTACGTCTAGCGATGAGGGTATTACGTAGTCCGTTAGGTTATCGTTAACTATTCTACCGCTCTGGTCGAAGACCAACTTCTCCATAAGGGTGTAGCCTAGCCCCTGGATTACAGCACCCTCGATCTGAGTCTTAACAGCTTCTGGGTTAACTATCCTACCTACGGCTAGGGCCGGGTAAACCCTAAGGACCCTCACCCTGCCTGTGTAAATATCGACCTCCACCTCAGCTATAACGGCTATGAAGCTGTAGGCAGGATATGCGAACCCCCTACCAACATCCTCCTGGAAGGTACCCTTAGGGAGGAAGAAGTAGCCTGTTGCGGATAAGTCCACCCCGCGGCTGTAGGCTAAGGTCACCAGCTCCTCCCAGCTCATCTTAGGCTCACCCCTGATGTAAACCTTACCATCGCGTAGTTGCACCTCCTCCGTAGGAACGTTAAAGTACTCGGATAGGAAGCTCTCGAGTCTCGATCTTATCCTACCCGCGGCTACGAGGATCCCAATAGCTCCAACGCTAGTACCTCTAGAGGCGTGCGTAGCACCCGTATCCGGGGCTTCTGTAGTCCCGAACACTACCTTAACCTTTTCTATGGGGCAGCCGAGGACTTCGGCAACGATCTGGCGGTGCGAGCTCGACGGAGAGCCCTGTCCCATTTCAACTATACCCGTGTACACCAAAACGGAGCCGTCTCGAGCTACCTGTATATATGCGTTGGACCAGTCCGGTACGGCCCTACTAGTGCTGTTCCCGTGCCATGCGACGGCTACCCCTATACCCCTTCGGAAGCGCCCGGTTCTCTCAGCTCCGTAATGCTCTCTCTTAATCTTCCACCCGCTGCGGTCTGCGAGCCTTCTAAGGGCTTCGTGCACACCTACCGATGAAGTTAGAACCTGGTCGGTTATGGTCGCACTGCCCGGCCTCAACATGTTTAGTAGCCTGAACTCCACGGGGTCCATCCCGAGTTTCTCCGCTAGGAGGTCCATCTGGGCCTCGGCTGCGAACTGTATAGATGGGTTACCGAAGCCTCTGAAGGAACCCTGCGGGACCTTGTTGGTGTACACGCAGTAGCCGTCAACCTTCGCGTGCGGGACTACGTAGGGTCCAGAGGCGTGCATCGTAGCTCTCCACAGTATGAAGGGACCTCTATTGGCGTAAGCTCCCGTATCGTGGATTATTGTGACGTCTATCGCCGTCAGCTTCCCATCCTTGGTAGCGCCCGACTTATACCTTATCACGGTGGCCTCACGCTTAGGGTGTATCTGAATGGAGTCCTCCCTGCTGTAGAATAATAGCACTGGCCTGCGCAGATAGTACGCGGCTAGGGCTGCTCTAGCGGCTACCAGTGGCCCCTCGTCATCCTTACCTCCGAAGCCCCCTCCTAAGTATGGTGCGACAACCTTAACCATCCCGGCGGGGATCCCCAGGACCTTGGAGACTATCTTCTGCCCTAGATGTGGGTACTGTATGGTAGCTAAGATCGATATTCTGTTCTCTAGGTCTGGTATAGCTAGAGCCGCCTCAGGCTCCAAGTACAGGTGCTCCTGATGGTGGGTTCTATAGGTATTCTCCACTACCACGTCAGCCTTGCTAAAGCCCTCCTCAACGTCTCCCTTCCTAACCCTGGTTCTGAACGCTATGTTGCTTCCGAACTCTTCGTGAATTAGTACATCCGTTCTCTCCATAGCCTCTAGGGGGTCTAGGAGTACTGGAAGAGGTTCGTAGCTTAGCCTAACTTCCTCGACTGCTCTTGCAAGCGCGTCAGGGTCCCTACCGACAATTACTGCCAAGGGCTCCCCGAAGTACCTAACCTTACCCTCAGCTAAGAGAGGCTGATCGGGGATCGCGTAACCTACCTGGTTCTCACCGGGTATATCTCGGTATGTAAGCACCTTCAGAATCCCAGGTATTCTCATAGCTGGCTCAGGATCGATGCTTAGTATCCTAGCGTGAGGTACCCTGGATATAGCTACCCTCGCAAGTAGGTAGCCCTCTTCGAAGAAATCCTCAACGAACTTAGCTAGTCCGAGAGCCTTCTCTAAGCTATCGGCTCTCTCAACGGACCTCCCCACAACGATGTAGCTCTCGGCTGAGAGCCAGCGCTGGATTATAGTCCTAGGGTCTTCCGACACTTAAGTCCCCGCAACTCTACTAGGGAGGTTAAAAAAGTACTGGTACCGAGTCAGCTCCGGAAGCTCGGCAGGGCCTCCCTTGATCTAAGCTGCTTGTAGGTTAAAGTAATATTCTTCGGTAAGTTCCCGTAGACGGTATCCAACCTTCCAACCGAGGTGTTGACCGGCGCGCCTCTAACTCTCTCAGCGCTACTATAGGCTTCCCTCACTATCTCCTCGTAGGCCCTGGCCAGGCGGTCGATGTTCTCCTTAGTCTCGCTCTCGGTTAGCTCGATCATGTGAGCCTCCGGTACTATTAGGGGGAAGAGTATCGTAGGTGCATGGAAGCCTCTATCGAGTAGCGCCTTAGCTACGTCCTCAGCTCCGATGCCCGTCTCCCTCTGTAGCCTCTCGAAGCTCACTACGAACTCGTGCTTCCTCCACCTACCGTGCCCGTACACTAGGTCTACTCCCGGAAGGGCCTCTAACTTCTTGAGCATGTAGTTGGTGTTTATAGTGGCTACCTCAGCTACTTCCTTTATGTTAGGCCCAAGAGCTGCTATGTACAGGAAGGCCTTAACTGCCGGGACTATGTTCCCGTAGAACCAGCTTATCCTCCCGATGCTCCTGGGCAGGTCGTACCTGAAGTAGTACTTCCTACCGTCGAAGTCTACTATAGGTACTGGTAGGTAGTCTACCAGACTACCCTTAGCGCATATAGCCCCGGCTCCCGGCCCTCCCCCTCCGTGAGGTGCTGCGAAGGTTTTGTGTAGGTTTAGGTGGGCTACGTCAAAACCCATGTCACCGGGTCTCGCGTAGCCTATAATACCGTTGAGGTTAGCTCCGTCGTAGTATAGCAACCCCCCCACTCTGTGGACCTCTCTAGCTATGTCCAGTATGTACTCCTCGAAGAGGCCTAGGGTATTCGGGTTGGTTAGCATTATACCCGCTGTTCTACTACTTAGAACAGCTCTCAGGGCCTCTATGTCGGTATTACCCCTACGGTCTGTGGGTACCCTAACCACTCTGAACCCAGCCATTGCCGCACTAGCTGGGTTACTACCGTGAGCGCTATCCGGTACTATCATTTCGTCTCTACCTGCATCGCCTCTGTCTAGGTGATACTTCCTTATCATAAGGGCACCCGCGAGCTCTCCGGAGGCTCCTGCAGGTGTCTGTATAGAGCACACGTCCATACCTACTATTTCAGCAAGCCACTTCTGCAGGGTGTAGATGATCTCGAGGATCCCCTGGACGTCCTCCTCATCTAGGTACGGGTGAGCCTCGGTTATTCGACTATCCGCGGCAAGCTCCTCGCAGATCTTCGGGTTGTACTTCATAGTGCAGGAGCCTAGAGGGACCGGGCCCAGGTCTACACCGTAGCTCATCTGCGACAGCCTTGTGTAGTGTCTAACTACTTCCACTTCGCTAATCGACGGCATGTCCTGGAGGCTAGCCCTTAGGAGCCTTCTAGGAAGCCTACCTAAGAGCTCACTAGCGTACTCCGAGAAATCCTCATCTATCTTCGCTCCTTCTCTAGTGAAGGTACTGACTTCGAAGACTAGAGGCTCGTCCCACCTAGCCTGCCTAAACCTCATCCTTACGCACCTCTAAGGAACTCCTCTATAAGCCTTACTAGAAGGTCTATGTCCTCCTTGGTGTGTAGCTCGGTGGTGCACATTAAGCAGCAGTCATCCAGCTCCTTGAAGAACCTACCCAGTAGTGGGCCTATGTATATGCCCTGACTCTTTAGGAATGTCCTGAGCTCAGCTATCCTAGCATACCGCACAGTTACCTCACGAAGGTACACACCCTTCTCGAAAGCCAGCTCGAGGCCTGCCTTCCTGAGAGCCCTTACCAGGTACTCAGTCCTACCGGCTAAAGCCTCCCCGAGTTTCTTAAGACCGTGGGGGCCTAGCAGGGATACGTATATTGCTGCTTTAACTGCTTCGAGAGCCGAGTTCGTGGTAATATTCGAGGTAGCCCTCTCCCGCCTAATATGTTGCTCCCTAGTTTGTAGGACCATTATGAAGCCTCCCTCGGAGCCGTCTACTGTTCTAGTGTAACCGATGAGGCGGCCGGGCAACTGCTTCAGAAGCTTACCCTCAGGATCCCTAATTCCGAGTATACCGGCTGTAGGACCTCCGAAGTTCAGCCCGCTACCTATAGACGAGGTATCGCCAACAACTATGTCAGCTCCCAGCTTTCCGGGGGCCTCCAGTACGCCGAGGAATATCGGGTCCTCGTAGACCACCACTAGGGACCCGCTCTCCTTAGCTAGACTAGCGATCTCGTCGATCCGCTCCTCGATAACTCCGAAGAAGTTGGGGGTCTGGATAACGACAGCCGCCGGCTTCCACTCCCTGACGGCTTTCTCGAGTTCTACTACGTCGACGCTACCGCTCTCCTTATCGTAGCCAACTTTAATCAGGGATATGCCGACAGGCTCGGACCACGTCCTAGCAACCTCGAGGATCTCTGGGTGCATGTTCCGTGGTAAGACTACAGCTTTCCTACCCGTAACTCTGACGGCGAGCCTAATAGCCTCAGCCATAGCTGTAGAGCCGTTGTACATTGAGGCGTTAACTACGTCTACACCGTAGAGCTCCGCCATGAGGCTCTGGTACTCGAAGAGGGCCTGGGTTAGTCCCTGAGCTATCTCAGGTTGGTATGGGGTGTAGGCCGTGTAGAACTCGGACCTACTAGCTAGGTGCTTTACAGTAGCCGGTACGTAGTGTAGGCACATCCCACCACCTAGGAACGGTGGTATGGCGTATCTGAACTTGTTCCTACTAAGTATATCGTTGAACAGCCTCCTAAGCCTGTACTCAGGTAGAGGGCTGCCGTAACCTACGTTGAGCTCTCTCTTAAGTAGTAGCTCTTGCGGGATATCGCTGAATAGCTCTAGAACCGAGGATACTCCCAGCTCCCTAAGCATGAGATCCTTTATGTACGAGTTAGGTATCCAGGGGTGAGGCATAGGGCCACCTCACAGAGTTAGGAAGAACCGTGTAGTACCACTCGAAGATACTGGAGTAGGCTTACTTATCCGTCTGGAGTACACGGCTACGGCTAAGCTCCATCACCGAGGAGGGTATAGCGTGGAAAGCTTAAAAAGCTCTTAACAGCAGGCGGATAAGGATGCTAGCTCTGTGCTTTACCTCGTTCCTCCCCTAACCTAACGACAGAGCTCCTACCTAGCGGGTCGTCGATTATTAGCGTAAACTCTAGTTCCCCCTCTAGAGCTTTTTTAACGTCCTCCATCTTCCTCTGGCACTCCTCGACGGACTCGGTGCATACTAGGGAGAGGACTTCGAGGACCCTCTCGAGTATGCCCCTAGCCGTCGTGATATAGCCAAGTGCGGCAGGTCCAGGGGTTATCTCTATACCTAGCTCAGGGATTACCACGGTAGCTGAGGAGGACTTTATGAGCAAGTAGTCACCGAACTCCCTAGATACCTTGACCTCGAATCTCTTCCTCTCACCGTACTCAGCTACGTAAACATCCCTGTAGAGAAATCCGCACGACGGACACCTACCAACTTCCATAATGATGTTACCAAAGTAGGGCGCATTGTACAGATGTATAGAGACCTCGAGCTTTTCGTGACCGCACGACGGACACCTAATAACTTCTCTACCGAGTACCGTTGTCGTTGAAGTTATCTCTCCATAGTCGGCGTGGTCCACCGACACCACAGCTACGCCTAGCAGTAGTATTTAGTAAGCTCTTAAGTAGCTAGCAGCTTCCTCTAAATCATGGCTTTCGGCAGATCCTCAACCCAGCTGCTACACTTTATATATATTCTCAACGCAAGAGTAGTAGCTGGAGGTGCTGTGATACTAGACGCCTTGAGAGCTCTGCTGGGCGCGGCATCCCCGTTTGGTGGGTATATAGGGGTATTTACGATAAGCTTGGTTTCTAACTCGGTACCGTTCCTGGGGGTACCGTACCTACTCTTCGTAGCTGGGTACATAGCTAGGGAGGCTATAAGGCTGGGGCTACCGGCAGAGCTAACCTTAATTGCCCTCTCAGCCCTCGGCGCAACTCTAGGTAAGCTCGTAGTCTACTTCGTAGCGGCTAGCTTTAGGTTAAAGCTTAGCAGTAAGACAAAGGATAACCTAAGGCTGTTCGCTAACTTTTCCAAGAAGCTGGCCTTCCCGCTGGTAGTGTTCTTCGCAGCCACGCCAGCGCCGGACGACCTGCTCTACGTACCCCTAGGGTTGTCGAGGTACTCCCTAGTATACTACTTTACCGGCATCTTCATAGGTAAGAGCATAATGGTCTGGATCTCCTCAACCTACTTCAAGGCTATAACATACGTACTCGGTGAAGACCCCTTAGCTGACCCACTAGCTGCAGTTACGATAGCTATAGTAACAGCATACCTATGTGTAGTAATACTGAAGATCGACTGGTCAAGGGTGGTCTCCAGCTACTCTGAGAGGGGGGTTCTAGAAGCACTAAAGAGACTCTTAGCTGAGTACGTAGAGGTGAACAGAAGCCTCCTTAAAGGGATGAGCACTTGGTTAAGAAGGTTAGGTGCTACGGGTAGAGCTACTCCACCTCCAAGTACTTAACACGAACTTAATCAGGGACCTACCCTCTCCCGCTAGCAGGTATTTGATGATACTTATATCATAATTCCGTTAGCGGGGTTGGTGTTCACTAGCTTCACTCTCACCCCATAAGCCTCCGCCGAGCTCAACGTCGCGGAGCCCCCACCTGAGTTGGGGTGCCTCAGCTCGATGTTGATTGAGTCCACGGCATCTTTTCCGAGAACTTTCTCATCTACTCTTGCTACTCTCAGCATAGGCTTTGCAACTTTAGTTCTCTTCACCTCTTCACCACATAGCGGCTTATCAGAGACATGCAGCCCTCAGTTCTCCAGTTCTAGGAATCAGCGTACGTTATTGTTGTTCACCTTATTTCTGGCTTATCGGTACGTGTTTTATCCTTCTTCTTGAGCCCCCGAAGCCCCTAACCCTCCTACTGGTGCCCCTGCGGGCGCCCTTGATTACCTGGGAGACTTCACTATAGTGTGTAGGGTAGTTGACTTCTACGGCTAGGGTTTAAATTGATGTCGTAATAGTGTTTGGTGGTGAGGTCCTAGAAATGAGTGAGGAGCTAGACTTCGTTATTACTACCGACAGGAGCATGATGAGCAATCATCACGGCCGTGAGTTTCTTGGTTTTGTCGCAACCGGTCCCCCGCTATTTCTTCCAGAACCTATCTGGAGGTTCGTTTGCTGCCCTAAGCCTAAGGTAGACAAGTTCGGGAGACCTGTGGAGGCTCCCTACGGCTTGAGGAAGATAGAGGCGGCACTCCTCGACGCAGGGTTTAAGGCGGCTATAGTAGACCCGGACTATGTCGGTAGGTACCTGAAGAGAGCTAAGGCCGTTATGGTAGGTCACCACGACTTCTTTGCCTACGGCCCTCCCTCATCTGAGTGGTGGTTAATCACGGGTAAGGTACCGGAGAACCGCAGACTCTTTACAGAGTTCATGGAGAAGCTCTCTGCCTACAAGAGCAGGTACGGCTTCAAAATCATCGTGGGGGGACCCGCAGCTTGGCAGTGGCTGTGGGAGGAGGATAAGGTAGACCGGTGGGGGGTTGACACAGTAGTTGATGGGGAGGCTGAGTTAGTGGTTAAGGAGTTAGCGGAGAAGGTGCTCCGAGGTGAGCCCCTGCCTAGGTACATCTACGTAGGTGCTGATAGGGTACCTAAGCTTAACGAGATCCCGGTTATCAGGGGTGCTAGCGTTAACGGCCTTGTAGAGGTAATGAGGGGTTGCCCGAGGGGGTGCTCTTTCTGTAGCGTTACCCTTAGACCCCTTAGGTACATCCCCCTAGACCACATAGAGAAGGAGATCCAGGTTAACGTCGCGCACGGTCTAAAGGGAGGTATCTTCCACTCCGAGGACGTACTCCTCTATGGGGCTACCGGGGTCATACCTCGTGCAGAGCCCTTGCTGAGGCTCCACGACCTAGCTACAAGGTACCTGAGAAGCATAGCGTGGGCTCACGTAGCCCTAGCCTCACTCGTCGTAGCGCAACGAGAAGGACGTATAGTGAGGAAGCTCACAGAGCTCATATATTCCAAGCTAGACCAGGACTTCATAGGAGTTGAAGTAGGGATAGAGACCGGGTCGCCAAGGCTAGCAGAGAAGATAATGCCGGGAAAGTCAGCCCCGTTCCCACCTTCGATCTACCCGGAGATAGTTGAGGAGGCCTTCGCTATAATGCACGAGCATAGGATAGTCCCAGCAGCTACGTTTATTCTTAACTTCCCCGGTGAGACCCCTGAGGATGTTGTTAAGACCGTAGAGCTCCTTGAGAGGTTGAGACCGTACCGCTCGATCATAGTGCCCATGATCTTCGTACCCATGGGTAGGCTTAAAGGTGAGAGGGAGGTAATCGCGCGGGTTAAGCTAAGGAGGGAGCACCTAGACGCTATGAAGGTAGCACTAGAGCATAGCTTAACCTGGGCTGAGAGAATCATGAACGAGTTCTACCTGAAGGACTGGAGGCTAGCCCCGGTTAGGTTACTCCTGAAGTACTTTGTCAGGATGGTTAGGTGGAAGGCAATGAAGGTCCTAGAGGGTCTAGAGAACTTTACGGAGAAGGAGCTAGTGATACCGAGGTTGTAAGCACCGGGGAACCGTCACTTTCAGAGAGCGTCAAGTACCTTCGGGAGGTCGTGAAGGCTTTCCAGTGTAGGCACTAACCTGGAGCACAGCTCATCGATCTCCGAGTTCCTGAACCTAAGTAGACCTACGTAGTAGACGGCTCTTAGACCGCTACTTAGAGCTCCGAGGACGTCGTCCACGCAGGAGTCTCCTACGTGCACTACCTCACTACCTTCGTAGCCTAGCTGCTCCAGTAGCTTTACGAACACAGCCCTCTGGGGTTTAACTGAGCCCACGTCCGACGACGATATTATGTAGTCTACGTACTCCCCGATCCCTACGTTATCCAGTAACCTCCTAATACCCCTAGCCGTAAAGCTGGTGTTGCTTACTACAGCTACCTTTAGTCTAGCCTTCTTCAGCTTAGGTAGGACCTCCGCAGCTTCCTCGTTTAACCTCGGGGTGAAGCTGTCGGTGGAGTTCTCGTAGGCACTAGCTATTTCCTCGACCAGCTCGGGGTCTCTGAGGCCTAGGGCCGCGGAGACTATCGACGCCAGCTCCCTAACTGATAGGATCATCCTAGAGGGTCCAAGCCCTTTGTAGACCTTTAGGATCAGCTCCTTGGGGACTTTATAGCCTCTAGCTTCAAGCACTCTCTGTATAGATACTATCCTCAGGTTCGTGTAGAGCTCCTCATCTTCAGGAAGTTTCTCCCATATTAGGGTGAACCAGAGGTCAAACGAAACCGCCCTTATCATGGCTTCAGACCCATACCTCAGGGAGCACCGGCATATAAGCTACGTGGAACACCCTCTACTCTTAATAACTTTTTAACACATATATGTTAACTAAAATAAAGGCTCGGTCTACGCGCTCTTATAAGCTTGTACAACACTGTTGTAGCGGTGGTAAGGTGAGCGGTCTGCGTGTAGGACGCACGTACGTCCTACTGGTGATAGGGCTAGTCGTTGGGGTAGTCTTGGGGATAGCCGCAGGCTGGTACTTAGCCTCCAGTAGGGGGCAACAGGCAGCCCTAGCACACATCAGGTTTACACTAGACTGGGCATATCAGGGTCCCCAGGCACCCTTCCTAGTAGCCCTCTACAAGGGGTTCTTCGCTGAGGAGGGGCTCTCGATAACCATAGATAGAGGTTACGGCTCAGCCAAGGTCATAAGCGACGTAGCTGCAGGTCTATTTGACATAGGCTTCGGAGACATAAATAGCCTCATAGAGTTTAAGTCTAAGAACCCGGACGCTAAGGTGAAGGCCGTAGCAGTTATACACGTGAAGTCTCCGCTAAGTGTTGTAACGCTTAGGGGTAGGGGCATAGAGAGCCCGAAGGACCTAGAGGGTAAGAAGCTTGGAGCACCTGCGGGAGATGCTGCTAGGAGGATGTTCCCGGCATTCGCTAACGCCGTTGGTATAGACCTAAATAAGGTGACTTGGGCGACCATGGACATACCTATGAGGGAGCCCATGCTAGTTAGAGGCGACGTGGACGCTGTTACCGGGTTCTACTACACCGTAGTGATAAACCTACTTAGCCTAAACGTCTCGGAGAGGGATATCATCGTATTTAAGTACGGAGACTACCTAGACATAGTCGGTAACTGCATAGTCGTAAACGAGGACTTCCTAGCCAAGAATCCGGATGCCGTTAGGAGGTTCCTAAGGGCTGTGATTAGGGGGCTTAAGTACGCTATTCAGAACCCTGACGAGGCTATAAGCATACTTCTCCAGAGAGACCCTACCTTGAACAGAGATATTGAAAAGAAGAGGCTGCTAATGGCACTTGAGATAATATACGTTAAGGGGGTAACAGATAAGTACGGCTTCGGTTACGTCGATCCAGTAGTAATAGAGAGAAACATCGACACCATAGTCTCAGTCCTAGGTTTAGGGAGAAGGCCCTCCTTAAATGAGATAATAGACCTTAACTATCTACCACCGCTGGAGTACAGGCTACCCTAGGGTCAGTACCCCATGAAGTACTTGCTAAAGCTTAAGGACGTTGAAGTGAGGTACAGTAATAGGAATGGTGGTCTCGTAGCGATTACTGGGATCAACCTAGAGGTAGCTCCAGGCGAGGTTGTCGGGATCGTTGGGAAGAGCGGGTGCGGTAAGACAACTCTACTGAAGGTTATAGCGGGTCTCGTTAAGCCTACACGTGGTGAGGTAATTTATAACGGCTCTCAGAATGGTGGAAGCTTTAGAGGAGTCGGAATGCTTTTCCAGTCCCCACTACTCCTACCCTGGAGAACGGTCCTCAGGAACATCCTACTACCAATAGAGCTAAGGGGGGAGGATGTGAGTAGGTACATCGGTAGGGCCCTCGAGCTAATGGAGAGGATGGGTTTAAGGGGTTTCGAGAACAGTTACCCGTGGGAGCTATCCGGAGGTATGCAGCAAAGGGTAGCTCTCTGCAGAGCTCTTATACACAGGCCATCGCTCCTCCTCCTGGACGAGCCGTTCAGCTCCTTAGATGCCATAACCCGGGAGGAGATGTGGGTACTACTGCAGGAGGCTATATCCTACGAGAACTACACGACGATACTAGTTACGCACGACATTAGGGAGGCCGTACTTCTCTCCGATAGAGTGGTCGTAATGGGGGGTAGACCCGGGAGGGTCAAGGCTGAGGTCCCAATACCTTTTAGAAGGCCGAGGAGCCTTGAGCTCCAGTACAGTCGGGAGTTTAACGATTACGTAGCCGAGATAAGAGGTCTCCTAGGTGATTAGTATGTCCTCCAAGGTTAGGGCCACCAGCTCCGTGCTTGCCCTGCTAGCCGTATGCGCGGTTTGGGAGCTCTTGGTACAGCTACTTAAAGTACCACGCTACGTACTGCCAGCACCGTCGGTTATAGCGCTAACTATGGCCAGGTACAGGGACTACCTCCTGCTAAACCTCTTCGATACCTTACTTACCTCAGCATTAGGCCTGGTTCTGGCAGCAGCATTCTCGCTGGCTTTAAGTATAGCCTTAGCGTATAGCGATAGCATTAGGGAGGCTGTTTACCCCCTGATATCCGGGTTTAACGCGATCCCCAGAGCAGCTCTGGTACCTTTACTAGCTCTATGGTTCGGCCTAGGTATGGTGCCAAGGATTCTAACGGCTTTCCTAATAGCTTTCTTTCCGATCCTCGTTCCGACACTAACAGCTATGGTAACCATAGAGAAGGAGCTCTGGGAGATGCTCACAGCCTTCGGGGCCACTAAGACCCAGGTGCTGACTAAGGTAGCTATACCGAGGGCTACCCCCTACTTCCTTAGCTCCTTACACATGGGCCTTACGAGTGCTGTAGTAGGGTCAGTGATAGCTGAGATGGTAGCCTCGGATAGAGGTATCGGCTACGTTATACTTTCCTCAACCTCGAGGTTGGATACCCCATTAGCCTTCTCCTGCTTACTACTCTTAGCCCTTACAACGTTTGCTATATCTAAGGTATTGAGTTTAGTTGAGAGGAGGTTTGCCAGATGGGCTTACAGAGCAGGTCTCTAACTTTCAACCCAGAGCTATGTACTGGCTGTAGTATCTGCGAACTAATATGTAGCTTCGCAAAGTTCAAGGTATTCAACCCGAGGCTCTCCCTTGTAAGGGTAGAGTACAATTACGAGGTGGGTAGAGTTGAGAGAGCGATTCTCTGCGTGAACTGCGGTGAGTGTAGTAGGGCCTGCCCTACCGGGGCGCTCTACACGGCTGATGGTGCGGTCCTTATTGACTACTCTAAGTGCGTTTCCTGCCTGGCTTGTGTCAGTGCATGCCCTACCGGGGCCCTAAGGGTTGTCGATGGGAAGCCCTTTAAGTGCGACCTATGCGGGGGTAACCCCCTCTGCGTGAGGTACTGCGTAAGGGGTGCTCTCCGTGCATCCTAAAGGTTATGCGGGTAGGGTACTCTACGTAGACCTCAGTAAGGGGAAGTACTGGGTCGAGCAACTACCGGTACACTTAGCTAAGGCATACGTAGGCGGTAGCGGTCTCGCAGCTTACCTCCTGTGGAACCTTACCGACGAGAGAACCGATCCCCTAAGCCCTGAGAACCCTCTCATCGTAGCTACCGGACCAGCTACCGGGGCGCTAGCTCCCTCATCAGGTAGGTTCGCAGTGGTATCTAAGTCACCGCTAACCGGTATATGGGGGGAGAGCCACGCAGGGGGGTTCTTCGGGCCCCAGCTTAAGTACGCCGGGTACGACCTCCTCGTAATAACCGGTAGAGCTCCTAAGCCCGCCTACCTGGTCATAGATGATTCCTCAGTAGAGGTCCGCGGAGCTGAGGATCTCTGGGGGTTAAACACCAGGGACACTACTAATGAGATAAGGGGTAGACTCGGCAAGGACTACCACGTCATGTGTATAGGACCTGCTGGGGAGAGGTTAGTTAGGTACTCGTCGATCATGGTAGACTACTACAGGGCTTTCGGGAGGACCGGAATGGGGGCAGTTATGGGGTCTAAGAACCTGAAGGCTGTTGCTGTTAGGGGTAGTAGAGGTGTTGAGGTCTACGACCCAGATAGGTATGTGGAGGTCCTAGAGGACATCCTCTGGAGGAATACTGAAGGTCCCTGGGCTCTCCCAGTTCAGATGAGCCTAGGTAAATACGGGACCCCCTGCCTAGTAACAGTGATAAATGCAATAGGTAGGCTACCGACGAAGAATCACTGGACAGGGTACTGGGAGGAGGCCGATAGGATAAGCGGTGAGGAGTTACTGAAGTATAGGGTCTCTAGGGGTTCCTGCTTCTCCTGCATGATTATGTGCAAGCACATAACTAGGGTCTCCGACGGTAAGTACGAGGGGGCCTTCTCTGGGGGACCCGAGTACGAGACCGTGGTCGCACTAGGCTCTAACCTACTGATATCCGATATAAGGGCCATAATATACATGAACCAGCTCTGCAACCTCTACGGGCTCGACACGATCTCAACAGGTAAGGTGCTATCCTTCGTCTTCGAGTGCTACGAGAAGGGTATTCTGTCTAAGGAGGATCTGGGGGGCATAGAGCCTACCTGGGGTAACGCTGAAGCTGCTATAGAGCTCATCAACGCGATAGCCATGAGAAGAGGGATAGGCGACCTGCTTGCTGAAGGCGTCGCTAGGGCTGCCGAGGCTATAGGCAGGGGCTCGGAGGTCTACGCTCTCCACGTTAAGAGGCTGGAGGTCTCAGCCCAGGACCCGCGGGCGCAGAAGTCCGTCGGCTGTACGTGGGCTACATCCGTCCGGGGAGCGGACCACCTACGCTCCCTAACTACCGTAGACGAGCTTGGCTACAGGGATATAGCAGCTGAGAGGTTCGGACCTGATAAGGTTGACTGGATATGCGATAGGCTTTCGGAGAAGTATAAGGGTTACATAGTAAAGGACCAGGAGGACCTGTTCGCGCTGGTGGACTCCGTAATAATGTGCAAGTATGGTACTATGTGGCCACCTATGTACTACTTCGACTTCATAGCTAAGCTACTCTACTCCCTAACGGGGATCAGGGAGTTCGGGGACGTTAAATACCTTAGGATTACAGCTGAGAGGATAGCTAACCTGAAGAGGTGCTACAACCTAAGGGAGGGCGTCGGGAAAGAGTCTGAGGTGCTACCCAGGAGGTTCACAGAGGAACCTATGCCTACAGGACCTTCAAAAGGTCACGTATGCAATTTAGAGCCCATGCTCCGCGAATACTACGAAAGCCGCGGTTGGGACTACGAGAGCGGCCTACCCTACGAGGAGACCCTAGAGAGGTTAGGCCTAGGCTACGTAGCCGAGGTCCTTAAGAGGAGATACAGACTTCCGAGGTTAGGCCATGGTGGTGGTAAGACTTCACGGAGTACTTAAGGAGGAGGTAGGGCTTAAGGAGCTGGAAGTCGACGGAGCTAACCTAGGGGAGGTTCTCCAGAAGCTACCTGATAAAGCTAGGGAAATCTTAAGGAAGTACTCAAAGTACCTAGTCTTCCTAGTAAGCGGTAGAGTGGTATACGATACGGGTACCCCTCTAAAACCTGAAGACGTTGTTGACGTTACGCTGTTCGTAGGTGGGGGTTCTACATAGCGGGTTCAAGGGCTCTGCGGCTAGCTGTTTTTAGCTATCGAGCTTAGTAACTAGGGCTACTAAAGATGGTGTGGGTAGTGAGCCTACCCGGGGACCCGGGCTTAGGTCCTGAGCTAGCTCGCCACATAGGTGCAACCCACAGTACGTTCTTCTCTAAGAGGTTCCCCGACGGCGAGGTCTACTTGAGGATGGCAGAGCGTGTCTCAGGTGACAGGGTACTTCTCGTTCAGTCCATGTACCCCAACCAAAATGATAGAGTAGTGGAGTCTCTTCTAGCTCTGGAGCTTCTCGAGAGGTACGGGAATGAGGTAACGCTGATCGCTCCATACCTAGCTTACTCCAGGCAGGATAAGGAGTTCCTCCCGGGGGAGTCGATAAGCCTTCGTTCGTTGATGAGAGCTCTGTCCTCGATGGGCTTAAGCTCTCTGGTGACTGTAGACGCGCACAACCCCGCTGCGGTAAGGGAGTTTTTAGGCAGTAAAAAGTACGTCAATGTAGTCCCAGTAGAGGTTTTTGCGGGAGCTCTAAGAAGCTACCTAGACCGAGGACTTACGGTGATCGCCCCGGACCAGGGAGCTTCCGAGAGGGCTAGGGCGCTAGCCGAGAAGCTCGGCTGCGGCTACGTTGTCATTAGGAAGAGTAGAGACAGGGTTACTGGCGAGGTTACACACTCCCTAGAGCCTTTAGAAGGTCTGAGAGGGGTGGCGGTAGTCTTCGACGACATAGTTAGCACTGGAGGTACCGTAGCCAATATAGCATCGTTCTTAACTGCTAGAGGGGTTTATGTGGTCCTAGCTGTTTCACATGCCCTGCTCGTTGGTGATGCCCCAGAGAAGCTTACGAAGTCCGGGATCCGTGAGGTCTACTCCATACCTACGGTACCTGTAAGAGTTCCCGGCGTTAGGTACCTGGAGCTAGCACCGTACCTAGCTAAGCTCCTTAGAGAGAAGGAGATTATCTAACCTTACGCGACCTAGATAGCTACTACTGGATGCGGGCTATGATACTAGCTCACGGTGATCTCCTCTATACGTACCTATCCGGGTTCCACAAGACCCTACCGAAGGCTGAGGTACTAGCTATAGCCGAGGCTGAGGGGGTAGGCTTACAGGTAGTCCTCGACCTAGACCAGCTTCTCGTACTTCGAGCAGATCACGTACTAGTAGACCTCCTTGGTACTAGAGCTGCATTTACCAGGAGGGTTGGCAAGGTCCTGTGGGTAGGTCCTATCGAGGAGTACGTCGACGGAGTAGACATAGCAGCACGCGTGGTCAGTGAGGAAGGATCTAGAGCGGTTAGGCTGGAGTTTAGGCGTCTTAGAGGCTACTCTGATCAGCCAGGTTACGAGGACTTAGTGAAGGCTTTACTTAGCCGGGGCGTTCGCATAGATAGGAAGAGCAGCACTACCGTAGACTTTATAATCTCCCAGGGGGTGCTGGTTGTAGGGCTAAGGCTACGCGAGATTAGGGTCAGCGACTTCGCTAGTAGGTGGACCAACAGGAGACCTGTCTACCTTCCGGGAGCTCTCAACCCCGATATATCGAGGATCTTCGTTAACTTGAGTAGGGCTAGCGTTAGGAAGGGAACTACCTACTACGACCCCTTCTGCGGAGTAGGGAGCTTTCTCATTGAGGCTTGTACTATGGGGTTAAAGTACGTTGGCAGCGACATCGATGAGAGGTACATACGCGGTGCTAGAGCTAACCTAGAGTACTACGGTTGCAGTCCAGACGTCATGCTGGGGGACGCGTGTAGAGCCCCGGTTGATAGAGTTGGTGCAATAGGTACGGATATGCCTTACGGTAGGCAGACTAAGCCTTCCAGAGCTACTATAGAGTTGCTGAGGTGCTTCCTGGAGAGCTCTGAAAGTATCCTAAAGAAGGGGTCCTACCTGGTTTTCGCGCAGAATAGCGATATAGAGGAGGAGACCTTGAACGCTATCGAGAAGTATAGTTATGAGCTAGTAGAACTACACAGAAACTGGGTCCACGGCTCCCTAACTAGGAACATATACATCCTGAGGAGAACATAGCCAGGGTGGTCGCTGTTAAGGTAGTACTGCTACTTACGGTCTACGGTATAGCCTTCCTAGCCTTACTACCGTTTGTAATTAAGCTGCTAGTGAGTCTGGAGAGAGTACTAGCAAGCCTAGGAGCCCTACTAGCAGCCTTAGTAACCCTAGCGCTCCTGGGAGCCCTAGTAGCTGTAGCCCTCTACTTATGGTACTGGATAGCTAAGGCCTTCGTTAGGAGGGGTTGTAAGGAAATCACCATTACCGCCTAGCTCGAAATCTCTAGGGCCTGTTTCAATTCTACTATTTTATTTAATGTAGGGTAATGCTTGAGACCGATGAAGTCTTGAAGTTTGTGAGCTCGCGTGTAACCCCCAGCTACCCCACGGGAGTTGTTCACTTCTAACCGCCTAGCTGTACACCGCCTCCTCGGGTAGCTGGGGGAGGTAGCCGCTGAGAGGTAGATGGCGAGGACAGTGAAACAACTAAATATTAAAGGCGATGAACTACTACTTATCAAGAAGCGGTCTCTGCTACCAGCTATCTCGCCGCTTTAAGGTCCTCTAGCGAGGTAGTAGCGGTGGTAGAGCTGGTAACGGAGCTCCTGTACCAGAAGGATAGCTACTTAAGGGAGTTCTACGCCTACGTTATTGAAGTCTCGGGCAGTGCTGTTATCCTCGATAGGACAGCCTTTCACCCAACTTCCGGGGGTGTAGATAAGGACCTAGGATTTCTATATAGAGATGAAAAAGCTTATAGGGTAGTTGACGTAGTCCTTGAGGAAGGTAGTGTGGTTAAACATATAGTTGAAGATACCTCAGGGCTACATCCGGGGACTTTAGTTAGAGGAGTACTAGACTGGGAGAGGAGGTACAGGTTGATGAGACTACATACAGCATCCCACATACTAGCTGCAGTTATGTACAGAAGATATGGAGCCCTAGTAAGTGGAGGACACGTGTATCCTGACCACGCTAGAGACGACTTCGACTTGGAGTTCTTCGATAGGAGAGTATTCGAGGAGGTCTTTGAGGAAGTTAATGAGATAGTAAGGAGGGATCTGGAGGTTAAAATCTACTGGCTCCCACGTGAGGAGGCTCTGAAGATCCCTGGGGCAGTTAAGCTAGCTGGGAGGTCCCCGCCTAAGGAGCCCGTACTTAGGATAGTTGAGATACCTGGAGTAGATATACAAGTTGACGGAGGTCCCCACGTGAGGAGGACGTTGGAAATAGGCAGGGTGGTGATGATAGGTGCTGAGAACAGAGGTAAGAAGAGAAAGAGGGTTTACTACACCGTAGAGCCCTGAGAGCTTGTTAAATCTCCCGTAGTACTTTAATAGCACATGGGCTCCTACGGTGATGGAGTAGCGTGTTGGCGTTATTGCATATGCCGTAGAGTGTAGTCCGTGTTACCTGAAGGCAGTACGACAACCTACAGTAGGGTTATAGCCGAGCCCTACTTCTCAGAGTGGGGAGGAGATCAGCTGGGGTGTTACCCCGTTGAGCCCAGGTGCGGGGCGTGATCAGGTAAACCTGCTAGAGCTTCCGAGAGAGCAGATCACCGAGTTGCTAAGGTCCGGCAAGCTCTCCGTAGCCGTGTTCGGGCTTGGGGGTGTCGGGCTAGCTGTAGCAACCGTCTGGCTGAGGGCTGGGGCTAAGGTTGTAGGAGTAGATGTAGATGTGCGCAAGGTTGAGGCAATAATGTCCGGTAGGATCCCCCATCCAGAGGAGGTTGTTGTTAGGACCTTGAGGGAGTCCTTAAGTAGCGGTAGGTTTACTGCTACTACTGATGGAGCTGAAGCTGTGAGGTCCACCCAAGTAGCTGATGTAATAGTACCCCTAGTCTACGGCCAGGGAGGTCCTGACTTCGCACCCCTGGATAGGGCTGTAGAGGTTATTGGGCGCAGTATGGAGAGGGGCTACGTGGTAGTAGTCGAGACTTCCCTACCCCCGCTTACGACTGAAACCAGGGTTAGGCCTATGCTGGAGAGGCTCTCTGGACTTCAAGCAGATGAGGACTTCGCTCTTATCTACAGCCCGGAGAGGGTAATGGTAGGCAGGGCTGTTGAGGATATAGAGTTCAGGTACCCGAAGATAGTCTCAGGCATAGGTCCCAGATCCCTTAGGGTTGCTGAGGCGCTATACTCCAACATAGCGAGAGCCGGGGTGTTGAAGGTATCTAGCCCACGTGTGGCTGAGTTTGCTAAGCTAGCTGAGGGAGTTTACAGGGATGTTAACATAGCTCTAGCTAATGAGCTAGCTAGGCTAGCTAGAGCTCTCGGAGTCGACTTCACCGAAGTTATTAGCGTTGCTAATACGCAACCCTACTCACACCTACATAGACCTGGTGCCGGTGTTGGGGGGCACTGTATACCGGTTTACCCGATGTTACTCAGCTGGGTTGCGCAGCTCTCTGGGATACGCTTAGAGCTAGTTGACCACGCTAGGAGTATAAATGAGTCCCAGCCCATTGAAGTAGTACACCTACTCCTGAGGGAGCTGGGTAAGCTAGGGTACTCCCCAGCTGATGGAGTCAGGGTAGCCGTACTTGGGCTAGCATATCGCGGGGACATCCCCATAGCCACTAACTCCCCTACCTACAGGATAGTGGGAGAGCTCTTGAGGCTCGGCTACCGGGTAGCTGTGCACGACCCTCTAATAGAGGATGACGAGTACCTGAGCTCCATCGGGGTAGAGCTGTCGAGAGACCTAGGGGAGGTCCTACTAGGCTCGGTAGCAGCCATAGTAGCTACGGACCACAGAGAGTACTCCGAGTTGTCACCGTGTGATCTGGTGAAGCTTTCAGGTGGTAGGTTGGTAGCGGTAATTGACGCTAGAGACATCATGAAGATCAGTCCATGCTGTGGAGCTGTGTACGTAGGTGTGGGTAGGGGTAGGAAATGTGAAGGTTAGGGCTTGGGGTGTGTGAGGTCCTGTGGGGAAGGGTAAGATATTCATAAGAAGGCATCTCATGGTTCGGGGAGAGTTCGTTAAGCCTATACTCGAGGGAGTTAAGAAGGCTACCATACGTATGGGGATTGTAGTACCTAAGTACGACGAAGTCATAATACACGGTGGAGGTAGGCCTATAGCTAAGGCTAAGATAACTGAGGTTGTATATAAGAAGGTATCGGAGCTTACAGATGCCGATGCAGCCTTAGACGGGTTCAAGAGTAGGGAGGAGCTCATAGAGGCCCTTAAGAAGGTCTACGGGAGGGTGAGTCCCGACGACGTAGTGACAATAATAAAGTTCGAGGTTATCCAGAGGCTCGATGAGGTGAAGTCTGACGATGTTTACTGCGGTCTTAGCCCCTCGGATATAGCTAGGATATACCTGAGGTACTTAAAGGAGCATGCGAGTGAGGAGGATAGAAAAATACTAGAGCTACTTGGTAGGGGTCTATCCATACGTGAGGTAGCTAAGAAGCTGTACGGCTCTCCCGAGAGGAGGTTCAGGGTGCGCAGGGTTGTTAGGAAAGCTCTAAAGGAGCTTATTAGTAGGGGGATACTTAGCGAGTGTAGGAGGGGCTGAAGCTGGGCTACTCAGGTTCAAGCGATAACTTGGAGGAGGTACTTCTAGCTGCAGCTACAAGAGCTGTGTCCTACCTTAGGTCCGCCTTCGTAAGTAGCGAGGCGGTAAAACTAGGTGAGGGTGGTGATGTAACTAGGAGGTTCGACGAGGTTGCGGAGAGGATAATACTCAACACCCTTAAGGAGTACCTCGGGGACGTTAAGGTAGTCTCCGAGGAGGTAGGGGTTATTGGAAGTGGTTCCTGGCTGGCTATAGTGGATCCTGTAGACGGGAGTGCGAACTTCGAAGCTGGTATACCGATAGCATCAGTCAGCATAGGGCTAGCTAGGGCTTCGGAGAACGCAAGGGTCCGCGATATAGTTGCTGGAATAGTGGCGGAGGTCTTTCGGGATGCTATATACTACTTCGATAAAGACGGGGGCTTTAAGGCTATAGGTGTGAGAGCTAGGCGTAGAAGCCCTCCGGCAGACGTAGTACTAGGGTACTTCGAGAGCCTAGAGTCCTACACACCTTTCCTAGAGCTATCAAAGCTCCTCGGGCGAAGGCTTAAGTTAAGGTCTCTAGGTAGCGCAGCTCTCGACATAGTTTACGTAGCTCTAGGGTCAGCCCTAGGTTTCCTGGATGCTAGAGCTAAGCTGCGGAACGTAGATGTAGCTGCAGCCCTATCGATAGCCAGTAGCTTAGGTGCTAAAGCCTACCTATGCGAGGGGGTGGACGCGTTGGAGCTAGAGTTGGCTAGGTTAAGCAAGGTCAAGTGCTTGGTAGTAGGATACGACGAGGCTACAGCGAGGACCATACTCGAAGCTGTCAATATCTCCAAGTCCTGGGAGCGTACCTCTAGGGATACACCTCCAGAACCATTCCCTCTATTGTAATAGGCTTTAAGGTCTCAGCTAAACTCAAGGCCTCCTCAAGCCTAGCCTCAGAGTTGCTGTACACCTCCAGGAGGACGTCGCCAGCTCTAACTTTATGACCTTTCTTAACACGCAGTAGTACTCCGGCCCCCTTATCTGCCGGTGCTCCGGCTGTAATGGCTATCTGAGCTATGGCTCTGTTAGAGACTCCGGTGATGTAGCCGTCGGTGTGCGCCCGGACCTCAGCCTTATACCTGCCTACCTCTACGTCCTCTGGCTTAACGTTCGGGTTACCGCCCATGGCCTCGACGATCCTCTTAAAGTACTCGTAGGCTTTCCCAGACTCCAGTATCCTAAGAGCTACGCCGCGCCCACCCCCCTGGGGGGCGAGCCCAGCCAGCTCTAGTACCATCCCAGCTAGGGAGACAGCCTTCTCCTTTACGGATGTAGGGCCTCTGCCGAGTAATGTCTCTAGAGCCTCCCTAGCCTCTAGCGCTGGACCTACAGCGTAGCCTACTGGTTGGTCCCCGTAGCTCAGTGCGCACCTAGCGCTGACACCAAGCTCTCCGGCTACCCGGACGAAGAGGTCAGCCAGCCTTCTACCGCTCTCTAGGCTCTCAACCTTAGCACCGCTACCGACTGGTATATCGATAATCAGCTTCTTAACGCCCACGCTCAGCTTCTTGGAGAGTATGGATGCTACCATTTGTGAGGTAGGGTCTAGCTTAAGCCTGTGCTCTACCCGTATAAGTATGTCATCCGCGGGAGCTAGGTTAAGAGCTCCTCCCCAAACTATGAACCCTCTAACTCTCTTCGCCAGCTCCTTAAGCTCCTCAGGGGTAAACACCACGGGGGCTAGCACCTCCATGGTGTCGGCAGTACCTGCTGGAGATGTTATAGCTCTCGAGGAGGTCTTAGGTATAAAGACTCCGACCGACGCGACTATGGGTACAGCTACTATAGAGACCTTAGAGTTCCCTGGAACCCCACCTACTGAGTGTATGTCATAAGCATCCTCACCGAAGTCTATGACATTTCCTGTCTCTACCATAGCTCTAGTTAGGCTAACTATCTCGCTAACATCCATTCCAACTACCGCCTGGGCTGCTATGAATGCTGCTATTTCTGCTTCGCTGAGCAGACCTGAGACCACGTCGCGTACTATGGTCCGTATCTCCTCGTAGCTTAGCCTACTACCTGCTAGCTTCTTCCTTATGTACTCTACGGATGATGTGCTAGTGTAGAGCTCTACCTCCACTTCCCTAGGGGAGCCCAGTTGCTCATAGAGATTACGTGGGAGAGCTAGGGAGAGTTCCTCGCCCTCTGAGATTACTGCCCACAGGGATAGTTCCTTAGAACCTACAGTAGCTTTAAGCCTACTACCGCCAGTAGCACCTAAGAGCTTAGCTAGCTTCCTGCTTAGGAAGGCTACTCTAAGGTCTCCGGAGTCTAAGTTAAGAGGGCTCACAGGTACTCTCATAGTCTGCGTGGGATCTACGTGTGAGCACCTTTTAAGTGCTTCAATAGGGTGTACGTAGCTAGCGCTTGAGTACCCTCTCCTCGAACTCCCTAAGTACCTCGTTCACCTTTAAGCGCCAGGCAGCCAGCTGGTCCGGGGTTTCGGGATAGTTTTCGTACATCTCCCTCACCCTACCCATGTACTCTACAACCCTCCTCAGCTTAACCAACAGGGATGGTCTTCTAAGTCCTGACACCAGCCTTATAGCTTTCTCAGCTACCGAGAGCTCTAGCTCCCCCCTGAGGGATAGGGAGTTTAAGTCCTCCTCCTTAACTATTCCAGCACTCATACCGAACTCGAGGTCTTCATCACTTAGCTCCTGGAGGAACCTCCTAAAGACGTCTAAAACCGCCTGCTTAACCCCGTAGTTACTCATATAGCATATGTTGGCCCTCCAAAGACCTTCAGCGCTCACATCCCCCTGCTCAAGGGCCTCTACTACAGCATTAGCTACGCAGAGGGACGACACCATCGAAGACCCCTTACCACCTCCGTGAACAGGGTTAACGGTGTAGGCGGCGTCTCCTACGACGGCCACGCCATTCCAGACCAAGCTACTTAGAGGTCCCCTGGTTGGAACCGGAGCCCCGCCAGCTTCTATGACAGTGCTGCCTTCGAACACCCGCTGGCTCAGCACATAGCGGTAAAGGAGGTCCCTGGGGTGGGGGTAGCCCCTACCTCCTTGAACACCGAGGCCTACGTTAACGTAGTTCTTTTTCTCGGAGTAAGGGAAGAACCACCAGTAGCCTCCGGGAGCTATTACCTTGCTTACGTATATCCTAAGTATCTGAGGCTCCTCGATCTCGTCCTTCAGCACTCTAACCTCCCTATAAGCTATGTTGAAGTCCTTGGGGTCCGCTTCCTCGCTTACGGGCCAGTCCTTGGGTAGCTTCCTAGCTATAGCTCTAGCGTTACCTGTAGCATCTACAACTACCGAGGACTGGACCTCGTAGGTCCTACCACCGGCGTATAGCCTTAGACCACATACGTACCCTCCGCTGATTAGGGGTTCAATAGCGGCCGTCCTACCTCTGAACTCAGCCCCCCTATCCATAGCTCTCTCTAGGAGATACCTTGCTAAGCCGATCCTATCGACCTCAACCCCCTCACCGAGTACTCTAAACCTAACCCGCCCACTCGGTGAGTATATGTCTATACCCTTTACGTAACCCTCTATTATATCACGAGGAAGGTCTTCCAACCCTAAGAAGCTTAAGTGATGACTTCCGATAGCGTCTCCGCAGGGCTTATCTCCAACTCTCTCGAACTCCTTAACGTCTACGACCAGTACCCTTAGACCGGCCGAGGCAAGTCTAAAGGCGGCGTAAGCGCCGGCCACCCCCGCACCAGCTACTACAACATCGAACTTCTCTCTCATACCGCATCCAGAAGCTTCTAGGTTATAGTAAAATAAGCTGCAGCTCAGGTCCGTAGCTGAAAGCCTTACGTTTGGGGCAGGGAGTGGGTCACACTTAGTTAGACCGCGGCCTACCTAGAACGGTCGCTTTAAGCCTCCTCATTCAGGTCGAGCCGGAGTACCCTCTCTAAGCCTCTGGCTTTTACCCAGTCCCTAAACAGCCCTAGGATCACCAGCGGGCATCTACGGACCTCCGATACCCTGGTAGCACCTAGGGAGGCCACGATAGCCCTCATCCCCGTAACGAAGCTCTTTAGGTACTCCATTAATACACCCCCGCGGTGTGCCTCCAGAAGAGGCTTAGCCATGCCTACCATGTCTGCCCCGAGCCTCAGAGCCTTGACAGCGTCGTATGGGGTTCTGATGCCTCCGCTTCCCACTATGAAGAGCTCCTCCGAGACGCTCCTGGCTTCGACTATGGAGACGGCTGTCGGTATACCGACCTCCCTTAGGCCCTCGGCTAGGAGCTTCTTAACGGTATCACCGGCTTCCTCAGCTCTGTAGAGCTCTACTAGGACCCAGTTAGTACCTCCAGCACCGGCCACGTCTACGTATCTAACACCTATGCTGTACAGCTCCTGGACGAACTCCCTACTCATGCCGAAGCCTACCTCCTTAACTATAATAGGTACAGGTGAGGCCTCAACGGCTTTAGCTAGGGTTTCCATCCCTGTAGAGAGACTGGAAGCTCCTTCTGGTTGAACGACTTCCTGGAAGTAATTTAGGTGTACTGCGATAGCGTCGGCTTCAACCATGGAGGCAAGACCGTCCAGTACCTTAGGCCCGTACTTAGCAAGCTCCCCTATCCCAATGTTACCTATAACTGGGATCTCTGTGCAGGACTCTCGGGCTACTCTGTAGGTGTAGATAACACTGGGGTCCTCGAGACCAGCCCTCTGGCTCCCTAGGCCTAGCGCTAGCCTTAGGGCGCAGGCTACCTCAGCTAGAGCCTTGTTTATTCTCTCAGTACCGGGAGCCCCGCCAGTCATGGCGGATATCATTACTGGAGCCCCAACCCTCTTGCCTAGGAATGGTATCTCAAGGTCTACGAGGTCCGGGTCTACCTTAGGTAGAGCTCGCTGAGGTAGGAATACGTACTCGAACCAGGTAGTAAGAGGTCCCTCTACAGGTCTACTTAACACTATGTCTATATGCTCTAACTTCCTCTTAGAGGTTTTCTCGGACCCCTCTAGTACCATATGATCGAACCTCTAAAGCTATCTGACGCTAAGGCTTTATAGAGGTTACCCTCTATAAAGCCCCCGACAACCTTAACCTTAACCCCCCTCACGCCGAGATTTAAGCCTTCGAGCAGCTTCCTCCTCATACCCCCCGTAACGTCAGCGTGAAACGAGCTCTCGGCTAGGTAGCCTAGTACCTCGCTAGCTGATGCCTCTCTGATGAGTCTTGCTGATGGGTTTAGCTTCGGATCACTGTCGTAGACCCCCTCCACGTCGGTAACGAAGATCAGCTCCCCGGCGCTTAGCTCCCGGGTTAGTAGCCAAGCTAGGGTATCACCTGAAAGGACCTCGAACCCCCTGTCAGAGTAAACGACGTCCCCGTAGGTAACCGGGATAAGCCCCCTACTAACTAGCTTGCGGAATATACCTAAATCGCAGGTGGTTGAACCAGAGGAGATTATGCAGATAGACCTAGGGGCTATTGAGACTGCTGGTAGTCCTAGCCTTATAGCTATGCGTCTTACGAACCCGCTTAGCTGGTCCATAGCGTCAGCAGTAGCAGAGTAGCAAGCTGGGTCTATGTAACCCCTCCTCCTCAGGCATTCGCTAACTACTGAGTGTCCGAAGCTCCCTCCACCGTGGACCAGGACTATCTGGATACCTGTCTCCGAGTAGTACTGCGCGAGCTCTCCGAGGAGCCTCGACAGCACGTCTTCCCTCAAGCTCCTGTAAGATTCCTTAAAGGTGATTACAGCACCCCCTAGCTTAACTACCTTCAGCATTTCCAGATCCCTAGGAAGGTTGAGTTAAAGCTTTAACTAAGAATCCCGGAGAACGCGTACCTCAGCTCTTGGTAGAGGGTTTGACTACCAGTAAACCCCTGTACTTGCCGACTAGGGAAACGCTTCCAGACGCTACGAGCTCCCTAATTAGGGCACGTGCGATGCCCAACTTTACTCCGAGAGCTGCAGCTAAAGTCGACGGGGTCGTCACTTTAGCCTCGGATACAACCTTAATAGCTCTCTTGATCAGCTGCTCACTTATCTCTACGGGGATCTTCCTCTCCTTAGCTTCCTTAGTCTCCTTAGTTGTACTCTTCTTAAGTATCTCCTTAGCTCTCTTCCTAGCCTCCTTATCCATGACGCTTAAAGGCTTCTTAGTCTTTCCACCCCCCAAGCTTACCGCCAACCATTCCGTACTAGCCGTACTAATAAACCTTTCGTGAAACCTACACCGAGACCCCTGCCATGGCTCATCAAGGGCTGTGCGTCAGTTACCCCGAGGATCCCCCTGTCGGGTCGAGTACCTTAGGGATTTATCACCTAAAGCACAGCACTTGTAGGTGCCAGAAGAGTGGGGGGAGTACTAGAGGTACTTCGTAGTGCTAGCTCAGTCGCCATAGTAGGGGCCTCACCTGTAAGGGGTAGGATAGGCTACGAGCTTCTGTCTAACGTAGTTAAATACGGCTTCAAGGGGGAAGTGTACCCGGTTAACCCGAAGTACGAGGAGGTCCTGGGATTTAAGTGCTATAGCTCCCCTAGGGCTATCCCAGGTGAGGTAGACGTAGCGGTTATAGCTATCCCGGCACCTTACGTACCCAACGCTCTTGAGGAGTTATGCGGGAAAGGCGTTAAGCTGGCGGTTATTGTCTCGGCTGGATTTAGAGAACGCGGCTACGTAGAGCTAGAGGAAAGGCTTCTTAGGGTATCTAGAGACTGCGGAGTAAGGCTGGTAGGTCCGAACTCAGCTGGCATTACGTCGACACCAGCGAGGTTGCACGCCAGTATAGAGGTACTGCCATCAGAAGGTAGAGTCGCGGTTATATCGCATAGCGGTGCAGTAGGGGGTGTGGCTATTTACGAGCTCCAGAGGCTTGGATCCGGGGTTAGCTACTTCATAAGCCTCGGTAACAGCATCGACGTAAGCCTTGAGGAGATCCTGGAGGAGCTAGCTGAGGACCCGCACACGGACTCTGTAGTAGTGTACGTAGAGTGGGTCAAAGAGGGGAGGAGGTTCATGGAAGCTCTCAGCAGGCTCTCGAGTTCGAGGCCCGTAGCCGTAGTTAAAGGCGGCTGGGGTAAGGCTAGCTCGGAGGCCGTTAAGACTCACACTGGAGGCATAGCTACATCATACGAACTGTTTAAAGCTGCGGTTAGGCAGGCCGGAGCCTACCTAGCTGAGGAGGTTGACGAGGCTGTAGAGGTTGCCGAACTCCTAAGGAAGCTTAGGACCTCCCCTAGGACGAAGAGGGTGCTGATAGTAACGAACTCAGGCGGCTACGGAATACTCACCTCCTCGCATCTCGAAGTGGCTGGAGCTGAAATAGCTCCGCTAACTGAGGACCTGGCTAAGAAGATCGTGTCTGCAACCTCAAAGGAGTTCAGCGGGGCTAACCCCGTAGACTTCGGAGGAGACTCCAAGGCCATAGATGTAGCTAGAGCACTTAGCCTAGATGTGCTTAGAGAATACTACGACCTAGCTGTAGCAGTATACGTACCTACATCGGCTGAGACCCCAGAGGAGGTATGCGAAGCCTTTAAGGAGACCTCAGAGGCTTTACCTACGGTTTACCTTATAGCTGGCGGGGGCTCCACAGCCATAGCTAGGTGCGTCTCAAAGACAAAACCAGTTGCTAGGAGGCTGTCGAACGTAGCTAAGGCCCTAGCGTACCTTTGGGGAACTCGGCTAGCAAGATATCGCTAACTAGAGCCCCTTAGCTTAACTTACCATAGCACTCTGAGGGGATCCCATCAGGGTGACCTAAGGGTCTCTGGAGAAGATAGCGTAGGGGGAGGAGCGGAGGTCACTTATATATTACTACCTCTAGAACTCCCCTCTTTACCCTGATAGTCGTTTTCTCAGGTCTAGGTCTTATAGGTAGGGTTATACTGAGGTTGTACTCCTCTACCTCTACACCCCTATACCTCTCAGACCACTTACCTATGTCAAGTCTCGACCTAAGCTTAGCCTTTACGTACATTACATTATCCTCGAACCACACGTTCACCTTTTCGGTATCGGCGTACGGTATATCTACGTAGATAACGATGCGGTCGCCGAGGTCCCTCATGGTGTAGAGAGGTTCTATGGATTCCGCAAAGACTCTAACCTCTCTCTCCTCGTGCTTAAGCTCTTTAATAGCTCTCTCCACTTCGCGGGTTACTGCTTCCTCTATCTCTCTCATAGCTTTCTCGATTCTTTTGAAGAGCCTGTCTAAAGGCCCCTCGTCTGAGGTCACCAAGGTAGTCACCCCCTACGCGTAGAGAAACGGTGAGTACTCCATATCCTTCCTCATCTGCCTCATTACTCCTGTAGTCTGCCTCATAAGTTCACGCATCTTAACCTTGATGAGCTCCGCCTCCTCTAGGAGCTTCCCGGTATCTATACTAATGTTAGCTATCCTCGAAAACACCTGGAGCCCCCGAGCAGCTGCCTCAGGATCCGGGAACTCCATGAAGCATTCTGTGAGGAGTAGTAGTGAGCTAAACCCCTTCCTTACGCTCTCCCTTATCAAGGTCGCGTAAGCTCCTACCAGTATACCCTGCTTTAAAGTTATAGCACCGCCTCTCTCGGCGATCTCAGCCAGCTTCTTGTTCGACGCTACGTAGTATGTTTTCAGCTCCTCTAAGTCTAACCTGTTAGGTGACGGGATCCCGCTAAGGGATACTATGTAGTCGAAGCCTCTCAACCTTGCATAGTCTACCACAGATGAAGCCAGCATGACCTGTACTGCTGGGGGTATGGAGACGTCTGTGAACACTACAGCTAGGTTCTTACCTACGTAGATCCTTAGTGGGGACCTAGGGAATCCCTCGCGCACAACAACTATGTGTGCGAGCTCGGGAGACTCTATGTCACCTGCTTCCTCTAAGTTTAAGGTATTTACCAGGTGGGAAGCGGATATGGAACTAACCAGTCCGGCATCCGGGAGGGAGAATAGAAGCATCGAGGGTTTCTCAACTTCGAGGGGTCTGTACTCTATGAACTTAAACCCCCCGATAACCTCCTCTCTATACACGCCCAACACCGTGCAACAGTACTGTACCGTCAGGCTTTTTATCCTTTTTATAGCTTCTTAACGAGTAATTGTAGGTCCTACCTCCCGGAGACCTTTTTACCTAGACCCGAATGCGTGGCTGGCGGGGCGGCATCTCCAAGCTAACGTTGAAAGGTAGTGGCTAGGGCCTCTGTATGCTTAGCTAAGACCCTTCAGACCTTCTTAGTTTTTCCTCTGCGATCTTCTTGATTTTAGCCTTCACAATGGATCCCATGGGTTTACCTAGGCTTTTCTCAGTTAGCCTACAGAAGGCGCACACTTCACCTGATGTAGGTGTTCCACAGTATCTACAACTACTTATCTGACCTGCGAGCTTGCTTCTATAGAAGCTCGCATTCCTAGCTACAGCCCTTGCGAAGGCTATCTTGATGCCTGGGTTCCTCTCCTCAATGGAGTTCAGAAATCGCCTAACCTCCTCCTCTATGCTACCTCCTCTTACTGCGTAGGGGCAAGACTCCTCGACCACGGGTAGCCCCTGGACGAATGCGTAGATAGCTACCTCCTTCTCTGAGATTTCGTAGAGGGGTCTTATCCTTCCGACAAGACCCTCTCCAGACTCCGTTTTAGGCCCTAGCTTACCTATACCACCTAAGTTTTGTAAGATGAAATTCTTAACTACGTACGGTAGGAGGTCATCCATGTGGTGTCCAAGAGCTACTACATCAGCCTTAAGCTCCAGGGCTGCGGAGTTTATCAGGTACCTTTTCACCAGGCCGCATACGCTACAAGCAGGTCTTCCGCTCCTGGTAACTAGCTCTGGTAGAGAAGCTCCAATGAGGTCCTTGAGCTCTAGTACTACTAGGGGTACTCCAAGGGCTTCGCAAAGCCTCTCAGCTACCTCTCTAGCTTTCCTGGAGTACTCACCTATCCCGAGGTCTATGTGCACGGCCACCACCTCAAAGCCTAGCTGCTTCGATACGTCGGAGAGTACTTGGAGAACGACAGAGCTATCCTTACCCCCGGAGATTGCTACTAGGACCCTCCAACCGCTTTTTATAAGCTTGTACCTATCGATGGTTTTGATGATCCTCTTCCTAATAAACTCAGCAAAGTGTTTTCCGCACAGTCTAAGCTTTGCGTAGCGTACTATCACTACTGCCGGGCTCTCACATAGGGAGCACTTTAGGGTTTCCTTACTCCCTTTCGGCAAGGGGTCGGCCATAGCCCCTCGTCTACCTGTACCAGGGCTTTACTCTACAACTCTTACAGGGATTTAAGCTATTTTAAGGACAGCTGAACCCCTTACGCGCGCTGCTTTAAGGTCTACTAGGGCTCTATTCACCTTGTCTAAGCCGTAAACCTGTACCTCGGTTCTAACTCCATACTTACTTGCTATGCCTAGGAGCTCCTCGACGTCTCTACGCGTAACGTTCGCCACCGACTTCACCTCCCTCTCAAGCCATAGGTGGGTAGCGTAGTCTAGCTGAACCGGGGTTTGCTTCCTAATCACGTTTACTACGAGCCTACCCCCCCTGTTTAGGAGCTCTAGAGCTCTGGGTACCATCTCACCGACAGGTGTGAAGTCTATGGCTCTATCGAGCCTCCTGGGAGGTTCCTCCGATGGAGCTCCGACCCAGTCGGCACCTAAGCGCTTAGCTAGGTCTCTGTGCTCAGCACTTCTGCTGAAGACATATACCTCAGAGCTGGGGTAAAGGGACCTAAGCACCTGGATGATTATGTGGGCGCTAGCTCCAAAACCGAACAAGCCGACCCTATGACCATCGGAGATCTTGGCTAGCTTTAGAGCTCTGTAGCCTACAGCACCTGCGCAGAGAAGTGGTGCCACGTGTACCTCGTCGAGCCCTCTAGGGACCTTATAGGCATAGTCTCCATAGGCCACTGCGTATTCTGCGTAACCTCCGTCGATGTGGCAACCAGTAGCTCTAAAGCTTTCGCAGAGGTTTTCTAGACCCTCCCTACAGTATTGACACTCTCCGCAGGTCCACCCTATCCAGGCTACACCAACCACATCCCCAACACTTATCGGCCCGCTATACCCTTTACCCACCTCAACTACTCTACCGACGATCTGGTGGCCTGGGATCAGAGGTAGCTTACAGCTAACCCTACCCTCAACTATGTCTATATCGGTATAGCATACCCCGCAAGCTGAGACCCTTATAAGCACCTGTCTAGGCCCAACTACAGGTATCGGCGCGTCCTCGATGGATAGGGGTTCTTCTACTAGCTTTAAGTTGGGGTATCTACGCGGTAGACCCTCGACATATATCTCGGCTACCTCCCTAAGTATAGCTGCCTTCATGCTCGACCTCCCCCCAACCTCCTGGAGAAGGCCCTGGGGCTGGCTCCCTCATTTCGGAGGGCAAGGTCTTCATCTGTTCCAGCAATTCCAAAAGCTTTAATTAGCTCCGACACCTAGTGCCCGCTATAAGCTACGGGCTCACACTTAAAGCCTTAGTCTTCCGAAGCCCCTCTATCGCCCGCCTGCTAACCTACGAGGTAGTCCACGACAGCGCTGGGGAACATGTTAGCGAGTTCGTCTACCTCCTTGGAGTATATCAGGGAGAATATGTACCGGATATCCGTTCTGCCACCTTCGCTCTTAACCTTAGCTAAGAAGCGCTCGATCTCGTAGTCTACCAGTACCAGTATCACTGCTGTATTACCTAGGTTCCTAACCCTACGGGTACCCCTAATCGCATGGATGTTCAGTAGGTTCGACCTCAGCCTATGAGATATGTGGGAGGCTATCAGTAAAGCCTCGCTTGAGGCTAGGACGGTCTCCAAGCGGCTTCCTTGGAGAAGCTCAGCCAACCTCCTCAGTATAGTTAGCGCGATGAGCTTAGTAAAGGCGGTGTCCGATAGGACTTCAATTACGTTATCTTCTCTTAAGCGACTCAGGACCAGGTTTCGGACTAGCCCCAACTCTGTGAGTACCTTGATTAAGCCTAGGCTGCGGTTCATTCTCGGCCTAAGCCTACCGTTTATGTACCTACTCAGCGAGGACTCTCGCACTCCCAGTATGCTGCTTAGGTATGTAAGCTTCGAGTACTTCTTGTAGGCTAACAGTATGTCAACTAAATCCACGTAGGCTAGAGACTCAGCGTACTTATAGGGTAGAGTGCTGTATATGCTACTCAGCTCACCCCACCTATACCGTAACCTTATCGCCGGGTTTAAGTGCGGAACTCTGGCAATATCGGTACTCTCGGTACGTATTGGGAGACTAGCTTGGGATAACTACAGGGCTTAAGGATATTTACCTCAGCAAGCTCTTAAGCTAGGTGGTTTAGGTGCCAGACCCCGCTAGGGAGTACCTTATAGGGAACCTAGATAGGGTTAGGCTAGACTACGACAGGGCTACCGATACCCTACACATAAGCTTCGGGGAGCCTCCCGAGGAGGTCGACGAAGCTATACTCACGGAGGAGGACATAGGGTATAGGATAAAGGACGGTAGGATCGTCTCGATAACGATCTACAACCTACTTAAGAGGCTCGGCCTAGAGGTGTAGGAGGTGGGGGTGCTCTCGGCGCTAGCCCAGTACTTCTCGCGTAGAGAGGTGGAGCTGCTTATTGAGGAGCTCTCGAGCTATCACAGGATCCAGGGGAGTCCTCACTTAGAGGAGGCCGGCAGGTACATTAGGGATAGGCTTTCCGAGTGGGGTATAGAGGTAGAGGTCTACGATCTACCCTACAGCTCTGAGGCCCCGCCCACCTCGCCCCCCATAGTCGGCTGGTTCGTGGAGGATGGCTACGCCGAGATCGTCAAGCCTAAGAGGAGGACGGTGTCCTCTCTTAGAGAAGCTTGGACTGCTGTAGTAGCTCACTCACCACCTGGCGAGTTTGAGGGAAGGGTATGTTACGCACCTACCTATAACCACGTCCAGTCCTGTGCGGATAGCGTTGTTCTAACCCCAGACTGGGGCCTCGGAACCTATTTAAGAGCTGTGGAGTCCGGTGCTAGGGCTGTATTGGTATTTAGGAGGAACGCACCTGTGGGGGCTTACCCCTACTTCGGGCTCTTTCCCCTGATCCCGGAGCTGAAGTATATGAGGGTGCCGGCACTAACAGTACCGCGTGACGTGGCTGAGGAGATCGTGGGGTACTTAGAGAAGGGCGAGGAGGTCGTAGCTAAGGGGTTCGTTAGGTCGGGGTATAGGGATACCGCTTACGCTAGAGTCGTCGAGGCTAGGTTCGGCGGCGGCGACGGGGAGTTCCACTTGGTAGCGCACTACTGCCACCCAGGTGCTACGGTTAACGATAACGTAAGCGGCTCTGTAGCTCTGCTGGTAGCAGCTAAGGCTCTCAATGTAGCTATTAGGGACGGTAAGCTTAAGGTTGACGTACCCCTAAGGTTCGTCTGGGTACCGGAGCACCACGGGACTGCTAGGTACCTGCGTAAGGTCCTTGAGGAGGGTCGGAGCATCCGCGGGGCGATTAACCTGGACATGGTCGGCGAGAAGCAGTGTAAAACCGGCTCAACGCTGAACCTAGTTAGACCCCCGATAGTCCTCCTTAGTAGGCTGGAGGCGTCTCTGTACGCTAAGACTCTGGAGGCCCTTCCGAAGGCTGGGACGTTCTCCTCCCCGGTTGAAGTACCTCTAGTTAGGTTTAACGTAATCAACTACGAGAGTGGGAGTGATCACGATGTGTATGTAGCTATGGGGATCCCGGCTGTGACGCTTAACCAGTGGCCGGATAAGTACTACCATACCAGTGCCGATACCATAGATAAGGTAAGTCTCAGGATGGTGTATTCCTTAGGAGTAGCTGCAGTAGCATCCGTGCTAGAGCTTGAGTCAGCTAGGTTAGAGCCCTACCTACACCTAGTCTACGGAATAGACACGCTACGCGCTTCTGGAGAGCCTCTCAACGCCAGGTACTACCTCTACGGAAAGGTCTCTAAACTGCTTGGAGTAGAGCTAAGCGTACCTAGGGTTGAACCCCCGGAGGGTGGTGAGATGGTAAGGCTATCCGCGAAGGGCTACCTAACCTCCCTCTACATAAGGTACAGAGCTGGTCTAGAGGTGCTCGAGAGGCTACGTAGAGTCCAGGATAAGTTTAGGTACTTCAGCACGGTACTGACCCTAGTAGGCACACACCTACTGGAAGGACCAAAGAGCTCTGAGAGGCTTAGATTTGAGGTCTCAGGAGAGTTAGGTTACGAGGTACCGCGGGACATATTCTCGGAGATACTCGACCTAGCTGAGGTAGCCAACTACGTATCCCGGTGGGCTTAGATGCTTCTAGTTTTCTACGGTAAGGGTAAGGGTAAGAGCTCAGCCGCCTACGGAACCGCTGTTCGGGTACTTGGGCACGGCTGGAGGGTACTTGTAGCGGTATTCATGAAGGACTCCCGAAGTGGTGAGATCAAGCTACTGCGTAACTTCAGGAAGCTAGTTAAGGTGTACGTATTGGGGACCGAGAGCTTTGTAACTCCCGGGGACCTAAGCGACCCGGTAGCCTCTGAAAACATGGCTAAGGCCTACGCCTTCCTAAGGTACGTACTACCTGGAGAGCTTAGAGGCTTTAGGCCTAAGCTGGTAGTACTCGATGAGCTAGGGCTCGCAGTACACCTAGGTATCGTTGACGAGCACTTTACGTGTAGAGTGCTGAGGGCATTTGCCGGTAGGTCAGATAGGCACGCGGTAGTTACGGGTAGGTACGTACCAAGCTCTATAAAGGGTATGGCTGACCTAGTTAGCGAAATCAGGGAGGTAAAGCATTACTTCAGAAAGGGATTCGTTAACCTAGAGGGTTTAGACTACTGACGCGCATTCTGCGAGACCCTTACCTGGTCTCCGTAGAGGTTGCACTTACCTAAGCTAGTCTTGGTTTCCCCTAAACTAAGACTACGGGGTTTTCGTGGTTCCTCCTGCTGTTGGGCTTTGTGTAGCTCTGTAGCTCTACTCTAACTCCAACACCGTCTAGGTATCTCAGGAGCTCGATAACGCTCTCCCTAATGAACTCGCTCTTCGACTTACCCGCCCTCCTCGCAGCCTCCGATAGCATCTCGCTAAGCTCCCGGCTAATTCGGAACGTAATTATCTTAGCGCAGTTATGCCTCTGTCTTAAGGTTAGCTCATAAGCTTGATAGCGCCAACCGGTAGTCATGGTTAACCCTTAAGCTACTCGTAACCTCCAAAATAAGTACCTTAATGTGCTGGAAACTGATCTACCTATTTAACAGCTGACGTAAGACGTAGTCTAAACTCACGTAGCACTCTGACAGCTGATTATGGTGCTTGGATTTATTTACAGCTGAAAGTCTTGCCCTTCAGGGTGGGGTTGGCGATAGGTTTATGGGGCGTGAGTCCTCTAGCTCTTGGTGATGATATTGCGTATGTGTTCTCTGGGGCCATCCCGAACATTAGGCCACGGATATGCTGGTACACTAAGTCGAACTTATGCCCCTAGAGCTATGATGGTAGTAGCCGTAGCCCCGAGAGGGGTAGTGGGCCGGAGGTTCAGCTGAGGTTAAGCCTCAAAAGAAGGGGTACAGCCCCAAACTCCCCCGCCCTGAAGGGGCGGGGGAGGAGGTTAGAACTCTAATGGCTGGCGGAAACCCTCTAGGAGCTGGGCTGAGCCTCGGTTACCTCCTCCACGATCCTCCTTAGCTGGCTTCTGTACATCTCGATTAGCTCCTCGGTTGTAGTAGCGTCCTCAGGTCCCTTATCGGGCCTCCACCTGATGAACCGCGGGAACCTAATCGAGATACCTACGCCCTTCTTAATAGCCCCTCTACAGCAGGTGTGCTGGGGGGATAGGGTTAGCTCAGACCCTAGTATCTCGGCTACTAGTGCTGGTACAACCCATATGTCTGGCTCTATGTCGGAAACTACTCTGGGATGTCTGTGTGGTATTATGTACGGCTTCAAGATCTCCTCCATCTTCTCTAGGTCCGCGTCGCTGAAGCCTGACCCAACCTTGCATACCGTCTGGAAGGTATCGGTTTCCCTATCGTATGCTGCGAAGAGCAGAGCCCCTATCTTACCTCCCCTCTTACCCCTTCCCTTGAAGGCCCCCACGACAACTAGGTCCACGGTATCTATCATCTCGCTCTTGTAGTCCCTCTTGTACTTAATCCAGAGCCAGCCCCTAGCGCCTGCCTGGTAAATCGACTGATCGTGGAGGGCTTTAACCATAACTCCCTCAGCTCCGTCCTCTATAGCTCTGAGGAAGAACTCCTCCAGCTTAGATGGCTCTGTAACTAGCAGAGCCTCTGAGAGCCTAAACCTCTCGGTCTCCTCCACTATCTTAGCTAGAACCTCCCTCCTCTCCCTAATCGTCTTGTTTATCAGGTTCACGCCATCGACGTAGAGAGCATCGAAGAGAAATACCGAAACCGGGTACTCCTTTATAGCTTCGTGTATGTCGTGTTTCCTCTTCCTGTGCATAAGCTCTTGGAAAGGCCTTAGGGCACCGGTGTCGGGGTCTATGCACACTATCTCACCCTCCACTATAGCTTCGGAAGCCTTCAGGCTCTCCCTAGCCATCTCTACCACGTCAGGGTACTGGTGGGTTATGTTCTCTAGTCTCCGGGAGAATATTACGATCCTATCTCCAGCCTTGTGTATCTGGGCTCTCTCACCGTCGTACTTGTACTCCACTAAGGCCTTACCCCCGACTTTGGCTAGGATCTCAGCAGGATCGCTCAGCCTCTCAGCTAACATAGGTCTTATGGGTATCCCGGGGGTTGGAGCTATACCCTTAAGCCCCTCGAGGCCCTTCGTAGCTAATACCTTAGCTACATTACCGAGGTCCGCTCTAACGTTATAGGCGTACTCTATGATAGGCCTATTAGCTGAGGAGCCCGTGTAGGCTACTGCCAGGGCCTCCATGATCGTCGCGTCTCCCACCCCTAAGCGCAACCTACCCTCAACTAGCCTAGCTATGTACCTGGCCTCCAGGGGGCTAGCTTTGCTAAGGAGGCTAGCTATTAGGTTGATCTTCACATCCCTACTCCCCTCTCCAGTAGCTAGGGCGACCCTACTCAAAGTCTCATGGACCTCCACAACGGTTAGCTTAGCCGATTCCCCAGGTTTTTGGATGAACTTAGTTAGTCCTCCCGCAGAGGGAGCCTTGGTAGCTCTAAGCTGCTCAGCGACTTTACCGCTATCCCCCAACTTACTGTACAGGGCCTCCACTTCGGACTCCCTAACGCCATAGGCCTTCGATATAGCCTTAATTAGGAGCTTTATCCCTACACCGAGCTCTGGAAGACCCAGCCACTCAGGCCATAGCCTACCCTGGAGGAGGTACACGAGTTTATCAACTACGTCCGGCTCAGCCTTCCTAAAGAGGTCGGAGATTATAGCAACTAGTTGAGTCCTACTTGTAGTCCTCTCAGCTATCTCCAAAACCTTAGCCAGCGCTTCAAAGAGCATGCTGCCCTACACACTACTTGTTTAAAAAGCTTTTAACCGAGCTACCTCTAGAGGAGGTACCCCTATTTTAACACACCTAAAAGTTGCCCATAAGATGGTGTGGTCAGAGTATCTCGAGCAGACGTTCGCACCCACCTAAGATCCTGGAGACTACGGTCCAAGTATCGAGAGGTCTTCCGTAGATGGAGTACGTGTACTTTGCGTAGGACTTGACTACCGGGCTAAACTCTCCGTGCTGGAACCCCCCTACTACTATTGGGAGCCCCTCCTCGAGAGCTTTCAAGCACACAGCTTCAGGCTTCTCTACCGTTCCCGTCTCATCTAGCAGTACTATGCCGTCTACCCCTAGCTCTTGAAGTAGCTTGGGAAAGCTAAGCGCTACAACCTCTATTAGCGGCTTCTCGCTATCCGGAGGCACCTTCCCGTACTTAAATGCCTGCTCCATTAAGCCTACGAACCTCAGGTAGTTCCTAGGTATCCTAGTCCTAGGATCTATAAAGAGTACGTAGTCCCCTATTGTGTGGACTACTACTTTAAGCTTACCCTCCAGGTTTAGAGGTGATGAGAGAGCCTCCAGAAGGCTTACGTGAACTATGTCCGGTCTACCACGTTTCTCTCTGTTAGGTAAGTTTTTCATGGCGTGGTAGTGTACCGAGACGTCCAGCAGGGTCTCTAGAGGGTTCTTACCGCGACGCAGTGCCCACTTCCTAACTGATGGGTGGGACGCGATCTCCCTTGGGACGGTTTCGAGAGCCGACTCAGCTAATACTAGGACTACCTCACCGTGGGGCCTGGTAATGGGCATCACCTACTCTTCCTGAGGACGAAGACGTGCCCCCTAACGGTAACAACCTCAGCGCCAACGGCTTTAGCCACCTCGTTAGCTATATCATCCACAGTCCTACCGGAAGCTGTGAGATAGGACTTCAGTACTCTGACCTTGATCACACCCTCCTCCTTAAGCCTCCTCCTCACCTCATCGATAAGCCCCTCGTGCAGCCCTCCCTTACCTATCCTAACCGAGGGCCTGCCGTGTACAGCTTCTACTACGCTCCTCCTAGGCACCGAAACCTCCAGCTACCGATCTCCGTCCAATACTAATAAGCTATGCCCGTACTAGTACTTACCTGTGCGCCGTGTTTTGGTCATTTCCGTTACTACTTTGGCATACATCGTTTTGGTATCCGTGCGCGGGCTCGTTCCACTTGTCTAGCCCTATTTCCCCGCCGAGGGAGTACCGGGAAGGCGCGTAAGTACTCCCCTGGCGGAGATGTTGGCTGACTCGTCCCTCGGCTAGGTCTAATCGGCTCATAGGCTTCGATAGATTTATTGCGTTTATAAGGCTGTTTCCGAAGTAGCTCAAGCGCTCAAGCGAGTAGTCTAAAGGAGATCCTCCGAGGGCGAGCTTCCAGCTATGGTCAGGGGCTAATCAAGGGTCTCAGCGCGTTGGAGCTCTTCCGCTATTAAACTCTTAACCTCATACCTGTGTACCCGCAGTAGATGTAGGTAGAGGCCTTTCTTACTGAAGGGGCCTCTACTGCAGAGTCCGCAACGTAGTTCCCCGTTAGCAACCCTAGATAGCTGCCTTGAAGCTCTCTCCAAGGCCTTCGTGATAACGCTTTCGAAGCCTGAAGGAGTAGTCTTCAGCTTGAAGTTCCTTATCTTAAACCCTACTGCCATTCTTATGGCTACGTCGACAAGCTTTTCAGATAGGGTGTCTATACTATGCGCAGTCAGAGCCACCACCTAACCCCCCGATCGCCACAGCTAAAGCTGTTAGAGCTATCTGTAGAGCTACTGCTGGAGTTAGGGGCTCTACCTCGGCTAAGAGCTCCTCGCAACTGCCTATACGTAGGGTCGAGCAGGTGAGCTGCAATAAGTTTAGGGCATCGCTCCTGGTCAGCCTTCCGGAGGTTAGAGCCTGCCTATAGCCGATAAGGACTTCCAGGTACTCCTCTAAGAAGTTATCGGGTAGGTCTAGCTCCCATAGAGGTACCTTAACCCGCGAAGCTATAGACGAGGCTAACCCCGGTATATAGGTCCCCTCAACAGCTACGACCTCGATAAACCTACCTACATAATCCCTAAGGACCTCAACTAACTCACCTACGTACTCACTATAACCCAGGGCTCTGGTAATAGCAGCGATAGAGTTGGTCAGAACTATACCGCGTACTAAGTCGTAGAGATAGGACGGGTCTACCTGTAGAGGGGTTTCAGTACCTAGGTCACTAACGCCCGATAAGTAGCTCATGACCTCAACCAGCTATACTCTGACGACCTAGCGACTCTAATTACCTAGCTACTTAACCTAGGCGGGCACCTCGTAGAGCCCTCCATAACCCCTGGGATAATACCAGGGTAGCCCCCTAAGGTATTACGAGGCACTTCCCTAAAATTCCAGACCTTTGGGTGGAGCGTGAAGGCGAAATCCTAGGGAGGTTCTTTACGGTGCTACCCAAGGACTCGTAACAAACTTAGGCAAGTAGTTGCGAAGGTTTCAGCAACAAGGCTTAGAGCTGTGTTAGTGAGTTAAAATTTCCGCTGCCTTGACTAGCGGGGGGATGTACTGCGGGTGAACTAAGTGAGATACGTAGCTATAGTTAAAGATCCGGTGCATAACTACATAAAGCTGTTTGAGCACGAGAAGTGCATTGTTGACGCACCGCCGTTTCAAAGGCTTAGGAGGATTCTCCAGCTACCTACGTCACAGTTCGTCTACCCATCAGCAACGCATACGCGCTTTTCCCATTCCCTGGGTACTATGCACGTAGCTGGGGCGTACGCCGAGAACCTCTACTTCGACCTACCTGAGAGATCTGAGAGGGACAGGCTCGTAGCTTTAGCTAGACTATTAGGGCTCTTGCACGACATAGGTCACGGACCATTCTCCCACACATTCGAAGATCATGTCCTAGTGCGCTTCGGGGTTAACCACGAGGTTATGGGGGGCAAGCTCATTAGGGAGCACCCAGAGCTGGTTAGATGTCTTGAGGAGTACGTTGAGAAGGAGTACAACGTAACGGTGGAGCAACTGGCTAAGGCCGTGGAGACCCCAATACTCGAGGAGTGGCCTTTCCGGTCCAAGGTCGGCGACTACTCGGAGCTCACCCTCTACTACATTATTAAGGGTCCTTACAGTGCGGATATAGTCGACTACCTACTAAGGGACTCCTACCACACCGGGGCTAACTACGGGCTTGGGCTGGACTGGGCTCGCCTCGCATACCACTCCAAGGTAGTTGGGGACTCTATAGCCCTCGAGTACAAAGCTAGGGACGTTCTCGACCACCTCCTGCTGGCAAGGCTCTACATGTTTAAAACGGTCTACTATCACAAGACCTCAAGAGCTTTCGATAAGCTGATAGGCACTATGCTGCAGAAGTCTATCGATGTACTGAAGATACCTGAGGCCGTCGAGAGAGCAGAGCTCTACGCTGAGCTAGATGAAAGCTACGTACTGGGCAACCCAGAAGTTAGAAAGCTCGAGGAGACGAGGTACCTACTCAGGAGGGAGGTCCCCTACAAGCTAGTCTACGAGGTAATACAACCCCTCGAGAGGGTTTCAGCAACTCTAATAAAGATAGGTAAGAGCTTCATAGAGAACGTAATTAGCAGCGTCTTTAGTGAGATATCTGGTGTGAGAGACCCTAACGTAGTATTCGTAGATAGCCCGCGACTACCGACTAACCCCATGTTTGAGGAGGTTGAGATAATGATGTTAATGCCCGACGGCTCGGTAACTAGGGTACCCATACGGGAGACTGTAGCCGGTATGATGCCTCACGAAGTCAGCTTCTTCAGGATCTATGTGCACAGAAAGTACGTAGAGTACTTGGACAAGCTTAGAGCCCGGGTCGCAGCCCTATTCGAGGGAGGTGAAGCTCTAAGACCCTTCTTCTAGCTAACGTCCTCGAAGTCTATTCTAAGCCTCCTAGCTATCTCGTAGGCCCTCTCGATCTCCTCTCTCGTAAGCCTCCTAGCTATTTCCCTGTAGCTCTCAGGTCTCCTGAGAACGAGGTACTCGGGCCTGTACTGGTCCATAACGTTAACTAGGGCTGTTGGGCAGTTCTCCGAGATCCAGGCCAGCACCCTCTCCGTACAGCAGTCTATGTGGTTAGGCATAACTAGGTGCCTTATTATTATGGGGTCCCCACTACTGCAGATGACCTTTAGGTTTCTGGTCACTACGTCGTAGTAGTTCTTGACTAGAGAGAGCCTACCAGCACAGGAGTTGTTACCGTACTTGAAGTCGGGTAGCCATATGTCTATAACGTCTCTAAGTAGCTCTAGGGACTCCTCGGTTAGGTACATATTGCTGTTCCACAGCTGTGGTACGTTGTACTTAACGTACTTTAAGGAGCTTAGTATGGTGTATATGTTCGGTGTAGGTTCGCCACCTACGTGGTTTATGTTCCTAGCGCCCTCACCTCTAAGGTAGTCCTGGATTGCGGCCAGTTCCTCAGCTGAGACCTTCAACCCGCTGTAGGGGTGCTCCTGGGATATGTCGTGGTTCTGGCAGAAGACGCACCTGAAGTTACAGCTCCCGTAGAATATCGTTCCGCTCGGCACGAGCGGCGGCTCCTCACCTATGTGAAGGAAGTACGAAGCTACGTAGGTTTCGTTAGCTAGGCGGCAGAAGCCTCTCTTACCGCTTAGCCTATCCACGGAACACCTCCACTCGCAGAACCGGCAGCTACCCATGATCCTCTTGGCTATTTCGATCTTAACGTCTAGGTAGCTAATCTTAGGCTTCTCGAGTTTCTCCAAATCTTTCAGGGATAGCTTAAGCTCCCTAGCCTCTGTATACAGCTTCGAGAACTCCTTAGAGAGCTCCCTGTGGAGGCTCCATAGTTCCTCTAAGCTAAGCCTACTAAGCTCTTCCCCAGTACCTACGTACCTAGCTATTACGAACTTAGCTGGGGCTCTGTTAACCATTACGTTGTAGTACCACGATAGCTTCTCCTTAACGACCCTACTCCTCCATACGACTACCGAGTCCGGCCTAATCAGCTCCCAGTACCTTATAGTCCCCCTAACTACCCCTAGCTAGGTAGCTCTTAAAGGCCTACGGGAGCCTACGAGCTATAAAGCTATAAAGCCTAGAGTAAGTGTACCCGGGTGTAGCTATGGCTTCACCTAAGGAGATAGTACTGCAGGCACTTGAAGAGGGGCGAAACAAGCTACTGGAGCACGAAGCGTACGAGTTCCTAAGGTACTTTGAGCTACCGGTACCTAAGTTCGGTCTGGCTAGGAGCCCTGAGGAAGCTGTAGAGCTGGCTGAGAGGATAGGGTACCCGGTTGTTCTAAAGATAGTGAGCCCGGACATAGTCCACAAGTCTGACGTTGGGGGTGTTGTAGTGGGAGTAGCTACGGACAGCGATGTACGTAAGGCTTTCGAGAGAATAGAGGCCAACGTTAAGCTGAGAGCGCCCAACGCTAGAGTTGCCGGTATATTAGTTCAAGAGATGGTCCCCCAGGACCTAGAGGTTATTGTCGGAGCAACTAGGGACCCCGTCTTCGGCCCGGTGGTGATGTTTGGGCTCGGAGGCATCTTCGTAGAGGTACTGAGGGACGTCTCCCTGAGGATAGCTCCAGTCACGCGCTACGACGCGGAGGAAATGCTTAACGAGATAAAGGCCTCTAGCATACTCAGAGGTTACAGAGGCGTGCCACCAAGAGACCGAGACGCTCTTATAGACATAATAGTGAGGACCAGTAGAGTGATGCTAGAGATCCCGGAGGTTACAGACATAGACCTAAACCCCATAATGGCTTTCCCAGAGGGTAAAGGCGCTAAGATAGCTGACGCCAGGGTCCTGGTAAGGAGAGTTGAGTAGGCTCGCTACCTACGTGTGGAAAGCTCCTAAGAGCTTTTTAGGCTACTCACGGGAGGTTATGTGCTGGTATCCCCTATTTCCTACTACCTCTGATAGAGATAGCGTAGCAGTTATGGGGTGGAAGGGCCTTGTCCCAGGAGGTCTCTGAGGAGCTCCTTCTAAAGCAGATAGAGACCTTAAGGGAGAGGCTAGTTAAACTGAGAGAGGAGAGGGACTCCCTGATAAACACCATCCGAGAGTTGAAAGGTAAGATAGCATCTACTAAACGCAGGATCAGGGACCTTAAGGCGGAGTACACGAACTTGAAGCAGAGCTTGAGGTCGCTCATCGAGACTAGAAGGGAGCTTATAGCGGAGAGGAGGAGGGTTATAGCAGAGCTCAGGGAGAAGAGGGAGAGGCTCTATGAGGTACTCTCCTCTTTGCAGCTTAAGGACTCCGGGAGGTTGAGGTCTACTATAGGCTCCCTGAAGAGCCGTATAGAGAAGCTTGAGTGGAGGATAATAACCGAGACCCTAAGCTTGGAGGAGGAGAACAAGTTAGTGAGGGAGATAGCTAAGCTAGAGGCAGAGCTTGAGAAGGTCTACGAGGAGCTCAAGAAGACCAACGAGCTAACCGAGCTTAGAGCTGAGGTGATGAGCCTAAAGGTAAGGCTAGGCGATTTGAACAAGAGGGTGGATGAACTGACCCAGGAGATAGTTAAGCTGAGCTCCAAGGTCGAGACCCTTAGGAAGGAGTTAGAGGAGCAGAGGAGCGCTTTAAACAAGTTCACTGAGGAGCTCGGAGCCTCGGTTAGGAAGCTACTCGAGCTTAAGGAAGAGATAAGGAGTAGTAGCGAAGAGCTTAGGAAAGCCTACGAGGAGCTTAGGAGGGTTAGGTCTGAGAGGAGTAGACACCAAGCTCTAGAGATAATCAGTAAGAAGAAGAAGGAGGTTGAGGAAAAGGCTAGACGGAGCAGAAGGCTGAGCTTTATGGAGGCTAAGGTGTTATATAGCTCAGCTGAGGATCTCATAGAGGAGGAGTAGGAGTAGATGGATAGGAGGATTCTAATTGTAGCTGTAGATTACGATGATGACGTATCTAAAGCTGGGGTTAGAACCCCACTACTTGGGTACTCGGAGGTTTTAGATGCCGCACTTAAGTTCGGAGTACACTTCCCCGACGACTCGGACCTAAACGTGCTGTTCCACGCTCTATACCTTTACAACGACCTGAAGGCCAGGGGCTACGAGCCTGAGGTGGCCCTTGTCTCTGGACACTCTGAGAGCCATGTGGAGGCCGGTAGGAGGCTTCTCGAGCAGATGATCTACGTTAGTAATACAGCTAGGTGTAGCGATGTAGTACTAGTCCTCGATAGCGTTGAGGACGAGCTCGTAATCCCGGTGGTTCAGGGGCGCGTTAACATAGTCTCCGTAGAGAGGGTTATAGTGGAGCAGCTTAGGGGTGTTGAGGAGACTTATGTACTCCTAGGTAAGTACATTAGGAAGGCTTTAGAGGAGCCTAGGTTCTCCAAGGTCTTCCTAGGGTTACCGGGCTTTCTTCTCCTACTATACGTGCTAGTTAGCATTTCACCGTACTACATTCACGCCTGGGAGATTACTCTAGCAGCCCTAGGGGTCTTCCTAATAGTAAGGGGTTTCCACATACCGGAGGCTATCCTAAGGAGGTGGCACTCCTCCTCAATATACAGAGTTACGGGGATCCTGGCTTTGATATCTACAGTCGTGGGTATAGCTTTCACCGTCGGGGCCGTAATCAGCAGGGACTTCTCCGTGGACCCCAGGTCTATCAGTACCTACGTGAAGACGGCTTTACCCTTTGCTTCCCTAGCGCTAGCGGTTCTGTACTCTGGTAGGTTAGCTATCAAGGTGCTCAGGAGAAGCATTAGGGTCTGGAGGGATATCGTCGCTATATCTGCAGTACTGCTAATAGCCACATACATAAACAGCTTAGCTGACGTGATATCGGAGTACCCCGGGCTAGACGTTCTGGTCTTACTTTACGATCTCCAGGTAGTCAACACTTTCGCTATACTAACTCTCACCCTAGTCATAGTATATGTGATTATGAGCTACGTTGAAAGACAGGTTCTTGCGCAGTCAAGGAAAAGCTAACGTGCTCCTGGGGGACCTCGCCGAGCTCCTTCTTCAGATCCTCCTTAACCGCCTCTAGGTCTCCTACGCCAGACACTATCACGTTTAGAACCGCACCATAAACCTTAGCCAGCTTAATGGCGTTTAGCAGCTTCGCCTTAAGCTCCTTAAGGGAGGGCACGCCGCGGAGCTCTACGTAGAACCTCAGAGAGCTAGCCTTGCTAGGCTTAAACTCCCTAACTACGTAGTCTACAGTCGTCTTGCTAAGTCTGTACACTCTTATGTCTCCTTCCCTTCCGCTCACTATATCAGCTCTAGACGAGCTCTTCCTCTTAAATAGCTCCCTGAGGATGCTGTAGTTTACCGATACTACCATATCTGCGCTATACTCCGTAACAAGCTTCTCAGCTTTCTCTATAGGTATAAGTCCTAGACCCCTTAAGTAGTTCTCTAAGCTCTTCCTGCTGACGCCTAGAACATCTGAGACCTCGGAGATCCTAATGCCTCCCCGGCTTATCTCCCTTTCTATTAGCTGGGTGTTCAAAGCTACGTAGAGCTCATTCCTTCTGTAAATAGCTATTAGCTCCCTATTCCTAACCAGGTTCTCGAGAGTTCTCTCGTTGCCTAGGAAGACGTGCCCGCGTTCGTAGATTATGTTATCGTAGAGCTCGTTGCTTACTACGAAGGGCACTCCATCGACAGCTTCGGCGAACTTGGCTAGGTCCTCCTCGGTACTACTACTAACGTTGTACCCTCTGAGAGTGCTAACCCTAACAACCATCTGACCCTCTCCGCGAATATGTGAGTGATGCTTCCTCTCGCTTGGGACGAACACGCCAGTGGCTACGAAGTCTATAGATCTCTCCCTAGAGCTCAGAGGGTATTCCAGCTCTACTACCTCCTCGAAGTTCTCCCTAAGTACCTCCCTAACCCTCCTCACTAGCAAAGCCGACGAGCTCATCCAACTACTGATATACTAAAAAAGATAATAAGCGCTCTTAATACCTATACAACGTGAATCGTTTACCCCTAGCGTTCTCCCCCTTCACCTCATGCTCGCTACCGGCCTAGAAGCTTCTACCTCAAGGACTTTGGCGTGCTGTCGTGGGTAGCCTGTAGCAAGTATCAAGCTCAACTGCGCGGGGACCCACACCTACGTGGAACCCGCCTAGGCTTGGAGCGTAGTTCAAATAGCCTAGGAGGGTCCAAGGTGCTTAGAGGCCCAGCTCTTATGCAGGTTTACGCGTTGCTCAGCGCCTCGTCCCAGTTCCTTCTTACAGCTTCTTGGGTCTGCATATGCTCAGAAGAGTTCGAGGAGACTTCAACTTCCTAAATTTTGGGTGTTTGACGCCTTTCTTGCTTCTAATCAAAGTAGATGCAAAGGGTACCAAAAACGCTGACCTAAGCTCCAGTTAGCTAGTTGCAGGATAGCTTACTCCTCTACTGGAGGGAGCCAGCGAGTGTGAGCACGGGGACAGAGCTGTGTCGGAAGGATATTAGCTACGTAGCTAAGACTGGCGTGATGCTCTCCCTCGAGGTTCGCAGCGTACCGGAGGTTCCAGTAGCTTACACCACGTGTAGAGGTGTTGAAGTGAGGGAAGTCAGAGCTGATGTAACTCTCGAGGTTCTTAGGATAGTTGAGGAAGTGAGAAGCTCTTTAGACGAAGAGCTTATCAAGAGGGATAAAATACTATTACTGTACAGGTCCTTCATCGAGAAGTGGGTAGGCAGTGCCAGGGATGTCAAGGTGTATCCGGAGCTTCTACTAAGGCGAATTCTATCCGGGAGATCCTTCCCGCACTACAACTCCGTTGTAGACCTGGTCAACGCGGTATCCCTAGCTACTAGAGTGGCTCTGAGCGTCCTAGACCTACGTAAGTTTGTACCACCTCTAGAGATGGTTTACCTAGATAGGGAGCTGTTCGTAGAGGATGCTAGGGGTAGGGCGATGAAGCTCCGCAAGGGTCTCCTAGTACTGGTAGATGGTCGGGGGAAGGTACTGTACGTATACCCATATAAGGTCACGAGAGAGGCTTACGTAGACCTCAATACTAAGGACTTAGTCGTACTGAGCTATGGAGCTCCGGGGATACCTACAACTACCTTGGTTAGTAGCGTAGCTAAGGTTGTGGGGAACCTCCTTAGCTACGACCACTATGCTAGCTGTGACGAGATTAAAACCGCGCCCCACAGCCCCTAGGCAGTAGACGATTCCAACCCCAGCTCCCTTAGGACTTCCAGAACTTCTTCATACCTTACCCTCTTATCGAAAACCAGGGTAACAACCCTCTCCCCGTTTACCTCCAGCTTTAACTTATCTACAACTACCCGTCCAGCTAGGAGGTCCGACTCGCTCTTACGTGGAGCTATGTACTCCTTATGTTTGCGCTTCATGAATTCGTAAAACGTATCAAAGTTCTCCAGGATTCTTATAGCGTCACTTAGGTCCTCGCTCCAACCTCTAAGCTCGCTGAGCTTCCTCAGAACATTTAAAGCTACTTCCAGAGGGCTTCTCAGGTAGACGTAACCTAGCTGTCTAAATAGCTTAACCTGGCCTGACACAGCTCTCCCCTCCCCTACCTTCCAGAACCCACCCACCTAATTAACTTCGTAGCTAGCTAGAACTTCCAGTGCAGGTTCTCGCGAATCGGTTCCCCGCGCAACCTACGGCGATGGGCAGACAACACGTTACTTCCATACCCCTCCTGTTTTTATTACTTTACTAGAGCAGTACTACTTCTTGGTGGTGGCGTGTTTAGGTTAGTCTACGGTAACGGGAGTAAGTTCAAGAAGATCTTCGCCGGGCTGGTGAAACCCCTGGATACCGTACCGATCGGGGTTACCTCTAACGGTATGGAGCTAAGGGCTCTTACCCCGGATAAGAACATGATGATCGAGGTTGTAATACCGGCTTCGTGCTTCGAGGTAGTTGAGGTAGCCGAGGACACCGTCTTAGCTCTCTCAAGGGACAGCTTTCTACGGGCGATTAGGAGAGCCTCAAAGCAGGACAGCATTACGCTTAGCTACGAGAAGGCCTCGAGGTACGTTAGGTTCCTGCTCTCAAACATAAAGACAGGTGTTGAGAGGGAATTCAACATAGAGGTAAGCGAAGCTATAGAGAGCCTGGTAGAGCCTCTAAGTATAGAACTACCAGTTAAGTTTCAGATAGCTACCGACGACCTCAAGAAGCTCATCAGGGACGTTAAGATAGTTGGTGACGAGCTGGAGATAACCTTTAGGGAGAACAGCATAGAGGTATCCTCGTCATCTGAGGGGAAGTCCTACAGGACCTCTCTCAGGCTAGACAGACCCCTGTACCAGTTGGAGTCCAAGGAGGTCCTAGTAAGTAGTAAGTACGATGCGGACTACCTAAAGACCGTGGCCGGAGCCATAACCGTAGCTGACCTAGTTAGCGTAGAGTTCGGGTCCGGGCTGCCTATGAAGATCTACGCTCCCCTCGAGGATGGCTCTAAAATCACCATTTGGATAGCTCCAAGAATTTAACCTCCCAATGTGTGGTTGCAGTAGCAGCGCTGTAGTTACCGCCCCACTGGGAAAGCCTTTGGAGAGGGGAGTAGTATCGTTCTGAGGTGAGTACTGGAGTACCTTCACTAAGCACGTTAATGGTCCTATAACAGGAGGTTCCATCCATGAAGGAAATAAGTCCTGGGTACTACTTTTAGAGGGATGCCAGGGAGGTAGCGGGGAGGACCATGTCAACGCCTCTCAAGAGAGCTAGGCTAAGGGCGTACGTAAACGCTCTAGCTGATATCGTAGTTGAAGCGGAGCACACCGCTAAGCTAAGTCGAGAGAAAGCTGTTGAGATACTGAAGAACTCCTTAAGCGAGGTGGGGGTAGAGCCCTTTAGAGGGATAAGGTTCTCCGACGAGGTCTACGAAAAGGAGCTGATAAGCCTTTACATAGTGGCTAAGGATATACTAAGACTACCCGCACTGAACTCTGAGGGAGCTTTAGGGGAGGTCTTCCAGATAGAGAGGCTGTTAGACAAGGTGGTGAGGGTGCTACTAGGCGAGTGTAGGCCGGAGATGGTAAAGGAGATGCTTAGCCAAGCATTCGGGACCATCGACGAGGTAGTTCTCAGTAAGGTAGTTAGGTACATAGCTACGGGGTTTTACCTCGATGTGCTAGACGAGAGAGCAGCTGTTAGAGCTGTAGGGAACCTAGTTAAGGCACTGCCGGAGTTTAGGGAGGAGTTTAAGCGCATAGCTAAGTTCTTCCTAGCCGTAGTCATCGGAAGTAAGATAGTCTCAGGCGAGGTTAGGAACAGGGTCGAGCTAGACCTATCTAGAAAGGCTCTAGCTATCAACATAGGGCTAAGCGGTGGGGCTCCAAGCATAGAGTACATAGCTGATGTGGTTAAAATAGTGTACGGGAAGAGCTTGCAGGTATCAGAACCGGAGAGCCGCCAGAGCCCTTCGTAGCTTACTCGAACCGCGGGCAAGGTATCTGCACTTCTACCTAAGGTATGGGTCTAGTTCTCTATGATGGAGAGAGTTATTAACGTAAACTAGCCTAGCGCTTACGGAGCCGGGAGCTCATTGTAAGTGGATGGGAAGTATGTTCGCAGGGCTTTGGGTCTACGCCACTATCCTCCTGATGAAGTCCTCTGCTCTAAATATCTCCAGGTCGTCGTAGCCTTGACCCGTACCTACGTACAGAATAGGCTTCTTGAGTAGAAGTGCTAGGGTTAGAGCACACCCGCCTTTAGCATCGGCATCCATTTTAGTTAGCACTACGGCATCGAAGCCTACCGCGTCTTCGAAGTACCTCATCTGCTCTAGAGCGTCGTTACCGGTTAGGGAGTCTAGCACCAGTATCCTAATATGCGGCTTCACTACTCTAACGACCTTTCTAAGCTCCTCAACGAGGTCTACATCTACGTGCATCCTGCCGGCGGTGTCTACTAGAACCGCGTCCAAACCCCTCTTAGATGCGTAGGTAACGGCGTCCTTAGCTACAGCAGCCGGGTCAGCGCCGTACTTACCCTTGAAGACGGGTACTCCCAACCTCTCAGCGTGTATAGCTAGCTGCTCCTGTGCTCCAGCTCTAAAGGTGTCCGCAGCTACGAGTACGGGCCTTAGGCCGGCTTTAAGCATGCGGTTAGCTACCTTAGCTATCGTGGTGGTCTTACCAACTCCGTTTACACCAAGGAAGACGGCTACGTAGGGCTTAATCCCAGAGCTACGTACGAGCTCCACTAGGTCTCCCGGAGGCTCCACTCTTCTAACTATGTCCATCAGAGCCTCCTGAATTCTAGCCCGAACCTCGTCCTCCTCCCTGAACCTGCTTACCCTAAGACCTAGTAGCCTGCTCTTAAGCTCGCTGAAAAGGGCTGGTATAGCCTCGTAGGCAACGTCGCTCTCGATAAACACCTCCTCAAGCTCTTGGAAGATCTTCTCTAGGTCTTTCTCGTCGAGCTCTTTTTTACTTACTGCGTCAGCTACCTTTCCGGCTAGCGTTTGAATAGCTTCCCGGATTTTCCTAAGCACTTCCCCGCTCTCCCCTAGGCTCAGCTTTCCTACTAGCGCTAAGTATGATGGTCTGGAGGCCCTGAAGGTACTTGGTCGCTTCGCTCAGCTCCTTCTCGAGCTCCTTAATGAGCTCCTTTACCTCGTTTTCCTCTGCGACTATCACCTCCATAGCCTTCTCCAGGCTAAGCTCGATGAAGTAGTCCTGACCTATGTGTACCACTACTCTATCTACTTTATCTAGTTTGGCGTAAGCGTATACCGAGCCGCTTTTATCGGCTGGGACTAGGATCTCGCTGACCTTGTAGACCTTCATGGAGGATATAAGGTCCCTAGCTACTGCGAGATCGTTTAACCTTTCTAAAGCTCTTCTTATGTTCTCCTGGAGTCCCTCGATATACTTCCTAGTCCTCTCGAACTCCGCTACAACAGCTTCTAGCGGTACTAGAACCCTTACCCCTCTTTCACCGACGCTCAACAAACCATCCCCTAAGCTCCTCTAAATCCCTAACGAACTTACTCCTAGCCTCCTCCGGGCTGATCTCGGTCACCGAGATTATCTTGATGTGGGACCTCTTCAGCTTGTGCCTGCTACCTAGGTCTGAGAGCACCTTCTCCACAGCATCCTCCTTCCTAACAGCCCTAACCTCGATCACGAACTTCTGCCACTTCCTGAGCTTATCCGGGCTGAATAGGGCGAAGCCCGCGACCCGGTATACCTTTACATCACCCCCCATCTACTCGCTCACCTTGAACGCTTTCATTATCCTGACTATCTCGGGACCCGTTGTTAGCTCGCCTACCAGTACCCCGTAGTTATTAGCTACGAGACCTGACTTAATAAATCCTATCCCAAAGTTCACTGTCCCAACGTCTAGCTCGACCCCAAAGAAGTCTGAAAGCCTCTTAAGCTCCTCGTCGCTAGCGCTCGGGTGTACCAGGCCCCCCCTATCAGTCACTACGGCAGCCGAGCCAACTGTCGGTATGCCAGCTATGGTGCTTTGAGCGTACGTCCTTAGGTTTAAGGCTGTAGCTATCCGAGTAGCTATATCCTTATCTAGCTCCGGATGGAATACAGCTGCCCTAGAGTTGTGTAGCACCACGTTACCGAGGGCGTTAAAGTTCGATGCCTCTACGACATCTACGTTAAGACCTAAGCTCCTCATCTCCTCAAGCTCCTCCTCCTTAACTATGTCAGGTACTACCACCTTTCTACCGGAGGCTACGGCGAATATCCCTATGAGGGTTGTGCCAGCTATCGAGGTCTCTACGATGTCTTCCACCGACAGAACCTCCTTGATCTTCCTCCTAAGCTCTCCGTCAGCGCCCTTAGGTATCAAGGCTAGACTATCCGTGACGACCATGTAGGTTCCTATATGCGGACTCCCAAGTACTCTAACCCTATCCACAGAGCCATGCATTACGCGGACCCTCCAGCTCTAGGGGGAGGCCTCACGGGTATTGCCAAGCTGGCCTTAACCACCTTACCCTCAGGGTCAAGCCTCATTACAGCTACGGCAACCCTTCTAGGAGGCTTGTCGTAGCGTCTGCTGAATACATACTCGTTTATGGAGCTGTCCAAGACTACTACCTCAGCCTTCGTATGCCTCTTAACGAAGCTCCTGATATAGTTTATGGCTCTGCTAGCCCTCCTGTACCTCCGCGTCCAGTAGAGCCTGGAAAGGTTTATGATGTAGATGGACTCAGACACTGCTACCCACCTACACGTTCTTGATCTTACTCCTCCTCCAGTGCCTAAGCCTTGGTCTGAAGGTGACCTTCCTTAAGGTTTTAACCACTACCCATATAGGTATAGCTGAGTTAGACTTCAAAGCCCTAGCTAGCCTCAGCTTCTTAGCTACGTGCTTTACCCGCGCCACCTTACTCACCCTTCCGCTTGACCCTTATCCTAATCTCACGCCTAGTCCTTATATCTATCTCAGCTAGGATATCCCTAAGGGTATCATCGTCTATTACCCCCCTAAGCTGCCCCGAGGAGAAAAGGGATATGAGGTAGTCCTCCACAGCTCGGGCTAGCTCAGGCTTAACTAGCTTTACATTGGCGAGCCTCTCCCTAGCTTCGGGGGTGAGGATGGCCCTCAGTATAGCTTGCCTCTGCGCCTCCCTGGCTGCTTCCTCCTCAGCTCTTCTCCTCCTCTCCTCCGCCTCCAGCATCATCTGCTCTAGCTTCCTCCTCTTAAGGAGCTCCAGCTCTTCATCGCCGTACTCGTACTCCACCTGTTACCACCTTAAGGCCCGTACTTAGCTAACTCGGGCCTCTCCTTAACTAGCTCCTGGAAGACTTGGTAGGCTATCGTATCTACTAGGGACATCCCCTTAGGGGTTAGGACTCTACCCTCGCGAGTTCTAGATACAAGACCCGCCTTCTCGAGCTGCTGGAGGATCTTCCTAAGGTGGTTCGCGGCAGCCTTCCTAAAGTGGGGCGGTGCCGAGCCTCTACGCTTTAAACCTCCGTAAACTGTCCTTAGGGTGCCTACGCCAAGGGGCTCCCCGGATATAGCTAGCTTCCTCAAGATGCTGGCGGCCCTCACGTACCACCAGTCTCGGTTGTCGGGACCTCTCTCCTTATGTACCCCTAGTTTGACGTATGGAGCCCAGGTAGGGGGCTTGATCTCTTTGAAGTTCTCCTTTAAGTACTCCGCCAACCTCCTTATCAGCGCGTCTGCCGGCACCTCCTTTACCGTTACCAATGTCCGGACCCAGAACTAGGAGTCTGAGTAGTTAAAAGGCTTTATAATTAGGCCTCCACCACTGTTAGGAGGGGTAGGCGGTTTCGGCAACTCCTCCCTTCGTACGTCTTCTACTCGGAGGAGTTGGACAAATTTTCTACTTGGAGACTAGTACAGTAGTTAGTCTTGGAGCTAGGGTCTTCCGCGGGTTAAGTAACCTAAACTTAACTTACTAGTGTCGTAAGGACGCCTTGTAGTTTGCGGCGGTGAAGTTTACTGATTACGCGAGCCCCTGAGGTAGCTCTAGGAGAGGTTCTCCCATATAGCTGAAGCAATACTGTTTATCCCTAGGTGCTAGCCCTCGTCAGCTTACACCCGCTTATCACTAGGGAACTCCACCCCCGCTGCACCCGCACGCCACCGTGCTGGACGGCGGGAAGCCGGCAGCACGTAGCATCCACATGCAGCCAGCCTGCCTAGACCAGATACGCAGTTCCCATCAGTAAACGGAAAACTAACCTCATAGACATTGATTACGAAACAGTCCAAGCTTAGGTAGGTTCCCCCGTAGGTGGGGGCCCTGCGCTACCGGGCTCAACGGTTACTGCAGCGCTACTACAACAGCTCGTGAGGTTATTTTAATAAAGTGGTGATGTGTACCTAAGGGTAGGTTATAGCGGCTTATAAGCTTTGACCTGCAGAGCTCTCGGTGACAAGCGTTAAGACTGAGCTGGGTAGCAGTGACTTGTGAAGACGTAGTTCAGGGTCTTACCTCTAGTAAATTAAGAGCTCGGTGCGGGTTAAAGCTCATAGCGGGGGATGGTCATCAGGGTACCCCCATCTACACGAAGCTCCCGTACTCTAGTACGTGGGGAGAGTTGAGGAGCGCTACGCTGTTCGAGGGTTTAGGTACGTCTGGAGCGTTAGGCTTAAGACTGCGGTTTACGGAACTTTATGTGGTCGAAGTAGGACTACCTAGGAGTAAGCCGTGGTGGGGTCTGTGGGGGCATTGAAGTATCTAGCTAAGCTGGGTGAGGTAGTACCCTCAGTACCTAAACCCGCTAGGAGGCCCGACCTAAAGTACAGGCTCACGTTTACGTTCGCCGCTGTAGCTATATACTACGCCATGGCCTCCACGGTAGTGTACCCACTTACAGCTGGTGCCGGGCCCCAGCTTCCCGCGTTAATGCAGGTAGTCTTCGCTGCGACTACGGGGACGCTAGCTCAGCTAGGTATCGGACCCATAGTTACAGCAGGGCTGATAATCCAGGTACTTGTTGGCGGTAGGCTAATAGAGCTCGACCTATCGAATCCCGAGGATAGGAAGCTCTTCACGCAAGCTGAGAAAGGTCTAGCTCTTATCATAGCAGCTGTGGAGGCGGTCGGGTTCGCGCTAGCATACAGGCTTAACCCCTATGTAACTGCGTCAGTAGCTTTGCAGTTCTTCACTGGAGCCCTAATACTGATGATGCTAGATGAGGCTATTCAGAAGGGCTACGGTATAGGGTCCGGCATAAGCCTCTTCATCCTAGCGGGTGTAGCTAGGACGATATTATGGGATCTATTTGCGCCCGTTACTGTAACTATAACGACGCCCGAGGGCTCTACGGTGAGTCAGTACTACGGGGTTATACCGTACATAGTAAGCTCCTCACTCGGGGGGAGGCTCGACCTCGGGAGGCTTATCTATGGTTACGTACCCGGGTACCTAGTTGGGGGTGAGACGGCCTTGCTACCCTCTCTTACCGGAGCTATAGCTACCGTGCTACTCCTAGTAGTAGTGGTCTACCTGCAGGGTATGAGGATAAACATACCGGTAACGATTCAGAGAGCGCCCGGTATTAGGGGTAGGGTACCGCTCAACTTTCTCTACGTATCTAACATACCGATACTACTCTTCGGTATAATAGTATCGGACGTGCTGCTGATCAGGAACATGGTTGAGGCCTACTTACCCCAGCATAGGTGGTTAGCTGAGTCCCTCAATAGCGCCTTACTCTACCTAACCCCGCCTAGGGGTCTACTAGGGGTCTACTACGACCCGGTAAGAGCCCTAGTCTACGCGGCGGTACTGATGGGTGCAGCCGTACTACTAGGGCTACTGTGGGTCGAGGTAGGGGGCTTAAGCCCGGCGCAGCAAGCTGAGAACCTGATTAGGTCGGGGATAAGCGTACCGGGCATGAGGTCTAACCCCAAGGCTCTCGAGGCGGTTCTAGCTAGGTACGTATACCCCCTAGCTATCCTCAGCTCTCTGGTAGTTGCCTCTCTAGCTGTGGTAGCCGATGTATTCCTAGTCTTCGGAGGGGGTATAGGCCTACTACTAGCATCTGGCATAATACAGCAACTCTACACAGCCCTAACATACGAGCAGGCCCTGGAGATGTATCCAACGCTCAGGAAGTTCATAGGTGAGTAGCGGCTTGCGCAAGCTCGTTGTGGTTGTCGGGCTTCCCGGAGTGGGGAAGAGTACAGTACTCTCTTTAGCATCGGAGAAGCTCCGCGAGAGAGGGTACGCGGTAAGAGTAGTAAACTTCGGGGACTTCATGCTGAGCTACCTACTCGGACGCGGAGTGGTTAAGAGTAGAGACGAGATCAGGAAGCTACCCTTAGCAACTCAGAGGGAACTGCAGGAGCTGGCAGCTAGAGCTATTAGGGAGGAGTTTGAGAAGGCTCCCGGGGAGAGGTTTATTGGTATAGTGGATACTCACGCAGTTATTAGAACTCCAGCGGGGCTCTGGCCGGGGCTCCCGCTTAGCGTACTTAAGGAGCTCAGGCCCGACCTAATAGCGGTCATAGAGGCCTCCCCGGAGGAGATACTCTCCAGGCAGCAGAGGGACTCTAGTAGGGCCAGGAGCGACTACTCCTCCAAGCAGCTACTAGAGGAGCTCCTAGCTACTTACAGGTACTACGCCATAGCTAGCTCGGTCATCTCAGGAGCAGCGCTGGTAGTAGTTGTCAACAGGGAGAACCAAGCTAGTCAAGCGGCCGAGGAGCTTGTTAAATCCATCGAGGAGCTGTAGCATGCCTGGAAGCTTGCCTCAGGTACTCCTAGGTCTAGTTACCTACGTAGCTCTACCAATCCTATGCTTGCTACCGATATCCTACCTCGTAAGGTTGTACGTAAGGAGAGTTAAGCTGGACAAGGTTCTGAGGGAGATGGAGGAGGTAGCGGTAAAGCTACGCGAGACCTCACCTAAGAAGGAGAAGAAGTGGCGTCTGTTCAAGTCTAGGTACGATAGCCTATACAAGAGCGTTAGGTGGTTACTGTGGCTAAACCTGCTCACCCTATGGGTTGGGGTCTTAGCTATGATATACCTAACGAGGTACGTAGCCTACCTACTGGAGGTACCTCCACCGTACTCACCACTCCGGCTAAGCTGGAGCCCGTTTACGCTAATCGGGGTAAAAGGGGTTGACGGCGAGTGGTACGTTGTGGACCTCTTCCTCTACCTAGCTGCTTTAGGTATATTCAACCACATCCATATCAGGATCTCGGGCATGAAGGTACTCTACGAGGTGTAATAGAAGTCTTCGGTGCACAGGTTGAAGATACTTAGAGAGGATCTTAAGCACGGGGTTGTAGAATTAAGGGTTGAGTGCGAGGACGACCTCTGGGTACTTAAGGGGGTTATAGCTAAGGGTGATGTCGTCGTAGCGAAGACCTTAAGGGACGTTAAGATCGATGGTGAGGGCAAGAGGAGGCTTCCGATGACGCTAGCCATCAGAGTCTCGGATGTATACTTTCAGCCGTTTAGCGGTAGGCTAAGGATCCACGGGCAGATAGTTGAGGGACCCGACGAGTACGGACTTAGGGGCTCCTACCACACGTTAAGCATAGATGTGGGGTCCGAGCTAGCGATAATTAAACCTAGGTGGACTAGGGAGCTCTTGAATAGGCTCAGGAGAGCGTCATCTAGGAGGGTTAAAGCTCTTCTGGTAGCTCTAGACTTCGATGAGTTAGCGATCGCTGTGGCCTTGGACCAGGGGATCAAGCTAGCTATCGAGAGAAGCCTCCCTGGACTTAAGGATGGGGGACCGAGTGCTGAGGACATAGTTAGAGAGGTAGCGGAGCTCGCAGCATCCGTAGCTAGTAGGGAGGAGCCGGATGTAATCATAGTCGCCTCCCCCTCGTTCCTGAAGGACTTAGTCGCTGAGAGCTTGAGGAGGAAGTTAAGTAAGCCTATCTACGTAGACTCGGTTAGCGAGGGCGGTAGGGCGGGGGTTTACGAGGTAATTAGGCGTGATGCGTTTAGGAAGGTTCTGCACTACCACAACGTAGCGGTAGTCGAGGAGATATTCGAGGAGTTCATGAGGCTCCTCAGCTCGGATAGCGATAGGGTCGCGTACGGGTTGCAGCAGGTAAAGGTAGCCGCGAAGGAGGGCGCGATCTCCAAGCTACTGGTCTGCGAGGATCAGCTCTATAGCGATGCGAGGGATGAGGTAGAGGAGCTTATGGAGAGGGTAGAGGAAAGCGGAGGGGAGGTACGCATAGTACCGGAGGAAAGCCCGACGTTCACTAAGGTAAAGGCGTTCGGAGGAGTAGTAGCGGTGCTTAGGTACCGCCTTAGCTACTGGGATAAGATGCGGGAAACCGAAGTAGAGGGATAGTATTTACTTCGCAACCCGGGGGCTAATCCAATTCTCGCAAGTGCGGATCTTAGGCTATGGGCACCTGGTGCGGTCCAAAAGAAAATATAAGCAGAGGCTTAGCAGTGAATCCGGTGCACTGGGATGGCATCATTCAAGGTGGTAGTAGGGGACCCCGAGGCTAAGGAGCCTAGGGTGATGTACGTAAAGGTGGTAGAGAGCGGCGACGTGAAGTTAACGGAGTCTATGAAGGAGGGGAGAGAGCTTATAAGAGCCAGGGCGAACCCAAAACTTATCGAGCTTCTCAACACCCCCTACAGGATAGCTACGATCAGGATATGGAAGGATAGGTCCAAGAAGGAGAAGGTAAGCTTCACGGTTAAGCTAGAGGCGGATCCAGCTGTGCCGGAGAGCACCGTGCTACTACCGTCGGGGCTTCTCTCAGAGAAGCTGGGGAGTAGCGAGGCCCTTGCAGAGATTTTCAGATCCAAGGTCTTCCAGATAGTGGTTAGCGGGGCCCAGGCTACAGCATTCCTAGGTAAGAAGATAGGAGAGTACGTAGATGCCTCCGTCATCGGTATACCAGGCAAGAGACTTCTAATAACCGGTGGCTCAGACTTCTCAGGTTTCCCTATGATACCGACTCTGCCCGGTAGTGCTAAAAGAGCACTACTACTCTCGGGCCCACCAGGGTTCCACCCCCGTAATGAGGGGGAGCGGAGGAGGAAGATGGTCCGGGGGAACACAATAAGTGAGGAAATAGTCCAGATAAACACCAAGCTCGTAGACTAAGAACTATAGCATCACCATATGCAACGTATGGAGCGAGGCATTATCCTAAGCTTGAACGACTACGGCCTTAAAGACATCCTTACCTGCGGCGCAATCAAGCTTCCCCAGTACTGCGAGTACCTTCACCTTAGAGCCGTCGGTTATCCAGGGGCTTCTGCATAGCTCGCTATATCTACACGGAGTTCTGCAAGCTATATGCCTGTACGTAGTTATAGCTCCCTCTATGGAGGATTTTGCGCTTAGAGCTACCTCAACCTTAGCCAGCTCTACGTCGACCGTCAACACCTCCCCAAGAGCTGGGCACCTGTTCACTATCCCGTAAACTTTAACAACCTCGTAGACTCTACCTACCTTTAGCTTCGAGACGCACGCAGATCTAAACCTGCACCTAGCACACTCGGGTAGCTCTCCAGAGAATACGAAGCGGTAGCCGGGCTTAGCTACGTACTTACTTACTAGAGTCTTTATTACCTCCACCTATGACACCCGTCCTCACGGCTACCTCTTCAGCTGCGTCTCGGGTGAGGCCTCCCTCGCCAAGTATTGTATACCTATCCGGTCTCACCTTATGAGCGATCGTCAGAGCCTCAATAACGTGCTCCTCCTTAACCCCCAGCTCTTTAGCTGTTACCGGTAGCCCTATCTTCTTTAGAGTCCTCCTGATTTGCCTCCAGTTTAGCCCGTGTAGATAGCTCATCAATATCGTACCTACGCCTACCTGCTCCCCGTGTAGAGCTGGATAGTTAGCTACGATGTCAAGCGCGTGGCTGAAGAGATGCTCTGAACCACTCGCAGGTCTAGTGCTCCCAGCTATGCACATAGCCGTTGAGGAGCTTATGAGGCCTTCGACCAGTATCCTGAGCCCCTCTACACCCCCCTTAGCTATGGTGCTACTGAAGGTTACTACGTGCTTAGCTGAAAGCAGAGCTAGTGAGGCTGCGTAGTCGCCGTAGTACTCACCCTTCAGTCTGTGAGCTAGCTTCCAGTCCCTCACGGCGACGATCTTCCCGATCAGGTCTCCGGCTCCCGCTAAGGCTACCCTTCGAGGGGCTTTGGATATGAGCTCGAGGTCTGCTAGCACAGCTACCGGAGGGGACACCTTTACGGAGTAGACCGTCTTAAGCCCCCTTAGGGATGCGAAGGGAGATGCTATACCATCGTGAGACGTTGCGGTAGGTACGCTTATGTAGTTCAGACCTAGTTGGTGTGCTATGTACTTAGCAACGTCTATGCTCTTACCACCTCCGATAGCTACTACTACGGATGGTCTATACCTACCTACGGGTTCTGCTAGGGAGTTAGCCTCGTCTACCGAAGGGCTTTCCACTACGAAGATCTCTACCTCGAAGCCTTCTAGGTGCTCACTTACCAGAGGTTCTACCACGGTCTTCCTTACATGAGCTCCCGTAATTATAGCGACTCTCCTACCTAGCCCCAGCTCAGTAATGACGTTACCAAGCTCCTTAGCGATACCGTAGCCTACGAGAACCTTCTTAAATAGGTCTATTATGTGCTTCAATACAGCCTCACTAAAACTTATAAGGTGCGTACGGATTTAAGCTCGGAGTTCAACGTAGGTGTGTGAGAGTTGAGAGTTCTACACAGTACAACAACGGTGGGGCTGGTAACTAGGACCGCCGCAGTGGTAGCGGCGGATAGAAGAGCTAGTAGCGGTACGTACATAGCTCACAAGACCGTGAAGAAGATAGTTAGGATAGCAGATCACGCAGTTCTAACCACCGCGGGCCTGGTTGCTGATACCCAGGTTTTAGCATCTCTGCTTAGGATAAAGGCTACCGAGTACAGCATAACCAACAAAACGAGGATACCCATCAGGTCCCTAGCTTCCTACCTATCGCTAATCCTCAATGCATACAAGTACACCCCCTTCATAGTTCAGTTTATACTAGCAGGCTACGACGACAGGCCCAGGCTCTTCAACATAGAGTTCTTCGGGGACTATGTTGAGGACAAGTTTACGGCAACAGGGTCCGGCTCTCCGATAGCTATAGGCGTCCTGGAGGCGGAGTACAGGGAGGACCTCACTGAGGAGGAGGCTGTGCAGCTTGCTGTTAAGGCTGTAAGGTCATCAATTAGGAGGGACGTATTCAGTGGTGAGGCTGTGGACGTAGCTATAGTAAGGGCTAACGGGATTGAGGAGAGGTCGTTTAATCTAGGCTGATAGGTGTGGCTCGAGGGGTAAGATTCGTCGACGACGTTAGGGAGAATATAAGGATCGAGATATTCAAGAAGCTCCCACCAGAAGCTGGGGTCACTAGGATAGAGTTCGAGGGACCTGAGGTAGTAGTTTACGTAAGGAACGTATCGTTCATAATAGAGAACGAGGAGTCCCTCAAGAGCTTAGCCAAGGCCATAAAGAAGAGGGTTGTGGTTAGGGTAGACGAGTCACGTAGACTAAGCGAAGCTGAGGCGAGAAGGGTAATACTATCCAAGGCTAAGCACCTAGTAGAGAGCGATAGCGATGTAGTATTCGACGAGGTTCTGGGAGAGGTCGTCATAAAGACTACTAACCCCCAGGCATTCATGGAGGGAGACAGAAAGCTCTTCAAAGAGATATTCGTAGAGACCGGGTGGAGGCCTAAAATAATCAGGAAGCCCCCGCTTAGGTCAACTATACTGGAATCGGAGCTTAGCTACATCATAAAGCAGTCCCCAGCTAGGCTAAACTTCCTCAGGGCCGTTGGGGAGAGGATACACAGAGAGGTGTTGTTCAAAGATAACTACGTTAGGATAACCGCGCTGGGAGGGTTCATGGAGGTCGGTAGGTCAGCTATACTAGTAGAGACCGCCGAGTCCAAGATCCTACTGGACTTCGGGCTCAACCCCGGTAGCTCTGCTCTTAAGAACTTCGCACCAAGGATAGACGCTATAGGGCTAAAGCCGGAGGAGATAGACGCTGTGGTAGTCACGCATGCGCATCTAGACCACGTAGGTCTAGTTCCCTACCTCTTCAAGTACGGCTATGAAGGGCCTGTGTATATGACTCAAGCAACTAGGGACCTCATGGTACTGCTAGAGAAGGATCTTATAGAGCTAACGAGGAGGGAGGGCAGGAGCCTACCGTTTGAGGCTAGGCACGTCCAGGAAGCACTTCTGCACACCATAACCCTAAGGTACGGTGAAGTCACGGACATCACTCCGGACACTAGGCTAACCCTCTACAACGCTGGCCACATATTGGGTTCGGCCATAGTTCACCTACATATAGGTAACGGGCTCCACAACATAGTCTACACCGGGGACTTTAAGTACGATAAGACCTTACTACTCGATAAAGCTCACAACAAGTTCCCGAGGGTCGATACCCTAATAATAGAGGGTACTTACGGTAACACCGAGCAACCAAGCAGAGAGGCTTCCGCCGAGAGGTTGGTTGAGATAATAAAGAACACTATCGAGAGCGGCGGTAAGGTCCTAATACCCTCCCTAGCCGTGGGAAGGTCTCAGGAGGTTCTGCTGGTGATAGCTAACGCTATGAAGCAGGGCAAGCTGCCCAGCGTACCCGTCTACATAGACGGCATGATAAACGAAGTTACAGCAATACACACAGCATACCCGGAACTCCTCTCAAAGGAGCTACGTGACGCGATATACAACTCCGAGAACCCATTCCTCCACGACTCCTTTGAGGTCGTAGCTGGGGCTACGACTAGGTACGAGATAGTGGAGTCCAAAGACCCCTGCATAATACTAGCTACGTCAGGGATGCTTAACGGGGGTCCAGCTGTAGAGTACTTCAGGATGATGGCGCCCGACCCTCAGAACACCCTGATCTTCGTCAACTACCAGGTCGAGGGGACCTTAGGTAGGAAAGTGAGAGACGGGGCTAAGGAGGTCCACATACTAGTTGGGGATAAGATAGAGGTAGTTAAGGTGGCTATGAAGGTGTTCTCTATTGAGGGGTTCTCAGGGCATTCCGATAAAAACCAGATACTTAAGTACCTAAGGGACATAGAGACGAAGCCAAGGAGAATAGTATTAAACCACGGTGAGTCATCGGCTTTGGAGAGCCTTAAGAACACCATTCTGAGGAAGAGTAAGGAGCTCGGGCTAAGCCCGTCGGTAGAGGTCTACGTACCCAGAGTACTCGACTCCCTAGCACTAACGGTTTAGCAGCTCCCGGCCAAGCTCACATCTCTTCCTTCGGGTAGCTTACCTCTTACAGGTTTTCAAGACAGTGGCTACCGTGTCTGCGAGGCTCTTTGTATACAACCGCTTAGGGGTTCAGCTTTTATATAAGTTCATATAAGTTGATGTGATTTTCATTGCCTCATCTTTGTTCCGTTTGTCCCTAGATGTTCATTCTCATTAGTTTATTTTTGCTCGTTGCATCTAGGGACTTCCACCTCGCCCACGCCTCACGCGGTATCCCCGTGGGGTCATGGGTGGCGGTCGAGCCCAACGGCACGGGGCTCCCATCTACGAGTAACCCTGCAGGGCTCGGAGCTCTGCTCCCATCGCCCCGCAGGGCTCTGAAAAAGATGTTCCAGCAGGCGACTACATCCCTGTGCCAGAGCTCTCCTCCCACACTGCACCTGCCAACCCTGGAGCCATTGCTGTAGACTATTGGGGCACCATGTGCTGGGCAGAGCCTAGAGGTGTTCCTTGGGTCTATGTAGATTGCTGGAACTCCATATTCCTTAGCCTTCTCTTCGACAGCTCTTTGCACTCCCTTGAAAGAGGCCTGGTATATCCTGTGACGTAGCTGGTCGTCCCTTATATGGTTGATCATTTCTCTAGCTGGGTTCTTGCCTAGCTTCTCCAAGACAACAGCGTACCAACTCTCCTTAGCGATTCTAACGATTATGTTCGCGAGCTTCCACCTAAGGTCGTTCTTCACCTTCCTCTCCCTGAGCTTCCTAAGCGCCCTCCTCTTAACCCTGCAACTGACCCCGTACACCTTGTCGTACTTCTCCTGAACCCTCTTCCTCCTGTAGTAGTAGCCTAGGATGATGTCCCTAAAGCCAGCTTCAAAGAGGTAGGTACTACCATCCACCAATACTGCAACGTGATCCTCGTTCACGTCAACAGCTACGAAGCCCTTCGGCTCGTAGGCTTCGACTCTCTTCTTGAAGGTTAAGTAGGCAACGAGTCTTCTACTCTTCCTATCTAGCTTCACCTTAGCTTCTGAAGCTAGCCTCAAGCTAGTGTTGAAGTACTTCCAGTACTGCTTGTGCGGCTCAAGCTCTACCCTGACCCAGCTCTTGTGAGTTGCTATCTCAATGCTTGTTAAACCACCTGGCTTCCATAAGTGGTCGTCGAGCCATATAGATACCCTCCTGACATCGGGGTATTCCCTATTTGTCAAGCCCTTCTTCTTCAACCTGAGGAAGCTCTTGACCCTAGTAGAGGCATCTTGACATGCAGTATACGCGTAGTGCGACGGTAAATGAGGGTAAAGCGTTCTCAAATCCCTGTACTTCAACGCTTTGAGCTTGGTAAAGCTCGTAACGCTGTTTCTAACTGCGTACATCGTCAGTTGCTCAACCATGTTCCTGTACATACCCTCGAGCTCTGCGAAGACCCTGAATACTCTTCTCGGCAGGGGAGCAGACCTGACAACTACTGTTCTCACTACTTCACCTACTCTTCTCAACCTCTTCTAGGAGCTTCTTGAATCCTTCCACAAGCTTTCTCTTCTTGTGGCTCTTCATCCCGTAGAGCTTCCCAGCGAAGGATGTTACTATCTCTATCAAGTCCTCCACCAGCTCTTGATAAGCATCCTTAGGCTCCTCGCCAAGGGCAACCTCTATTCCAACCCCGTACTGCTTGAAGAAGTACTCTAGGTACTCGAAGCCGAACCTAGTTAGCCTGTCCCTGTAGGTAACCACGACAACATCTACCTGCCTGTTAACGACGTAGTCGAAGAGCTTCAGCAAGCCCTTCCTATCGGTCTTTAGCCCGCTAGCAACATCGCTCAGCACATCAACAACCCTATACCCTTTAGAAGCGCAGTGCTCCGTAAGGTACTGTACCTGCCTCTCGAGGTCGCTCCTCTGGTCTGATGAGCTGACGCGTGTGTAGATGACCGCCCTAACCTCCTTACTGATAGGTAATCCCTCAGCAATCCTCCTAACCTCGCTCTCGGGAACCCTGAACTTACCGCCAGCAGTCCTAACAGCCCTAACCCTACCCTCCCTAACCCACCTTGAGAGAGTAGAGTAGCTAATACCGAGACGCTGGCAGACCTCCTTGGGTCTCAGCAACCTCTCTGAACTCTCTGGAACAGCTGGCACCAGTACTAATAAGCGGAATCAGAGCTTATAAACCTAACCCATAAACATCAACTACGAAACAGCCCCTCATTGCTTCTTGGGGTTGCATCTGCTCGGGGGCGTTCAGGGCTACCCCAGGAGCCCCACATCTTGAGTGAAACGTGAACTTCTTGTAGAGGTTGATTACAGCTACTACGTCTCTATCCCCTATATAGTTGCAGTTATTACATCTTAGTGCTCTATACCCATTCTCAGCTAACTTACTGCCACATCTAGGACACTCAGAGGATGTTCCTCTGGGATTGACTTTAGCTACTCTCAGCCCTCTCTCCGTAGCTTCGTACTCTATGCAGAACTGTATTCTCCTGTAGAACCAGAGCGTTAGCTTCTTGTTGAACCTCCTATCTTTCTTAGCGTTTTCCCTCAACTTGTCTAAGTCCTCTAGCACTACTACTGAGCGGTACCTGTGAGCTAGCTCAGCAATGCAATCTCCTACCTTGTGTGCATAGTCCCACGAAATATTCTTTATCCTCTCCCCGTGTCTCTCGATAGCTCTCTTAACTCCTTTAATGAACCTCCAGGACTCTGGGTACCTCTTCTGTATCCTCTCAATCCAGATTCTATGTGTCAAAATCCTCCTCAACGGAGTCCTAAACCTCTTCAACCTAACTAGCTTACCACTTAGAGTAAACACTGCTAGCGTCAAGCTGTCGAAGTTCACGTCGATAGCCATAACAGTCCTTGGTCTCACGTACTTGACAGTCTTCTTGAAGTATATCGAAACCCATAGCTCCCCGCTCTCGTATTTAACCACCAGCTCGTAGTTACTCCAACCTCTATACTTCTCAACACGCTCTCTAGGTGCTAGTAGCTTTAGCCTAAACTCATAATCACTGTGGAGCTTCAGCGTCAAGGACATAGTATCTAATTCTAGCCTGTAGTCGTACCTGTCTATTCTCGCCGTGAGTTTTCTGAGAGCTGGTTTCTTACCACCGTTGCTCTTAGCGGATTCCACTATGCTCTTAGCGTATATGTATATTTGCTTAACGTGGTGTGCTCTAAACCCTAGCTTCCTCAGCTTACCGTAGAACGCTTCGTGAAGCTTTTCTTGGAGAGCTTTGTATCCAGATTCCACAGCTCGTCCACGACCATCTGGACTGCATCACGGTAGAGCTTCAGGAACTCCAGTAGGCGCTCACAGCTACCCTCGGGGACAGCCCGCATCTTCAGAGTCTCAACAACTACGGGCTGTTCACCCCTCACAGGGTAGCTCACCACACTTTAGAATTGATTTCAAACCTTATAAGCTTTTTTGTCAACACTGAGTTTTGGTGACACTATGGCTAGGCTCATCTACGCTAAGTGCTCTGTAATCAAGTTCAGGAAAGACGCAGTAGTCCTCTACCCGCTAGCAAAGTACCAAGAAGAAGTGAAGCCACTACACGGCAAGAAAGTACATGTAGTAATCATAGCAGAAGAATAACATCAAAACATATAAACCATCATAAACCTATATAAAACCCGAAACAGTTGCGGAGGGCAGACTAGCTTTAAGTAGTGAAAGCCGAGCCCGGTACGGCCCCACGTGTTTGGGGGTGAAGCAGAACTCCAACCCCCCTACTCCTTCTTGGAGTACTTATCTAGGGTCTCCACTAATCCTAGGTCTACCTCCAGCTGCTCTATAGTCATACCCTCGTTAAGAGATTCCTTACTTACCTTGTAGCTACTACCGGCGTCCTCTAGCTTGCTTACCGGTACGAAGAGCCACCCCCTCCCGGATATCCTAACGGCTATGTAAGCCTTCCCACCCGCTCTCTCGGCGAAGTTGAGAAGCTTCTCTACCTGCTCTTTATTTACGTATACCGAGCCCTCCTTAGACCTAGACTTAACCTCGAACACAACTACGCGTCCCTTTTTAATAGCTACTACGTCGGGGTACTTCGCCCTCTTAATTTTAGCTCCGCTAGCGGGAGCCCTCATTACGGCGAAGCCCCTCTTCCAGAGGGCGGCTACGAGCTCGCGCTCAGCTCTATAACCCTTAGACCTACCGGGCTTGGACAGGGCCTACACCCTCTCCGAGGAGACATCAGCTATTAGGGGGTTAAGGACCTCTACCAAGCTCCTTACCGAGACGTATGCCAGGCTGTACCTATCCCCTCCGCCGCACCACACGAAGTTCTTAGCTAGAACCCTGGTGTCGAACACAACTTTGGTGTTCCTCCTAACGCACTCGGAGAGCGGTGAGACGCCACCAACCTCGAAGCCTGTAACCGCCCTAACCTCATCAGGTTTGGCCAACCTAACCCTCTTTGCCTCGAGTACTTGTGAGACCTTCTTAAGGTCGACCCTGCGGTCACCTGGCACTACGATGGTAGCAAATCCGCTACCATAGTTTACAACAATGGTCTTTAGTATATCCGATGGAGCAGCCCTGGTTACCTGGGAAGCCCCCTCAACGGTCTCCACAGGTAACTCGAACCTTCTGATAAACCCGCTTATTCCGTACCTCCTAATGAATTCCTCAACGGTATCGGAGCAGCTCAACTCCCTACCCGGCTCTCCACTCGAAGCCAGCTTTTAAGCTGGGTAGTACTTTGCTGGAGCTTTTATTGCACCTGGAACCCAGAATTGGAGCACTATGTCGGTACCTCTACTGGAGATAGAGGGTCTAGCCTTAGTGGGGTTGGTTAAGGAGGTAAGTCTAGAAGACTGCGAGATCGGACCTGCGAGGAAGTCCAAAGTTAGGGTAGCTCTGTACGATGGTAGGTTGCTGGAGAGCGAGTGCATGCTATACGAAAGGGTAGTGAGGTCGTACCTCGTCTTAGTTAAGTACGTGACCCTGGGTAGGTCTATCAGTAGGGGCATCACCGAGGAGGAGATACTGGAGAAGGTAAAGTTTGATGTAGAATAGTGGGGGTGTTGCTAGGTAAGTACCTGTATGGAGGCGTAACCTACGACCCAGTCCCTCTCTCCGGTTACATCTCCGGAGGTAGCGTACTTCAGTAGCCTAGCTCCCTTAGAGCCTAGAGCCCGCGCTAGGTACAGCAGGGCCATGGTGCTCCCGGGGCCACACATGCTTATGTCCCTCTCTACCACGGTCTTAAACATAGTCTCCGGGTCTAGCTTCAGTATCGAGTCTATTACTAGTCTATCTTTGCTGTAGGCCACCTCGTGAGGTTCGTAGTGCGTTAGATCCGTTGTGGCTATAACTAGGAGTTCCTTCCCCAAGGTTTCCGCGGCTTTTAGTATGGACCTAGCTAGGTCCTCTGCTACCCTAGGTACCTGGTTTAGGATTACAACTGGGACGATGCTGAAGCTTCTCCTAATTGTGTACTGTAGGAAGGGTATTTGGACCTCTATTGAGTGCTCGTACTCGTGAGCCGAGGTATCGAGCTTCGCGAAGCGGCTGTTATCCACTATAGAGGTAGCTACCTGCTCATCTACTGGGACATCCCCTAGTGGGGTGCGCCAGAAGCCTCCCGGGTATACGGATACCGAGGGGCCTACTCCGGTATGGTTAGGTCCTAGTATCACCACTACCTCGGGGTTCTTTTCCAGCGAGAGCTGGTAATACGCATGTGCAGCTACAGGGCCGCTGTACATGTAGCCTGCGTGAGGTACGATGAACCCTAGGCTAACCCTTTCTTGGCCGGGTTCTCCACTGGGCAGGCGGCCAGGACCCAGAGGGTGGGTAAAGCACTGCTCGATCTGCTTTCTAAGCCTCTCGGGGTCTCGCTCGTAGAACTGGCCGGCAACTACAGGTCTTCTAGCGCTCACTAGCTGACACCTTAGTCTCGAAAGCCTCGTAGCTTACTGGTAGGTTACCGTCAGCTGGTAGGACTCCCCTCTCCCTAAGTACCTGCCGAGCCAGTAGCCAGTAGATTAGAGCTAGGGACTTCCTCCCTTTGTTGTTACCCGGGATTACTAGGTCCACGTTAGCTAGCTTAGCGTCCGTACTAGCTATAGCTACTACCGGTATGCCTACCCTTGAGGCCTCCTCGATAGCTTGCTCATCTACCCTAGGGTCTGATGCTAGCAGTACCTCAGCCTCTATATGGGTACTTAGGTACGGATTGGTTATGGTACCGGGGATGAAGCGCCCTACTACGTACTTAGAGCCCGTGAACTCTGCGAACTTGGTAACCGGGGTGAAGCCGTATGGTCGTGCTGAGACAGCTAAAACGGTGCTTGGCTCGAAGGACGCTAGGAACTTAGCGGCTATCCTCAACCTCTCATCAGTCTTCCTGATATCCAGGATGTACGGTCCATCGGGTCTAGCCTTGTATACGAACCTCCTCATATACTTAGTACATACGTAGGTACCTATGTGAGTACCTGCTTCTAGGTAGAGCTCAGCCGGTACTAGGAGCTCCGAGCTTGATTGAGCCTCATCCACGTACTTCCTCTGGGAGCTCATACCCTACACCTTCCTCCCGTAGACAACTACCTCCTCGATTAGGTCTACATGGGAGAGGAGCATCCTCCTACAGCAATACCTTTTCACACCCAGCTCGTCGAGGACCTTCCCGGGGTTCTCGCCTGCCCTAACCCTCTCGATATAGGGCTTCCAGAGATGTCCTATGACCTTACCGCAGGTAAAGCACCTAACAGGTATGATCACGGCACCTCACCTGTAGGACTTCTGCCTCCACCTTCTAGCGCTGTATCTCATCCACTTCTCGGGCTCGGTCTGCCTGGGGTCTCCAGCTAGCATGTACCTGGAGTACTCCCTGTAGAGCTGCTTGAGCTCCTCACTACCTGTGAAAGCTACGAGGCCCCTAGCTATAGCTATCCTAACAGCATCTGCCTGTGCCATGACCCCGCCACCACTGACGTTCACCTTTATGTCTACGGAGTTCCTTATGCTGTCTCCAGCTAGGAGTAGAGGCTCCATCATCTTAAGCCTAGCTAGCTCTATGGGGAAGATCTCTATCGGGATCCCGTTGATCCAGACCCTACCAGAGCCCGGGGTAATTACGGCTCTCGCTACAGCTGTCTTCCTCTTACCTACCGATATCACCACCCTGAGCTCTTTACTACGCGTACTCATACCCTACCCCTCCACCCGAGGTGTTTAGCTACCTCACCTACCGTAATGTACTTATGTCCGAGCCTCTCGGCTTTAGCGTCGGGTATATCTACGGGCTGGAGCTTCAGCTTCCTCACCTCCTCAGGGTACCCTACGTACACCTTAAGCTTCTTTAGTAGCAGTAACTTCTTGAAGGGGTCCTTCGGGAGCATATTTCGGACCGCGTACTTGACTATGGCTATGGGGTTCCTAGGCCTGTGCGGGGACCACTTAGCGGGGTTCCTCAAGGTCTTTATCTCAAGCCACAGAGCGTAGGACTCCTTAACCATCTGCGGGTCCCCACTGATCACAGCTTTCTCCGCGTTTACTACGTACACCGTGTACCCGTACTTTAGCAGCTTAGCTATGTAGCTAGCCATCCTCCCCAGGATAAGCCCATCCGCATCTATTAGCACGTCCCGCTGCAGGCTCATATTATCACCCTTACGTTAACTCCGCTTGGGTTCAGCTTCAGTAAGTCTCCGAGGAACATGGCTCTACCGCCTGCGTTGCGTATCTTCTCTAGGGCTGTCCTAGAGAAGGAGACCGCAGCCACAGTAACCCCCTTCCTAAGGGTTCCCGCTCCGAGGACTTTTCCGGGAACGACTACGATTTCCCCTGGCTTCGCGTACCTGTTTATTTTACTTACGTTAACGCACACTCTCCTCCTAGAGGGTCTCTCGAGGAGCTCAGCTACCCTATCCCATACCCTAGCTTCGTGCGTGTTCGCAGTCTTCCGCAATTCCCTAATGAGTTTCCTAAGCACTATGTTAGTAGGTCCCGTGCGCTTCAACTTCCCCCACCAACTTCAGATAAAACCCTCTCCAGGTTTTCGTAGAACTCTACTAGCTTCCTCTTAATCTCGATAACGGACTGCACCAGTATTCTCTCTGGACTGAGAGCGCCAGAGGACTCTATGTGGAGCCTGTAGGCATCTCTACGCCAGTTAAGGCTTATTGCCTCGGGTTCGCAGACCTTGACGCACTGCCTACAGAGGTTGCAGAGGTCCTCCCTAACTACCAGCTCCCCGTTTACCATCCTTATAGCTCCGGTAGGGCATCTCTCAGAGCACAGTCCACACTTGGTACACCTGTCCCGGTCTACGCTGATTAGAGCTAGGTAAGTTAAGGACGCTACGGTAGCCGGAGACCACTTTGCGTGCTCTCTACCTCTACCAAGCCTAGCCCAGGCTTCCAGGACTACCCTCTGGCCGGGACCCAGCATTATTATGGGTATATCACCCCTGATCGGAGCTACGTCGGGGTCCTCCTGAGGCTTAAGCTTATCCGAGTAAACTGTTAGGATCTCCTCCGGACCAGCCTCAGCCTCAAGGTACAAGCTGGTGTAGCAACCGTCTACCTGCTTCTCCTCCCTACACACCTCGGGAGGCTTGTAACGGTCTAAGGCCTTCTCGGAGGTTAGGGGAATCATGGCTAATCTGTGGGCTATGATTTCGTCGCTTAGGGCTGAGGTGTTATCGTAGAAAACAACGTAGTCTATAGCCATAGTCGGCACCTCCTCTAGGGAAGCCCTTCTAAGGGCGTTCGCATACTCTAGTGGAACGTCTTTAAGTATTACAGTGATCTCTTCAGGGCTTCTGCTAACTACCTCTACAGAAACCATACCGCACCCCTATACTCTCCTACCGCGCCTACCGCCAGGTCTTCTGGTGGTATCGTGCGGTATTGGGGTGACGTCCTCTATCCGACCTATGATTAGACCCGAGCGGGCTATAGCCCTTATAGCTGCCTGAGCTCCTGGTCCCGGGATCTTCGGTCCGTGCCCCCCGACTCCGCGTACCTTTATGTGGACGGCAGCTATCCCTTTATCCATAGCATCCTGGGCAGCCCTGTAAGCTATCATCATGGCAGTATAGGGTGAGGGCTTTTCCCTATCAGCCTTAACTACCATCCCCCCAGACCAGCGTGAGATAGTCTCGGCACCGCTCAGGTCAGTTATATGGACTATGGTGTTGTTGAAGGAGCTGTAAATGTGTACTACGCCCCACTTAAGCTCACGTAGGGACATACCCATGCTCTCTCACCTAGCTGGCGGAACTTACCCTTCCCCTGTAGAAGGGTGAGGTTACGGCATAATCCACTAGAGGTTCCTCCTCCCTAGTCACCAATCTACCTGGAGACCTTACTCTACGTCCTGCTATAGCTATGTGTCCGTGAACTATTAGCTGCCTAGCTTGGTGTATCGTCTTAGCTAGTCCCTTCCTGTAGACTATTGTTTGGAGTCTCCTCTCTAGGACGTCCTTTACGGTGAGGCTGAGGATGTCGTCGACTGAGGCGTTCTCGCTGCTTAATAGGCCGAGGTTGTAGAGAAACTTAACTAGGGACCTCTCGCGGGCTCTTCTCTCCTCCTCCGGTAGGGATAGAAGCGCCTTAGCCTTGTTTCTAATTCTTCTGAGTAAAGTCTGGGCCTTCCACAGCTCCCTCTTGTTCCTTAGACCGTACTGCCCTACTAGCTCCATCTCCTCTATAAGCCTCTCCTTAATCCAGGGGTGCCCAGGCCTCTCCCAGGTCTTCCTCGGCTTCTTCGGGTCTCCCATCCTACCACCTACTTCTGCTGCTTAGCTTTACCCTTAGTTACCCCAACTACGGGGCCCACCCTGCCTGTAGTGTGCGTGCGCTGGCCCCTAACCTTAAGACCTAGCGAGTGCCTGATACCTCTCCACGACCTTATCCTAATCTCCCTCTCTATATCCTGCCGCGCCGCTAGTATCAGCTCGGAACCTATTAGGTGCCTGTCCTCACCGGTCTCGTAGTCCTTCCGCCTGTTTAGAAGCCACCCAGGTACACCGAACTTAGTGGGGTCTCTCAGGAATTCCTCTATCCTACTCACATCCTCATCACTAAGGTACCCAACCCTCATACGTGGGTCGAGACCTAGCACTGCCGTACATACACGCGCGATCCTAGGGCCTACCCCCCTGATCTTCGTTAGCCCGTACTCTAGGGGCAGCTCTCCATCTATGTCCACGTCAGCTATCCTCACGATATGCCTAAACGACACCCTCCTCTACCTACTCCAAGAACCCTGAGAAGCTTTTTAAGCTTTAACAGCTCCACCTATCCTCAGGTGAGCCTCGCTGTTCGACGCTCTCCCTACCCGACGCAGTGAGGTCCCCAGCTCTCTAAACCCATCTAGAACGACAGCAACCAATCCGGACGTCGCTGATGAGGTGGAACCAGCGTATCTGCAATGCCATACCTTAAACATTGGGTCGTAGTTACCTATACGGGTTCTACAGTTGAGGGCGTGGTCTTTTAGCACTGAGGAGAGCTTGCGGGGGAGGGCAGCTGGGTGGTGGGCCCGCGGGGACTCGAACCCCGGACCTCCGCCGTGTGAGGGCGGCGTCCTAACCAGGCTAGACGACGGGCCCCCAGCCGCGCTTACCTATAGTAGAGGGTCTAATAAGCTCTCATACCGGCAGCACTTAGGCCGCAGTTAAGTAGCTTAAAAGCAGTTTGGGGTATTCTTTAGGGAGGTGGTGGGGATAGGGCTATCTGAGACGGTGGAGATGTGGCAAAGGATACTGGCTCTTGCTGAGAGGCCTGAGTCTGACGAGTTTAAGCTCTTGGTTAAGGTTACAGTAGCCGCTCTCTTTCTTATAGGAGGTGTTGGGGTAGCCCTACACCTACTGCTCACGCTAGCTCAGGGGATGGGGTTTGGCTAGTAGTAGGAGTACATCGACAACCCAGTTCGCCGTCCTGAGGACTATATCCGGTAGGGAGGTAAGCGTAGCTTTAATACTGGAGCTGAGAGCTACCGGCGAGGGCGGTATATACAGCATCCTAGTACCGCCGGACGTGAAGGGCTACATAATCGTAGAGGCTGAGGGCATCCACGTAGTTCAGAGAGCGGCTAAGGGGGTGAAACACGTTAGGGGTAGGGTAGCGGGCTCCATAACTTTCGAGGAGGTTGAGAGGCTAGTTAAGGTTAAGTCACCAATCGAGGAGCTAAAACCAGGTGATATCGTGGAGATCGTAGCCGGACCCTTCAAGGGGCTTAGAGCAGCCGTTAGAACGGTAAACGTAGCTAAGAACGAAGTTGAGGTTGAGATACTGGAGGCCACGTACCCGCTAAAGGTTTTTCTTCCCGGTGATAGCGTAAAGTTAGCCGAGAGGAGGAGGTAGGTATGAAGGTACTTAGGCTAAGGGTGCAGGCAGGTAAGGCAAGCCCGGCACCCCCCCTAGGTCCGACCCTGGCTCAGTACGGGCTACCGGTTAACAAGGTTATCGAGGAGATAAACGAAGCTACCAAGGAGTACGCAGGGCTCGAGGTAACGCTGATCCTGAGGATAGACGAAGCTACTGGTAAGTACTCCATCGAGGTAAAGTCTCCAACTACCACGTCCCTGCTCCTAAAGTACTCAGGGGCTCAGGAGCCTTCCGGGGATCCGGCTCATAAGAAAGTTGGGAACGTATCGATCGAGGACGCGATTAAGGTAGCTATAGCTAAGAGAAAGGACCTCAACGCTAAGACCCTTAAGGCAGCTGTGAAGTCGGTGATATCCACTGCTAGGTCAATAGGGCTCACCGTAGAGGGTAAGGATCCCAAAACGGTCATAGCTGAGATAGACGCCGGAGTCTACGACGAGGTTTTTAAGAGGTACGAGGAACTGTGGAGAGGTGGTTGAGGTGCCGCTAGCTAGGGAGGCACTCGCGGACGCTATACGTAAGGCCATAGAGCTAGGTAAGGGCAGGAGGTTTAAGCAGTCGGTAGAGTTAATATTTACCTTCAAAGGGTTCGATAGGAAGGCCCCGGAGATAAGGTTTAGGGACGCCGTAGTCCTACCTAAGGGCCTCGGTAAGCCCGTTAAGATACTGGTAGTAGCTGACGGGGCCTTAAAGCTCGCAGCGCAGAAGCTCGGCCTGGATACTCTCGGCTCGGAACAGCTGAGAAATATGAGTAAGAGGGACGTTAAGAAGATCGCCCGCAGGTACGACTGGTTCCTAGTGTCCACGGAACTAATGTCCCTAGCTGGTAGGATACTGGGGCCTGCCCTAGGACCTAGAGGTAAAGCACCGATCCCCATATCGCCCCAGGCTCCGTTGGAGATCCTAGTTAAGCAGTACTCATCAAGTACGTGGCTTAGGAATAAGGAGCAGAACTGGGTTGGCTGCAGAATAGGGACCGAGGACCTACCCATTGAGGACTTAGTAGACAACGCTATGGCTGTAGTAGAGTTCGTAAGCAACAAGATAAAGAGACCCCTCGAGGGCTCTACTAGGATATTCGTTAAAACCACTATGGGAATACCTATAGAGGTGCTCTACTCATGAAGGCTAAGACGCGGGCGCAGCTGGAGAGGTTAATTAAGTTAAGCAAGCTCGAGGAGAGGAGAGCCCCCCTACGTGAGAGCATAAAGAAAAAAGCTATTATTGTTGAAGAGATAAAGGGTCTTCTCAAGCAGTACCGAACGCTGGCTGTGATAAGTGTAGAGGGTGTTCCGGCTAAGGAGTCTAGGAGGATCTACGGTAGGCTACGCTCGCTAGGTTGCGTAGTTAAGCTATACAAGAACAGCTTAGTCCTGAGAGCCCTGAAGGAGTTAAACGTTAAGAACCTGGACTCCCTAGCTAAGTACTTAACGGGTCCTAATGCGTACCTCTTCGCTAACTTGAACCCCTTCGAGCTAGCTAAGGTATTAGATGAAACAGTTGAGTACAGGTACGCTAAGCCTGGCGATATCGCAGCCTTCGATGTGGAGCTCGGGCCTGGACCTACGGACATAAAGCCAGGCCCCTCAATGAGCCTCTTCGGTAAGCTTAGGATACCTATTCAAGTCCGGGAGGGGCAGATATGGGTAGCCAAGGACGTTAAGGTGCTGAAAGCTGGTGACACCATCTCAGCCGAGCTAGCGTCCCTACTAATGAAGCTTGGGGTAGCGGTAATACCCGTTAAAGCTAAGCTGAAGGCGGTCTACGAAGGAGGTCTAGTGTACACCCCAGAGATGCTTAAGATCGACTACGATTCCATTAGGAAGAGCTTCACTGAAGCGCTAAGCTACTCGAAGGCACTAGCTGTCGAGTTAGCGCTACCGATACCGGAGATCGTACCAGAGCTACTGGTAAGAGCCTTCAGAGCTTCCGTGGAGGTAGCCTTTAGAGCAGGCTACCTAACGCCCGAGACTGCTCCAGCAGTAATCTCGAGAGCTGTAGGGATAGCACTAGCACTAGCCTCAGCCCTCGCAAGCAGGGTAGATCTAGGCATAGCCGTAGCTACCTTGCCTGCACGTACCACAGGCGGGGAGAGGGTAAGCGAGAAGGAGGAGAAAGAGGAGAGGGGTGAGGAGAAGAAGGAGGAGGTTAGCGAGGAAACCATAGCTGAAGGTATAGCATCCCTCTTCGGCTAAGTAGCTGGTCGTTCAGCTGAGGACTGCAATCTAGGCTTAGGGTCTACCTTCAACTAGCCTTTGTGAGCCTCCTCTCTTGAATACCTAGGCTCTTGTGGAGTTGCGGGTTTTCTAACTTCGGTTACTGACGCCATTTCGAAGTACCTCCGCACTTAAGCTACGTGGATGAGCTTAATACCCGCCTAGGTTAGGGAGTGGTGGTGTGATGAGAAGAGGGTCTGGTGATCTATGAACGCTGCTGGAAATGCTGATACTCTTAAGCGTAGGTGCCTATATGAGGCTTCCGTAGCCCTACTTGTGTGGTCTATAGCTTTCTCGGTAGTGCTCACGCAGCCTTTAATCTACCATAGGGTCCCTAGGGGTAGGATTTTCTACGACGCGGCAGCAGTAGCTGCCCTGATAGTGTACGTGGTCTCAGTGGTGCTCGACCTCCTAAAGCTGATTAAGCCGGGGGTTCCAGTGGCTGTCGCGTTTTCATCAGCTATACTAGCCCTAACCTACTACCTAAGGCTATCTTACGTGATCAGTCAAGGAGGTGCTTCGGCGATAGTCCTACCGCTTCTTAACCTGGTGAGCTTCGATAATGGAGCTTCGGTGATCTCCCTAGACCTAGGTCAGTTAGGGTTGCTAACCTTAGGCTACTACATCTTCCGGATAGCTAGGTCTAGAGGGTACACGGTACTTAAGTAGCTTCGTCGATAAAAGCAGAGGGCACTCTGGAGCCTCTCTGTACTCGGTGCTCCAGGCGTCCGGCTACCTACTTTAGAAGGCACTCCGGCGAGAAGCTGTGCCCAGGGTGTCTCTACAGGAGTATTGTTAAGGAAGTCAAGAGGGCCTTCTCCCTCATCGGAGCCGGAGGTCCTGGGCTTAAGGTAGGGGTCCTAGTGTCCGGAGATTTAGTCCTCGAGAGCGTACTACTTCTCAAGCTACTGGGCGATGTTGAGGAGCGCTACAGCGGGTTAGCCGTAGCTATAATGTCCGAGGATGTTCCGGAGGATTACTTAGCTTTAGTTAGGAAGTACTCTAGGGATGTAGTACCGTGCTTAGAGCTGGGTGACACTGAGCTAGCCTGTGTTAAGCTCCCCAGGGGTTTAGAAGGGTTAAGGATAGACCTACTAGCAGTACCGGTAACGCTGGACGACCTGCTGGAGTGCTTCTTGTGTAACCTAGTCTACAGGTACGAGGTACGCGAGGTGCGTACCTATGCGGAGCTCCAGAATCTAAGAGTCTTTGCACCTCTTTACAGGGTCCCCAGGGTCGACTTAGTCGCGTACGCTTTTCTTGTAGGGATACTCAACGAGGTGAGCTACGGTAGGGCGGGAAAATGCTCAGATACTATAGGTAAGCTTGTCTCAACTATCTCCATCAAGCATCCGGAGCTACTCTTTAGGTTCCTCCACGGAGTCTCCCCAGGCAGGGGGAAAGAACCCTTATAGCTGGGGCATTTAATTGCGGGCAGTTGAAATACCTCAGTCACGGGGTCCCGGTTTAAGAGAGCGCTCTAGTCGTGTAGTTAGGGTGCGGGGTCGTGGATGGTGAACGATGTAAGGTGGTGACCTCCAGGTGCCTTACGTGCGGCTACTCTAGTGGGGATATACTGCTGAGGTGCCCTAGGTGCGGGGGCTTAGCTACCCTAGAGTACAGCGAGCTCAGGTGGCGTGTTAACGAGGGGGATGCTAGTATTTGGAGGTACTCTGACCTTCTTCCGGAGTTCAGTAGGAGGGTTTCCCTAGGGGAGGGTCTGACCCCGGTTAGAAGGGTAGGTACCCTATACGTTAAGCTGGAGACAGCTAATCCTACCGGGAGCTACGCGGATAGAGCTTCGGCTGTTCTAGCTAGCTACCTAGCTTCGGCAGGTGTAGACAGGGTACTGGTTAGGTACGCCGAGGACTTCACATACTCCCTAGCTACGTATCTACGGGGCTTAGCTGAGGTTCAGGTAAGTCTGCCTAGGCCAGCTGAGGTAGACCCTCTCGAAGTGTTATCTCTTGCGGACCTCGGAGTAACGATAACTTTCGAAAGCGGGGAGAACCTGATCTACGAGAACTCCCTAACTGTTGAGGGGCTTAAGACTATAGCCTATGAGCTCGCAGAGAGGTCTGTCCCCGCTGAGAGGGTAGTAGTACCGGTGGAGACAGGCCTCCTAGCGCTAGCACTGGTAAAGGGGTTGAGGGAAGCACGTGAAGCAGGTATCGATGTAGACTACGAGGTCATAGGTGTTGTAGTTGGAGGTGAGGAGGGTAATACCCTACTGACTCGGGTGCGAGGGGTAAAAGTGGAGAGGGTAAGCGTGGAGGAAGCTATAGAGAGCATGGTGCTCCTAGCTAGGCGGGGCATGAAGGTTAAGCTTCTCTCCGCCGCGGCGGTAGCTGTGGCATCTACGTTGGGCCGTAGCCTAGCCGTAGTAACCGCTGGGTACGGTAGGAGGAGGATACGGAAGCTTTACACGAGGTCTAAGGTCGGTAAGGAGGTGCTGAGAGTGCTGAAGAAGCTCGGCGAAGCGACAGCATACGAGATCTGGTCTAAGCTAGACGGGAGGTTCAGCTTAAGGGGGGTCTACAAGTCCTTAGCCTCCCTCGAAGAGCAGGGGCTGGTCCACTATAGGTACGTAGTGAGGGGCGGGAGGAAGGTTAAGCTATATAGGGCCCTTGAGCACTAATAACTTCACACCACAACCAAAGTACCCCCGCCTTAGAGCTTAAGGAGAAGCTTAAGTGCTAGCTAACCTTAAAAACTCTAGGACAAGTAGGAGCTTGAGGGGTCCTGGGACCTGCGGTAGGTACTAGTTGCGGAGGTCATAAGGCTATTTAGTACGAAGCTCCCGGGAACGATGATGAGGCTCGAAAGGGATGAGCGGTGAAGAGCTCGCGCAGGGCTGATAGAGCCCCAGACCTCTCAGTCAGTGACGCACATAAACGAGATGCTGGTGCGACTTCTCTTGACGGATCCGCACCTAACTAGTGGTAACACAATTACGTTACTGTACCCTCCTCAACGTAGGGGAGAGCCTCGTCACAGATGAATTTAGTGGGCCCGCGGGGATTTGAACCCCGGACCACGGGGACTTCCGCCGCGCGAGGCTTGGACCCGAACCCCGCATTCTGCCAAGCTAAACTACGGGCCCCCAGATAACCTCTTTACTAGGCTAGCTTTTAAGCTACTTATTACCTCTGGTATAAGGTCCGGTCTCTCGACGAAAACTGAGGGAGAGAGCTCGCTGATGCTACTCTTGAGTTGCGCCTCTAGGAGCTCCTTGAGAGCTTCCTCAACTACGAACAGTCTCCTCTCTACCCTCTTTCTAAGCTGCTCTCCTGAAGCTCTCCGGGAGTTTAGTAGCTGGTCTACGGTGTTTACCAGCTCCCCCAGGTTAGTCCTGTAGAGAGCTGACACCTTAATTACGGGCTTACCCTTAACTAAGGACTTTACGTAATTGTACATAAGTTCGGACTCCGGTATATCGGACTTGTTTATTACGTAGAGATCCCCTATCTCCATCATGCCGGCCTTGATTACCTGAATTTCGTCCCCGAGTAGAGGCATTAGAACCACTACCACTAGGTCGCTGATCCTCAGGATATCGGTGTTGACTTGACCAGCTCCCGGGGTCTCAACTATTATGTAGTCGTAGCCGGCTGCCTCAAGGAGCTCTATGGAGACCGCAGCCCTTAGGGGTACAGACCTCTCATTTTCGGCCCATATGCTCCTTGCGAAGGCACTATCCGGGAGGTACGGCATCCTGACCCTGTTCCCTAGTACGGCCCCCCCGGACATAGGTGATGCGGGGTCTACTAGCAGTGCCGCGACTCTGTAGCCGCGTTGGACCAGCTCCCTTACCAGAGCTGAGATAAGCGAGGACTTACCGACGCCCTGGGGACCGGTTATACCTATAACCGATGACCGGGGCTCCCTTACGAGACACGTAGAGTACTTGATTAAGGTGGTAAGGGAGTCCAGCTCAGCTAGCGAGAGGGCTTTTGAAAGAGCTAGCTTATCCCCAAGCTTACTGCACTCCACCTCTACCAATTACCCCCCACCGACGCTCTCAGGGAGTAGTTTGCTAAGTTCCAAATAAGTATCTGTCTAGGAGCTCGCTGGGTACAGGTACGTACTTCAGTCCAGACCCCGTGAGGGGTACGACTACGCGGGTTCCGAGGTCCTTAGCAACGTACTTAGCTGCTGCGTAGGTAGCCGCGCTGCTGGGCTCTACGGGGAGTCCTAGGGAGTACAGCTCCTTGAGTGCTTCACCTATAGCCCTATCCCCGACGATAACTGCGTACGGAGCCTTAGCTCGTGCAGCTCCCTCGGCTATCTGCCTCAGTCTAGGTACTACAGTTAGCCTTAGGGCGTCTGCTAGCAGGCTTTTCTCAGATTCAGCACACTCAAGGTAAACCGGCTTTAGGTACCCGCGTAGCTTACTGTAGCCGCAGGCCTCTACCGGGATTAAGGTAGGTACGCTGTCAACGAGGCCGAGCTCCAGGAGCTCCTCGAAGCCCTTTAGAAGCCCCAGGAAGAGCGTCCCGGAAGCTACTGGAACGACTATAGCTTCGAGGTCCTTCCTAAGTGAGTAGAGCTCTAGCGAGATATCCTTTACACCCTCTATGAAGAACGGGTCAACTACGTGCCCTACGTAGAAACCGCTACTATCGCTTACAGCTCTCCTATGGGCCTCATCTCTAGTCTCTGCCGTGATAACCTCGGCTCCGAAGGCCTTTATGAGCCTAAGCTTCCCCTGAGGTGCGTCCCTAGGTACGTATACCCTAGCCTTTAAGCCAGCTCTAGCTGAGTAGGCGGCTGTCGATATACCTGCGTTACCTGAGGAGTCCTCGATCACTACCTTAAACCCAAGCTTCAGGGCTCTAGATACTGATAGGGAGGCCCCCCTATCCTTAAAGGAGCCGGTGGGGTTCAGGAACTCCAGCTTGAATACGTAGCTACCGAACTCTATGGTAGGGGTCCTACCCTCACCTAAGGTTACCAGCTTAAGGCCCTCCGGTACGAGGCTCTTCAGCTCCCCCCTCTCAGGTACCCTTAGCTCTACCTTGAGTAGTAGAGGCTCACCGCACCGAGGGCATAGGTGGTGCTTAGCTAGTAGGTCTAGCTCAACCCCGCACCGGGGGCACTTCAGTACGTGCATGTCCTTCCTCCTTGGCTACCTCTAAGCAAAGCTTTTAAAGTTCCAACCCCTAGGAGTAGGGGTAAGAAGGGCATGGAGTACGTGTACGCCTCACTACTCCTGCACGCAGCCGGGCGGCAGATTACGGAGGAGTCCCTAAGGAGAGTGCTCGAGGCAGCTGGTGTAGCAGTAGACGAGGTTAGAGTTAAGATGCTTGTCGCAGCGCTGAAGGAGATAAACATAGGTGAGGTCATAAAGCAGGCTATGGTAGCTGCTCCTGCGGTTCAGGCTCTCCCAGCGGCAGCGGCTCCTGCAGCAACTGCAACACCAGCCCCAGCACCCGAGAAGAAGGAGGAAAAGGAGGAGGAGAAGAAGGAGGTTAGCGAAGAGGAGATCGCCGAGGGTATTGCAGCTCTCTTTGGCTAGTGACTGCGGATGGTACCTCTAGACGATAGGGACAGGGCTATAATAGCTTTACTGGCTAGGAACGCCCGGGCAACTATAACCTCAATAGCTAAGGACCTTAAGATCTCTGATGTTGCTGTTAAGAAGAGGATCGAGAAGCTCGAGAGAAGGGGGGTTATCCTAGGTTACCGCGTTGCCGTTAACCCGAAAGCCCTCGGCTACGAGACGATAGCTATAGTGGGAGTCAATGCGGAGCCTGGTAAGGTGATCGAGGTAGCCGATGCCCTAGCTAGGAGGCCTGATACTACGTTCGTTGCGGTCACCTCAGGAGATCACGAGGTACTGGCTGAGGTATGGGCCAGGGACTCCAAGGATATGCTAGCTAAAATAAAGGAGATCGAGAGTATTAGTGGAATAACAAGCGTATACCCAGCTTTTATAGTTGATGTAATTAAGCACCACACCTGCGTTCCCGAGGAGTTTGTCTCTAAGAGGGAAAAGCAGGCTTCCGATACTACTGGCAGTAGGTAGTTCTGGAGCTAGACGTAGCTTTCCTTAGACGTTATTACGAGAGTTGAGCCGTCGTCTAGGATCAGCACCGTCTCCTCAGCCTGCGCTACGAAGCTTCCCGGAACATCGCTAAGTACCGGGTAGGCTATGAGGTAGCCTCTCCTAGCTAGCTCTGAGAGGACCCCCCTAAAGCCGTGTAGGCCCAGCTCCGAGACCAGCTCCGGGAACCACCTCTCGGTGAATGGGAGGGTCCTCACCTTTCTGTAGATCTCCTCGATTATGCGTGCTTCACGCGTACCCTGCTCTACATCTAAGCGCCTTACTGCGTATATGTACACCCTTCTCTCGCTTGAGACAAGTCCTCGGCCGGTAGAGGCGAAGGGCTCTATAGCGTAAGCTGCCGAGGTTCTAAAGCGAGATAGGTTTAGGGTCTCCCTGTAGTTGGGTACGGTCTCGCCAGCGTGCACTACGTAGCGGTCGAGGCTATGTCCGCTGAGGTTTTTAACTACCTTAAAGCCCCTGCTCCTGATTGCCCGCTCTATTAAGGCTCCTACGTCGGAGACCCTGACCCCGGGTCTGACGTGCTTTAAGGCCCTCTCTAGGGCGTCGTTAACGGCCTCCACAAGCTGGGCCATCCTTCCCGAGAAGTCCAGGGTAATAGCTGTATCGGCTATGAAGCCGTTAACGTGTACCCCTATGTCGACCTTTACGACGCTCTCCTCGGGTATGACGCTCTCCTCACCAAGGTAAGCGGTTCTGTGCGCAGCCTCGAAGTTTATGGATATGTTTACAGGGAACGCCGGCATACCCCCCAGCTCCACTATGTAGCTCTCTAGGGAGTTAGCTATGTCGAGAACCTTAGCCCCGGGTCTAACCTCCTTAGAGGCCCTCTCCTTAACTCTAGAGGCTATCCAACCAGCTCTGATATAGCTCCTTACGTCCTCCTCAGCTAAAACCGGCATACCCTAACCGTATGTAGTATCTACGTCAAGCAAATAACCTACCTTAGCCTTCTGCGACTGTTTAGCTTTTGTACACTGCGAGTTTACCGGGATGCCTAGTACTCCGGAGCTAGGGGTGCTTAAGATGTGGAGCTCCTGGGGCAACTATAAGCGCCTCTAAGCCCGGAAGGGCCCAAGAGGGGATACAGGGGGAGCAGGATGGGGCGTGGGGATCGTAGCAACAAGAGCGGAACCCCTACCGTTGGAGTACCGGCCATTGGGCCCAGTTAGACCTCGGTAGGCCGCTATAGCGGCTTCGCATAGCTGAGGGTAGCTTGAATCCGGAACCAGGGAACTGTCAGACGGGGATTCTAAGCTGTCATACCTCACCTAGCGGCAGATTTCATCATCCGCACCTTCATAGGCTCCTGAGTTTAAATACCTACCTGCTAGCAACCTTCCCAGGGGCTGATGTCTGCCTCGATTAGAAGCCGAGAAGGTCGGTAAACGTAGATATAGGGGGTTTATACCTATAGCTTGGGTGAAACGCTGAGTAAGCCCCAGCCAAAGGATGTCCCCCTACCGGAGAGTAAGACCCAGGTGATATGCGTAGTTAGCCAGCTTATCGGAGCTAACTACGTTAAAGCTCTCTGCGCAGACGACCAGGTTAGGGTCCTCAGAATACCGGGTAAGTTTAGGAAGAAGGTATGGATAGCTCCGCTGGATGTAGTTCTGGCAGAGCTTTGGGCTGAGGTTAGTGACAGAGGTGACATAGTCTACAAGTACTCCAAGGACGAGAGGAAGAAGCTCATAGAGTACGGTTACCTAGACCCCGGGCTCATAGAGAGAGCTGGTGGTATGGTATAGCAGGTAGGAGAGACTTAGATAGGTTTTTAGACGAGTACTACAGGTTAACGGGTAAGGAGCCTAGGAGGTCGGATAAGGACCTCTTCGAGGTTGTCGAGGAGGTCTTTGACGCGGCAACTCTCAAAGCCCTCCTAGAGTTAGTCCGCAGGAGGGTTATCTTCGAGCTTAAGGGGGTGGTTAGTGCAGGTAAGGAGGCCAGGGTCTACTGGGGTAAGGACTTCGAGAAAAGGGATCTCGCAGTTAAGATATACCTAACTACATCAGCAGAGTTTAGGCGGGGGCTAATTAAGTACCTCGAAGCTGACCCGAGGTTCGCTGGGAGAGTTCCCAAGTCAACGAGGAAGCTCTACTCCACGTGGGCTAGGAAGGAGTTCAGCAACTACATGAGGATGTTTAAGGTGGGGGTGTCGGTGCCGAGGCCTATAGCAGTACACGAGAACATACTGGTTATGGAGTTCATAGGTGAGAACGGGAAGCCGGCCCCCCTACTTAGGGAGGTGGACCCAGACGTAGAGACCCTCGCAGAGATATTCCGCGCAGTTATGGAGGATGTAAGGAAGTCTGTCCTAAGGGCTAGGCTTGTCCACGGAGATTTAAGCGAGTACAACATAATGGTGTGGGAGGGGAAGCACTACATAATAGACGTTAGCCAAGCAGTAACTCTAGACCACCCGAATGCTCTCGACTACCTATACAGGGACATAGTGAACGTTGTTAGGTTCTTCAGCAAACAGGGGGTTGAGACCCCGAGGCCTGAGGAAATATTTAAGGAAATAGTTAGCAACCTTAGGTAGCCTAACTACTAGGCTAGGTGCTTCCTAAGGAACATAGTAACGTAGAGGAGGTACTTTGCCAGCGCCTCAGTGTCTAGGCTTATCGCGTGGCCTATATCGGGTATTACGTGCAACTCGAAGGGCTTACCGAGCTCCATTAGCTTGTAGGCGAACTTCATTATCGGCCTCAGTGGGCACCTAGAGTCGTTCTGGGGGTGTATTATACATATCGGGGACCTTAGGTTTTGTACGTATGTAATGGGGGACCTCTCAACGAATAGCTCCTTCCGCCCGGCGAACAGTATCTCGTCGTACCTCTTGAAGAAGGCGTCAGCTAGCTCGTAGTCCTCTACCCAGTCTGTAACCCCGGCACTGGCTACCCCACACTTCCAGAGCTCTGGGTGCTTAACCATGGCCATGAAGGTCATGTAGCCCCCGTAGCTATAGCCCACTATGGCAACTTTATCGGGGTCTGCGATCCTGTTGTCAATGGCCCAGCGGGTAGCGTGGACCACGTCCTCTAGGTCCCCACCACCCGGATCCCCGAGGTCTAGCTTCCTAAACTTCTCACCGTAGCCTGTGGAGCCCCTGAAGTTCGGGGCTACTACGTGGTACCCTAGAGAGGTCAGCAGTAGCAGTATCGGAGACCAGGAGTCCGATACCTCAGCCCAGGGACCTCCGTGCGGGTAGACAACTAGGGGGCCGGGTCTGGGAGCTCTTGAGCTAACTAAGACGTAGGTAGGCACCTTAACACCATCGAAGGAGGGTACCTCAATGTACATCACCTCAGCTAGGGAGCTGAGCACCTCCTCAGGAGCCTCGCTCCCAGCCACTACAGTGTAGGCACCCGACCTGATGTCGACCTTTAGAACCCTAGGGGGGTTCCTCAGCGAGGTGTGGGTAACGAAGGCGTGGTCTCCGCAGATTTCCGCGCTTAGCACCATGCCTTCGAGGGTCCTCACCTCAGCGCCGTTTACGAAGAGCTTAGACCTACCCATCTTCTTACCTATAGCCCACACACCGCCACCGTCTATCCAGCCGAAGTCTAGGTACTCTACCGGGTCGTAGCTGTAGAGGTCGCTGTAGGCTAGCTTGACGGGCTCTAGAGTGTCGCTCTCTAGGTCGTACAAGTAGAGCTTAAACGTGTCGAGATTCTCGTAGTTGCTCTCGAAGAGAACTTTAGACCCTAGGAGCTTTGGCGACCTGTTAACGCTACCCTCCCTGGGGGTAAAAACCTTCATCTCGAGGGTCTTCAGGTCTATTGCAAATAGCTCTACGGAGAAGGGGTCGTCCCTCAGGTGTCCGTGGCCTACTATGTACCTCTCGTTAACGTCGGTTACGTACTCCCTCCCACGCGCCTTGGCTACGGGTTCCGCACGCCTACTAGATGTATCTGATAAGTATATCGACGCTTCGGTACCTATAGACCCCGACCACGCTAGCCTAAACCCGTCGTAGCCTAGCCCTATAACCCTATGCGGCCGCACTCCCTCGGAGAGGTCGTAAGTCTCAAGAGTTCTTAGGTCGGTACCGTAGATCTTAACTAGCTCAAAGCCTTTACTTACGTCCCTCGTGTAAACCACTATGTCCGACCTCCTAGAGGTGGAGGCCTCTAAGTGCACAGGCTCCTCAGAGACCTTAAACTCCCTTCCAGTGTTCAGGTCTACAGCGTACAGCTTGTAGACTCCTTCTATGGTTGACCCGTATACTAAGTAATTGCTCCTCGTAATACCAACTAGTGAGTAGCGCGGTACTGATACTACCTTCTTGATAAGCCTAGCTAAGCTTTCCAAATCCATGGCTACCTCCGCTGTATCCGTTCGCTTTGGGCTAAAAACGCTTACAGCTTATTTAGCGTAGCTCCAGCGTACTGAGGGTCTCTATGCCTAAACCTGTAGCTCGTGTAGTTGTTAATGGTTACGGAGTTATAGGGAAGAGGGTAGCCGATGCGATTACTAAGCAGCCGGATATGAAGCTAGTAGGGGTATCTGATGTAGTAGCTGACTGGAGGGTTAAGCTAGCTTCTCTGAAGGGCTACACGGTCTACGCCTCGCTCCCGGAGAAGGTCAGCGAGATGAAGAATGGTGGGGTAGATGTAGCTGGGACTCTAGAGGACCTCCTTAGAGCTGGGGAGGTGGACGTAGTAGTGGACTGCACCCCCGCTAAGGTTGGAGCTAAGAACAAGCAGCTGTACGAGAGGTACGGAGTTAAAGCAGTTTTCCAGGGAGGGGAGAAGCACGAGGTAGCAGGCACATCCTTCGTGGCTCAGAGGAACTACTCCGAAGCTCTGGGGAAGCAGTTCGTTAGGGTAGTAAGCTGCAATACTACAGCGATATGCAGAGTTGTAGGAGCTCTTCACGAGAGGATAGGGGTTAGGAAGGCGCGGGTAGCTATAATAAGGAGAGCTGTTGACGTATGGGAATCGAGCCGTACTGGAATTATGAACACAGTCGTACCGGAGCTCCAGGTACCTTCGCACCACGGCCCGGACGCTAGGACCGTTATCAAGGACCTGAACATAGTAACCATGGCTGCTAAGGGGAGCCACAACCTCTACCACCTACACATGGCGATGGTAGAGCTTAGGGTGAGCGCTACTAGGGAGGATATTATAAGAATACTAGAGGAGGAACCGAGAGTGATTTTCGTAAGAGGGTCTGACGGTATAGACGGGCTCAACTCGATATTTGAGCTAGCTAGAGACCTGGGGAGACCCAGGGGGGATCTCTACGAGGTGCCAGTATGGTACGAGAGTATCTCAACTGAGGGGAGCGAGGTCTACCTGATGTGGGCTACCCCCAACGAATCTAACGTAGTACCCGAGAACATAGACGCTATCAGAGCTATGCTGGAACTGGAAACCGAGGCTAAGGCCTCCATATCTAAGACGGATTACTACCTACAGGTAATTAAGAAGCTGTTCTAGCCGACCTCTAGAACCTTTAGGAAGATTTAGTCTCGTCAGCTCTAGGTGATTCCATACACTACAGGGATCCAAGCCCCCGGCGTTTTTAATTCACCTCTCTTACCCTGGATAGAGCTCGTAGTAGCTGTTTAACCCTTAGCACACCGACCTGGCGGAGTTATGCTGTCCTCAAGTCCTTCTTCTCCAGCAACCTCACTCTTAGGTAGGAAGGAGGTTGGGTCTAGAAGACTACCTGCAGGTCCCTGAAGTCCTGCGGAAGGGCCTGTGAGGTCTTTACTAGCCTATCGTACTGCTCACCTATGAACTCGGCGAAGACTGGGCAGGTATCAAACTTACCCTCCCTATCGCACTTAGGCTTTCTATCAGACTTCATCATCTTTATAAAGCAGGAAAGCGTTTTCTTATCGTAGTATGGGCAGAGCTTGTAGGTCTGCTTAGCTGAGCGTATTATCCTCTCTACCCACTTACTCTTCTCCGTAGCCGGTCTAGTGGGAGCTCTCTGAGAGCTCTGGTCCAAAGCCATGCATACCACCTAACTTTCTACCGCCTCCAGCCTACTACGAGGAACCTACCGTCTTCCTGGACATAGACCTTACCGTTGTTAACTAAGCGTGTTAGGATCCTCCTAATCTTATCCTCACTAGCTATCCCCGGTAGGTAGCGGTGTATCTCCTTGATGTTCATAGGTCTCTCGCTTAGTAGCTTTAGGATGATCTCCACTAACTCGTCCTCGGTGGGGGCCCTTATGACGACAACCTCTTGGTCTTCGTAGACGACCTTGAAGTTAAGCCCGAGGTCAGATTCGTTTTCGTTACCCTCTACTACGTTATTATTGACTGCCTTACTCCTCTTCATCTCCTAGCCCTCCTATTTTCTATTCCTTACGATTCTTAAAAGTTTTCTTCGGGCTTATGGTAGTAGCCCATCAAGGTGAGTAGGGCTCCTAGCTGTTAGGTAGGTCCCGGTAGTATCCTAGGTTTGCAGGCTACACACTGTTTTTAGCTGACCTAAGATACCTCTCGAAGTACCACTTAGTACCATCCTTAGTATCGGCTAGCCTTATACCTAGCTTGCTTAACTCGGAGCGTATCCAATCGGATTCCTCGTACATTTTCTTAGACCTAAGCCTCGAGCGGACCTCAACTATCAGCTTTATGAGCTCCTCTAGTTCCTCGTAGCTCTTTAGGATCTCCCCCCTCTGTGGTAGAATGCTGAGTACTCTATCCATTAGCTCCAGAGTTGTAAGGGCCTTAAACGCTAGGGAGCTACTTTCCGAGACAACTACGTCTGCGTTGACTACTGAGAGAAACCTGTGAAGAGCTGCTAGAGCTTTAGGGGTGTTTAGGTCGTTATCTAGGGACCGCGTAAACTCCTGCCACACCTCAGCTAGGGTCCTCCAGGTTCTAACCTCGCGGTCCCCTAGCTTGTGCTCTAGGGGCCTCTCCCTAACTAGCTTTAAGAGGACTTCATAAGCACTTACAACACGCTTAAGCGTTAAGCTAGCCTGCTCTAGGGATTCCTCCCTGTACTCCAGGGGTCTCCTGTAGTGTACTGAGAAGATCCAGAGCCTTAGGACCTCTGGTCCCCACTTCTCTACAGCTTCAGATAGCCTTACTATGTTACCGAGGCTCTTGCTCATCTTCTCCCCGACGAGGGTTAGAGGACCTACGTGAACCCAGTACCTTACCCAGGGGGACTTACCGAAGTAGGCCTCGCTCTGAGCTCTCTCGTTTTCGTGATGGGGGAATATCAGGTCCTGACCTCCTCCGTGGATATCGATCGTGTCCCCGAGGTACTTCGAACTCATGACGCTGCACTCTATGTGCCAGCCGGGGCGCCCGGGACCCCAGGGGGAGTCCCAGTACGGTTCTCCGGGTTTAGCCGCCTTCCACAGGGCGAAGTCGAAGGGATTCCTCTTCTCACGTAGGAACTCCTCCTCTTGCCTCCACTCCTCTAGGCTTACCCTCCCGCTAAGCCTGCCGTAGTCCCTGTAAGTAGTTACATCGAAGTAAACGGAGCCGCTTGGTGCTACGTAGGCGTGGCCCTTCTCTATGAGGACCTCGATGAACTTGATTATGTCCTCTATGTGCTCGGTAACCTTTGGGTGTAAGTCTATTTCTATCTTAAGCTTACTCATTAGCTCTAGGTACTCCTTAGTATAGGTTTCGGCTACGTCCTTCCAGCTAACGTTAGACTCCCGAGCTTTTCTGATGATCTTGTCGTCTATGTCCGTGATGTTCTGAACATAGAGTACGTTGTATCCCTTTAGGACCAAGTACCTCCTCAGGAAGTCGAAGGATACGAAGGCCCTCGCGTGTCCTACGTGAACGTGATCGTAGGGAGTGGGTCCGCAGAAGTACGCCTTAACTAACCCCTCCTCACTAGGTCTGAACTCCTCCACCTCGCGGGTCAGGGTGTTGTATATCTTCAGCACAAATGTCTACCACCAAAGGTAGTAGGAAGCCGTCTCTTATAAGCTAAGAGTCGTCACCTATCCCTTGCGAAGAGAATTTGTAACCTAAGGGACCTACCAGAAGAGGTCCCGCCGGGGGGATTCGAACCCCCGACCACCCGGTATCCGCCCCCACACTACAGCCGGGCGCTCTGCCGCTGAGCTACGGCGGGGCCCAGAAGTCCTTGGGTTAGAGGGTTATAAATTTTGAGTTCCCGCAACCCATAGCTACGAGGGGACTTGAGCTAGAGCTGTACCCCTAGGTTTAAGCCGATCCTCCTGAACGGGCACTGCCTCCAGAACTTGCTACACGTATCTACCTCGTGAATCCCCAGGAAGCGACCCAGAACCACGCAACCGGCTAGGTACTTACCCTGCTCGTGCTTGAATACCTTTACATATTCGCAGGCTATCTCAGGGACCTTATCCAGTCCGTGAACCATTAGGAACGGCTTGCCGAACTCGTCGTAACCTCCCTCCTTAACCTGCGCAGGTTCCCTGAAGTACCTGCACTGCAGGTAAACCTCCCTACCCCCTAGGCACTGGAGCTTGTTCACTACGTCCTGGGTAGGCACCTCGTGTACAGGTGACGTGCAAAAACCGTCCCTATACCAAGGACAGGCACTCAACTCTGAGCCCTTGCCTTTATAGCCTTCAGAGTGCTCTCCAGCTCTCGTGTAAGCTCCTCCAGCTCCGCCATGTCCACCTTCCTTATCTCATCCACGTACTCCTTGGTCGACCTACCTTTCTCCAACACCTCGGACACAGCTGCGAGTAGCTCCTTCTCTATGTGTATACCGACAGCGTATACGTAGCCCACTATAGTCTCCACTAAGTCTACGTACTCTCCGTAGAGCTCTACCTTCCTTAACTCCCTTAGCACTCTTAGGAGAGCCCTCCTAGAGGCTCGGAGGCTCTTTACGTGCTCCACTATGGCAGTATAGTCCTCATCTTTGGAGGCTCTTTGGTAAAGATGCCTAAGCCTCCGGCTAATCCTATCCCTCCTAAGTACGTTGTTCTCCAGGTCCCTGAAGAGCGTACTTACATCAGACAGCTCAGGCACCTCATATTATTATGCGCTTAAGGTCGCTGTATATCTTCTCATACTTACTGATTATCTCCATGCTTAGCGAGGGCTTCACAACCTTCATAGCCTCGAGGAAGTACTTCATAGATACGGCCCTTACGGCGAACTTCTCCCTCAGAGCCATCATCACAGCCTCCCTAACTAGAGCCTCGAGGTCCGCTCCGCTGTAGCCCTCGGTAAGCTCAGCTAGCTTTTCGAGGTCCACGTCCTTATCTAGGGGCACCTTCCTGGTGTGTATCTTGAGTATCTCGTACCTAGCTCTCTTATCCGGCGGGGGTACGTATATGATCCTATCGAACCTCCCGGGCCTCAGGAGTGCCGGGTCTATCAGGTCAACCCTGTTCGTAGCCCCTATGACCACCACGTTCTTCAGGGTCTGGATCCCGTCCATCTCAGCTAGTAGCTGGTTAACTATCCTATCAGTTACCTCGGTATCGTGCCTCATACCCCTAGCCGGTACTATAGCGTCGATCTCGTCGAAGAATATTATCGCTGGAGCTACCTGCCTAGCCCTCCTAAATATCTCCCTAATAGCCTTCTCTGACTCACCAACCCACTTACTCAGGATCTCCGGCCCCTTAATTGCTATGAAGTTGGCGTTAGCCTCGGTAGCTACAGCCTTAGCTAGCAGGGTCTTACCGCAGCCCGGAGGACCGTAGAGCAGTATACCCCTAGGAGGTCTAATACCCATCTTCTCGAAGACCTCAGGGTACTTCAGCGGCCACTCAACAGCCTCCCTAAGGGCCTGCTTCACCTCCTCTAGGCCACCTATGTCGTCCCAGTGGACCTCCGGGACCTCAACAAGGACCTCCCGCATTAGGGTCGGGTGTATTACCTTTAGTGCGTCGAGGAAGTCCTGCTGGGTTACCTTAAGCTTCTCCAGAACCTCAGGAGGTACGGGCTTACTTAGGTCCACCTTCTCTGTTCTAAGGAACCTCCTGAGGGCGTTCATAGCCGCCTCCTTAACTAGTGCAGCAATATCCGCACCGGTGAACCCGTGGGTCATCTCAGCTATGGCATCTAGGTTCACGTCCTCTGCTAGGGGTATGTTCCTCGTATGTACCTCTAGTATAGCCTTCCTAGCGTGCTTATCGGGCGGTGGTATCTCGATCTCTCTATCGAACCTTCCCGGCCTCCTGAGAGCGGGGTCTATAGCGTCTATCCTGTTAGTAGCTCCTATAACTATAACCCTCCCCCTCTCCTTAAGCCCGTCCATTAGAGTTAGTAGCTGGGCCACTACCCTTTTCTCAACCTCGCCAACCACCTCCTCCCTCTTGGGGGCGATCGCATCAAGCTCATCTATGAATATTATCGCTGGGGCATTCTTCTGGGCCTCCTCGAAGATCTCCCTAAGCCTAGCCTCGGACTCACCGTAGTACTTACTCATTATCTCCGGTCCATTTATAGCTATGAAGTAAGCCCCTATTTCGTTAGCTAAGGCCTTAGCTAGCAACGTCTTACCAACCCCCGGAGGGCCGTAGAGTAGGACACCCTTCGGCGGCTCTATACCTAGGTGCTTGAAGAACTCAGGGTGCTTTAGGGGTAGCTCGATCATCTCCCTAATTCTCTCCTTAACCTCCTCAAGATCCCCTATGTCCTCCCAGGTAACCCTCGGAACACCTCTCAACCTCTCTAAAGCTTCTATAGGTACCGGCTCAGGGCTTACGTCAACCCTAGTGTCGTACTCTATGTAGACTACCTGAGCGGGTTCAGCCACCTTAACAACAAACCTAAAGGGCTCCGCGTAGTAGGGTAGGCTTATGAATACTACCTCACCCTTCTTAACAGCCTTGTTCAGCAGCCTCTCCTTTACGTAGTTCGTAAAGGCCTCGTTAGGCTCTATCCTAAAGTCTACGGGAGCTAGGACTACTCTAGTCCCCTTAACTATCTTAACCTTCCTAACAGTTACGTAGTCCCCTATAGCAACTCCAAGAACCTCTCTAGTGTACCCATCTATCCGTATAACGTTAGTACCCTCATCCTCAGGATACGCAGGTCTTACCTGGAGGATGGCTGAGGACTTAGGCCCCTCCACCTCAACGAAGTCCCCGTAGCTAACGCCTAGGATCTCCATGTACTTCCTAGGTATCCTAGCAACCTTCCTCCCAACATCTCTAGGGCTTACGCTCTCGACCCTGAGCTCGACATGACTCCCCTCTATGGCCTACACCTCCAGTATACGGAGGTTTCTAGAGAAATTAAGCGGTAGTCCTAGTAGCAGTACCTATGCGTAACCCTAGTCAGCGTGCTGTACACTGATTGGGGGTTACTACTTAAAAGCGCTACATAAGCTGAGAGCATGTCAGGTGCCGGTGCTGAGGAGCAGGCTAGCTAGGGTTCTCTACGACATGAGGTTACTTAGAGGTAGACTGGAGCAGCTAAGGAGTAGGCTTGAGAGGAGGGTCGAGAGTCTTAGGAACCTAGGTGCTGAGGAGAGGTTGCTGAAGTCCTACATCAACGCCTTAGATCAGGTAAGCTACGCTATACTCGTTCTAAGCATCCTTGAGATTAAGGTGGAGAACGTACTAACCCTGGGCACCATGGTCCACGATCTAATAATAGTTAGGGAGGCTCTAAGGGAGCTTAGTAGGAGGGTTAGAAACGTCCCGGAGGTCTCCACGGTACTCGAGGACCTAAGCGATAGCATAGGCGATATAGTTGCTGAAGCGCATATAAAGGTGGACGGGGCCCAGCTTCCCATGTACAGGGAGGCTGCTAGGAAGATCGTAGAGCAAGCCGAGCGGCAACTAAGGAGAGGCAGTATAGCTACATCGTAGCTTGTCGCGAGCTGCCTAAGTAGGGGCTACTTCGTAGTCGATGCTTACGGATCTACAAGCTCTGATCCTGCTCACTTGGCTGGAATCCGCCTAGGCAGTGGAGGCACTGCTCCGAGCCTAAACAGGCTAGAGGTAGATGGGGGCCTTGTACTGATAGCCAGTAGAGCGTGGGCAAGGTAGTGCCTCTCCGTGCAACTAATGCAAATTGGCAAGGACGAGCATCTAGAGACAAACGGGAGGGTATCATAGTCTTAGAGTGTGGGAGGTTTGACTACGGTAATAGGTGGTTACCAGCTTAAGAGGGGGCTTTACCTAGTTAGGTAGAGGCCTTCAGCGGACTTCGCTAGGTAACCGGTCTCTACGAGGGTTTCTAGTGCTAGGTTGAAGTAGACATCGCCTACGTATATACCGTAGTACTCTAGGAACTTCTCCTTTAGCTCCTGGAGCGACCATACCTTCTTGCCTGACTCCTCCCTTAGTATTCTCCTAAGGAACTGGACTGTGTCCTCTAGCCTAGTCCATGGATATTGGAACCATACCCATTCCTTGACCTCTATGTAGTAGAAGTCTGGCTTTATCTTAGCTACCGGGGATATCCATTGCAGGGCTGCTATCTTAAGCTCAGCGGGCTTCCACTCCGAGATTATGAAGTCCCTAGCTAGTATGAGTGTATCTCCAGTATCCACTATATCGTCCACTAGCAGGGCCTTAAGCCCCGAGAGGTCGACCTTGTAGGGGAACTTTATTATGGCCTTCTCAGCTACCTTAGCGGCCTCGGTCCAATGCTGGCTCTGTAGGGATATAAGGTTCTCGACTAGTAGGAAGTCGCAGAGAAGTCTAGCCGGGACATAACCTCCCCTAGAGACAGCTACTATGATATCGGGTCTGTAGCCAGCCCTCTTTATTACCTCAGCAAGCCCCCGGCTCCAGTTAACTATATCGTCCCAGGTTACTAGCTGTGTCGGTACCTTAACCATAGCTCCACACCAACAGCAGTATACTATACGCCTGCCACCTTATAAAAGTTCTTTCTAGAGTAAGTAGGTGAACCACCTTGAAGAGGTTTCCCATCGAAGTGGGAGAGGGGGTCAGCTACCGGTAAGTTCAGGTCGAGCTGGGGTCTGAGCTTATTAGTGTCGACCCCTAGGGTAGGTTGGGTGCCGGAGGCAAATTGAAGGAGCTCGCTGAGGTTAGAGTGCTTTGGAGTAACATGTACAGGGTTAGGACCCTCTTTGTGTCGAACTACGACCTTAGCGAGAGCTTTAGGTCCTACAGGCTACTGTCCTTCCTAGCTAAGTATGTCGCAGACATATATGAACTTATGCTGGACTCCCAGAGTAGGAACTCCGGGCTAGTTCTGAGGATAAAGCACAACAGAAAGCTGAGCCCTGGAGTAATAGCGCACGCGAACCTCCTGGCTGCTATGAACATAGTCTCGGAGCTCGTGGACGATGTAAGCAGGGATAGAGGTTTCTTCGCAGCTCTCTTCGCTAGCTATAGATCCCTAAGTGAGGACGGGCTGATATCCTGCTCTCTAACCTTCAGTAGAAGCCCAGCTCGCCCGTACGTTAAGCCTGCCGCGATAGTGCTGCTAACAGGTCAGTCCATCGGAGCTCGTACCGCTATTAGGGCCTCTAGGGACCTAGCTGAGAACGCTATGGAGGCTCTGAGGGTAGCCTTAGCTAGGTACAAGAGGGAGTACCTGGATGTACTGAGCAACTTAGATGAACCGAAGCCGGTAGCAGTAGTGATCCTGCAGGGTAGGGCTCTAAGCCTTGAGGAGATTAGGGCAGTCGTTAGCGATGGTAGTGAGTACAGGGAGGTTAAGATCCCTATAAAGAACCCCGAGTGGTCTATCGAAGACCTGCCACCCAAGATCGTAGAGGAGGTTAAGCTAGTAGTAGTCAATCCGTTTAAGAGTGGGCTACCTTTCGCAGTTAAGGGAGCATTCATAACAGGTCCTCCGGGAGTTGGGAAGTCAGTTATGGCTGAGGCGTTAGCTAACGCTCTAGGGCTTAAGGTAGTTGAGCTAAAGCCGTTTACCTACAGGTCCATGTGGTACGGAGCTACGGAGAAGATGCTGAACGCCATAATGAACCAAGTCTTCAGGAGGAGGAGAGAGCTAGCCGTAGTGATAGACGATGCGGAGTTCCTATCTAGCAGGAAGTACACGATACACGAAGCCCATCTCAGCGAGCTATCTACGATACTATATCACCTTCAGAGAAGCGATAGACCGTTCACCATACTTACGGCTAACAACCCCGACTTGATAGACCCCGCTCTCCTGAGGCCGGGGAGGGTCGATGTAACCATCCTGGTCGGGTACCCCGATAAGGAGATGCGCAGGAAAGCTCTACTAAGGAATGCCAGTAAGTACAAGGTAAAGTTCGCGAGCGAGAGAGTAGTTGACTACGTAGTAAGTAACACCTCCTGGTACTCTCTAGCAGAGCTGGATGCCCTCCTTAGGCTAGCGGCTAGCAAGGGTTCGGGCACGGTCGGCTTAGACGAGGTAGAGTGGGCTAGGAGGAAGATAGTTGTATCCCCTACCGAGAGGAGGAGCATCCAGGACTACCTAAGGTGGTGGTCAACTAAGGTTCAGGGTATAGTTATAGCATATATACCTACTGAGGTTGAAGTAGAGTAGGGTTCTGTTCTGGGGTACCTAGCTGTGGACTTCTCCTTACTAACATCCCTAGTAACGGTAGCCGTATCGGTATTTGCCATCATGGACCCTCCAGCAGCTATACCTACTCTGATATCTTACGTTGGGGTTCTAGGTAGCAGCGGCGAGGATGTCGATATAGGTAAGCTAGTAGCCAGGTCAGTTAATAAGGCTAGCGTAGCTATACTGTTGCTACTAACGTCGTTCTCTCTCTTCGGTGAGTACATCCTGAGAGCATTTAACATAAGCTTAGAGGCTCTTAGAATAGCAGGTGGGGTACTATTGATGATTATAGCTGCTGAAATGCTTCTCTCGAGGGAGAAACCTGAGGAGGTTAGAAGGGGGGACTTCGCTGTAGTACCCATAGCTACACCCCTGATAGTAGGACCAGGGACTATGAGCACCCTCATAGTTTACTCAAGGATATACGGTCCTCTAGTAACCCTAGCGGGCTCCTACATAGCTTTCGCCATGGCCTACCCGCTGCTGAGGTACTCCTACTTAGTCCTCAAGTACCTAGGTCCATCGGTACTCCAGGGGCTTGCGAAGTTCATGTCGATTATAGTAGCGTCAATAGCCGTAGAGCTACTCATTAGCGGTTTAAAAGGGCTCGCGCTACTTTGAAGTAGCTAATATAGAACCCTGTGCCTAGATACTATTGGTGCTCTCCGTGATCAGGTCTATTGAGTGGCTCGGAGATAGGGTTCGGTGGCTTAACACTCTAAAGCTTCCTTGGGCTGAGGAGTACGTTGAGTCCGACGACCCTGAGAGGATAGCCCTAGCTATCGAGAGGATGGAGATCAGGGGAGCTCCGGCTATAGGTGTAGCGGCAGCACTTGCCGTAGCTTTAGCGGCCGTTAAGTACGGCGGGACCGATGCGAACAGCTTAAGGGTGAAGCTACGTACAGTAATCGAGAGGTTAAGGAGTACTAGGCCAACTGCCGTAAACCTCTTCTGGGCTCTCAAGAGGATGGAGGAGGTAATCGCTAGGGACTTTACAAGTGCTGACGAGATGGTTAAGGAGGTCGTAGCTGAGGCCTTAAGGATATACGACGAGGATGTCGAGGTGAACAGGAGGATCGGTGAACTGGGAGCTAAGCTTATAGAGGACGGTGACGTGATCCTAACCCACTGCAACGCTGGGGCCTTAGCTACAGTAGCTTACGGAACAGCCCTCGGGGTCATAAGGGCGGCGTGGTACAGTGGGAAGAGGATAAAGGTCATAGCTACGGAGACTAGGCCCATGTTGCAGGGAGCTAGACTAACAGTGTGGGAGCTAGTAAAGGAGGGGATCCCCGTTAAGCTCATCACCGACAATATGGTCGGGTACGTAATGAGCAAAGGGTTAGTGTCTAAGGTGATAGTTGGCGCTGATAGGGTAGTCCTACCGGGCTACGTGGTGAATAAGATAGGTACCTACACCATAGCCGTACTAGCCCATAGGCACGACGTCCCCTTCTACGTAGCAGCCCCGATGTCCTCGATAGACTTCGAGAGCACAATAGAGTCCGTGAGGATCGAGGAGAGGGATCCGGACGAGGTTAGGACAGTACTGAAGAGCCTCTACATAACCCTACCAACGGTCGAAGTCCTCAACCCAGCCTTCGATATCACTCCGCCAGAGCTAGTCACGGCTATAATAACCGAGAAGGGAGTAGCCTATAAACCCTTCGATAGGACTCTGCCAGCGCTTAGACAGCCATAGCGAGCACTCCATCTGCGGGACGTGGAGGGTGCAGAGCTTTAGAGCTACGGTAAGTAGGTATCCTCGGGGTAGTATAGCCGCGGAGGTCTCTAAGGCCCAGCAGAATAGTGCAACGGGAGTCGGAGTTACACCTGCACTTGGGGAGGGTGGGCAGTGTAGGATACGGGAGTTCGCACCGGAGGATCTGGAGGCCGTCTGCAAGATCGAGGTCGAGTCCTTCCCCTACCCCTACCCCTGCAAGCTCTTCCTGGCTTACCAAGCTCTGTTCCCAGAGTTCTTCCTGGTCGCTGAGTGTGAGGGCAGTGTAGTAGGCTACGCGCTCGCCGTAGTTGAGAGAGGTGGTAGGGCGCATGTAGTCTCAATCGCGGTTACCCCGGGGTGCAGGAGGCGGGGGCTGGGAAGGGCTCTCATGCTGAGCCTCGAGGAGAGGTTCCGTAGGTTTGGCCTAAGTGAGGTGGTGCTGGAGGTAGCTGTAGGTAACACAGCCGCACTGTCTCTCTATAGGAGCCTCGGCTACTCGGTAGTTGCGAGGATCCCGAGGTACTACCCAGATGGTGAGGACGCCTACCTAATGTCTAAGAAACTTCTCTAGAGCCCCCCTAACGTCCTCCTCGTACTCCGGTAGGGTGTAGAGCCTGAGGAAGCATACGTAAGGAGGTATGTGCCCGATTATACTCTCATCCACCTCAGTTATCCTAACCTCCTTACCACCAATCAGGACCCCAACCGGCCTATCTGGATCGTATATCTGCACAGCGTCAAGGAATAGTACCACCTTAGGGCTCGTTAGGGAGGTGTAGGACTCCACAGCTACCCTAAGCTCCTCAGCTCTCGAGGCTAGGTCCCGGTAGCTCCAGCAGAGCTTCACCTCGTTTACAACAGCTTTATAGCCCCTCCTACTGAGAAGCCTCCTAGCTAAGTCCTCAACGCTCTGAGGTAACTCTCTCCTAGCTAGCGCGTAGCTAACTAAGCCAGCTACGGTGTCATCGTCCCAGAGGTAGAAGAGCCCCTCCCTAATAGCTCTGGTGAACCCGTAGGCTGATGTGAAGAATCCTAAGGTCTCACCTACCTCCCTATGCTTCACCAACTCCGCGTACACGTTCCTGAAGAGTAGCTGGTAGCCTGTGATAGTTTTATGGTAGTAAACGGCCCTGTACATGTGGAGCCTAGCTATGTAGAAGCTCTCCAACGCGTTCAGGGCCTTGCTAGGTACTACCACACCCCCCTCTCCCGCAGCTAGGAATGAGACTATCCTGTGGAGGTCTATCCTACCGTAGGCTACCCCGGTATGGTAGGCATCCCTAGGGAGGTAGTCCAGTCTATCTACGTCTAAGTCCCCCGAGACTAGGCTGTTGAGTACGGCGTTGGAGCTCCTACCCTTGAGCAGTGAGGAGACCTCCCCAGCGGAGATCCCGTATTTGCTAAGTATCTCAGAGATCTCCGGGTCCTGGGTTAGGACCATCTCCGTTAACTCCCCGGGGTTAAGCCCCGAGAGCTCCATAATCAGAGGCTCTAGTGAGTGCGAGAAGGGTGCGTGACCAACGTCGTGGAGTAGTGCAGCTACCTTAACCAGCTCAACGTCATCTCTAGCTATGTAGCCCCCCTCAACAAGCCTATGCCCCACGGTCTCAGCTATGTACTCCGTACCTAAGGAGTGGGAGAACCTGGTATGGGTAGCACCTGGGTAGACGTACCAAGCGAAGGGAAGCTGTTTAACCCTCCTTAACCTCTGGAAGGCTCGTGTTGATACTAGATCCCGGATTAGTCCCTCTAAGCGTATGTACCCGTGTAGCTCGTCGTATACGAACGTAACCTTCTTCTCCGACACCACAGTCACCAGCTACCTACTACGCTTCTATACCCTAGCCGCTATTAAGAACGTATTAAGAACGTACGTAACTGTACCTGAAGAAGCTACCCATCCGTAGCCCCATGCTAACTAGGCTTATCCTAGTAAGTAGCCCTAGACCTTACTGAGGGCGCTGGCGATCTCGACAACGCGCTTAATGAGATTCGTTGATGAGTAGTTGCTGAACCTCTCCTTTAGTCTAACTACCTCAACACCTACCAGCCCCCTACTCTCGAGCTTCCTGCGCAGCTCCTCTTCATCGAAGGGCTGATCGGGGCCTAGTACAACTACGTCGGGCCTCACCTCAACTACAGGCTTTAGGAAGTCGTGGAGGTCCCCTAGTACTGCTCTGTACACAGGCTTCAGGGAGCTAACTAGGGTAAGCCTATCGTTTTCGCTTAGTACTGGAGGCCTTCCCTTAATACGTTGTATGCTACTATCCCTAGCTACTACTACGTGGAGTAGGCCGAACCTCTGCGCCTCGCTGAGGAAGTGAATGTGGCCTGGGTGTATCAGGTCGAAGCTCCCCGCAGCTAGGACTCTCCTAACCTCAGCTCTCCTCCAGCTAAACTCGGTGAGGCCTAGCATGCGTAGCGAGTCTAGCAGGCCCTCAGCGTAGGCCACGCAGGCTGTAGCCGTTATGTAGTCCCCTAGGCTTAGGTAGTACTTAGCGTCCTCTAGGTAGAGCTCCGAGAGCTTTAGGATCTCCTGGACCTCCTTAGACCACCTAGCTCTAGCCTTAGCCTCCTCGAGGGCCTTGGAGAGGGACTCTACGTACCCCCTAGCCCTAGCCGCGTGCTCAGCCAACTCTACACCACCTAGAGCTTATAGCCTCCATAGCCTCTAGCTCAACCGGGTGCGGCTTAGGGGATACCACTACCAGGGTTTGAGGCACCTTACCTATGCTAAGGTTGGAGATATTCTTAAGCTTACCGGCGCAGATAGTGCACCCAGGGTACCCCAGACCGGCTAAGGCTACTACGAGCCTCTCACCTGTTAGCACCCCCTCCCCCCTCCTCTCCTCGACGGTCATAAGGATCTCGATAGCCTCCCTAACGGTCATAGCAACCCCCTTCTCGCCGTCGTATTCAAGTAGGAGCGCTGTATGTAGGTTGCTGGAGTCGTTAAGCTTGATTACATCGTACGGGTACTCAAACAGTACCCCATCCTTAGGGTAGACTACCGTAGCTACCTTCCCGATCTTGTAGACCATTAGCCCGCTCAGAGTTAGGGCTGTCGGGATTATGCTTACCCCAGGCACGATGTGAAATGGTATCCCCCTCCTGTGCGCTTCAACTAGGAGGGTTACGTGGGTGGTAGCTACTAGCGGGTCCCCCGGAACAGCTAGAGCTACCCTGTAACCCCTTTCCAGTAGCTCGAGGATCGGGGCTCCGGACCTCTCCTCTAAGTCTACCCGCCTAATGGGGGTGAGGTCCCTACCAACTAGCCTCTTCAAGAGATCTAGATCTACGTAGCTCGTATACGTATCTACGTAGATTAGGTCCACGGTACGTAGTACTTCTAGAGCCTTAATACTCATATACTCCGGCGATAGCCCGAGGCCGACTAAGTAGAGCTCGCCAACCACACAGCTCACCCAGCTATACCACAAAGGGAGAAGTTTTGCTGCTGAAGAAGCTCCTAAGTACCTAGCAACAGTAAAGGAGCCTTCTTTAAGGAGACCGCAGAGCGTAGAGCTAGCTATGGGCCCCCGACCACTCCCGTACTTAAAGAGCGGTGCTTCCAGCTACAAAGCCTAACCCTTAAATCCGCGTGCCGGACCCGATCTCTGCGGTGCCTTAAGGATGTGGTTAGCGTACCTAACTGTACTGTTACTAGGGCTGGCTCCCGTAAGTGAGATTAGGGGGGCTATACCTGCTGCTAGAGCCCTCTTTTCAGATGACTGTGAGTTCCTTCTAGCATCTACCGTGGGACTCCTAGGCAACCTAGCTATAGCTCCAGTCGTTCTCTACCTACTGAACCGCTTAGAGAGGTTCGTAGTTAAGCTAGGCTACCTAGGTAGACTTTACTACCGAGCCCTAGAGTTAGCTAGGAAGAGGAGCGATAAAGTTAGTAAGTACGGCGTGCCCGGACTAATAGCATTCGTAGCTATACCCCTACCAGCTACGGGAGCCTGGACAGGTACCCTAGTAGCCTACATCCTAGGGCTACCGAGGGGCAGAGCCATACTAGCTATCGAGCTCGGGGTACTGATAGCCTTCGCCATAGTCTTCGGAGCCACGGTGCTGGGGCTGGAGGTACTCAAGGCCATCTTCATGCTGGGTAGCTAGGGGGTAGGAGGTTTTAAGCGCGGTGGGATTACCTAACGTAGATGATGAGTAGGCCGTACTGAGTCGATGAGGGTGGGTGCAAACTCTGAAACCAAGCTAAAACTGGTCTCCGAAATTAGCTATTCGGAGGTAGGTAGCCTTCGAGAACTTTTAAGCTAGTTAATAGTATTAAGTCCCGGTGCCGCGGTAGTATAGCCCGGTCAAGTATGCGGGCCTTTCGAGCCCGTGACCCGGGTTCAAATCCCGGCCGCGGCACCAGGCCTCCCAGAGCTCTACCTCAGCTCTCCACCCTGCACAGCCTCGAGAGTTCCCTGGGTACTACTAGGTCTACCTTCACGCCAGCTCTCCTAAGTGCTAGGGCCTTACCTAGGTCTAGTAGTACTGCTGAGTTAGCTCTGTATCTCTTACTACCTAGGGTAACGTCCTCCCCGAACTTAACCGGGATACGCATGTCGTGGTCTACGAGGGCTAGGGTGATCGCTAGGTAGTACGTCAGTAACTCGGTAGCTACTTCCTGAAGGAACTCCGAGTCTACCGAGCGCTCCTCCTCGGTAACCTCGCCCAGCTTTGAGAGCGTTTTCGAGAGCCTTAGGCTAGCTAGGGACCTAGCTACTGTGTAAAGGACCTCTACCAGGGTGTCGCAGCTCAGGTTACGGCTAAGGCAGTAAGCTAGGCTCTGTCTGACCTCCTTAGCAACAGATAGGAACGTCTCGAGGTCCACCTTAGCTAGCCTATCTTCCACGATCTCAGCGAGGATTACCTTGTCTAGACTCAAGCAGTTACCCAGAGGGCTCTACCTAGAGGAAAATAAAGACCTTACTTACTAGGTAGATTGCTAGGCTTCTAGAGCTTCTCTACCTGAGCCCTAACCGGGGTCTGGTTAGCTAGGTTATCCTCTACCGGGCACCTCTCCCTAACAGTCTCAAGCCATCTCCTCAGGGTCTCCGCGTCAGCGCTCGACTTCACAGCTACCTTCACGCTAATCTCCTTGTACCCAGCCCTCTCACCTGCACCGGTCATAAGCTTAGACGCGTTGAACACCCCCGAAACCTCTATCTTGAGGTCATCTATGCTTATACCCATCTCGCGGGCCACGATATCGCCTACTATGTTAAAGCAGCCGGCTAGAGCGGCTAGCACATACTCTATAGGCGAGGGAGCCTCACCGCCTAGCTTATCGGTCACTATCTCGAAGCTACCCGACTTAATTACCATCTTCATAGGTTTACTGGGCTCGACCCTACTCCCGGAGACCGTTATAACCACGTCCTTATAGGTAGGCCTACTCACGGTAAACCACCAGGACATTCCTTTGTAGGGAGTTTAAATATCATACGGTCAAGGCTGAGTAACACGTAAAGGAACACCTAAGCAGTAAAAGCACTCGCTAGATACAGCTAACTTCTACTTAAGCCTCCCCTCGGCTCGGCAAGCTTAGGGTTTGTAGGACCTCCCCGCTATCTAGGTCCCTTATCTCTATAGAGCGCTTAGAGCAGTCCACTACAGCGTAAGTAGCCCTATCCGTAAGGTAGCCAGAAAGAGCCCCAGGGTTAACCACGTACTTGGATTGTACGGTAGTTAACACGGGCTTATGGGTGTGGCCGTAGAGGACAATGTCGTAGTAGCCGCTACAGGCTAGCCCATGGACGACCCTCTCGGTAGTAGCAGGGGACTTAAACCCGTGTACCGCTACAGCCTTTAAACCGCAGATCTCCAGCTCAACAGGTTGCTCCGCTACGTCCTCAACTATAGCCTTAAGGAGTAGGGGATCTCCATCGTTATTCCCGAGGACTATTGTAATCTTAGAACCCCTTGGTAACCCCTCGACGAGGGTCCTGAGGGTGAACGGCGAGATCACGTCCCCTAGGTGTACCAGTTCTACAGGTTCACCTAGGGCTTCGACTACCCTAAGGAACTTCCTCAGGTTAGCTAGGTTATCGTGGGTATCCGAGATTATCAGTACCCTCAGGTAGACCCCTTAACTACCGTAGCGAAAGCCTAATAACCTCGCGCTACTAGACTACCCGAATCTCCTGAATACCGAGGTTCTTAGCTACGTATGACGCGAACTCCTCAGCACCGCTACTCCTAGCTTTAACTACGTAGAGCCTTCTAGGTCTCACGCTCGATACGTACTTAACTAGCCCTCTGAAGTCCGAGTGATCGCTGAAGGCTACGTGCCAGGTCCTACCCGAGATCCTCCTAATGGGGCTCCGAAACTCCCACCCGCTCAGTATTAAGGTGCTAGCATCCCTAGAACCCGGGGTAGCCCTACTCGAGTGGTCTAGGTAGACGTACCACCCACTCCTAATTACCTCCTGAGACTCCCTACTGCCAGCGAGTACGTAGTCCCCGACCCTAATCCCCAGGCTCTCAGCTTTCTTAGTCATCATGTAGACCTTAGGGGCTAGTACGAAGGGGGCGTCTATGCCTCCCTGCCTTAGTATGCTCATGACCTCGTTAACCTTACCGTAGTAGCCGTAGATCCTCACACCGCCTACGGTAAGTAGCTGCTTAACTAGGTCTACTAGTAAGTGCTCGATGTAGTCATCGAACTCGCGTACGTAGTTAGGTCTACCGTACACGGCATCTATAACCAGTACGTCGGCCTCCTCTATCGGGGTCCCTTCTCCGGGCTTCTTAAAGTCGCTGCTGTAGAGTACCCTGGTACCATCGTCGGTTTCTACAAGCACCTGTACGGTACCCGGTATGTGAACGCTCCTTAGGAACCTCAACCTAAGGTCTTCAAACTTAATCGAGTCCCCAGCCTCCAGGCTTATAGAGTTCACTACGGAGTAGCCGAATACCTGGAGCCAGCTGAGGGTTAGCTGAGTAGCCACTATCCTGTAGGAGTTCCTGATGCTTTCGTACAGGTTTACCGTATGGTCGCTGTGTATATGGGTTACAACCCTAACTCTTTGGGATGCAGGGCCGTGCCCGTCGATAACTACGCTCCCGGCAACGGTTATACCGCCATCGCTCCCAACCACAACATCCGGCAATTTCCCTAGCATGCTCAGCAGTCCTCACATAGCTCTACCTAGAGGGCATAAAAGCCAGTTACGCTAACAACCCCAAAAGAGATGCGGGAGCTATTACGGGACCCGCCTAATACAGCCCCGCGAAAACGTTTGAGGCTCTCTCCTTAGGCCAGGCTTATAAAGGTGCGGGCTTTGGTGTCCTAAGGAGTCCACCTACCGTAGAACTTGCAGGCGGGTTCGCCGATCCTCTTCTCAGTTTAGAGATCGGCGAGGGCTGGAACCTTATATGCCTTCCTAGGATTCTGTATAGATCCTCGGTGACAGCGTGTGGCTAGAGTGCTGGCCATCAATGCCTCACCTAGGAAGTACGGGAGTAGCTACAAGCTCCTAAGGGTAGCTGTGGAAGCCGCTAAGTACGCCGGCGCCGAGGTGAGCTTAGTGCACCTCTACGACTACGTAGTAAAGCCCTGCATTGGTTGCGTAAGCGATGAGCAGCTCTCCTGCAGATTCCCCTGCGTCATCGATGACGATGATGGAAACTCCCTGATGAAGGCCATGGTAGAGTCCGACGCGCTCATAATATCCACACCAGTCTACTGGTATGGCCCAAGTGGGCAGCTGAAGAACCTGATAGACCGGATGACTTCCCTGGAGAACATGATATTCGTATCCGGGAGGTCCCTACTTGAGGGGAAGGTCGGGGGCTTTATAGCCTCCGGTGTGGATAGCGGTAATATAGTAGCTATATCCTACCTCATGGTAGTAGCTAACTCCATGGGTATGCTAATACCTCCGTGGGGCCTAGCCTACTACCTAGGTCAGGGGGACCCCCTAGATAGCCCCGAGGCGGTACTCGACGCAGCTAACGTGGGGTACCTAGTAGCTAAGGCAGCCCAGGGGATCCACCCCAAGGAGCTTAGATACGACCCCCACCTCGTCGAGAAGCTGGGAGGTAAGAAGCTCATAGAGGAAATAGCTGCAGAGGTCAGAGAGATAGCTACAAGGGAGACTAAGCTACGTAGTCACCTCGTAAAGTTACCCAGGCCGAGTAATCGGTAGCGAAGCTCTTGAGATCATGTGCGGTTTAGTAGCTCTGCTCAGCCGCGGGTTCAGAAATCACCGTTCATCCCTTGTAAGACTCATCACTACCGATAGCTCTACCGCTTCCAGGTTTTGAGGTTACCGTAGCTTAATAACGCCACGACCCATGCTTTAGATGAGCCTTCTGAGGCGATCCTCACCACGATCTCTGAGCCCCCAGGCTCTCGGGTTTATAAACCTTATAAGCTACACAGCCCCTTTAAGTAGGGCTTAGGATGTCGGGGGTTACCCCTCTGATTAAAATCGAGAACATAGTTGCTACGGTTACCCTGGACCAGGGGCTGGACCTGGGAGCTATCGCCAGGTCTATACCTAATGTAGAGTACGACCCGGAGGAGTTCCCGGGTCTCGTCCTACGCTTAGATAACCCCAAGCTAACGGCACTGGTCTTCAGTACCGGTAAGATGGTTATTACCGGAGCTAAGAGCACCCAGATGCTGATCAAGGGGTTTAAGAGGATCCTGAGGTTGTTCTACAAGCACGGTATACTGATCACCGGGAAGCCGAGAGTGCAGATACAGAACGTGGTTGCCTCCGCAAACCTCAATGCTGAGGTAAACTTAGAGATAGCTGCTGAGCAGCTGGATAACGTGATGTACGAGCCGGAGCAGTTTCCCGGGCTGATATACAAGATGGACGAGCCCAGGGTGGTACTCCTGATCTTCAGTAGCGGTAAGATGGTTATTACCGGAGCTAAGAGTGAGGAGGAGGTGGCCCAGGCCGTGAAGAACATATACGAGAAGCTGAAGTCTATAGGAGCTCTTAGGGAGATTGTTGAAGAGGAGCTAGGCCCCGAGGACATACTCTAGGGGCTACCAGCTTAGGGCGTTCCCCAGGTAGGGTAGGTTAAGCGGGCCTCGGTTTATTGAGGAGGTTTAAGAGTACTTCGTTCCTAGATACTGCCGAGGCTACGAGGTCCGCAACCCTTAAGGGCTCAGGCGTAGATGAGACTAGCTGCAGATAGGATATGAGCCTACCTAGGCCCTCCACCACATCCCCTACGAGGGCTACCCTCATAGGTTTCCACCTCGTCGCCACAACCTGGGACCTCTCGTACGTCCTCCTAATTACGTTGAACCTTACCTGCCAGTCACTGAAGTGCTTCCTAAGGGCTGCTTCGACCTTCTCCAGCCTAGGCTGGAACTTGTACACAACCACCACGGCCGTACACGCCTCGAGGAGAGCCTCCGGGTCTACGATGTTGAAGCCGGCTACGGTAACTCCGTCTAGGAACACCACGTCCACCCTCTCAAAGCTCTTCAGAATACCCAGGACCCTCTCGGTTCCGTCGTCCCCGTCCACGGTTACTGAGCTCAGCTTCAGGTCTACTAGCTCCCTACCTCGGTAGAGGGTCCCAGCTAGTACGGTCCTAAGCCTGAGCTCCTTGTAGTGCTGTGGGAAGAAGCCGTCATCTACCCCTGCCAGCCTTAAGTACTCTAACGTACTCACCTATCCTACTATCGCTACCTAGAGCTTTTAGTAGGGCGTCCGGGTCCATGGCTAGAGCTATCTCCTTAGTCTTACCGTACCTACCCCTACTTACAACCCTAGCTGTTACAACCCCCATCATGTCCAGCTCGTTCACCACATCGCTTACCCTCCTCTGGGTGAGAGGCTCTACACCGAGGGATTCGCAGATCTTCCTGTACCTCATGTAGAGCGTGCCGGTACTCTCCGCGTACCCTCCTTCTAGGGCTAGTGCTAGGAGTAGGAGCTTACTGTGGTAGGGGAGGGTCTTAACTAGCTCCACCGAGGCATTTATCTCTAGCTCCTCCCTGGCCTTCCTAACGTGCTCCACCTCAACCCTGGGGCTACCCTCCCGCTCAGCTATCTCACCAGCAAGCCTTAGCAGGTCGAGAGCCCTCCTAGCATCACCGTGCTCCCTAGCAGCTATGGACGCGCAGTACTCGATAACCCCCTCACCGAGGACCCCCTCCTTGAATGCTATAGACGCTCTCTCCCTCAGGATATCGGCTAACTGTACAGCATCGTAGGGTGGGAACACTATCTCTACTTCCCCTAGGCTAGACCTAACCCTCGGGTCTAGGGACTCTACGAACTTAACGTCGTTGGTTATCCCCACGATGCTTACACTACCTTTAGACAGCTCGTCGTTAATCCTGGTTAACCTGTAGAGGAGGTCGTCACCGACCTTCTTAACTAGGAAGTCGACCTCATCCAGCACTATAGCCACAGCAAGTCCGCTAACCTCTACGTACTCCCTAATCCTATTATGTAGCTCGGCAACCGATAGTCCAGTAAACGGTAGCCTCACCCCGAGATCTGCCCCGAGCTTGAAAAGGACCCTGTAGTTCGTGTCCTCGTTCCTGCAGTTGATGTAGGAGAACTTAAAGAGGTTTGAGCCAGCCCTCTCGCGGTACTCCTCGAACTTCCGGATAACGTACTTAACTACGGCCGTCTTTCCAGTGCCCGTTAGGCCGTATATGAGTATGTTATTCGGCTTCTCACCCCTAAGTATCGGGGAGAGTAGCTCGGCAACCTTCCTGATATACTCCTCCCTATGGGGGAGCTTCGAGGGTATGTAGTCGGATGAGAGGGCCTCCCTATTCCTAAAGATCCTGCTCTCCCTAATAGCCCTCCTGATTACCTCCTCAACTACGTCCTCCAAAGCCTCCCATCCTAGGAGCAATTATAGTAACGGGTGCTTATAAAGTAGTAGTTCTTACCCCCAAGGGGCGGGAGCGCTAGCTTAACTCCACGCGTAGCTCTCTCACCCAACGATGTCGTAGAGCTCCCCCAGGGTTGGGAACTCGAGCACCCCTACGTCAGCACCTACAACCACGGGTTTAAGGCTCTCGATCAAGGCGTAATCCTTTATTACGGGTGATAGGTAGGTATCCTTGGATAGGGTTACCTTGGAGCCTGTCTGGTAGGCTCCTACAGCAGGTAGCACCACTAGCTTCTTGCCTATGGTGGTGTCCCCCACTAGGAAGCATGAAAACTTACCTACAACCCCTATAGGGTCCCTAAGAGCTATGCTAGGGTGCTCGTGGCCCATTATTAGATAGTCCCAGTATTGCGGAAGCTCCGACGGGTTTAGAGGCTTGTGACCGTGGACTATTAGGTAGGGCTGAACTAAGTAGCTCTCTACAATATTAAAATCAACCCACCTTCTCATAGCTGGTAGGAAGTTGTCGTGATTCCCTCGGACGACCACTACCTCATCAACGTGTTTTTTGACGTAGTTAAGAAGTTGAAGTAGCTCAACCCTCTCAACTCTTCCTAGGGTATTGAAGAGGTGCTTCAGGTCTCCAGCGAAGATTACCCTCTCCGCACTAACTTGGCTGAAGACCTCCTCGAGTATCTTCAGAGAATGCCTTAGCTGGAACCTAGGTATGTACCCACCCTTAAGCGATACCTCCTCCTCGTACCCTATATGAACGTCGGCTAGTACTACCGCCTTATAGCTCCTGATGTAGACCACTGGTAACTCCGCAACCACCTCGACACCGGGCACTAGCTCTAGCACGCTAGCTCCACCTAACGGTACTTTAGCGCAACTTAAAGACCCGTACAACGAGCTTCCTGCAGCAGGTACCGGGCTACCGCGGCTGGGGCGGTTCACAGGTTATAGGAGGCTGTACCAAGACCCCGTAGGGCGGGGTAGAGGTCCCTAGACGCGGTGAGAAAACGTAGAGTACCTGGAAGTGGTCGGTTAGGAGTAGACGGCTAGAGGAACTCCGGCATGTACTTCCTGAATACAGCTTCCGGGGACTCCCTAAGGGCCCTTACAGCTTTGGGGAGGTAGTTTAGGATGTCGTCTGGGGTTACCCCGTCCTCCCCCAAGACCTCAGCAGCCAGGTCCCCAGCTAGCCCGTGCACTAGTACCCCCATTCTCGTAGCTAGTCCAGGGTCCCTAAGCCCTATACCGTACATAGCGGCTATGGTCCCGGTCAGCACGTCCCCGCTCCCAGCCTTGGCCATCCCCGGGTTACCGGTCATATTGATGTAGACCCGTCCATCGGGGTAGCCTATCAGGCTGTGCGCACCTTTGAGTACTATGAAGGAGCTTAGCTCCCGGCACGTTCTCCTGAGTACCCCGACCGGGTCCTCCTCAACATCTCTAGGGCTTAGGCCTGCTAGCCTAGTGAATTCAACTAGGTGGGGTGTAATTATGGTTGGAGCCCTCCTCCTCTTCAGTATACCTGTGTCGAAGGCTACCGCCGTTATACCATCGCCGTCGATTATAACAGGCCTATCCAACCTCTCCACCAGGCTCCTAATCAACTCCTGGGTCTCGCTATTAAGAGACGTTCCGGAGCCTACTGCAACTATGTCTATGCCTAAGCTCTCGACAAGGTTAAGTATGTAGTCCAGGTTCTTCGCGGAGATCGTGCCCTCCTCGGTCTCCTCGAGGGGGATGTAGACCACCTCGCTGCACTTAGCAGCAATATACGGGACTACCGACTTAGGTGCAGCGAGCCTGGAGTACCCCCCACCAGCTTTTAGGAAGGAGTAGGCGACGTAGTACGGAGCTCCGTAGTAGTACCTAGCCCCAGCAACAGCTAGGAACTTACCGAAGGTACCCTTATGCCCCCACCTAACCCTCTCGGGTAGGGGTACCGGGGTGTTGAGCTCTGTGAGTATCTCATCGGAGTCTAGGAGCTCTGGTGGGTAGGATAGCCTAGATACGTAGAGCTTCCCGCAGTAGTAGTATCCCGGGTAGAGCACGTTACCGACCTTGGGTAGGCCGAAGGTAACTGTGTAGGTAGACCTAACAGCCACTCCGCGGACCCTTCCGCTATCACCGCATATCCCGGAGGGTATGTCAACGCTTACTACGATCTTTCTACTGGAGTTTAGAACCTCAATAACGCTTCGGTAGAGCCCCGTTACCTCACCCTTAAGGCCTATACCTATAAGCCCTACGATAACCACGTCACATTTCTCAAGGCCTTCTTTAAGGACCCCTAGGTCCTCGGGAGACCTTACCAGCTTTAGGGGTATACTAAGCTTAGAGATTATCTCGTAGTTACGCCTCGCAGGCTCGGGGTACTTACCAGGGTCTCCGACGATGTACACTTCTACGTGAGCTCCACAGGAGTGTAACCTGCGGGCAGCCACCAGGGCATCACCCCCGTTGTTACCTGTTCCAGCAACAACGGCCACCCTCTTACCAAAGCAACCAACCTCCCGGCTCACGACCTGGTAGACGGCTGTCCCCGCGTCCTCCATAAGGAGGAGGTGGTCTACCCCGAACCTAGACGCAGCTTCCTCGTCGATCCTTCTCATCTCGCTAACGCTACAGACCTTAACTCTAGGCAGGAGTTGCTCAGGCATCCGGCTTACCAAGATAGCTTTCGCGCAGGCTTAAACTAGTGCTGCCTCAGCGGTACCTCCCACTCCGGAGACCGGCGTGCGGATTTTATCCTCAGCCCCGCTAGACCGATGGGTGAGGTGTTGGAGGTAAGGAAGTCCGGAGGGGTGTACTACATCAGGTTTGAGGACGGTAGCAAGGCCTACTTAGCAACCGAGGTAGAGGGAGGGGTTATGAAGCTCATTGAGACCTACGTACCGGAGTCGAAGAGAGGGCAGGGCGTCGCAAGAGTCCTAGTGGAGAAGGCCGTGGAGGACGCGGTAAGGAGCGGGCTAAGGGTGCTGCCGATCTGTAGCTACGCCGTGTGGTACTTCATGAAGAACAAGGACAAGAGGGAAGTGCTGGTAGACGAGCTAAAATCCCTTAGCGACGACGGTTGGGCGCAGCTCTACGAAGCTAGGCGAGCAACTGAAGCTGCTAAGAGGTCTGGAGAGACTCAGAGATAGCAAGTAGTTAAGCCCACCCTTAAGGTGGGGAGGGGGGCCAGAGTTTTTACCCAGCTCCTGGGGATACTCTTGGTGGGACTTTTGGGTGAGCTGAAGAAGATTGAGGTAGTGGATATCCCGCGTAAGGAGGGCGTTAACGTGATCCTCGGACAGTCCCACTTCATCAAGACTGTAGAGGATCTTTACGAAGCGCTAGTCACGTCTGTTCCCGGCATAAAGTTTGGTATAGCCTTCTGCGAGTCCAGCGGAAAGAGGCTCATCAGGTATGACGGTAACGACGAGGAACTGGTGTCCCTTGCGATAGAGGCGGCGAGGAGGGTCGGAGCCGGGCACTTCTTCGCCATTTACATAAGGGATGCGTGGCCTATTAACGTTATTAACGCTATCAAGCACGTCTCCGAGGTCGTGACTCTCTATGCAGCTTCAGCAAACCCGATGCAGGTAGTGGTCGCCGAGACAGACCTAGGGAGAAGTGTTATCGGGGTAGTAGACGGCGGTACTCCCCTAGGGGTTGAAGGAGCCGAGGACAAGAGGGAGAGGTACGAGTTCCTTAGGAAGATAGGCTATAAGCGCTAGTCGGAGTCCATCCAAGTCAGAGGTTGTAAGACCAGGAGAGCATATATAGTTTTTCTTACTCCTTCTATGTCTGGTGCGGTATATCGAGGCTAGAGCTAAGTGCTTTAGGAGCGAGTGGGTTGAGGTAGACGGGGTAAGGCTCCTGCTCTACAGGCTTGTTAGGGAAACCTCCGCAGATCTCGATACCTCGCTGCAGGAGGTCCCCGACCAGGTTAGCTCTTGGGATACCCTAGTTGGCGAGAAGCTAGGTAGCTACCTGCGGAAGGCGTTGCCTAGTATCCTAGGTAACTGTAGCCTGTACTACGTTGAGCTAGGTACAGGAGGAGGTGTGCAGCTAGGCTACACCTACAGTACTGAGAGGCTTAAGTGCTTACCAGTAAGTGCTTACCCAGACGCAGTTCTATCCGTAGAGATCCTGTCGAGGCCTAAGACCAGCGGTGTTGAGGAGGTAGACGTCGTCCAGAGGGATGTGCTCACCTCCAGGAAGGTAGTCCTCAGCGGGGACCTCTACGCCATGTGCTTAGTTGGGGAGGTAGCAGGTGGGGATGCTATAGCCGTAGGCTTAGAGATAGCAAGCGGGGGTCTTAAGGTCTTCCTGGTGAATGAGCTTAAGTCCACGGCCCTGGTTAAGGTACCGGTAGGGCAGGCTAAGAAGAGAGTTAGGAGGAAAAGAAGGGCCAGGAGGAAGAGGACCTCAAAGAAGTAGGGCTAGTAGAGCCTTCTGAGTGTGGAGCCTGTTCTCAGCTTGGTCCCACACAACTGACCACGGACCGTCTATTACCTCGTCAACCACCTCGTGGCCCCTCTTAGCTGGTAGGCAGTGCATGAATATTGCGTCTGGCTTAGCTAACCGCATCACCTCGGGGGTGACCCTGAAGGGGCTTAGGTCCCTCACCCTTCTCTCGGCTTCAGCCTCCTGACCCATGCTGACCCATACATCCGTATACACTACATCAGCACCTCTAACAGCCTCCTCTACACTGTACACCACTTCGATGCTAGCCCCACTCTTCCTAGCCCTCTCCTCAGCTAGCCCCAGGATCTTCGGCGACGGCTCGTAGCCCTTAGCTGTCCCCACCCTTATGTTAGCACCTAGAGATGTTGCCATCAATATCAGGGAGTGCGCTACGTTATCGGCGCCGTCGCCTAGGAACGCTATGTTCACCCCAGATATCCGCCCCCTCTTCTCCCATATCGTGAGGAAGTCTGCTAGAGCTTGAACAGGGTGCTCTAAGTCGCTTAAAGCGTTTATTACAGGTACGGTAGCGTGCTGAGCTAGCTCTACAAGGTCTGAGTGCCTGTAGACCCTAGCAGCTATACCATCGACGTACCTACTTAAGGTCTTCGCGGTATCGGCTATGGTTTCCCCCCTCCCTAGCTGGAGCTCGGTCCAGTTAGCTGTCACGGTAAAGCCTCCGAGCTGCTTCATAGCCACCTCAAAGCTGACCCTGGTTCTGGTACTGGGCTTCTGGAAGATCAGCATGAGGGTCTTCCCCTGAAGTACTGGTACTACTCTCTCACCCCCGTAAAGCCTTCGCTTAAAGTCTTTGGATAGCTCAAGTACGGTGATAAGCTCCTCGGGACTTAGGTCTACTACTGAGAGGTAGTCCCTACCCTTAAGAGAGCCCATAGGGACACCATGGAAGTGACCTAGGCAGGCTTAAAACTCTTTCCTGGCTTAAACGGATTTAGCTCTACGTGAAGCTGAAGGCTACGCAAAGAGCTATTACCACCGTACTAGGGCCAGCCTACGCCTTAGGCTGGTTTAGTACTTGAGTTGGATGTTCGAAGGGCGTTGCGGCGTAGGCTTATTTCTAGCCGGGGAAGCGTTACCCGGGTGCGCTCTCTGGGCGGCTGGGTAGTTAGGTGTACCGTGTGCGGTACTGAGAGATTGCTTAAGCTGAGCTACCACATAGGTGACTTCAAGCAGCTTTATCACTGGTGCCCGGTGTGTAGGAGGAATACCTACCACGATATCGTGAGCAGGGTAGCTCCCTAAACGCTTATAAGCCTCCTCACCCGCTTCTTACCGGTAGCCGGGTCGTCTAGCGGTCAAGGATGCGGGGCTTTGGACCCCCGGCCGCCGCCCCACTTCCTAGGTTATTAGTTTCGATTCTGCCTTGTTATTGAAGGTGGTAGTTTGGGCGTTAACTTACGCGACCTGATACCTGAGAGCGTTATCCGAGTAGTGAACGATCTTAGGGAGCTTAAGGATAGGGTTATAGCTATAGATGCCTATAACGCTCTGTACCAGTTCCTAGCTGCTATAAGGCAACCCGACGGGACGCCGCTAATGGACAGCAAGGGCAGGGTTACGAGCCACCTTAGCGGGCTCTTCTACAGAACTATAAACCTCCTAGAGGCAGGTCTAAAGCCTGTCTACGTCTTCGACGGAAAGCCCCCCGAGCTCAAGTCTAGGGAGATCGCGGAGAGGGCCCAGATAAGGGAGGAGGCCAGGAGGAAGTACGAGGAGGCTCTATCCTCCGGGGACCTGGAGGCGGCTAGGAGGTACGCGCAGATATCCTCAACGCTCACTAGCGACATGGTTTCAGCAGCTAAGCAGCTCCTCACAGCGATGGGGGTTCCCTGGGTTCAGGCGCCGTCGGAGGGTGAGGCCCAGGCAGCCTACATGGCTGCTACCGGAGATGCTTGGGCAGCGGCTTCGCAGGATTACGACTCACTACTCTTCGGCTCCCCGAGGCTTATCAGGAACCTAACTATTAGTGGGCGGAGGAAGCTCCCGAAAAAAGAGGTCTACGTGGAGATAAAGCCTGAGGTGATAGAGTTGGAAAGCCTACTGAAAGCTCTTGGGTTAACTAGGGAGCAGCTCATAGATGTAGCCATTCTGATCGGAACTGACTACAACCCCGACGGGGTTAAGGGTATCGGACCTAAGACAGCCCTACAGCTGATTAAAACCTACGGTAGCTTGGAGAGAGCCCTTAGAGCCATCCCCGGAGCTAGCTTTCCGGTACCTCCCGAGGAGATAAAGAGGGTCTTCGTGAACCCTCCGGTGACGCGTGACTACAAGCTCGAGTGGAGGGAGGCGGACGCCGAGAAAGTCAAGAGGATACTTGTAGACGAGTACGAGTTCTCGGAGGAGAGGGTTAGCAGCGCCTTGGAGAGGCTATCTAGAGCTATGAAAGCCCTTAAGCAGCCAAGCGGTAGCCTGGAGAGATGGTTTAAGAGGGGGTAGCCGAGCTGGAAAAATATAAGCCTAGCAAGGTACTCTAAACAGGACTACCCCAAGTGAGGTACGTATTCGTAGGGTCTACGGGAGCTATAGCTGATGTGATTAGGTACGTAGCTAGGAGGGGGCATCAGGTAATAGTATTCGATAACATTAGGGAGGGTGTAGAGGAGCTAGAGGCTGAGCTAGGGATAACTGGAGCTGTGGTAGACCTCCTAAACCTCCAGAACTTGGAGCAGTTCGGCCTCTCGAAAGCTGATGTAGTAGTCATAGGTCACAGGTACGACTCCATAAACGTAGCTCTAGCAGCGTACGCTAAGCAGGTAGGTATACCGAAAACTATCGTAGTAACAGCTAACCGCGAGCTGGCGAACGTCATAAAGGCCTTAGGCTTAGCTAACGACGTTGTAGTGGTCAACGAGGTCGTAGGTAGGGCTGTAGTAAGCTCTATCTACGGAGTTAGCTCTGTAGACGTCACTGAGGACTTAGTAGTCCTCGTGCTCAGACCCGATGCTCTCAGAGACTACGTGGGGAGACCCATTAGGGAGCTTAAAGAAGATTTGGAAATCGAGGTGCTGAAGGTGATAGATAGCGACGGAGTAGCTGTAAGCCCATCAGACGACCACGTTATCAGGGAGGGAGAAACGCTGGTGGCCCTAGCAAGTAGGTCGGCCGTGGAGAAAATAATGACTTAGGAGTACCGATTGGATACCACACCTTTATTTCAGTTTTCAGCTAAGTAGGTACGGATATGGTCGGGGAACATGACTTAGGAGAGGGGTGTAGTGGATGAGCCCCGTAGAGGACATAATAGGTAGCTACATGCCCGTCCTTTACCTACTTGCTTCTCTCATAGCTCTTGTGGCTATTTACTACGCCTCAAAGACCTTCCTAGCTAGGCTTAGACTAAGGGGTATAATAAGTAGGAAGTCCGAAGAGACGGCTAAGCTGGTTATACTAGCTATAGCTATGGTAATAATCATCCCGGCAGCTCTCTCAGCTGTGACGCCGCATCCACTGGTACCTGCGGTCTCGATAGCCGTAGCACTAATTGTGATAGCTGTAGTACTCATTTCGATCATGGGGTACGTAGCCAACTCCCTCTCCTATCTCATCGTAGCTACCACCTCCATAGTTAGGGATGGGGAGCTGGTGAGGGTCGAGATCGACGGTAAGGAGTACGAGGGAAGGGCTCTACTCTCTGAAGGTAACTACATGGTGTTAAAGACGGAGAGTGGGGCTACGGTTCTCATACCCTATAGTCGCCTACTTAAGTCTGTAATAGTAAAGCTAAGCCAGGTACCTGTACTACTGCGGATCGAAATCGAAGGTCCCAGGGGTAACCTCGATGAGATAGTAGGGAAGGTCGCCAACGTAGTCAGGTCATCAAAACTCGTCGAGAAGGGCAGTATATCGGTAAGACCCCTAGAGGTTAGTGATGAAAAGCTTGTCCTATTAGTCGAGGCAGAGGCCGTCAACCCGAGAAACGTAGATGAGTGTTACGACGAGCTAATAAAGACCTTAATCCGGGAGATACCCTACAAGGTATCCATAGAGATCGTCGGGAGGAGGACCCTACCCTAGGTTGGCGAGCAGAACCTGGAACAACCCTCAACGTCTCGACTGCCCTAAGGGTAATGCCCAACCCTCAAGGTAGGTACGCGGAGAGCTAGATCCTCTCCACAGCGTCGAGGCCTAGCAACTTGAACGAGTTCTCCAGAGCTACCTTAGTCCCGTAGGCTAGGACTACCTTTAAGTTCCTCAGCTGGGCGTTGGGCTCAGAGAGTATGGGGTCCGTATCGTACCACTGGTTAAATACTTCGGCAAGCCTGTTCAGGTAGGTTACGAGGTCCTCCGGGGTAAGCTCCCTCACCACCTTCCTAAATACCTCGGGAAACTTTAGGAGTAGTATTGCGAGCTCTCTTCTCTTACCTACCAACCCCTCCAAATCTACGTTCTCGAACGGCGGTTCCTCACCGTACTTGCTTAGCAGGCTGCTTGCCCTAGCGTAGGTGTACTGGAGGTAAGTAGCCGACCCGGACTTAACGTTAACAGCTTGCTCTAAGTCAAAGGTCAGGGTCTTCCTAGGTGATACCGATAGCATCATGTACTTGAAGGCCGACCTAGCTATCTTCAGTGCCAGGTCCTCGGATATCTGAACACCCCTACTCGCCGAGAGCTCGTAGGCCTTGGAGATCAGGATGTCTAATACCTCATCAACCGTCACGTACCTACCTCTCCTACCGCTCATCGACATACCCTTAATGTTAACCATCTCGTACGCGTAGTGAACTAGTGACTTAGCCTCCTTAGTGAACCCCAGAGCGTAGAGAGCGAGCCTTAGCTGGGCCTGCGGGAGGGTCTGCTCAACAGCTATTACGTTATAAACCAAGTCTGCGTTAGACTCACCGAACTTCTTTATGGTGTAGGCGATGTCCCTAGTAGTGTAGAGGGTAGTCCCGTCAGACCTGGCTATCACTAGTGGAGGTATCTCGAGGGACTTAGGTAGGGACAGCTCCTCCCTAATGGATTCCTCCTTAGCTAGGGCTCTAAGGTCTAGAGCCGGAGCCCCTCTGTACTCCGTGAAGAACCTTGATGAGCGAACCCTCCTTAGGACCTCGTCTACTAGCCCTGAGTACACTAGGTCGCTCTCGTAGTCCCAGCGGTCGAACTCTATGCCCAGCCTCCTTAGCGTATCCCTAATACCAGCTACCACCTTACCAACAACCTCCCTATGAGCTACGACCACCTCGGGGTCGCCCCGCTCTACAGCCTGGGATAGCCTTCTAACCTCCTCCTCGGGATCCTCGTCGGGGGCTATGGAGCTCAGTAATCTATCTACGACCTCGGGGACCCTACTCCGGATCCTGAGCAAGTCCCCGGCAAGCTCCTCTATCTTCCTCTTAACGCTCTCCACATCCTCCGGAGCTTTCTCGAGCTCCCGCCTAAGCCTCTGTAACTCAGCTATGGTAGACGTAGCAGCGTAGACCAGGCCTAGGAAGTGGTCCACCTTCATCGACGGAGGGGCTTCGGGTCTCCCAAGCTTTAGATACCCGTAGAGAAGGTAACCTACCTGAAGCCCAAGGTCGTTAACGTAGTACCTCCTCTCGACGTAGTCCCCGGACAGCTCGTGGGCTCTAGCTATGAAGTCCCCTAAGGCAGCGTTCCTACCGGACCCTATGTGGAGGGGATGTACCGGGTTAGCGGATACGAACTCGACGACCACCCTAAGGGGTCTCTCGCGCTTAACTGCGAGAACACCGTACTCCTCTCTAGCGGCTGCTAGAGACCTTACTAGTAGCTCGGCTAGGTAGCTACTCCTCAGTGCTACGTTTAGGTAGCTCCCAACGCACTCGGCCCTCTCTATGCAGAGGCTACCGATGGAGCTTAGTCTAGAGGCTATGCTACTACACGCGGGTACGAGATCCTTAGAAACCCTGGGCAGGGGCAGTGCTAGGTCCCCGAACTCCTGCCTAGGAGGCTCTTGAAGCGCTTTGAGAACCGCGTCTACCTCAATCTCAAGCCCCTCGGATCTAGCAGCCTCAGCAACAGCTTTCGCGACACACCCCCTTATTTCAGCATATGGATTCAGCTCCCATACCCATGCGAGAGTAGCAGGTAGTAACTTAAAGAGCCAGCTCCCAGCAGTAAGGAACTTGTCTTAAACTTCGTCGAAGATGTTAAGCTCCTCTCTTAAGCTGGATTCTAGGTGCTAAAGTTTATTAGCCGGCCACGCAGATCTCTTTGGGGTATAACTTAAATGAACCTACGTGAAGCCATCTCAAGAACAGCCGCCATAGCTATAATTGCTGTAATCGTTATCGCTGTGGTCGTAGGTGTAGCCGTATACCTAACCACCTTACCTGCACCTACGCCAACTCCACCACCCACATCACCGACCCCTACACCCGCAACTACACCGCCGACTGCACCAACTACCCCTACCCCAGTAACCGCACCACCGACTACGCCAGTTACACCACCTAAGCCAGCTTTACATACACAGGTTCTGTACCTGATAGTAGACGACGAGATGACTAGAATAAGCCTGTACAAGGCGGGGGTAGCTGACATAGCTGCAGTAACGCCAGCTAGGTGGAAAGACGTCAACCTAACGCCTGTGGACGGGCACAAGCTGCTCCTGATAATTGATAAGGAGAAGCCTAGACTGACCATCCAGTACATAATACTAAACACCATGAGGGAGCCATTCAACATACCCGAGGTTAGGCAGGCCCTAGCCTACGCGGTACCCTACGGAACCATACTCGACCAGATATTCGGAGGTCTGTACACGAGCCTCTACACAATAGTCCCCAAGGGGATGTTCGGGTACACGGAGTATGGGATCATAAAGTACGAGTTCAATGAGGCCAAGGCTAGGGAGATAATCGATAAGCTCAGGGAGCAGGGCTTCGATCCGGGCAAGTACTCGATAACGGTGATATATAACCTAGGTAACACTGCTAGAGCCCAGATAGCAGCACTACTACAGAACTTCTGGACTAGGCTAGGCTTCAAGGTCTTCGTAGAGGTCTACAGCTGGCCGGAGTTCCTGGATAGGGTAGACCACTTCAACTTCGACGTAGCTATCTTAGGCTGGATACCGGACTACCTAGACCCCGATAACTACTTAATGCCCTTCGTATGGGGTGGTGCCGAGTTTACTGAGCTGAAGTACTATAAGGACGTAGCTCCAGCTGATGTGGGTAGGTACGTATCTAAGGTTGAGAGAGCTATCGAGACGGAGAAGTACATAGTGGTGGTAGGCCCTAAGGGTACTGGTGCCACCTACACAGGGCCTACCGGTAAGCCTATCATAGTGGTAAGCTACGTACTGGACGAGGAGAAGACGGCTAAGAACTGGGAGAAGCCGGTAGCCTTCGTAACCATAGGGGCAGCAGGCTGGAAGGACGTACCCGTTAGTGCGCTAGTTAAGCTCTCCAGGATGGTCCTAGATCCGGAGGTAAGGGCTGCGATAATCAATGCAGCCGTTATAGTGTTCAACAACGAGGCTGTCATGATACTACTAGGGCAGGCAGTTACCGGTAGGAACTACGGTAGCTGGGTCCAGAACATGTACTACCCGCTATCGGCTTTCGCTAGGTACGACCTAGTCTGGGAGACTCCGGACGCCCCGGTTAGGGATACCGGTGTCCTAGGGATTAAGAACGACCCGCAGACCATGGTGATAGCAACCTTTGGCTGGCCGGATACCTTTGACCCGGCTAAGTCCTACGAATCCTTCGGCTGGGAGATATTCTGGCAGATATACAGTAAGCCGGTTACCTACCGCTACGAGGAGATAGAGCCCGAGCCAGAGCTAGCAGTTGCGTGGGCCTTTAGTGAGGACGCTACCGAGCTCTACTTCGTTATAAGGGGAGGTGTAGTAGCCTACGACCCGTGGAACGACAAGACCTACCCGATAGACGCCACCGACGTACTATTCAGCTGCTGGAGGGTGGTTAGGCTAAACCTACCGGGTAGCGCTGCCTGGATGTTCTCAGACTTCATAGACATGGACGCCTCCATGGTCCTCACAGAGGAGGAGTTCAAGCAGGAGCTAGCTAGGGGGTTGGTCGCAGTCTACAGGGGTAGGGAGAAGGTCGTTAAGTCCCTGGACGAGCTACTAAGCTTCTTCGGCTACAAGGGGCCGACTGCTGGTGTAGTTAAGTTCAAGCTGCACTTCCCGTACCCGCCGATACTACACATATTCACAACAGCTATAGCTAGCGTGATACCGATGGAGTATGCTCTCGGAGATAAGTACGAAGTAGCTCTAGCTGAGTCTAACTACGGTAAGAACCCAAGCGCCTGGGCTAAGTACGTAGTACCCGGGGAGGACGACCCCAGCTACAGGCTACTCAAGGACAAACCCGTATCCACGGGCCCGTACTACGTAGCTGACTACAGGGAGGGTAGCTACATCCTCCTAAAGCTAAACAGGTACTACTGGAACGCAACACTCTGGGAGCATCTGTACGGGTACAAGCCGTAGGTTTAACCCCTCGGGGAGGCTAAGTAGTTTTTATTTGAGTAACAGCTCTTCTGGGGTACTGGGTGGGTCTAACACGGTTCCTGGCCAGGAGGGTAGCGACCTTCGTACCAACGGTAGTAGGGGTACTGCTGATAACGTACATCATAGCCTACTCGATACCCGGGGATCCCGTTAGGGCTTGGGTTGGCGAGAAGCTCCTAAACCCCGAAG